>Ga0070698_100001966_pt1 | contig 22836 bp, 19 predicted proteins | sample KBSK1502metaG_FD_65477 | JGI IMG/M metagenome (GOLD analysis project Ga0070698, IMG submission 65477) | Corn, switchgrass and miscanthus rhizosphere microbial communities from Kellogg Biological Station, Michigan, USA - KBS K1-50-2 metaG | ecosystem: Host-associated > Plants > Roots >...
TCGGATTGCTCGGCGGGGCGGCTTTGGTACCGCTACACGACGTGAGTAACGCCAAAACACCACATGCCAGAATTGCCGGCGCGCCGCGACGAAGTGTTTTATCCAACATGGTTGCCATATTCCTGTGTTCTGCGATTGCGATGATTTTATTTATTACCATTATTGAATTTTGCCGTCCGTTGTGAAGACGCGATTTCAGGTGCAGACAGCATGCCTTGCAGCCATACTTCGGCCAGCGTCTTGCTTACTTCTTGGACGGAGAAATTCTGATAACGTTTTCCCCCAAATAATTCCTGAATCCAGGAGTGATAAACCACCATTCCCAGGAAACCTCGGGCCGCGAGCAATGGATCCACTGGCCGGAACTTCCCTTCCGCAATGCGCCCGCGAATATAGTCTGCCAGCACCTCGTAGCATTCCGCGACATAAGTACGAAAAAAACGATGGGAAAGGCGGTGGTTCTCCAGTGCGCTGTAGAGCAATAGACGGGAGAGTGTCTGGTCTTTAGCTCGTCGCTCCAAAATCTGGGTAGCCACTCCGGAAAGCACTTCCAGATCACTGCCGCCGGCGCCAAGACGTTCGCGCATATGTTCGCCGGGCGCGGCCGCTTTGATTTTGCGCTCAATGACCGCCCAATAAAGCTCGTCCTTGGATGCAAAATGCCGAAAAATTAGAGCCTCGGTCACACCCGTCTGTTCGGAAATCTGTTTGGTGGTGGTACCTTGGAATCCCTGCCGGGCGAAAAGCTGTGTCGCCGCCTCCAAAATCTGTTCGCGGCGGTCGGCCGCTGAATACCGAACTTGCGCTGTCGCCATAAGTAAGTAAATACTTACTTATGATATAGATGGAGCGCGATATGTCAAGCACGACCGCGATTCTGGCTATCCGGCTGAATCGCGGCGATTGGGCGGTGAGCTGAGGCGATCTCCACGTGTCAGACCTCTGGGGAAAAACACACGCTGAACCTCAACGGGTAGCAGTCCCGCAGGGACCGCTTTTAGCGCTTGGACCGCGCCAAACGGACTAGAGTCCCGGAGGGGCGAAATACCACCAAGCTCCAGCGCAGGCAAGCGGCTGAGAGCCAACAGAAATTCCGGGTTCTTTCCGCATTCCCTGGAATCCTATAAGTTGGCGTTTTAACCAGAACCTATGAAAGCAAAAATCACGCCACATGTGGTCATCATCGGCGGCGGCTTTGGTGGGCTGACGGCTGCAAGGAAGCTAGCTCGCTCCCCGGTCAGGATCACGCTGATCGACCGCAAGAATCATCACACCTTTCAGCCTCTGCTCTACCAGGTGGCCACGGCGGGCCTTTCTCCCGGGGAAATCGCTGCCTCTATTCGTTGGATTCTTCGCGGCCGTCCTAACATCCAAGTCCTGCTCGCGGAAGTAGAAGACTTCGATCTCTCACGGCGCGTAGTCAAAATCTCCCATGAAGAAATTCCCTACGATTATCTGATGGTGGCTGCGGGGGCGACCCATGCCTACTTCGGCCATGACGAATGGGAGCCACTCGCTCCCGGCCTCAAAACAATTGAGGATGCGCTGGAACTTCGCCGGAGAATATTGCTGGCATATGAGTTGGCTGAGCGCCGCTCCGCTAGTGGCGAAGATGAACTGCCGCTAAACTTCGTGCTGGTTGGCGGTGGACCGACGGGAGTGGAATTAGCGGGCACGCTGGCCGAGATCGCCCACCGCGTGCTGGCCAACGAATTCCGATCCATCGATCCTAAACGCACGCGCATTCTACTGCTCGAAGGCGGTCCCCGCATTTTGCCCGCTTATCCGGAAGACTTGTCGCAAAGCGCTGTGGAGCAATTGCAGCGCCTTGGAGTGGAAGTCCAAACCTCCTCTTTAGTCACTGGCATCGAACCGGGTGCGGTGCGGATGGGCGAAGCCCGTATGCCCGCGGCCGTTACTTTGTGGGCCGCCGGTGTGGCAGCATCTCCTCTGGGAAAAAAGCTTGGAGTTCCGGTCGATCGCGCCGGCAGAGTGCTGGTGAATCCCGATTTGAGTATTGCTGGGCATCCGGAAGTTTTTGTCATCGGCGATTTGGCTGCCCTGAAAGATGAACATGGCAAACTGCTTCCCGGCGTGGCGCCCGTAGCCATGCAAGAAGGAACGGCAACGGCCAAAAACATTCAGCGTGACTTGGAAAGTAAATCCCGCGAAAACTTTCACTACGTGGATAAAGGTAGTCTTGCCACCATCGGACGCGCCGCCGCCGTCGCCGACTTTGGGAAATTTCATGTTTCCGGCTTCATCGCCTGGCTTTCCTGGCTTTTCATCCACATTTTCTTTCTCATCGGATTCCGCAATCGGATCATCGTATTGATTCAGTGGGCATGGTCGTATTTCACTTACGAGCGTGGAGCGCGCTTGATTACAGGGGATACTCGATTGCCGGGCTGGGACGATCAGGAATCGACGCATTCCGAACCTGCCAACCAGCGGGTGGGGTGACTGTGGCGACTCATTTCAGCATTACCCCTGTTGTAGATGCGCATCCATTGGCTTACTCTATTTCTGAGCATGAAACGTATCAGCAGCTCGCATTGGTTCCACGCATTGATGGTTGGTTTCCTCCTATGCGTACTTCCCTCCCCCGCTTCGGCGGAAGTCTTGAAGATTGTAGTGAACGACACCATTCACCCCATCACAGATGAGTACATTGGACGCGCCCTGGCCGAAGCTCAACGGAATAAAGACCGGGCGTTGCTAATCGAATTGAACACACCCGGTGGACTCCTCGAATCGACGCGCAACATCATCGAGAAAATCACTGCAGCGCCGGTTCCCGTCATCATTTATGTGGCGCCAGGGGGAAGCCGTGCAGCGTCGGCGGGGTTCTTCATCCTGGAAAGCGCCGACGTGGCGGCCATGGCGCCAGGGACAAACACGGGCGCGGCTCATCCGGTCACCATCGGCGGCGGCAAGATGGACGACGTGATGAAAGAAAAATTAGAGAACGATGCCGCCGCGTTAATGCGTTCTGTCGTTTCCAAGCGCGGCCGCAACATTGAGATCGCCGAAACCACCGTGCGCCAGTCCAAATCTTTCACCGAACAGGAGGCCTTGTCGCAGAAACTGATCGACTACATCGCTCCCAGCGAGGAAGACCTATTCAAGCAAATGCAGGGCAAACCTGTGAAGCGATTCAATGGCCGGACTGAAACTCTCACCCTTGTCGGCGAGCCGGTGCGAAACTTTGACATGACTTTGAAACAACGCATCCTGGCTTTCATTATGGATCCCAACATCGCATTCATCCTGCTGGCCATTGGCGCCCTGGCACTCTATGCGGAGTTCAATCATCCCGGCGCGGTGGTACCGGGAACAGTGGGCGTGGTTTTTATTTTGCTAGCGGTGTTTGCCCTCAACCTGCTGCCTACGCGCTTCGCAGCCGTGGTGCTGATATTGGCGTCTTTTATTCTCTTTGCGCTGGAAGCCAAGTTCGCAAGTCACGGTGTGCTCGCGATCGGCGGAATTGTCACCATGGTCTTAGGCGCGCTGCTACTGGTGGACGCGCCTATTCCTGAAATGAGGGTTCATCTGTTGACCGCGTTGGCGGTCAGCATTCCGCTGTCAATCATTACCGTGTTTCTGATGAGCATTGCCCTGAAAGCCCGCGCCAACAAAGTGGTCACCGGCTCTCAGGGATTGGTCGGCGAAGTTGGAGTGGCGCAGACGCCGCTTTCTCCGGAGGGCAAAGTCTTCATTCACGGTGAACTCTGGGATGCCGTCGCTTCCACCAACATACCCGCTGGACAAACCGTGGTGGTGCGGCAAGTCGATGGATTGAAAATTCGAGTTGATCCTGTGTCTTCCGCCCAAAGAACTCCGGCAGCAATTCGAGTTTAGAGGCGCGATCCCGCATCTCCAGAGACAACCCCAGCTTGGGCCGAAATGCCTCAAGCGGCACTGGAATTGCGTTACAATTCGCGTCAGCAACATCCCTGACAATCAGGTGTGGAGGCGCAGATGGGCCTTTCATTGACTACCGTCGCAATCATTATTTTCGCTCTATACATCCTGAGCTCAATCAAGATTCTCGCTGAGTACGAACGTGGAGTCATTTTCCGTCTCGGACGATTGCTGCCAAATGCAAAAGGGCCGGGCATCATCCTGGTATTCGCTCCCATAGATCGCATGGTGCGCATTTCGTTGCGCCAGGAAGCTCTGGAAGTCCCTCCCCAGGACATCATCACTCGCGACAACGTCACGTTGAAGGTCAACGCCGTCATCTTTCTGCGCGTGATTGATCCCAACAAAGCAGTGGTGGAAGTCTCCAATTACGTCTACCAGACCTCGCAATTTGCGCAGACCACATTGCGTTCCGTGTTGGGCGAGCAGGAATTGGACGAACTTCTGGCGCATCGTGAGAAAATTAATCTTCGCCTGCAAAGCATTCTGGATACCCACACCGCGCCCTGGGGTGTGAAGGTGGCGAACGTGGAAGTTAAACAAGTAGACATGCCGGAGACCATGCTTCGCGCCATGGCCAAACAGGCGGAAGCGGAACGTGAAAAGCGTTCCAAGATCATTCATGCGGAAGGCGAGTTTTCGGCGGCTCAGCGCCTGGTGGATGCCGCCAAACTGCTGGCGACAGAACCCGTCAGCGTGCAGTTGCGTTATCTACAGACTCTGACGGAAATCGGAGTGGAGAAGAACACTACGGTGGTGTTTCCTGTCCCGGTGGACATCTTCTCCGGCGTTCAGAAGATGTTGGGTAAATCAGCTGGAGACGGTTCTCCAACTGTCGGTAAAGGCTGACCTCTCGGGCTGGAATTAAGTCGAGGTGCAAATGGCAGCGGCTTCGCAGGATACGGAAATCACTCTCGGTACCGGCAAGATGCTGGTCCTGTTTTTCGGGCTGGTGTCACTGTGTGCAGTTTTTTTTGGTATGGGATTCTCATTCGGACGAACTTCGGTTAAGGCAGCTGGTACTGATTCTGTCTCGTCGACGACTGCCGCCAATGGTCCAGTGCGTCCTACGGCTGTCCGGTCACCAAATGCCAATCCCAATCCCTCTGCCGATCTGACGTTTTACAAAACGGTTGGACAGAGCAACAGCAATGCCCAGTTGACGACGAATGATCGCGGAAACAATACTCAAAACAGCGCAGCGGCGTCCGAGGCCAAAAACGACCCTACGAATCCGCCCGCGCCGGCATTGAATGGCTATTACGTGCAAGTAGCGGCAGTCAGCAGACAGGAAGATGCTGAAGCGTTGGTCGACGCGCTAAAGAAAAAGCAGTATGCCGCATTTGCCGGCAACGCACCCACCGACAAGCTTTTTCACATTCAAGTGGGACCATTTCCCGATATCAAGGATGCCGAAACCATTCGCGCCAAGCTGGTAAGTGATGGGTACAATCCAATCTTGAAGAAGTAGGATGATCCTTTGCGAAAAATCCCGCTCAGGACGGCTTGGGATACCGCTCAACTAAATCCTGTATGCGGCTTTACCGATTCGGTCGCCTCGTAAGTTCCTTCGCGAAAAATCCGCTCAGGATGACAGTTCGGGGATAGTGCTCAACTGTTATCTGCTGAATCTTTGTTCCTTCCACGGATCTCCGTACATGTGATACCCGTTCTGCTCCCAGAATCCTGCCTGATCGTGATCGAGGAATTCCAGGCCGCCAACCCATTTAACGGATTTCCAGGCGTAGAGATGCGGAACGATCAGCCGCAAAGGATATCCATGATCCGGGGTCAGCGGTTGGCCGTCATGATGGGTGGCTAGCAGCACCTCTTCGCGATTGAGATCAGCCAGAGGCACATTGGCGGTGAAACCCTGCTCCGCATGGATCAGCACGTATGCGGCTTCCGATTTCGGTCTAACTCGGCGCAGCAACTCCTGAAATGCAACTCCGTCCCAACGATTGTCAAATCGGCTCCATCGCGTTACGCAATGAAAATCGCTGGTGCGCTGAACCTTGGGCAAAACGTTGAATTCTTCCCATGATAGTTTGAGTGGCGAGTCTACCAATCCATAGACACGAAAATCCCAGGTTCTCGGATCAAAACCAGGCACCGAGCCATAATGCAGGACCGGCCATTTCAGAGTGAGCGATTGTCCCGGAGGCAAACGGCCCGCGCTTTTCATCGCCTGCTGCAGTTCTCTGCGATCCTTGCCTTCAAACAGCATGACACTCCTAAACAAATCCCGTCTTTTATATTGACAGGCGTCAATTCACATTTTATTCCTATCTTGCCATGAGCACGCCTGAAGAAACGCTAAATCGGATTCTGCATGCCGTCGCTGATCCCACACGCCGGAAAATCCTGCATGCGCTCAAAGAACGCGGCGCCTGTTCAATTGATAAGAATGTCGGCCTTTGCGCCAGCGATATCGAAGCACGTGTTCATCTCTCCCAGCCTACTATCTCTCACCATATGTCTATATTGATCAAGGCAGGATTGGTGCAAGGCAAGAAACTTGGCCAATGGATGTGGTACCGGCGCAACGAACCGGCTCTGCGTGACTTTGCACGAACTTTGCGGCAAAACTTATAACGACGGCGCTATTGCTAGCCAGCAGTCGCGGCTAGTGCCTTTTGCGATAAGCGGCGAGCTTGCGCAATCAGATCGGCGACTTCGAAAGGCTTCACCAGGTAGGGCAGATTTTTCTCCTGCAGAAAACTGCGGATCTCGGGCTCCAGTACGCTGGAAAAAGTGAACAGCATGTGTTTCTCCAGAGTAGGACAATTCTCAATAACCCAGCGATACGCCTCTTGTGCGCACCACCCGCCCGGCATTTTTCCATTCATGATGAGCGCATCAAAGGTTTCGCTCAGCAGCCGCGATTTCATGTCGTCGCCGCTCATTAAGGTGACCACCTGTGCTCCAGCGCCGGTCAAGACATCGCGCTCAAACTCCAGCACGGCCTCCTCATCTTCCACCAGGAGTATGCGGCCTTCGATCGCAAGTTCATGCCGCGGGGCAGGCAGGCTCTTTTCCGGAGAAGGCGTCCCACCCGCGGACGGAAGCCGTACTTCGATAATCGCGCCTCCCTCCGGCCGATTGCGGGCAGTGATATCGCCCCCGTGCTCCTTCACAATTCCGTAGCAGATGCTCAGTCCCAATCCTGTGCCTTTCCCAACACTCTTGGTGGTATAGAACGGATCAAAAATCCGGTTCGGTTCCTTAATGCCAGCTCCCGAATCGTGAAATTCCGTATGAACGTTTCCGTCTTTTGCGTAGATGCACACTTTTAATGTGCCTCCCTTGCCGGCTTCCAGCAGGGCGTCTACGGCGTTGTTGATGATATTGAGAAATACTTGTTCCAACTGATGAGGATCGGCGGTCACCGCTGAAATTTCCGGTTCGATCTCGCGCTCCAGCGTGATGTCATTTACTTTCAGATCGTAGTCCCGCAAGGCCAAAGTCTCATCCAGCACCTTGCGAATATCCACCTCCTGCTTCAGGGGTTTGCGCTGCCGGGCAAACGAGAGCAGGTTCTGCACTACGCGATGGGTGCGTTGTGCCTGCTTAAAAAGTTTGCGCACAAAGTCGGACGCTCGCTCTTCCAGCCCCTCGCTTTCGAGAAGCTGGGCATAACCCAAAATCGCCGTCAGTGGATTATTCAGCTCATGCGCGACGCCTGCGATTAGCTGGCCTACGGCGGACATCTTTTCGCTTTGCAGCAACTGCTCCTGAGCAGTCCTCAGCTCTTCATAGGCGCGGCAGGTCTCTTCATATAGACGAACCTTTTCGATAGTAGTGGACAACTGTCGTCCAATTGCGACCAGCAGGTTTTCATCATTGCTGGTGTACTCGCGCGTCTCGCGGCTGCTGATTCCCATAATTCCCATGGGCTTATCTTTGCTCCACAGAAGCACCCAAATCCAGGAGCGCAATCCGTCGGCGCGAATAAAGTCCGCCGCCAGTGGAGGCAAGTGCGGCAGGTAGTCGGGCGTGATTACTTCGGTCCGGGAACGGGTCACCAGATCGCCAAAACCGTCCGGCAGCTTGACCTCGGAAAGGCGAGCTCGGTCGGCACTGCGCTGGCCCCAACCGGCACGGCGCCGGAAAGTCGGTTCTTCGTTCTCGCACAGGTAAATGGAGCCGGTTTCCGCTCCCAGCAACGAGATCACCTGGCGCAAGGTCAAATTCAAAATCTCGTCGAGATCGAATGACTGAGTCGCGATCACGGCCATCGCATTCAAAGCATTTAATTCGCGATTGCGCCGCCGGATTTCATCTTCTGCGCGCTTCTTTTCCGTCATGTCCAGCAGGAAACCTTGATAGCGTTCAATTCTGCCGCTGGCGTCCCGCGTGGCAAAGCTGCTTTCCATCGCGGTCAGCAGCACTCCATCTTTGCGTCGAAGTGTAACTTCAAAGTTGCGGACATAGTTGTGCAGTTCGACCTCGCGGCGAAAGGCATCGCGCTGTTCAACCGAAACGTAAAGCTCAGTATCAATATTCAGCGCCATCAGTTCTTCGCGATTACTGTGACCCAGCATGCGCACGAAAGCGTCGTTGCAGTCCAGCAGTTTGCCATCGTGCGTCGCAACAAATACTCCTTCCTGCACCTGTTCGAACAGCAGTCGAAACTTTTCTTCCGCGACGCGGCCGTCCGTGGTATCGCGAACCACGTGGATAGTGCCTTTTTGTTTGCTGCCCTGATCGGTGAACGAAGATGTCGAAACCATGGAAAAGCCGCCGAAGCAGGGATCTACGCCCTCGTGAAAGCCTTCGTCGTCTTTCTTGCAATAGGGACATGCCGTCCAGGCTTCACGGGTTCGGGGCAGAACCGCCTCGCACAGATTCCCAACAACGGCGGCGGGAGCACGGCCCAGGCGCTGAAGCAGTGCATGATTTGCCTTCACCACTCTAAATTCGGAATCATGCAGCAAGACAAAATCCTGAATGGAATCGAAAGTGTTAGTCCACTGTCGCTGCGCACGCAGGATTTGCTCCAAAAGCCGTACATTCTCTACCGCGAAACCCAATTGCTGCGCACAGGTCGAAAGAAATTCCATCTCTTCCAGGGTGTAACAAATCGAATGACGACGTCCAAACATGAGGGTGCCGATGGAGGATTTCTTTCCCTGCACGGGCACGATCACAACATGGTGAAATCGTTCGCTCTCCAGGAATGCCCGCATACTCTCGCTGGCAGTGGAAGCCTTGATCACGGTTGGCTTCCCTTCCCGCAGAACGGGTGCCAGCGTTTCATCCATGGTGGACGAATCATGGTCCTGCAGAAATTCTTGCGAAAGCCCAATTTGTTGCGCCATTACCAGGTCGTCGCCCTCGAGCAGGTAGGTCCAGGCAGCATTCGAGCGCATTAGCCTCTTAAGCTGGTCGAGGGCGGTTACCATCATCGGTGCGTGTTGCTGGGCGCCAGCGATGCTGGTCATGAGCGTATTGATTGCGCACAAACGCCGGGTGCGCCCCTTGGACTCGTCGAAGACGATCAGCAGTATGCTCAAGCTAAAAATCAGGTCTGCGGTGGGAGCAAGGCCAGGCGGAAGGTAGACATTCAGCGGCGCCCAATCCAAGTGTAAAAACAGGAGACTCAAGCCCAGCAACCAGGGACCAATTTCCCACCGTGCCCAGCGAAAGCGCAGCAACTGGACGGCTGCTGCCAACGTGATGATTCGATACGACACTTCGAGCGCCACGCGCAGCGTGAGCGAATCCGGCCACCACAGCGCGCGAAGCACGGCAAAGCTGGCGACCGCGGTTGAAATCAGCAGGAGCGGCAGTAACAACTTGCGCGCGTGCGTATACACCAGCACGGCAGCCGCAAACAGGCATACCGCCAGAATGAATTCTGCATGGGAAGTTGCTATCAAGTAGCTTGGAACATGGTCTCCGCCACCTCGCAGGGTCCACCGGGAACCGAAGTAGGCCATCCAGCCCACAATCCAAACCAGCACATAGCGCTCGCGAAAGGTCCGAAACACCAGCAGGCTGGCTATCAGGATGATCAGGGCGAGCGACTCCTGCGGCATCAACTTGGGGACAGCAATGTCCCCGACCGTGAACCAGGTCCACCAGGCAGGCATGTTCCTCGCAAAGTAAGAAGGCTGCGCTCGCCTCTTGATACCATGCCCGGACGCCTTACCTGGCGGTTTTCCCCGCCCAAATGGTTACTTTCGGAATCTGATAACTCGGGATAGAATGACGCTACACTGAACCAGCCCTATGCCAGTTGAGCGAATCCTGGTGGTCGATGACGAGGAGACTATCCGCGAGATTGTCTCTTCCATGCTGACGCATGCCAACTATAAGTGTCGGCAGGCCGCTTCCGGCCTTGAGGCAATCGCTCTGCTCGATTCCGGCGAAGAGTTCGAACTGATGCTCTCCGACTTGATGATGGCCGACCTGGACGGCATTGGCCTGCTGGAACGCACCAAAGAAAGATTCCCCGACATGCCCGTGGTCATGGTGACCGCGGTACACGATATCTCTGTGGCCCTTGCCGCTATACGAAACGGGGCCTACGACTACCTGCTGAAGCCTTTCGAGCGCGAACAACTACTGGCCACGGTGCGGCGAGCAATGGAGAACCGCCGGCTCAAGCTGGAAAACCGCGCTTACCAGACGAATCTGGAAACGCTGGTCGCTGCCCGCACCGAACAGTTGCGCAAGGCCATGGTCGAACTGGAACGCTCCTACGACATCACCTTGGAAGCCCTGGGCGATGCTCTGGATCTCAAAGACAGAGAGACCGAAGGGCATTCCCGGCGAGTTACCGCTTTCACCATCGCTATCGCCCGCGCAATGGGATTAACCGCTGACCAGATCCGGGTGATTGCCCGCGGCGCGTTTTTGCATGACATCGGCAAAATGGCGATTCCCGATGCCATCCTTAATAAGCCCGGCGCTTTGACCCCGGACGAGGTCGGCATCATGCGCGAGCATTCCTACCACGGCTATCAGATCGTAAAGAAAATTCCGTTCCTACAGGAAGCCGCGGAGATCGTCTACGCCCACCAGGAACGTTTCGATGGATCTGGCTACCCACGTGGGTTAAAGGGGGAGCAGATTCCGTTGGGCGCTCGCATGTTCGCCGTAGCCGATACCCTGGACGCCATAACTTCCGATCGTCCCTACCGGCCCGCACAAACGCTTACCGCAGCTCGGGAAGAAATCCAGCGCTGGGCGGGACGCCAGTTCGATCCTGAGGTGGTGAAAATGTTTCTCTCGATGCCGGAGAACATCTGGGACGATTTACGCAAGGAAATCAATTCGCGGGTCTACCGCTTTGCTCTATCCGCTGCCGCCAAAACCTCGGCTTAATCGTCTGCGTTCTACGCGAGACACTTCGGGGTGTAAAAGCGCTTCAAATTCCCCGGGAAGGCAGCATTTTCCATTCTGTCCACATCCAACGAGCTAGCAAGCCAACCCCTAAATTGAGGTCCCAATATGGCCCATCCACGGTCTCGATGGCTGTCGTGTGTTCCACTCCTGTTGATTAGCATTCCACTGATAGCTCAGCAACCAGTCAATCCTGCCGCTGTCTCGCGCACCATTCCTGAGGGCACAACTTTTCTCATCCGGCTCCAGGACAAGCTCGACACCAAAAAATTGGAACAGGGCAAGCACTTCAAAGCCAAGCTTGCCGAAGACCTGATCGCTCCGGATGGCTCGACCATACCGCGTGGCAAGAAAATTAAAGGCCATGTGAGTTCCATCCAACAGGGACTGCATGCCCGCATGCTGCTCAGCTTCGATGAGATCGAAACCAATCATGGGTCCATGCCGCTGATCGCCACCGTCACCGGAGTTCCGGGAGAGCATGCGGTAAAACTGCCCGACGCCGAAGGCGAGATCGAGCGCAAAGGCATGAGCAAGCGACACATGATCGAAGCGATTGCTGTAGGCGCAGGACTGGGCGTGGCTACTGGCGCCGCCGCAGGTGGTCGCCACGGCGCCGCAATTGGCGCGGGCGCTGGGGCCGGGACGGGCGCCCTTGCCGGCTTCTTCACCGACCGCAATTTAAAGCTGGATAAAGGAACAACGCTGGAACTGCGTTTGGATCATCCTTTGCAGGTGCCTTTGCGTTGAGTTGTGCGGTGTGCCGCGGACTCGGGTCCTTTTTTTAAGAGCGAAACTATCGTTGCAGAGCCGATTCCGACGAAGGGCACGGATTTCCCAAATCCACGCCCCTTTTCTTATCTGTGTACGTAGCCGCAAGTTGCACCCATCTGGACGTTCTTTGGAGTAGCCGCGTCTCAGGCGTATAAATCTCATTGATCTTTTAAGGGAGAAAATCGTGAAAACTTCTATTGCAGGGGTCTCATTTGTAGTCCTGGCCTGCACGCTCGGCCTGGCACAAGATCGGCCTACAGTGACCGCACAACCTAACACTGTCTTCGTAGGCGCGGATGGCAAATTTGAAGCGAATCCCGACACCGCGCTGGTGCAATTCAACATCTCTGCTCAGGAGGAGAGTTCGCGGGCGGCATACGATCGCGCTTCCAAAGCAGCCGAGCAGATTCGCCAGATCCTGCGCTCCAACGGAATCGAACCCAAAGCCGCCGAAATTGGATTCTTTTCCCTGCAACCGGTCTACGATTTCAGGACTGCAAAGCGCAAGCTGGTGGGATATCGGGTGAACACGAATGTATCCTTGAAACTAAAAGATTTTTCCAAGATCGCGCCTATTGTGCAGCAACTCGCCGACACTGATATTACAGAGAATCAGACCGTCAGCTATACTCTCGACGACATCGATGCCGCGAAGACTCGCGCCGTCGAAGACGCTTACCGCCGCGCCCGTGAATCAGCAAACGCCGTAGCCCGAGCCGGCGGCCGCACCCTGGGAGAACTTTCCTACGCCTCGGTGGATACTTTTGAGAACGTGCGGATTGTGGCTCCGATGAACGCACGCGTGATGCAAACCATGGGCGCAGCCAACGCGCCCGCGCCCACCGCCGAGTTCAGCCCCCAGAACATCCAGGTGACAGCCCACGTCAATGCCATGTTCGCGCTAAGGTAGAGCCGGCGTCCCGTAACGAGTGTCTGTCACCCGCCGCTGGGATTATTTCACTGGCGGAGGGATGCGATTCGGATCCAAGGGAACAGCGCGCTGAAAAACCATCTCCACGGTCGTGCCAGCATCCAGTTTCACATCATTGCCCCGTGACAGCAGGGCGATGGCGGTCCCCACCGCGCCGCCGATCCCCGCGCCAATGGCAGCGCCTTTTCCTCCGCGACTCAAGCCACCAATCACCGCACCTGTGCCGGCGCTGCTGGCGACGGTTCCGATCTTCTCGCCTTTCTGGCTGTCCTGGCGGATCGTCCCTTCCTGCCCTTTAATGGACGTCTTCTCCGCGCCGGGAACGTTTTCTACAGCTCCGGGCAGCATCACGGTGTAGCCGCTGGGATAGATGAGCGTGGTGAAATGCATCAAAACTTCGGCGCGCCCTTTAATGCGTCCCGCACGCTGCACGTGGCTGATCCTTCCTTGCACGTACGTCCCGGCGGGAATCAGGACACGATTATCCTGCACCACAGGAAAAGTGGTTTCCGCGTAAACCGAGTCCCCTTCCCGCGCGCTTTTGGTTGATACCGCATGCTTGAGCGCGAGCGGGACCTTTGTCCCCGCCGGGACGACGAGCTCATTCGACCCGGCTGAGGATGAAGTGGTGGCGCTAGTTGGATGGACAGCGGGGCTGGCTTGAGCCATCACCAACGCGGAGAGCAGAAGAACCATCGCAATCGTGCGCATGGACCACCTCCCGTCGAATCAGAATGCAGCAGCAGCCGAAAAGGCCTTGAGTATAGACCGCCCGCTAGCAGTATTTGGTTCCGATGAACGTAGGATGCGGGCACAATACGAAAAGGTTTCGTGGGACGCGCCGCGCTGCTATGCGCCGGTCCGTTTGAACTGGCCCTCTAGTACATTCCCCATAAATTGCGACTGCAACCGCTGGGCGCATCGCTCACCACAAACGTGGAGAGTACCCTCTTTCTTTGCGATCTCCTCTTCCCATGCGCACAGGTAAAGCAGCGGCCGGTTGTATTCCCCAAAAGATGTCCACATCAACCACCAGCGGTCGGCGGAGCCTTTCTGTACTCCGCAGTTGGGACCGGCACAACGATAGAAGGGATTAGCGAGGTTAGAGGGTCCAACATTCATTACACGACTCCCAGGGTTCGGAAAATGTTCGGACAGGTGTTCAGACATTGTAATGGAACGGCTGGCAGGTCGAACGTCGGATAATTTTTACTTATAGATGAGGTACTTCTGTCGAAGCTGCTGAAATTTCTCCAGCGGCTCGCGCCAGTCCTCCGCGATGCGACGCGGATCTTGTCCTTGAGCGATGGCGTCATACACTGCCTGATTCACCAGCAGCTCAAACAATCGTTCCATGTGAAACTGCTGGGGATACAGCTTGTGTAAAGCCGAAGCCAACTCGATGCCCAGTTCAGGAGTGTCCAACGCATTGCGGTCGGTAACTACGATGTTCACCCCAGCACACTTTTCCGCCGCATAATTGCTGGCGTTGGGAGTGAAGGTTACTGGCACAAAACGCACGCCAGAAATGTTTCTAGCATTCAAATATTGTGTGAGTTCGCGGCCGTTGATCCAGGGAGCACCCAGAATCTCAAAGGGAGTGTCGGTTCCGCGGCCCACTGAAACGTTGGTGCCTTCGATGAGAGCCACCCCAGGATAAAGCGTGGCTTCGGTGAGGCTGCGCAGATTTGGCGAGGGATTGATCCAGTTCACGCCCGTCGAATCAAACCAGTCGCCGCGCATCCATCCATCCATCGCCACAACCTGCAAGCGGGCGTTAATGTTGTGCTCCGCATTGAACATCTTCGCCAGTTCGCCGGTTGTCATGCCGTGACGCACCGGCACAGCAGTGTAATTCACGAAACTCTCGCGTCCCGGGTCGGGCATGGGGCCTTGCACGAACGAACCGGTGATGGGATTAGGACGGTCCAGCACAATGATCTCAATTCCCGCCTTGGCCGCAGCCTCCAGGAAATAACCCAGAGAGGCTTCGTACGTGTAAAAACGTACGCCTGCATCCTGAATGTCCACCACCACCGCGTCGAGATTCTTTAGAGACTCCGGCGATGGGCGTCGGGCAGCATCCGTGGCGCCATAGACGCTGTACACCGGAATTCCGGTAGCAGCATCCTTTGAGTTGCTTACATCGGTGGTATCCAGTGTGCCCGTCACACCATGCTCGGGGCTGAATAGGGCGTCCAAAGAAACTCCAGAAGCCTCGGCCAGGACGTCAATGGTGCGGCGTCCCTGAGAATCAACTCCAGTCTGATTGGTCAGCAGCCCGATTCTCTTCTTGGCCGAGCCCCCGCGAATCAAATCAAAGTTATGCGCTTCCAAGACGTCGATTCCAGTTTGCACCGATCCGTTCCGTACCGACAACCGGCGGGAACCCGTCTGGGCTTCGTTATAGCCAGTAATACTTTTCAGTCGCAGCTGTTCTTTTTCACTGACGGTCAGTGGCAAGGCCGCGGCTACGGCGGTGGCAATCTTTGCGCGCAACGCAATCACATTTCCCTTGCCGCGAGGATGAACTGAATTAGTGAGCAGGATGATGTAAGTGCGGGTAGTGGGATCAATCCAGAGCGAAGTGCCGGTCCATCCTGTGTGCCCAAACGAACCTAGCGGCAACAGTTCACCCCGATTACTGGATAAAGGAGAATCGATGTCCCAGCCAAAGCCTCGCAGACTGTCAGATGTAGGCGGCTGCTGCGGCGTGGTCATTTTCTCTACCGCGAGCGAACGCAATACCGTGCTGCCATTCAGCAGAGCTTGGGTAAATTTCGACAAGTCTGCGGCCGTGGAGAACAATCCTGCATGTCCGGCCACGCCTCCCATACGGCGTGACGTGGGATCATGTACCATCCCGCGGAGCATCCTGCCCTGTTCGTCATACTCGGTTGGCGCGATCGCCGACTTCCACGCGGCTGGCGGAAGGTAGCGAGTGTGCGTCATCCCCAACGGAGTGAAGATGTTCTTCTGGCAGTACTCGTCCTCTGATATTCCCGACACACGCTCGATCAACGCACCCAGGACAATAAAGTTGATATCGCTGTACAGAAAGCGTGAACCCGCAGGGATGACTGGCGTTTCGGCGAAAGCCATGGAGAACGCTGTGTCGCGTCCCTGCCATGGCTGCGTCAAATCCAGATCTCCCCGCAGACCCGAATAGTGCGTAAGCAAATTGCGGACCGTAATATCTTCTTTGCCGTTTTGCGCGAACTCCGGAATATACTTCGCGACCGGATCGTTGATCCGCACCTGCCCGCGCTCCATCAGTTGCATGATTGCGCTCGTTGTAGCTACCACCTTGGTGAGAGAGGCGAGGTCGAAAATCGTATCCAGCCTCATGGTTTCGCGTCGCGGTTCGAGAGACCGGTTGCCAAACGCCTTGCGATACATCACCTGCCCGTTGTGCCACACCAGCAACACTGCGCCAGGCATCTGGCCTTGACGGATTGCGTTCTGAATGATGGGGTCAAGGACACCCAGCCGGTTCGGGGGGCCTGGTTTGCTGCCAGCCGCCGCCTGTGCGCTTTCGGGATAGATGAAACTGCTGAGCAGAAATGCTGCCGCGAGCAGGCAGAATGAGGACCGCTGGATTCGCGAATTTGCTCTGATTATGCGGATATCCCGACTTTACACAACCGCCGCTGGATTACTCAAGAACCTCAAGTAGGGGGTACCGTGTGTACCACTGATTTATCGCTCCCGTCGTTGGCTGTTGGTCGTTCGTCGTTGGCCACCGACCAAGGACGAACGACCAACGACGAACTTAAAGTCACCTTTACCCGCTCTGCGAACTTTGCTATAAACCGAACATCGAGCAAATTACACCTTGGTCAGAAGGCTCCTCTTCCCTGAATACCGCGGCCAAGACCTCCGCGCATTTTCCCCCGCCTGCTTACGAGCAGCAGGAGGTTGTGTTCTTGCCTGCCTTTGAGTTGTTGCGACAAGCGATTGCGCAGCATATTTTCCCCGCAGCCTCGGTCGCGGTAACACATCAAGGAAAGCTGGTTGCGTTGAAGGCCATTGGGCGCTTTACGTATGACCTGAAATCTCCTGAAGTGACCACGGCCAGCATCTTTGATCTAGCTTCGGTTTCTAAGGTCGTCGCCACCACCAGCATCGCCATGATTCTTTACCAGCGCGGTTTGCTGGATCTGGAAATGCCAGTTGTCTCGATCGTGCCGGAATTTTCAGGACAGGATGAGCGTCGCCGCGAAGTGACTTTGCACATGCTGCTGGCCCATTCGTCAGGATTGCCGGCTTACGAAAAGCTGTTCCAGAGAGCCCCTACGAAGGATCGGTTGCTGGACGCGGCCTTCGCAATGCCGTTAGTCGCGGATCCAGGCGCACAAGCCACCTATAGTGACGTCGGTTTTATTGTTCTTGGCGTCGCGCTCTCGCGAATTGCTGACGAACCTCTTGACCGTTTTTGCCAACGCGAAGTGTTCGGCCCGCTGGGTATGGCAAACACAGCTTTCAATCCGCCTCCGGCTTGGCGACCTTCAATTCCGCCCACAGTTGATGACGACTCCTTCCGCCACCGCATCATTCAAGGAGAAGTCTATGACGAGAACGCCAGTGTGCTAGGAGGCGTAGCGCCACATGCCGGCGTTTTCGCCCCTGCGCAGGACGTCGCCGTCTTCGCCAATGCTATGTTGAAAGGAGGCCAACCCATCCTTCATTCGGAAACACTAGCAGTCTTTACCCGGCGCGAATCGTCACCCGCGGGCACGTCTCGCGCGCTTGGATGGGACACGCCTTCATCCCCTTCGCAGTCGGGAAGGTATTTTTCTCCGCATTCCTTCGGACATCTCGGCTACACCGGCACTTCACTGTGGATCGATGCTGAGCGCCAGCTTTCTGTCACCTTGCTAACCAATCGGACCTGGCCGGATGGCAGCAATAACGCCATTAAAGAGATCCGTCCAAAATTTCACGATGCGGTCATCGAAGCGCTGGAGGCTCGCGGTTGAAAGGTGCCACAAAAAAACCACGCACCGATTTAGGCCGGCTCGTCACTGAAAAGCCGAATCCGGTTTCCGCGAACCTGGATCTGAAACCATCCCTACAACTGGCGCGCATCATCAATTCCGAAGATGCCAAAGTCGCGGCCGCCGTCAAGCGTGCACTTCCACAAATCGCGCAAAGTATCGATATCATCGCATCTGCGTTGCGACGAGGCGGTCGGCTCATCTACGTTGGCACCGGAACCAGTGGACGCATTGCCGCACTCGACGCCGTCGAGTGTCCGCCTACATTTGATACTCATCGGCAAACAGTGCAGTTCATTATCGCCGGAGGGCTAAAAGCACTGGGCGCGGCGGTGGAAGCCGACGAGGATTCTCCTAAACTCGGCGAGCGCGAGATCGCGAAGAAAAAACCAGGAAAAAACGATGTAGTGGTGGGGATCGCCGCCAGCGGCCGCACTCCGTTCACCGTGGCTGCAATTTCGTATGCTCGCCGCCACGGCGCCAAGACAATTGCCGTCACCTGCAACCGGAATTCTGCGCTGGAAAAAGCCGCGGACCTGGCAATCGTCACCGAGGTTGGTCCCGAGGTTATCTCCGGATCCACTCGCATGAAAGCCGGGACCGCGCAAAAGATGGTCCTGAATATGCTTTCCAGCGGCACGATGATTCGCCTGGGCTACGTTTATGGCAACCTGATGGTCAATCTTCATCAAAAGAATGAAAAGCTGGTAGATCGTGCCGTGAGAATCCTGCAACTTACTACTGGCATGGGTAGAAAAGCCGCGCAAAAGGCGCTCAGAAAGGCAAAAAACAGCATTCCCCTGGCGTTAGTCATGTCGCAAGCGAAGGTCAACCGAGCCGAAGCCCAACGGGCACTGAAGGCTGCGAATGGTCATGTCCGTCATGCCATTGCCGCAGCCCGAAGTTTGTAGGAAGCCGTCGTTGGTCCTTGGTCGTAGGTCCTTGGCCGCAGGCGAACGGCCAACGACAACCAGCCATGCACTCCCGATTAATAATTTCCTCAATGTTGGCCACCTTATTCCCCGCTAGAATAGAAGCAATGGGGCTTACTCAAGGAATTATCTAGATATGGATAAATTCGTGATCCGCGGCGGCAATCCGCTGCTGGGGACAGTTCGCGTCAGCGGGGCCAAGAATGCCGCCTTGCCGGCCATGGCTGCCGCCATTCTGACCGACGAGCCCGTCATCCTGGAAAACATTCCGCAGGTGCGCGATATCGAAACTACGCGCAAGCTGCTGGCTGCGATGGGTGCCGAGGTCGAACTCGGCTACGGTCGTGCCCAGCATCGCACCACGATCTGCTGTCGCAATCTAACATCGCCCGAGGCCTCCTACGAACTGGTCAAGACCATGCGCGCCTCTACGCTCGTTCTCGGTCCGTTGGTGGCGCGCTGCGGACATGCCCGGGTTTCACTACCTGGCGGCTGTGCCATTGGATCTCGTCCCATCGATCTGCACATCAAGGGACTCGAGCGGCTGGGCGCGACCATCACTCAGGATCACGGCTACGTAGAAGCCAGCGCGAAACGTCTGTACGGCGCGGAAATTGTCTTCGACAAAATTACCGTTACCGGCACAGAAGACTTGCTGATGGCAGCCTCGCTCGCCGACGGCGAAACGGTTATGCAGAATTGCGCGCGCGAACCGGAAGTCGCCGATCTGGCCGAGTTGCTCAACAAGATGGGGGCTCATATTGAAGGTGCGGGCACTCCCACGATTCGTGTGAAAGGTGTGAGCAAACTTCATGGCGCCCGGCATCGCATTATTCCCGACCGCATCGAGGCTGCCACCTTCATCATTGCCGGAGCATTGACTGGAGGAGATCTGAATGTGGCGGGTTGCGATCCCCGTCACCTCGACGCTTTGCTGCAGAAGCTGGATGAAGCCGGCGTGAAGACTGCACACAACGCGGATTCCCTCCGCGTGATGGGTGATGGGCCGCTAAAAGCTGCTGACATCGTCACTGCGGAGTATCCCGGATTCCCTACCGACATGCAGGCGCAATATATGGTCCTGGCCACGCAAGCGGAGGGAACATCCAACATCACAGAAAATATTTTTGAGAACCGTTTCGTACACGCCCAGGAACTCCTGCGCATGGGAGCCAGGATCAAGATTGAAGGACGGCGCGCCGTGGTTCGCGGCAAATCTCCGCTGAGCGCCGCTGCGGTGCTGGCTTCCGACTTGCGCGCCTCCGCCTCGCTGGTGCTGGCGGCATTGGTCGCGGAAGGCGAATCCATTATCGACCGCGTGTATCACATCGACCGCGGCTACGAACACATCGAAGAAAAACTACGCGGCGTCGGCGCACAAATTCGCCGCATCGGGGAAATGCTTCCCAAGCGGGCGGTGGCTCCAGCAGTACGTGCTTAAAGCAAACTCGAGTTTCAGGTGTACGTTTCAGGTTTCTAGTACTCCGCGCCCGCAGAGACCAAAGCCCATCGGTTGCGTGAGGCGAACGCAGGCCTGAAGCCCCGCTCTTCCACGCGGGGTCCCAAGAATTCGAGGAGCACGGAAACCCACGATTCTTACTTGATGGCGGCTCCGCCGGCGTGGCCCACCACTTTCCTACAAGCTCCCGCCAATTACCTGCGTAACTTTGTCGGTTGGCAGACTCCGTCATAGGCTTGGCGTGGAGGCGTGCGGAAAATGAAAAAGATTGGATTACTGCTGACGTTGTTGGTTGCATCCCTGCCGAGTGTCGGCCAGGCACAGCGGCCCACAGTCTATATTGCGCCGCAAAATGGTTTTGAAACTTACCTCGGTGCAGCGATGGCGAAGAAGGGTGTCCCGATCGACGTCGTCACGGATCAGACGAAAGCTGTCTATTTGTTGAAAGCCGCGCCCGTCGAGATCAAACAGGAATCCACCGGGGCCAAAATTACACGTTGCCTGTTCGCTTCTTGCGCGGGGATTGAGGACAAGGGAAGCGTCTCTGTCCAATACATTGAAATCAGTTCAAGCAAGATGCTTTGGGCGTACTCGGTGAACAAACAGAGAGGCGGCAGCAAGAACCAGCAATCCATGGCTGAGGCAGTTGCCAAACACCTCAAGGAATTCATCGAACATAAATAGGCCGATAATTGACACCGGCCGAGAGTCTGGCGCCATTTGCGTGGGGGGTGTGTCCATGCCGCCCCGCAATCCTAGTATGACCACCAGGCGCAGGATTCGCCAATGGATGGTTTCACCCTGGTAGAACGAATCCGGCAGAAACCTGAATTAACCGCAGCCACAATTATGATGCTCACGTCGGCCGGCCACCGAGGAGACGCTGTGCGAGGTCAGGAACTCGGGGTGGCTGCATACCTGCTGAAACCGATCCGCCAATCCGAACTGCGGGAGGCAATCGCCCGGCCTCTGGGAGCCGCGGAGGAAAAGGGCACAATTCCTCTCATTACACGCTTCTCTTTACAAGATGCTCGCCACCCTGCCGACGTTCTGCGTGTGTTGCTGGCAGAAGACAATCTAGTGAATCAGCGACTAGTCACTCGATTACTCGAAAAGCGAGGGCACCGCGTCGTGATCTCGGGGAACGGGTACGAGGCGCTTCTGGCCCTCGAGAAAGAAACATTCGACCTGGTTTTCATGGATCTGCAGATGTCGGCGACCCGGGCAGCCTTGGCAGCATCTCGCCTTCAGGAGATCGGTCGCGGCGGGAAACATTCCCAACTAAAGGAAGCGTTGGCAGCCCTAGAATCGGAAATTGCGGTCCTGATACCAGAGTTGGATGCCTGCCTTGTGGACGCAGGGCTTTAGGTTTTGATCGCGGTGGATTCAGAATGGAGAGATCATGTTCGCGTGCGGCGATCTACGCACGGGTTTCGACGGCCAAGGGCCAAAACCCGCGATGCAGATTCGAGAGATACTTGGATCCCGCAATTCGTCTAAAGTGAATCAAATAGACTCTTTGTGCACATAGTAATATCTCTTCTCTCTGCCCCAGCTTAGGACTCGTGCCTGATGCAGCAATCTACGCTCTTGCGCTTCTGTTTGGTAGATTTTTTCCCACTCTGGCATACATGCTGTCTGGTCCGATCGGTGCGCCCGCGGCGCACAAGTCGATCTTGCAACACTCTCGCCTGATGCCTGAACAACCGCTCACATTCTTCGGGTTCCGCGCGGATATCAAAGCGCACTCGGGGCTCATAAGTTGCCCAATCCATCACTAGCCTACGTCTTTATCACTGGGTGGGATCATCAGGTCGACTGTGCCATTCTCGAGCAATGCCAATTACGGTATGCTTTTCCGATCACCCGAACAAGGGGCGACCCAAGCCAAACACGTTCCACAGCAGCAGGTGTCACGCGCTGACCTGCTTGCGCGAGATGCGCTGCAATCTCTAGAGAATTTTCCAGACGAAGTGTGCCAGGAAAGCTACCAGCAACAGAGCGCCGGCTCCGCAGATCCAGAAAAGGAAGTTGGCTGTCAGTTTCGGGGAGTTGATTTCTTTTTTGTCCATCGAGGCTGAGACGTAGCGCCGCGTCTTTGGGAGGTGCCTAGCATAGCCGGCCCGACGCCGGCGCTAATTAGAATGGCGGATAATTCGCGAAAAGTGAATCGTTCCTCCCGATACGCGAGGTGATCTCGCTATCCTCAGGGAAATCACAAAAAATCGGGTAATACATTGGCCCCCGAGAGCTCCACTCCACTAAATGGCAATGAGGGGCAACGTAGTTTAGGTTGCCGTCTTGTCTGAACACCGGTTGATGACAGCGGGAGCCGTCGCAATCGTAGGCGGCCTCGATCTGGATGCCAGCGTTTCGCGGCGTGCGTTCTTCAACGGGGGGAAATAAGGTCTGCATAAAAGCACCGTACCTTGGATTCCACCTCCTCCCTACAGGTTTTCTGGTACGTAA
>Ga0070698_100001967_pt1 | contig 22833 bp, 18 predicted proteins | sample KBSK1502metaG_FD_65477 | JGI IMG/M metagenome (GOLD analysis project Ga0070698, IMG submission 65477) | Corn, switchgrass and miscanthus rhizosphere microbial communities from Kellogg Biological Station, Michigan, USA - KBS K1-50-2 metaG | ecosystem: Host-associated > Plants > Roots >...
GCTTGTGGAAAGTGGAAGAAGCAGTCTTTAATGGTCAAGGCCGCACAATGCAGCGGTCGGATTCCGAGAGAGATCTGGAGGTTCTGGAGCTGTGCTCCTACCATATTCCGCACCTCGCTAGGGTGCAATCCAGCGATGCGGGGGCCGCTCGCCAGATCTCTACTGAAGAATGGTGCCAGGGGGAGTTCGAAGCGTAAACTCTGGATTGTCACGTTGTTGGCACCTGTCAGTACGATCAGTCCGTCGAGGAATTGCTTCTCGTTACCGGTTGCAGCCTGGATAGTAACTCCATTGTGACAGCCTTCCAGTGTCAGATTGGAGTGTTGCGGGCCGAGTCGCAGGGGTTCCGGCAGCGCATAGGTACCTGGCATGAGACAGACGGTAACCTTCTCTTTGCTGCTGTACTTATCGAGGATGGATTGAAGAGTCTTATTGCCTATGATGTCTTCGGGCCTGACGGTCACATTGCAACATCCACCGAGGTTCCTCTTTGTCTGGTCGACAAGGTTGTCAAAGAGATTGCGACAGTCATGGTACTGAATGAGGGCCCCTTCCCTGTTCCATTCGACGACAGCAAGGGGGCAGACCCACAAGCGCGGGCCATCTGGGCACTGTGGACCTGCGAGGTAGCGGTATGGAAAGATGTCTGTCGAGGCATTGGGATCAACGTCGGTATCGGGTCGTACCGCCATAACCCAGTAGTCGCCGACGTAAAGCGGCTGATTTGTTAAGGTTACTTGTAAGCCTGTCGTGCCTAGAGTTACGGCTGTGCCGGGTGTGAAGGATTTCTCTTCTTGCCAGATGCGCAAAAAGACGACAGGTACCTCGTCACTATCCCCGTACTCTTTGGAAAGACCATCAGTGAGGGTGACAGTTTGTGTATCCGAGACATAGTCTGAATCCAGCGTTGTTACAATACCTGTTGCCTCTGCAACGTAGTTCGCGGTATCCGTCTTGTTCAGTTGTACGGCAGCGCACAATATTTCTACCGCCTGATCTTTTTTCGGCTTATGAAAATCATCTACGGGGCGCGACTGTAATTTCAAGGTCTTGAGATCGTCTCCCACCTGCACCCGGTAGAGGGAGGAGGCGTTATCAAAGCCCCAGACAAGATGGTATGTTTTGCTGGCTTCATTAAAACCTGAAATTTGAATGCGAATGAATTGGTTATCCGCCCCGAGATAGCCTCCACGGGCCTCCGGTTCACAGGGGTTGGGATTCGTCACGACGTTTGTAAAACCGGCCTGAAGCATTCCCGCAGGCATCAACCGCGTGGTCTGTGGATCGAAATCCAGGCCCTTTGCCGCCCACTGCTCAACTGCCTGGGCCAACGCTGTGGGGCAATCTTCTGCCTGCGTTCCCACACGCACGATACGCTGAACCAGGCGCGTGCGCTGTGCTGTGTCAGGACCACCAAGAGCTACCTCACGCAGCGCCGAATCCTCCACCGCGCTGACTTCCTGCTCATGCAGGTAGAGATAGATGAACTCACGTCTGTTTTGTGCCTTGCCCAGGTCAACCGGGTTTACCCAGGCGGGATCTTGCTGGTGATCTATCCACTCCAGTTGCTCGCTGTATTGCACAGGGTTGTCAAGAGAGACGCGCATTCCCCCAACATACATTGTGCCCTTGCTCACTGAGAAATCAAAGGGTGCCTGTGCAATCGGCATGACTCGATAGCCGTCGTCGGGGGTGCCGCTGGGACCAACAATGTCGAGCGCTTCCTTACGCTCTTCTTCATTGACAATCTGCCATTCTTCGTTCCAATCGGCTTCGACAGTGACCCGACCTTGCTGCATCACAACAGCACGGTACTGCCGACCTTTATCATAAGTTCTACGCGCTATATCGCTGCCCATACGTCCCTCTTTCGTTCTTTTTATCCAGCTCCGTGTTCAAGCTGCTGAATAGTTACTATGTGACATAGATGATGACGGGAATCAATCCCATAGGCATAAACTCTGCATATTTGATAAGCAGGCTACGCTCTTTGATTGGATTTTTGTCGCGTGCAAATGTACCCATCTCTGACCCATCTTGCGCGCCCTGGGCAATTGTTGTGCCTGCGGAAGGGGTTGCGCCAGCCAGGATGGCCGCATCCACGCCTGAGAGCAGTTGGGCGTAGCCAGGCTGCCCGAAGACGCGGGTGGTGAATAGTGGTGACTTTGCTGTAATCTTGACACTTTCATAGTGGCGGGGTAAGACACTGGAGGACGTCCAGGCGCTAAAGCGTACGCAGCCATGTTGTGTATCTTCTACCAGCACAACGTCATCCAGGATACATTCGCTCGCGTTGAGCCGGTGTAGATAGGCAGGTCCCAATACTGTGCAGCGCGTGAGATCTACTTCACCGCTTCCGAGTGCGATGGCACTATCTTTATCTGCAAGATCTGACGGGTATGCCTCTTGCAATAGCCAGCGATTCAGGCGAACGAGGTCGTCCCCATGCAGATCTTGCCTGGCCCATTCCAGGGTCGTGGAGGATAAATTGACTGGTTTAAAGCGGTCGGCATCGTACAACGATGGGCCTTTGAGCAGGTCATTCAGTTCCTTAAGCAAGGCTTGCTGCAACTCCGGCGATGGCAGTTGACGACTATTATAGGTATTCAGCATGTGTTGTGTATCTTTGCTGAACTTTCCTTTGAGGGAAACAGATAAGGGATCGCAAAAAGGATCAACGGCATCGCGCAGGACGGAGGCCAGCCGATCCGGGCCTTTGAGGTCCGCTGACTCGAACATCGAGGAGTCATCCGTTCTGATCGCCTGCACAATGCTGTCAGTGATAGTGAGTTTCTCGATCTCGCCGTCGCCACGAGTGCGGATTGGCCCGGTAATGCAGCGATCTATCTTTAACTCGCCGACGTGTGCCTCTATCCAAAGCCGACAGGGGATGAGGTTTCTGCCATCCACTGCCTGGGTATAGATGGTGGGAGGGTTGGTGAAATTTCCCGTGTTGCCTGGGTCGAGCGTACAGCAGGTGAGCGTCACGCTTTTGAATTCAGCGACCTTGTTGTCCGGAAGCGGTGCGCTGCGCAGGACGATATCACCGCCACTGATAAACAGGCCTTCCAGGGCTAAGGTGCCACCATCTGCTGCCGTAAAGACCCATTCGGTTGGCGCAGGATTGGGGGCAGGCAGGCGAATGACAGGGCGGCTGCCAGGGCTACCTTTTTGAGTCTGACCGTCGGAGGCGACGATTGTAACCTGCTGAATACCTGCTGTTGCAGTGCCAACAGGATTCACCGCAACATATGTGAGCGAATCATCCAGAACGATGGTACCTGTGGGTGCGAGTGCTGTGAGAGGCACACTGAGGTTGTCTCCACCACCGCTGACATGCGTGATAGGCGACGGCCGATCGGACAACTTCTTGCCAGGGAGGCGGCGATCGTAAGGTCCCGCGCCGATGGCGGAGGAGAAGCCGTAATGGTAGGTAACAAAAACGTTGCCCTCAGGTGCATTGGAGCGCTTCGTGAGCCTGCCTTTCTCTGGATCGATAAAGAAGGCGATGGTACGGGTGATCGATTGGCCTGTTTCTGGGTCAATTAAGGTCTCGGTGTTGGTTACATCTGGATCGGCGGTAATCTGATCTCCTGGTATGAGATTCTCCTGTACAAAGATGCCCAGTGATTTGGCCAGAACCCTGGTGCCGGTACTGTCTGTTGGGTCTAGAGCGTCGTAGAGATGCTGCGTATCAGGATGCAACCTATCAGGGGTAATGGGATGTGCCAGGTCTGCACGCAGCAGTGGGGTGCTGATGGGTGTGGGGAGCTGCCATTCTGCAGGTGAGACCCATTGGTCGCCGTAATTGCGTGCGGCAGTCGCAAACAAGGGGATCTCGCGCCCTGTTGGGTCAAAGCTATAATAGCCGGGGCAGCCCTGCACCTCCACGGGAGTCGTCAGGTCCAGGCCGAAGCTGCGCAGCCTCCAGAGAAAGACGCCCAGATGCGGTATGTTGTACCAGCCGACCTGTTGTCCCTGCCCGCAGCGGAAGTCGGCCGTATGGAAATACTCATCAAAGGCCGAGTTCGTTTTGGTCGCACCGTAGCCGTTGCGCAGGTCTGCCCAGCCACCGATGGGGGTGTGTGTCAGGGGTCCGACGAGACCTTCGGCCAGTTGCAACTTGTAGTCCTCCAGCGGGTCAGCAGTCGCCGAGGGCAGGCCAATTTCCGGGTCAAGGCTATGCCGGGCCCGTGATAGGCGCCGGAAGAACTCCACTACACGGGCGTCCCACTCTGTGATATCGGCGGCGATCTCTTCCAGGATGGCAAGGGTTCCTTTGCGCCGACGATAGTAGATGGTTTTAGCAACATCTAGCCGCTGCCCCCGCGCATCGAGGCTGGCAACGAGATTGGTTGCCAGCAGGTCGGCAATATAGGGAATGACCCAGTCATCGCAGGTCTCGATAGACTGATCTTCCCACATGCGGTCCATACTGCGCCGCACGATGGCTGCCTGGGCCCCAATGCGGTTGACCATCTCACGCAGAGGCCCATTTGCGTCGAATACGTCGGTATCCAGCGTACGATAGATGGCGGGCAGCAGGTTCCATAGCTTGTCGGCGTAATAGGCTTCGTAATAGTCAACGTCATGAGGCATGTTGTGAGTCCTCCCAGGAGATGGCGAGATTGTTGCTTAACAGTTGGAAGAAGTAACCTTGGCCGGGATTGTAGCGTTCGGTTGGACAGCGGGTGAAGTCTCGCAGAACAACAATTTGCTCTAACCACCTTCTGTTATAGACGGGCAGTATTGCTGAATCTAGCGAAAAATGGAAACTATGGACAGCTTGCACACCAGGCACACTCATGCAGGCTGCATAGATCTGACTCTGATAGATAGGTTGCCCTATGCCGATCACATTGATGCCAAACAGACCGTTGTCGTCATCAAGCAGGGCGGCAGTGACCGCAGTAATGACAACGGAAGCGATATAGGTCGGGTCAATACGCAGCGCAAGGGAGAGTTGGATAGGGACTGCTATGGCCTGTTTGACCAGCGCAGGACGATTAGGGTCTTCGGCACCTCTGAGGGCAAGTTTTGCAGACTCGACGGCATTGTGGTCATCGCCCACATAAATGGTGGCGAGGGTTCTCTGTTGCTCAGCGTTCCATGTCCAGTATGCGCGTGCCCGTCTCACGCCGGGTGCCTGTGCGGCAATGGTCTCGTAGTCATCGCCAGAGATAGCCCGGCCAAATGTGAGCACCGATTGTGGTGCGTAGCGGCGAATTTTCTTTGGTGCGTCCGGGTCGGCACCTCCACCGACTGCTACAGGGTTGTGTATGGCCTTGAGATTGGGCCAGGGTTGGGTGATAACCGTCAACTGTCCGGCATCAGGAGCATCTGCACCGCTACCGTAGCGATATTGGGCGAAGACATTGTTGACGCCTGACGGGAGCCTTGCTCCATTGATGCCATCGCCAAACTGCACATGCGTCATATTGTTCTCATCTTCACGTGTCACAAAAATATGTGCATCTGCTGGCTGGTCATAGAAACTGGGAACCTCTTTCCATTCAATATTATTGACCCAGATGCGCAACGTGCTTTTATAGTCCTCCCCTGATGAGGAGTCAGCGCTTTGCAGGTAGGTGAGAGGCGATTTTTGCAGCACGAACTCTTGTCCGGCGACAGTTGCATCTCCGCTGCCCAATATTTCGTTGGGCACGCTCTTGCCCCGTGAAACGGAAAGCAGGTTGAACAGGACCTGCAGAGGAGCTTTCAATTTTGCGTTTGGGTCGGAGATATCGCTCATTTGCAGATTGGAGTCACCGACTGTGGCCGATGCAGATACTCCCTGGCCATTGGCGTCCTCAAGCAATACAGGTACGGTTTTGTTTGGGAGCGATGTTATGGGAGAGGTGATAGACGTGGCTACAGATGGCCCGCTGACGCTTTGACTGGGTGCCTCGATCAATTTGCCCACATCCTGCCAGGCGTAGCGGACCAATGTTTGACCAATACCCCAATTACCGGGTTGGTCCGGGGTGGGCCCGATGATTGTGTGCGGAATAGGCACTGCTGGAGTGGGAGGCGTAGTATCAGGAGGAGGTTGAGTTGGGTCTAAACGGCATTTTGTATTAGCGTTCCAGACTATTTCGCTGTAGCTAGTGACTTTCACTAGCTGACGCTGAGGCGTCCCATTAGGAATCTCAAATAGAACCTTGTCTCCCACCTTGATCTGGCGTGTAATTGATTCTAGATGCACTTGAGAACCATCTGGAGTAAGAACGACGCTTGGATCGGCTGTAGGGTACGACCAAAGGTGAGCAGACTGAACGCTCTTCAAAAGCTGATAGTTCGTCGCAGTCTGTGAGAGGTTGAGCGAATCATGGAAAATCACCCGTGTGTTTGGATTGCCATGCGGGACTTTCTCCTGTTGAACATCCTGAACGGTAGCGAGCCTATAGTCCTGGCTCGATGGATCCCATTTGCTTGCCACGACCAGGAGCTCGTCCCCTACCTTCACTTTGCTGACAGAGCCTTGCAGTAGCAGACTGTTAACAGGCGCCTTGGGATCATTTAACGAGACTGAAACTGGTTCAGCAGCTACCGAGGCAGCATCGGGAAGGGATACCGGGGTATCTGCATCGAGTTCGAATATCTGGGGTTGTTTCCCCGGTCCTGGTTTGCTCTGAATCGGAAAACCCTGGGGAAGAGTAAACGAAGGGGAGGGTTTGCTCATCAGTGCGGCCAGCGTTCCTCTTGCGCCGATGCCTGGGCGTGGACGGTAGCCCAGGATACGAATAAGCCGCTGCAAGCTTTCAGGCAGGTCGGCGGTACGGAGATAGGCCTGGTTAGCTGCACGTTCATTGTAGAAGGTAAGGATGTCAGCGAGATAGGCCCACCATTCGACCATCTGGAGCGCAAGGTCTCCCCGAGCGTTGGGACGCCAGTGTATCAGTTCAGTCTCGTTGGGCCGTGAAAAGAGGAGTGCCTGGCAAAATGTGAGATAGTCACCGACGCGATATGCGAGTTCACCTCGACCAGGGGGATTGAAGATCACCTGGGGATGAACAAAGGTCTCACATGGACAAATTGGGGTCGGCATTGCGCTATTGCTCATTTTCCTCCTTCCACGTACACCTTGAGCGAGCCACGTTCAGGTCTACTTGGGTCGTTATCTACGCGCAGAATATCCCTGGAGCGTACCTGGACCGTCTGCGGCATATTGATGTAACCAGGAGTCACCCCACGCTGCCGGTAGAGGATACAGAGCACACCGGCAACACCGTATGCACGCTGGATGGCTGCTTCCAGTGCGCTGCGTTCAAGCGGTGAGCCAAAGGTAAAGTTATCGAAGTAGAAAAAGCCAGTGGTACCGTCGGGAAATTTAGCTGTGCTGAGCGCACGCAGTATCGCTGCCTCCACGTCTCCACGGAATGCATCCGACCGGGCACAGACCGTAATCTTGAGATCGAGCGACACATAATGCGGTGGTGGCGCATAGGACTCGTAACCGGCGAGTCGGTAGCGGTTAAGCAGGTCGATCAATTCCAGGTGTTCCTCTACTGAAATGGCCTCGGTGCCTTGGGGGTCGGCCGTGGTGAAGACGGTCAGCCAGCTTCCCGTCCAACGGAAGTCGGTCCCGGCGCGGAAAACCCATGGCAAGCGCTTTGCGGCTGCCTCGTAGTCCTCCGGCCGGACCGCGCGGAACTGTCGTGCGCGGAACGCCTGGGGTGCCAGCCGCCGCACGCGCTCGTCCGTCTCCTCATCGGCACCGCCATCTGCCGGAAAGGGATTGGTGACGGCCTTCACCTGTGATAGTGCCGTGGCATCAACATTGACGATGGTATCGGCGGCGACATTACCGATGGTGCCGCCTCCCATGCAATAGGTCACCTGGAAGACATCGCCATCTTCGGGGATTCCACCGAAAATGCCGTCCCCGAAGCGGATGGTATCCCCGTCATCACCATCGTAGTCCTGGACGATCTGGATGGTCGAGCCATCGGAGATGCGAGCGACACGGATAAAACGAGCGGGGTCTACCGTGAATGCTTTTTCAAAAAGCTCTGCATCCAGTAGACGCCTGCGCCACGTCCAGTCGAACACTTCGGTTGAAGAGGGTGGTGGCTGCTGAACCAGCACTATTTCTGGCAAAGGAAACGTATCGAGACCCGGCTGGGCCAGCCATGCCAGGCGTGGATGTTGCAGGGTATAGAGATACTGGTTGGTGGGGGCATCCGGTGTGCTGTTCGGCCCGGTGCGCACAATCGCCAGGGGCATCTGTGGATTGGAGGCGGGAGCCGTGTCAATGGCAAATGTTTCTGTAAACCGCCTGCCCTCCGTTGCAGGTACCAGGTTTCCTGCCAGCACCGTGCGAGGCCAGGGCGGCGTATCATCGGTGAAGGTGAGATCGTGATCGGATTTCAACGCCTCTTGCGCTCCCCAAACGATGTGTGTCACGTCCTGCTGAAAGAGTGCATCCCTCTCTTCTTTCGCGCTGAGCAGATGCACGACCTCGCGAATGGGCGGGTCAGCAGACGTTGCCCCCTGAGTGTCTATGAGCAAGGCCTGCCCGTTACCTTTGCCCGCATTCTCATCCGTGATGAAATTAAAATTGTGCCCCACCACCCACATCTCCGTGGAGCCAGCCTTCAAGCACCTTTGGCTATTATCCCAATAATAGGGCAAAAGCTTAAAGTCGTCAGGCGATTTACATTGGTTCAGTGTGTCGCGAGATGATTTACAGCGGTTCCATGCACTATTGACGGTGAAGGTTTCCTGGTTGAGCTGACCGGTCTGAGGGTCAATCAGCCCTGTGCCGGTTTCGAAATCAATGGAATTGCCGTCAGGCCCCAGGGCAGTCATCAGCAGGCCGGTAGAAAGAGTAGTGACACCATCTTGCACGTCGAGTTGTAAACACAAGCGGGCAGCGGTGGCTGGCTGCGGCTCGTAGTCCATCAGGCGGGCGTGTCGCACGATGGAACGTCGCTGGGTTGCGGTGTCCAGGGTCGCTTCAGCAGCGATACGGTCCTGGGTGTAGCTGAGGTCGTCGGCCAGGCCACACAGGGCCTCCATAAACATCATGCCGAAATCGGCCTCAGAACGCTCCTGCCACTCCGGGTAGCGTAGTGCTGAGAAGTCGGAGAGGGCCTGGCGAAAACTGAGGAAGTCTTTTGCCAGGTAATCAATCGGCGGAACGTCACCTGTTGGCGGTGGGCAGGCTTGCGGTGGAACCTCACAGTCCAGGTCAGAGTCACAAAGAGCCTTGAACGAGAAGCTGCTGTGGTTAAAGAAGGGGTCCAGTGTATCATTACTGGTGATGGTCAACTCATACGAAGAGAAATCGCCAGGAGCATCCACGAGCAGCGTCAGTGTTGGTCGTCCTTCGCTATCTGTCGTCCAGTAGGTAGCCTCTTTGACATGTTTCTTCAACGCCTCCAGATTCGACACGGGAACGTTTGGAATGGTCTCACCGCCTGTAATCTGTACGTCGGTGAGCGTTCCCTGTAATGGAACCGTATTCAGGAAATGAACACGCAGCGTTTTCTGATCGGCACTGGCGATCTCGACGAAATCAATGCCGTTCAACGCCTGGTTCTCAAGCAATGCATTGAGGCGATCTCTTGAAACCATATTACACCACCCGCACTTGAGTACGTTTGTTCGAGAGGGTCTCGATCAGTACGTAGTCAATCTGGATCAACAGTTGCGCCTGATCTGGTACCTCCTCAGGGGGTATGACGCTGACACGACTTACCTTGATCTGCCCGGCCAGCCAGCGTTCCAGGGCCTGTTGCACCAGTATCTGGGTGGTAGCGGTGAGTGCGTCAGAGAGTGGCGCGAAGAGTAGTTGGCGCAGTCCGCAGCCAAACTCTGGCAAGTCTGCGCGCTCCCCCGGTGATGTCAACAACACCTGGAGAATCATCTGCTCGACATGCGTTTCGTAATTGGTCTGAGCAGCCTGACCTGAAGCGGGGTCAATGCGAAACGGGTAGGTGTAGTCGTGCCGGGTCATACATTACTCCTATCTATTCTCCTGAGGCTTGTGACTGTGTGAAAGTGATAAGTGCCGTTCCCTGTACCGCCATATCTGGGGCGATGCATAGCCCAACGCTCTCTTCGGTCAAGGTGAAATCACCCATGGCCTGGCTCCTGAGAGAAGGCACTACCCACTGCACCTGTACACAGGGATGGGGAACACCACTGATGTTAAACGGGCAACCAGCAATGATAAATGTGTCGGAGGAGCGCAGCACGAAACTGCTGGCAGCCTGCACCCGTGTGTTTGTGGTGATGGCGCTGACGGTGCCACCATGTGGACACATCATTATGCTAGACATATTCAATAAACCTGCCATTTACATTACCTCCAATGCACCGTCATTCACGTTGACTTCGCTATCGCTAATTTCGATCGTGCTCGCACCACGTGACAGCGTGATGCCAGATGAATCGAGTGTGATTTTGTTCTCATTGGCATCAGTAATGGTGATGGTGCCCCCTTCATCGTCAAGTAGTAGCTTATGTCCCGCTTTGGTAACAATCGTTTTCACAGTAGGCGTGGCATCAGAAGGGATTTCACCGTGCCGCCAGTAGCAGCCCACCCAGATGGGATAGGACACGTCACCTCCTTCAAACTCAATCCAGACCCCGCTCCCGCGCTCCGGAAGGAAGGCAAAACCCACAGTGTCGCCGGCGTACGGAACACAGGGCATACACCAGCCGGTCTCCTGATCTTTGAGCACCGAGGGCACTTTTGCCTTGATACGCAATGTACTCGCGTCTATATCCGTCACTGTGCCGCGATATTTGCCGTAGAACCGATTGCGTAAGCGCTCCAATATGTCCAGTATGGCCTGTTCATTCATCGCCATCAAGGCCGACCTCCCAGCAGTCCACCGCCGCCAGAGGGAGGAGAACCCACGGCATTGCGGACCAGCACAAATTTCATTTTATGTGAATCGGCTGTAATGGTATGGCGCACACTCCAAACGTAATACTTGCCGGAATGCACGGCTCCAATGCCGTTGAGCTGTACTACTGTCCCGACACGCAGTACACCCTTCAAGCGTGCGACATCGGCTTCTCCCTCGCAACGTACGAACCAGCCGGCCTCGCGCAGCAGAGACTGGGCACGTAAGGTTAATTCACCCGTATCATCTACTGGAGCCGTCAGCAAGGTAGTCATCGGCTTACCAGCAAAATCAGCCAGTCCTCGGGCACTGAGCTTAGCGAGACCTGAGTCGGAGGTATCCGCGCTTACACCATCCTCATCGCTATCGTTAAATAAGGCCTGGCTGGCTTTGACAGCACTTGGACGTGTAATATCCCAATCAATATCCAGGGCGGCCACCGTCCATACATCTGGTTCGTTAAGCGTGAGGGTGAATACGGGATCGCCATCCAGCTTGGGCTTTACGAAGTAGCCTGTGCGCTTGCCCGGCTTATCGGCACAGACCACGCGGCAGAGCTTGCCGTTGCGCCGTGCCAAGCTACGCAAAAATTGAATATCAGACGCACGTTGCATGAGCGAATGTCCATCCTCGGTATGCGAGGGCGAGTCATCGTTGCTATTGTCCGACGCTGGAGTAATGCCATAGTCGTTAAAGATTGCGCTGGCTACATCCGCGTCAGTGACATCTACCCACTCCTTGACCTTCTCTTCCAGGTTCATCAGCCAGGAGGCGTCTTGTCCCCACACCTGGAATGTTGAGGCGGTGATGCCAGTCTCCAGGTGCAACTTGTGCGACAAGATATAACCATCAAAGATACACTGAGGCGATTGCCCTTGCGCCGTTGCCACCACCGCCAGGTTGGCAAAAGGCTGAAAACCGCTATCATTGACAAACTGCAAGTCACCATCCGCGGTACGGGTCACAGGGAGATGTAACTGGATAGCACCGGGCAGATCAGCATTCTCTTCCACTTCCAAAGAGGATAGTGCGGTAATGAGGTTATTATCCGCGGATGTCCCATTGAGTAGAAGCTGAAAAGTGCTTGTCATGATGCTACCTCTCCTGTGCGGGTATACCAACCAGATCGTGGGCCGAGAGCGCATCTGGCACCATGGTATTGTTTACATCGCAGAGCCGCCAGAATGTGGTCGCATCTTGCAGATAATGCGATGCGATCAGATCCAGTCGTTGTCCATCAAGACGCCGATGAAAGCCTAGCAACGGATTTTGCAGCGGAAGTGGCAATTTCGTCACAGTCACCATTGTCCCGTCTGCTCTGGTAACGATGGTCGTGCCGACTTTTTCGTAGCGGCTACCTGAAAAAAACATAAGACCCTCCCTGGAAGCAAATGCATCAAACCGGCAACATGCCGACTCTATTCTCGGCGGCATTGGCGAGATTTGCCACGGCCAGCGCCTTGCGTAGTGTGAGTGTATAGGTATAAGCAGCTTTGGCAATATCTCCTTGCTTACCGGGGATAAACAACAGCTCTTCTGGCAGCAATACGCGCAGGCCAAGCACCGCATCAGCATGGGTGGGATTGAGCAATGGATCATATAATTTTTCGGTGATCGTAAGACTGGTCACGCGCACAGGCAACACGCGACCGGCTCCCCAGACAAACAGCACTGTGGGAATCTGCCCCAGAGGTACGGTAACCTTGAACGGTGAAGTTTTAGTCCCACTTCCAGTCAACGTTGGGCCGGAAGCATTGACCGTGCCTAGTAAGTTCCCTGTACTTGCCGGAGCAACCGGATATTGCAGCATCTCTAAGGCGGCCAGGCGCGAGTAGATGCCTGTCGTCGCGGCTAAACCCTCCACTGCGGGTCTGCCATCGGCAATCATATCGTTGGCATCCATGGCAATCGTGAATTGAAAGGATTCGCCGGGGCTTCCTTTGACGGCGAGCAGGTTGCCATAGCTCTCGGTCGCGGGAGCAGCGACCGGCTGTGTCCAGGTATGTGTAATGGTCTCAGGGTTATATTGAAAGACGATAACGTTGGGTACCGGCAACATAAATGTTTCTACGAACTCAACAAGTGCGCCACTGAGATATTTTCCAGCCATTTTGTATCGTTCCTTTTCTTCTTACAGGATACTTTCCAGTTGTCGAACAATCTCAGCAACAATTGCCTTTGCAAGCGGATTCATACCACCTCCAGGATTCGCGGTAACGTTTACCCGCATGGCATCCAGGTGGTGAACTCCCTCTGTTCCAAAGGGTGCGGCAGCCAGCCCTTCCGCAATCAGCCGGGATAGGTGCTGTCCCTCATACTCGGAGATGCCGGAGAGCCTCAAGGTCAGCCGCTCTATGTTGATTTCTGCCATGGTTTTATAGCTCCCAATCGCCTGAGCGCAAGACGATGCCCTGCTTGGCCATTTCGCGCCGTGCCGCGTAGAGCACATGCTTCATGTTGATGCGTTTGCCTTCGGCACGAGCCAGGAAGGCCGCGCCGAGTCCCGCAGCCTTGATATCGGCACCGGTCATGGTCAGTCTGCTCGCCAGCAACTCCCAGTTGATGTCGTCAAGCAGCGCTTCGCCACCAGGCGTTTGCCTGGGCAGTGCCAGATGCCAGAGTGCAAGCCGCTCTGCTGGCCCCGGCTGCATGAAATCGATGATGAAACGCAGGCGGCGCAGGAAGGCACTGTCCATATCCCCCTTGCGGTTGGTTGCCAGAATAGCGATGCCATCAAATTGCTCCATACGCTGCAAGAGATAGTCGATCTCGATGTTGGCGAAGCGATCGTGGGCATCTTTGACCTGCGTGCGCTGCCCAAAGAGTGCATCGGCCTCATCGAAGAAGAGCATGACATTGGCTCGCTCACACGTGTCGAAGATCAGCTTCAATCGCTTCTCGGTTTCACCGATATACTTACTCATCACGCTAGCCAGGTCTACTCGGTAGAGATCCATGCTCAATGAACGAGCCAATACCTGGGCTGCCATTGTCTTGCCGGTGCCGCTGGGCCCCGCAAATAAGGCGGTGGTACCGCGTCCCAGCGCAAACAGCCGTTCAAAGCCCCACTCCTCATAGACACCCCAGCGTAGGCGCGCCTGGCCCTCCAGTTCGGCCAGATGTTGTCGGACCTCTAGTGAGAGGATGATATCGTCCCAGGTGAATGGGCAGGGTAGTGGCGTGAACAACTCACTGGGTCCCTGGTAGAGCACCTGTCGGCAAGCTTCAACCACGGCTTCATCTCCAGCGGGCGCGACTCGTGCCGCATTGACTATCTCCGCCGCGGTCAGCACCCAGGCTGCTATCTGCGGAGGAAGCGGCTCGTCGGAAAGGTGCCTCCATAGATCGATGCGTACTGCCTGCGTCAGCAGTGGCAGGCGAAAGGTTTTTCTCACCACATCGTTGCGTTTCGGCTGTGCGATGGGAGATGTGGTGCCGAAAATCGATAGGTCGGAGTAGCCCTGTATCGTCTGCCAGACGCGGGCATCCACGCCCTCGGCATTGTGCCAGTAGAGAACGGCATTGGATAGCCGCGCTGTGCGGGCAGCACGCGTTGCCCGCTCGACCTGCACGGCTAAGGAAACATCAGAACCGAGCAACAACCTAGCATCGGCAACCAGCATGCTGCATCCTCGTTGAGCGCAGAACTGTGCTGCCAGCGTGCGCTTGCCCGCTCCCTCCGAACCGATCAATTCGATTTCGATAGGCACAGGCTGATGGGTGGAAGCAAGCGTTTGTTCTTGCTCCATAGTCTGGATGAAGTTTTGCATGGCAGCAAGCTGCGCAGGGTAGAGGCACAGCTTGTCGTCGCTGTGACAGAGATCCATGAACTGAACAGCCATACCCACTCCTGGATCTAGCGCCTGCCCTTGTGCAAGCCAGGCAACGATGTGTGGATCGGCCATCCAGGGAGCGTTGATACTCCAGGGATTGGGTAATCCTTCGAGCGGCCAGGCCATACGCCAGCGCACCAGTGGGGCATCTGGACCAAAAATGCGCGATGGCCATTGGAAGAGAGATGCTGCCAGCCAGGGGGTAGGCGAGCCTGCCGTTGCATCGTCTTGCAGGTAACCGTAGACACGCCGCAGCAAGGGATCAACTTCCACCGCCACAGCCAGGGTCAATAGATCGATCTCCTCCGAAGAGAGAGCGAAATCCCGGTGCAGTTTCACCCATGCGCTTTCATTGACAACCGCCCGGTCAAGTGAATGTATGCGGTCGCTCAGGTGCCGGGTATTGCTATTTTTCGCATAGAAAGTAGTCTCCGCACTGCTATGCTGCTCAGGGTCAGCCAGAATGCGATCGACCTCGTTATGCGAAATAGCCAGCCCTTGTATTCCGTCGGCCATGTTGGACATCCACAGTTCCCGCAACCAGAAAATGCGTCGTTGTGCCCGCAGGCGAATGCGCGTTATGAAAGCTGGCTCTGTAGAGCGTAGCAGTTGAATTGCTTCTCTCTCATGTGTGTTCATGGTACATTGATCCACCAGGCAGGAGCTGATTCCACCTGGTTCACCCGGACACGCACAGTATAACGACCGGGTGCTAGATTATTCGGTAGTTTGAACGTGATCGCAGTCTCGCTTGCATTCACTCTGAACGTACCTGGGTTAGGTCCCGTGTTGCTAGCGTTGAGCGCGATAGTATCAAGGAAGACTTCGGTCTTTCCTGCAGTGAACCCTGCGCCATTGACGGTGAAAACACCTCCGCTGGCAGTCAATAACGGGGCAGCGGTCAGCGGTGGCCCCTTTATACTTGCAGCAATGCTGAAAGGCGTTGCATTGGAACGAATCGTTTGCTTATCGCCTTTCGCCTGATCGCTGCCCACGCGCAGTTGATAGATGCCAGCCGGAGGTGTACGTGGATTCGGTGGCATACCCACCTGCTGCGGCAGTTTCAGGATAAGCTGTGCATCTGATTGAGGTGTACCTGGCAGCAAAGGAACCGGCACAACCCAGCTTGTCACCTCGTACTCTGTTGCGTCAGGAAACAACAGATAGACCCGGCGCGAAGTTTCCTGATTCAAACCTGCACCTTGCAGCAGGAATGTCTCCCCGGGTCCTGCCGTGGCCGGGGACAGGTCGAATTTGTGGATGTCGGGATTGGCTGTTGTATTGTTTGGCCCGGCAAAGGTAACGGTCCTGAGCGTGCCAAAGACCTGACCTGTGCTGACAAACGGAAAGGTTGTCAGGTTGACCGAGAGGCCGACCGTCTTGGGTGGAGGCGCAAGCCTGGTCGTTGGTTCATCCGGTGTGATGAAGATTACACTGACTTTGAATACTATCGAGAGCCGGTAAGGGATGGTGATGGCCTGCCAGAGACGGCCAAGCTCATCGGCACTCTGCACCTCCATGGTCAGCGAGAACTCCTGATGCGGATCCCCTTGTATGACCTTCTTGACGATTGGTTGGTTGTAAAAGCATCGCAAGGCAATGCTGATCGCCTGTTGTTCCTGCGTATAGGTCTTCCCTGCATACGCAGTCAGCATATAGTACAGTTCGAGGCTCAACGGGTGCTGTGGTATCTGTAACGCACGGGCTCCCGTCATTGAGGCGTTGCCCTGGAACCTTTCGGAGATAACCGGTGAATTGCGCTGGAATTTGTCCTGGGTAATATGGAAGAGGTACAGACTTAACTGACAGTCACCATCGTTGCGCACTGCCTCTGGCTGCGCACCGCTTACCGTGATTGTAAAGCGAGGAGTGGCAGGGCTTGTCGAAGTCCAGAGTGGAGAGTTGATGATAGAGTCCCGCAACATGTTGATCAGCGTGTCGGTGATAACGGAGAGGTCCAACACACCTAACGTTCCCAGAGCCATGGTCTTCCCCTTTCATCCTTGCCGTAAACCGATGAAAGACGTCAACTCACGCGACAATGCGGAAGTGGAGCGCTGTCGGGCCGGTGTAGGGCGGGGTGCCGGTAAGGGCATGGGAGGGACTGACGCAGGCACAATTTGTACTTCGATCGTGCCAATATGGATGGAGGTTTGCTGCTGTGCCTCTGGCTTTGTTTGCTGTGATGAGGCTGCTGGCCTCTCGGGAGGCCGCGGAACTAATGTTATATGGGCAGATTGGCCTGGCAGGGAACCCGATAACAGGGCACCCGCAAGGGGTGCCCCTACCATGAACGTTTTGGTGGGTGCATTATGTTCCTGGGGTATACCGTCTACCAGGGCATCCGCAAGGGGTGCCCTTTGGGTGTCAAGGAAGGCGGCTCTCCTCCCCGAAGGGCGGACATAAAGTCCCTCCCTCCGCCCAACGCCTCTCCCGCCCCTACGGACATTTGATCCTGGCTCTTTGAGAGAGTTCTGGGCGGCAGGGGATGGTTGATCTGTTGCGGAGGCGATATTACCTGTGGATTCTGTTGATCTCATAGGTGCAAGCTGGATTTCCGCCGATGATTTCTGGTTCCTGGCTGGGGGAGGAATATTTTTACCATGTTCAATTGCAGGTGAAATAGTTGGCGGAACGGCAGGCGTTGGCATGCTGGAAGTGTCTCCCCTCTCCAGCGCGCGGACATAAAGTTCCCCACTCCGCTCAACGCCACTCCCGCCCCTAGGGAGCAGCGGTGCTTTTTCGATGGAGAAGGCAGGTTGTTGCTCGGCCATATGTTGCGTTGGGGGCTTAAGCGATGGTTCACCTAGCAGGTCGTGAGGCGGCGCCATTTCCGACTGGCGCATTGGCACATGAGGAGGCTTGAGTAAGGGCAGGCTATGAGCGGGACGGCGAGCAATCTCCTGGAGATAGGATGGTGTTCCTGTTGTCTTCATCATACCCGGCTCCTTTCTTGCTGCAACATCTCCATATAGTGGGCACGACGACTGTGCGGAAGTGAGAGAATCTCTGCCTGCGACCAGTGGTAATGCATTGCGAGCAGGTGGACATCCTCATAAATAAAGGCTGCCTGGTGACGCAATTCGCTCAAGACGTAGTACTGGACATCGAAGTACATATTTACGGCCATGCCACACTCATGGCACTGACCTTGCAGGTCATGAGACAAGCTGGGTGCCAAGGTTTCCATCGCTGTTTCTACGCGTTTGAGCAGGTGAGCAGAGATATTTGCCGGTTGGATACATCGTCGTATCAGTTCACGCTCAGGTTTGGAAGTTTTAGCGACTGCCACCTGGTCGGCCCCCGTCGGTAGGCGGAATGAGACGGGGGTACTGCGCAAACGAAACCAGCCTGCCTCGTCGGCCACTTCCACACCTCGTGCCATACGAGAACGATGGTGGTCAAGGTACTCTCTGATAGAAAAGAATATGTCAATACGCTTGCCACAGTTTTCAGCGGGACAAACGATATCTGTACGGATGAGGTCTCCGAAGATCATTTCGCGCAGCAGCAGGAGGAGCGCGTCCAGGTCGGTCACGCAAAGAGCGCTCCACTCGACCGCCGATGCGTTGACCGGCGAGGCGAGACGTGCGATGAGATCTACTGTTATATCATGCGCAGAAGCCTCCAGCAGCAGGATGTCTTCGGCCCCGGTGAGCTGTTGCAGCATCACTTCCATCCCACTGATAGGCAATCGCACTCTACCCATTTACTTTATTGCTCCGTTGGTTCAGACAGTGAGAGATCATGCTCCCAGCCTTCGTTTTCCAGTTTGATATGTTCGATGGCATAGGCATTTGCACCCGCATCGAGATCGGGCAGGGCCTGGTATTCCGAGACCCAACAGCGATAGACGAGATAGCGATGCACAGGCTGTCCCTCCTCATTGAGGAGTTCAATACGGATATTCTTGCGTAAATTTTTGAGGGATTGCGAGGGCGCCCCTTTGTCCAGCACTTGTGCAGCGTTTGCCCACAGCTCAAAATCGGTATCGTGTGTGACACCGCGTTCCAGGGTGATGGCATCGTATTTGGTGCGCAGCATGCCTTTGCGGCTAATGGCGTTCCCACCTTCCTTGTATTCGACCATATCCGTAGATCGCTTCAGGCCAGTCACTTTGCTTACACCTGCGACAGGTGTAGTGGATTGTTCAAAGTAGACAAGGAAACGAAACGTTTTATATGGGTCAAAACGTGTGGTGTTGACAGAGAATGGTTTACCCATAAGCTTTCCTCCTACGACTGCGTCTGGCCAGCGAGCTGTGCGATCTTGACAATCACGAATTCAGCGGGTTTGAGCGGGGCAAAGGCAACGATAATGTTGACTTTGCCGCTATCGATATCGGTCTGAGTCGTCGTCGTTTCGTCGCATTTGACCTGAAAGGCCTGGCTGGGCTTGTCCCCCTGGAACGCTCCCTGGTGGAAGAGGGTGAGCATGAAGGCTTCGATGCTGGTGCGGATGGACACCCAGAGAGGGGTATCGTTGGGCTCAAAGACCACCCAGCCCAGGTTGCGGTAGAGTGTCTGCTCAATAAACAGCGCCATACGGCGCACTGGAATATACTTCCATTGCTGAAATGCTGTGTTCCCATCAGCCCCTACCGATGTGCGGGCACCGAAGACAACCGTACCGACATTAGGGAAGGAACGCAGGCAGTTCACAGCAATCTGGTTAAGGACGCCTTGCCGCACATCATTCATCTTTCCTAACTCTACCACTCCCGTTGTATTCAAGAGGGTTGTCTCCAAACCCGCAGGGGCTTTCCAGACGCCGCGATTGATATCCGTGCGAGCGTAGATGCCCGCTACCGTGCCACTAGGAGGTAAGTATAGCTGTTGTCCTGTTAATGGGTCTCCTGAGACAATGTAGGGAAAGTAGAGCGCGGCGTTTGTGCTCTTGGGTGGTGGCGTTCCTTGCATATAATCGCCAATCCAGATTCTAGGTGTGGGCGGAGGTGGAGTGACATTGACATCAAGTGGAGAGGCAACGGCGTTACTAGGCGGATCCATGATGAGGAAAGCTTGCTTCCGCTCACAGAAAGCGATCGCTTCACTCAAAATAGTAGGATCCGTCACACCAGGAATAACCAGGAGGTTGAAGATGGGAAGCTTGTCCAGCTGCGAGTCTGTTTGGAAAACGGCTGCAAAATCAGCGACATTAAAAATGGCACCAGAGGCAGTTGCCGACGGCAGCGTCTGATTGCTCACAGTGAAGCTTGCAGGATAGGTCCCGCTAGTGGCTTTCACTGTTACCAATGAGGAGATTCCATTCATGCGATTCTCAATGAAGTTTGGGTTTCCAGAGGTAATACTCACTTTGCGGTACGTTTCCAGTCGTGCTCCTGAGCCAGAACCATAGGTGACAATGATATCAGCCATACCGGCCTGGACGTTCTCAATTTGCACTACCATCGGATGAGCATTATCCGTTAACTCCTTTGCAGTAAAGGTGATACCGTTCATATCCACAGACGGAACGGTAATCGCACCACCTCCGGCTTGCAAGCCAATGACATAGGCATTGGCTCCCCCATTTAAGAAGAACTGGTTAACGGCATGAGCCAGACTAGAGAAATGAGCGCTTTCGGCATCGAATAACGCATTTGTAAAAAATCCGCCAAACTCACGTTCGTAGTCGGTAAAACTAAAAAGTTGAAGAGCCTTGCCGAAGTTGGCCAGATCTGTCTGGAGCGGATTCGAATAGCCAACGAAGACGGTGATGGATGTAGGTGCAGCCGTGATGGTATGAGTACTACTCGGCAACTCTTCAATATAGATGCCAGGATACGTAGGTGTGACCGGCATTGCTTCTCCTCCAGTTTCACAATCGAATGGGACACGGGAATGACTCGTTCGTCGAGAAGGAAGTGAAGAGAGGGTTGTGGATCCTCAAGGAAGCCACTTTCTTTCAGTGCATTCCGCGACGATTATTTTGCAACGCAACTCCATTTACTCACTTGGCACAGAGTAAAAAGTGCCGACTGAGATCGAGGGAGCTGCCCCGCAGTGCAGTAGCTCGTATCCTCTGAACGGCCTTTATTCGACGTCACGTGGCCTGGTAGACCTGCGCTCCCTCGTATGCCCCTCAGGAAGAGACAGTCCCTCTTTCTCTTCCCCTTCCTCTTCAAAAGCCTGCGTCAATAACAAGGTCTGCAGCATATCGCTCTGGCCACCTTTAAGGAGTGAGAGTAGAAGGAGTGCGTTGCTTTCGAAGACATTGCCACCCAGGGATTTGCCACCCAACGTCTGCAACAAGAGTAACTTTGTCAGGCTGTCATCAGTCTTGTCGGAGAGAAGTAGCAATGGTAAGATCTTGTCATCCAGATCTCCTTCACCCAGCGTCCCTAAACCAAGCCTATCTACTGGAATTGGGGTAAAGACCTTCACAAAAAACCGGATGCGAAACAAATTGGCAGCCTGGGTGTATTCAGTCGATGTGCTATTTTGGGGATCTAGGACGCTAATTTTCCCATTGGCATCACCATCACTCAATACGAAATAGGCGATGAATGGTGTATCTGAAGTAATGATCAGATCACCTCGCTTGACTGTCTTGACTGGAACGCGAAAGACCAGGTTGTCGGTCCCATCAATTGTCAGATCGGTGACGTCTAATAGATGATCATTAGCATGTTCCTTTTCCTTCACATAAGCAACGAACCTGTCGTCTGGCGTCTTCACTGCCAGACCATTGAAGCTGAGCTTAAAGTTGCCAGATGTGTCCTGGCCAATTGACACACCACCAAGGAGAGATTTGATGTCCATCGGTGCTTCCTTTCCGAACTAAATAATTCAGCGAGCAATGCCCCAAATCGATAAAGGTTCTTGGATGCTTAATCCTGCCTAGAATACCGCGAGGATACTTTACTATTCTCGATCAGGAGAGTAAGACAAGCATTATTGTACTCTGCTGCACTCTAAGTATCCAGAGAATCTTGATACCAGTATCTCATCAAAAAAGGAATTATACTAGTATCTCATCAAAAAAAGGGTTATACTAGTAGGAGCGATACCAGGATAATGCAATGCTGTTAAATCCGCCTATATACCTACCATAAAAGCTGGCATGAACTTGCTAAAAATCCGGAACCCAAACGTTCCGATCCGGAACGTTTTCCTGATAGTTAACCAGAATTGATATGAGGTAGGATGCAATGAATGATGAGGAACGGCATATTGAGCTGGCAACCTTTCTGCGAGCTCGTCGAGAGTCACTTCAACCGGAGCAGCTAGGCCTCCCTAGAAGGAAGGTCCACCGGCGAACGCCGGGGTTGCGACGCGAGGACGTTGCCGAGTTGTCCCATATAAGTGTGACGTGGTATACCTGGCTGGAACAGGGCCGCGCCGTCCACGCATCGGCGTTGGTCCTCACTCGACTTGCAAAAGCACTCCAGTTGGATGTCACCGAGCAGGAGTATCTTTTCGCGCTGGCCAGCCCGCAACTGCCTCCCCTATCGCTTCTTCAGTTGGAAGAGGTTTCCCCCAGGATCCAGCTTCTGCTGAATGCCCAAGGAACCAATCCTGCCTATTTGCTAGGACCCCACTTTGAGATCCTGGCCTGGAACCAGATTGCAACAGATGTTTTTTGCGATTTCGATAAGATCCCGCTGATGGGGCGCAATGTTCTCGCGTTACTGTTCTCCGACTATATGCGAGGACTCATTGTGAACTGGGAGAGCATTGCTCAGGACTCACTGGCCGCCTTTCGTATCAGCGCAAGTCGTAAGTTTAACAAACCGGGGTACACTTCGCTCATCGAAGAACTAAGCAAACGAAGTCCTGAATTTCGAGCATGGTGGGCCCAGCACAAGGTACAACGGGTGCCTGAGATATGTGCCAAACTCGATCATCCTATTGTCGGCCTCCTGGCTTTGGAGCAAACGATGCTTATACTTCAGGAGAACCCGGAGCTGCGTATGATAGTCTATACACCACATCCCCAGACCGATAGTGCTAACAAGCTCCAACAGCTGACCACAATGCGTGTCTACGGGTGATTATTTTGCCACTCCGCATTGCCTCACGGAAGAATCGAGTCTCCGTCGATTTTGGTGATTTTGGTATTGCAGGGTTATGAACACACATTAAGAGATCGCTGCTGGAGCGGATGAAAGTCTTCAAGACATTCTGCTGATGAGTTTG
>Ga0070698_100001968_pt1 | contig 22831 bp, 20 predicted proteins | sample KBSK1502metaG_FD_65477 | JGI IMG/M metagenome (GOLD analysis project Ga0070698, IMG submission 65477) | Corn, switchgrass and miscanthus rhizosphere microbial communities from Kellogg Biological Station, Michigan, USA - KBS K1-50-2 metaG | ecosystem: Host-associated > Plants > Roots >...
CCTCTGCGACCATCTCAACCAAGCCGCAAGCCACTACCCCGGCACCAATCTCGTCTTGCGCTACCAGGTCAAACCCCACCCTGGCATTGCATGAACTAACTCTCTATGTCAGGAGTCCTGGGGCATACGCCGGGGTCGGGAGGAAACAGTGAGCCCTCAGACGGAAAGCGCGCCGACCCAGAACAGATCGTAAAGCCTTCTCCTGCCCCACCTGGCGTCATCTGTGACGACCTACGAGACGGAGAGGAAGGCTCACGTGAACAACGCCAGCGGCAGCGTCGCTGACCGCACCAAGCCGGGTGAACTGATGCGCCTGCTGGCCGACGGCCTGACCGCCAGCGGTTTCGATGTCCGCCCGCCCGAGTATGAAGGCGGCTGCCGTCTGGCCATCGGCTGCCAGGGGGCGAGGTGCGTGCTGTCGGTCAGCGACTGGGGGGATTTGGAGTGGGAATGCGGCCCGTGGGCCAGCGACGAGGCGGACCCCAAGCAGATAGCCGACCTGCCTACCGCGCTGCTCACCGGCCACGCGGGGGACTACCCGCGCCAGGGAAACGGGTACGACCGCTCCGGCATCACGCTCAAGGGCATCGTCGGCCTGGAACCGAAAGCCAGGGGCCTGTTCGTAGACCTAGAGGTCTACGAAGACGAGCACTACTTCGACGCCCAAGCCGAGATCGTGGTGACCAACCCTGATACCGAGGAAGACGCGAAGGTCCATGTGACCGATGGCGGCAGCATCACCTGGACGCGTGATTACTGGGCCGGGGCCGCGACCATCATCTGGGAGCCGGAATTCTGCGGGTGGATCGCTGATCCCGCGAAAGTCGCTGGCGCCATCGTGGAGACGATCACTCAGGCCATGTCCCAGGTCCGGCCGGCCGGGCAGGCACCGTCAGCATGAGCGGCGCGGAAGACCTCACCTATGAACAGCTAACAGCGGCTCGTAAGGCAGCGAGTTGCCTGCTGGATTCGGGCGTGCTGTTCATAACGGAGCGAAACCGCATGGGCGAAGTCCTCCGGCGGATCGATTCAGCCGTGCAGCTCAAGCGCGAACGTGACGCGGCTCGCGCTGAATGTCGATCCCGTTCGCGCTCGCCTGAGGGAAGCCGGGCGCGAGTGGTATCCGCCGACAGCACCGAGCGGGAGCGGGCTAGTTGACTGGCTATAGGGGAGGAATCCGTGGACGGCAAGACGAGCACCGCCAGGCACGCCAACGCGGGCGGATACGCTCGTCTTGCCGAAACAGCGCCGAGAGCGACGTCATCGGGTTACGGCAATTCCCGTTCCCATCGGCCCGATGCTGCGGTACGGATTCCGCCTTTCGCAACGCAGCGGAGGCACGGCATGACCGATCAGTGGCCACTCCAAAGCTTCCTGGAATTCGGCGCGCTGCCCAGCGCGGTGCCCTGCGCCCGGCTGCACGCTCGGCAGGTTCTGTGGGAATGGGGACTTTCCGCGCAGGCCGATAGCACCGAACTGGTGGTTTCTGAGCTTGTTACCAACGCGGTGCAGGCATCGCGCGCAATGGAGCAGGCCGCCCCGGTACGGGTGTGGCTGCTCGCCGACAAGGCACAGATCGTCATTCTTGTGTGGGACGCCAGCCCACACCCGCCAGTACGCACGGAAAGCAGCGATGACGCCGAGAACGGCCGGGGCCTGCTGCTGGTGGAAGCCATCAGCGAGCAATGGTCCTGGTACTCCGATCAACAGGGCACTGGCGGGAAATTCGTCTGGGCGCGGCTTGGAAACGGCTGGACATGATCAGGAAACAATCCCGCCGGGCCGGGTGGTGACGCGCGCCACCCTAACAGGCAATGTCACGGCGACGATAACCGGGCAAGGGAAAATGGAGGACTCAAGAGTGTCAACTATGACGGCAACAGAGCCGCCCGCCGCTCAGGAGCCTCGCGCCGATATCCCGTCGTCCCTGGAGCTGGAGATTACCCAATTCTGCCAGCTCAAATGCGCTCACTGCTATTCGGAAAGCGGCCCGCACGCCGACCGCGGGACAATGACCGCCGGGGACTGGAGACGGGTCATTGATCAGGCGGCGGCGTTGGCGGGCCTCGGACGCTCGGCGCCGGGGAGGAGACGCGTGCACGAGCCAGCCCGGCACCTCTTTGCCTACTTGTTGTGCGCCTGCGTGCACTTCCAGATTCCCGGTTGCGCCTCGGATCGGGCTATCCCGGGGCCTGGTGGCCAGCGGCGCGCTGGCGGTAGGAGCGCGACTTCGCGCGGGCGCCGCAGATCCGCATGCTGCACCAGCATCCGCTGCGGGTGGGGGAGCGGTCGTAGAAGGCCCACTGGCAGTCGTCGGCCACGCAGGCCTTGAGCCGGGGCCAGGTGCGCTGGGCCGCCGCGGTCGCGGCGATGAGCAAGATGCTGGCCAGCGCGCCGGCCAGCCCCGCCGGGGCGGGAGCGAGGCCGACGCTGCCGTCCCCGGACACGTCCAGCTGAACCGGCAGCCCGCTGGCGGCGCTGCGCAGCCTGCCCGCGGCAAGCTCAACGCCGCCGGCCGACGGGCGCGCGTGGCAGCGCAGCACTCCGCGCAGCGCCTCCCGCAGGGCGACGGCACGCTCCAGGTCGCCAGGCCCGGCCGCTGCGACGGCGGCTGCAGCGCGCCCGGCCGCGGCGGCCGTTGCGGGCACATGGCCTGCCGCCGGCCAGCGGCGCAGCCAGCCGGTCAGGCCTTCGATGCTGGCCAGCTCGTCGGTGCCCTGCTCGATGTCGCGGGTGTTGACGAACGCGCGCACCAGCTCGAGGCCGCCCGGTGCCGCGCCGGACGCAATGCCGCTATCCCGCAACGCTCTGGCCTTCCGTCATCACCACCTTTGAAGCTTAGCTGGTTGCGAGTGGGCAGCGGCAGGCAGATGATGGAGTCACTAGCATTGCGCTGATGCTGGTGATGGCGAGAAAGAGCCGGCCTGGGTAGCGGTACAGAGAGCGGCGGCCTAGGTGCAGAGAGCGGCGGCCTAGGTGCAGAGAGCGGTGGCCTAGATGACAGTAAGGGCCGGAATAGGTGACTGCAGGGGCCGGGCCAGGAGGACGGGATCGGCCGCGAAGACGGGATCGGCCGCGAAGACGGGATCGGCCGGGCTGAACTGCGGCGAGGAGGCTGGGATGAGTGACTGGGTGATCATCGGGGTGCCGAGCAGCGCGGGCGCGCATCATGCGGGCCAGGATCAGGCGCCGGCCGCGCTGCGCCGGGCGGGCCTGCCGGACCGGCTGCGGGCGGCCGGCCTCGCGGTTCAGGACGCCGGGGACCTGCCGGGCGCGGTCTTCGCCGTGGACCGCGAGCACCCGCACGCCAGGAACCTGCCGGCCGTCGCCCGGGTTGCCCGGGAGACGGCCGACGCCGTGGCCGCGGCCGCCGAGCCCGGCCGGCTGCCGCTGGTGATCGGCGGCGACTGCACGATCACGCTGGGCGTCATCGCCGGCTTCCGGCGCCGCCATCCCGACGTCGGCCTGGTCTACCTGGACGGCGACACTGACCTCGGCACGCCGGAGAGCGGCGGGTCGGGAATCTTCGACTCGATGGGCGTCGCCCACCTGCTCGGCCGCGGCGCCGCTGAGCTGGCCGGGCTGGCCGGCCGGCCGCCGCTGCTCGACCCCGCCCGGCTGGCGATCATCGGCGCGGACCCGCGGGAGACCGGCGATGCCGGCCGGAAATTCCTGTCCGAGGCCGGCGTGAGCCTAGTGGAGGCGCCGGAGTTCAGCGCGGATCCCGCCGCGGTGGCAGGCAGCGCGATGGCGCGCGCGGCTGCCGCGGGCGGGCCGGTCCTGGTGCATTTCGACGTGGACGTGGTGGACTCCGGCGACCTGCCGCTCGGCAACTTCCCGCACTACGGCTCGGGCGTCAGCCTCGATGCCGCGATCACGGCCCTGGCGGCCATGCGGGCGCACCCGTCCTTCGCCGGGCTGGTGCTCACCGAGGTCAACCCGACTCACGATGGCGACGGCAGCCTGCTCGGCCGCTACATCCGGGGGCTTGTCAGCGCACTGGCGGCCGGCCGGGCAGAATCGGGATCATGACGGAGACACCCGGACCCGAGAATTTCAACGCTCGCATCATCAGGGAGTTCCGGGCGAACGGCGGCGAGGTCGACGGCCCTGACCAGGCGGGATCGGGACCTCAGGAAAGGCAGATGGTGAACCACTCGGCGGAGGAGTACCGGGCCGAGCTCGACTTCGAGATCACCTTCACGAATGGCGGGAGCTTGCGCGGCCGCGAGTTCCGGATCGACATCGAGCACCCGGGGATGACCGAGGACGAGCTTGCCGAAGCGCTGATCCGCGACCTTGGCCTGCTGATGGTGGGCCGGGTCGATATTCACAGCCGGCAGGTGATGCGCGGGCAGCACCGGCGCGCCCAGCCAAGGCCGCCGGTGCCCGAGCCTGCGGCGGCACTGGAACCGCTGGCGCCGCTGCCAGAGCCCGGGGCGCTCCCGGACCTGCACGACGTGCACGACCTGCATGACGTGCAGGAGGTGCGGGGCCCGGACGGTCCGCAGGGACTGGACGACCCGGCTGCGGCAGGCGGCGGCCCGGACCAGGCTGCGGCAGGCGGCGGCCCGGACCCGGCCGTGCCGCAACCGGAGCAGGCCGAGCCGACGGCGCCGCGGGCGGAGCCAGCGAGGCCGGTCTCGGCGGCCACGGCCGGAACGCGGCACCGCGCCGATCTCAGCCACGTGATCGAGGACGGCATGATTACCTACCCGGGTCTGCCGGTTCCGCAGATCAGGCCGGAGTCGGTCAGCTCCCTCGGCCGCGCCAGCTATGCGCCCGGCGTCGAGTTCCGCATCGGCGAGGTCACCATGTGCGGTAACACCGGCACCTACCTGGACAGCCCATTCCACCGCTATCCGGACGCGGACGACCTGTCCGATCTGCCGCTCGACAAGCTCGCCGAGCTCGACGGCGTGCGGGTGGACGTGACCGGCAGCGGCCAGCGGGCCATCGGCCGCAGCCAGCTGCTGCCGTATGACTGCCGCGGCAAGGCGGTGCTCATCCACACCGGCTGGGACCGGCACTGGGGGACCGGCGAGTACTTCAGGAACCACCCGTTCCTCACCGCGGACGCCGCCACCTACCTGGCCGGCACCGGCGCGGTGCTGGTCGGCATCGACTCGCTGAACATCGACGACACCGGCGACCCGGAGCGCCCTGTGCACTCCCTGCTGCTGGCGGCCGGGATACCGGTGTGCGAGCACCTGACCGGCCTCGGCGAACTGCCAGGCGCCGGGTTCCGGTTCAGCGCGGTGCCGCCGAAACTGCGGCCGTTCGGCACCTTCCCGGTCCGCGCCTACGCGACCTGGTAACCAGGCCGGGCGCCAGCGGCAAGGGCGTCATGATCAGCCTGGTGCTCGCGCCGCCGAGCTGACCCGCCGCTCGAACTCGAGCAGGAACCGCTTGCGGTCCAGCCCGCCGCCGTACCCGGTCAGGCTGCCGTCCGAGCCGACCACCCGGTGGCAGGGCAGCACGATCGCGAACGGATTCTTCCCGTTGGCAAGCCCGACCGCGCGGGACGCCGACGGCTTGCCGATGCCGCGGGCAAGCTCGCCGTAGGAGACGGTCTCGCCGTACGGGATCTCCCGCAGCGCGGCCCAGACCCGGCGCTGGAAGTCGGTGCCTGCCATCGCCAGCGGCAGGCTGAACCCGGTCCGCTCCCCGGCGAAGTACTCGGCCAGCTCCCGCGCGGCCGCGGCCAGCAGCGCGGCATCCGGCCCGTGCTGGCCGGCCGGGCCGGCGCTGGCCACGGTGCCGGGCAGATGCCGCTGCGCGTCCATATAGACGCCAGCGAGCGCCCGGCCGGCCGCGACCAGAGTCAGCGGACCGATCGGGCTGGCCACCACGCATTGCGTAAATCCTGGTGTTCCGTCGCTTGCCCTCATGACATCTCCTTGTGGTCCGCCGGACCGGCCGGAAGCCGGCTGATCGCGTGCTCGCCAGTTGCCCACAGGTACTGCACCGCGTACGAGCGCCACGGCCGCCAGGCGGCGGCATGCCGCCTCAGCGCGGCGGGGGTGGCCGGAAGCCCGAGATCGCGGGCGGCCATGCGAACTCCAAGATCAGTTGGAACGAAGGCATCGGGGTCGCCCAGCCCCCGCATCGCGATCGTCTGCACGGTCCATGCCCCGAGGCCGGGCAGCGCGGCCAGTCCGGCCCTGGCCGCTGCCCAGTCGCTGCCCACGCTCAGGTCGATCGATCCGCTGGCCAGCGCCGTGGCCAGGGCCGCGAACGAGGCCCGGCGGGACGCCGGCATCGCGAGCGTGACCGGATCCACCGCGGCCAGCGTGGTCATGTCGGGGAACAGCCTGCTCAGGCCGCCGGCCGGGTCGTCCACGGGCTCGCCGTGCGCGGCGGCCAGCCGGGCCGCGTGCGTCCTGGCGGCGGCGGTGGAGACCTGCTGGCCGAGCACCGCCCGGATGGCGAATTCCGCGCTGTCGACGGTGCGCGAGACCCGGCGGCCCGGTGCCTTGGCGACCAGCGGAGCGAGCACCGGATCGCCGCCGAGCAGGTCACCGACCGCGACCGGGTCGGCATCAAGGTCGAGCAGCCGGCGGCAGCGGCTGATCGCGACCGGCAGGTCGCGCAGGTCGGTCAGCGCGAGCTGGCAGCCGGTGTGCTCGGGACCCGGCTGCAGCGCCACGATCCCGTGCCCATGCGGCAGCCGCAGGGTCCGCCGGTAGGCCCCGTCCCGCCACTCCTCAACGCCCGGCACCGCCGTGGCCGCGAGATGGCCGAACAGGTTGTCCGGGCAGAGCGGCTGGCGGAACGGCAGCCGCAGCGAGAGGACGCCCGAAGCGGCGGCCGCCTGCCCGCCGTCCGGCCGGCGGCGCAACTCGGTGGGGGACAGCGCGAACACCTCGCGCACGGTGTCGTTGAAGGCCCGGATGCTGGCGAAGCCAGCCGCGAAGGCCACGTCCGCCATCGGCAGCGCCGTGGTCTCGATCAGCAGCCGTGCGGTTTGCGCGCGCTGCGCCCTGGCCAGGGCCAGCGGCCCGGCGCCAAGCTCGGCGAGCAACTGCCGTTCTACCTGGCGGACGCTGTAGCCGAGCCGGGCGGCGAGCCCCGGCACCCCGCCGGCGTCGATCACCCCGTCGGCGATCAGCCGCATCGCCCTGGCGACCAGGTCGGCGCGCTCGTTCCACAGCGGCGACCCGGGCGTGGCGTCCGGCCTGCACCGCTTGCACGCGCGGAAGCCGGCCTGCTGAGCCGCGGCGGCACTCGGGTAGAACCGCATGTTCTCCGGCTTCGGCGGTACTACCGGGCAGCTCGGCCGGCAGTAGATCCCGGTCGTGATGACGGCCGTGTAGAACCAGCCGTCGAACCGGGCGTCCTTCGACTGGACGGCCCGCACGCAGCGCTCGGTGTCCTCGTGCATTCCCTCAGCATCGGGGCTCTGCCCGGCCTGGGTCTAGCGAGAAAACGACATCAACGCGGTGGTCCCGGATATCGCGTTGACACTCGTACACTGTCCGATATAGTACATCGTACGAGAAGAATTGCGCTGCTGGGATAATCGCTCGCGGCACTCGCGAGGCCGTACCTATCCTGTGCGCCCTGGCCCCGTCCCCGTAGCGACCTGGAGAAACTGACGTGCTGGTCCGACTGCTGCGCAGCCAGCTGCGCCCGTACGCCAGGCCGGTGGCCTTCGTCGTGGTGCTGCAACTCGTCCAGACGCTCGCCACCTTGTACCTGCCGACGCTGAACGCGGACATCATCGACAACGGCGTGATCAAGGGCGACACCAGTTACATCGTCCGGACCGGCGGGGTGATGATCGCGATCAGCCTGGTGCAGATCGTCTGCGCGATCGGTGCCGTCTACTTCGGCGCCGCCGCGGCGATGGCGGTCGGTCGCGACATCCGCCAGGCGGTGTTCAGCCGGGTGCAGACGTTCTCCGCCCGCGAGGTCGGCAGGTTCGGCACCCCGTCGCTGATCACCAGGACGACCAACGACGTCCAGCAGGTGCAGATGCTGGTGCTGATGACGTTCACGCTGATGGTCGCGGCGCCGATCATGTGCGTCGGCGGCATCATCCTGGCACTGAACCAGGACGTGCCGCTGTCCTCGCTGGTGCTGGTCGCCGTCCCGGCGCTCGGCGTGATCGTGGCCATCATCATCTCCCGGATGCGGCCGCTGTTCCGGCTCATGCAGGACCGGATCGACCTGATCAACCGGATCCTGCGCGAGCAGATCACCGGCGTCCGGGTGATCAGGGCCTTCGTCCGGGACCGGAGCGAGCGGGAGCGGTTCCGCGGCGCGAGCACCGACCTGATGGACGTCTCGGTCGGCGTCGGGCGGCTGATGGCCTACATGTTCCCCTCGGTGATGCTGGTGCTGAACTTCTCCAGCGTCGCCGTGCTGTGGTTCGGACTTCACCCAGCTCGGGCACGTGCTCGTCATCGTGCTGGCGATCTACGCCGCCGCGTCCGCCGCCATGCTGCTGCAGGGCCGGGTGACCACGTACATCGTGCAGCGGCTGGTGTTCCGGATGCGGGCCGACGCGGCGGCCAAGCTGTCCAGGCTGCCGCTGAGCTACTTCGACCGGCAGCCCCGCGGGGAGATACTCAGCCGGGTCACCAACGACATCGACAACCTGGCCCAGTCGCTGCAGCAGACCCTCAGCCAGATGGTCACGTCGGTGCTCACCATCGCCGGCGTGCTCGGCATGATGCTGTGGATCTCGCCGCTGCTCGCGCTGATCGCGCTGGTGACCGTCCCGGTCTCGGTGCTCACGGTGAGCCGGATCGGCAAGCGCGCCCAGCCGCAGTTCGTCCGGCAGTGGTCGACCACCGGCAAGCTGAACGGCCATATCGAGGAGATGTACACCGGCCACTCGCTGGTGCGGGCCTTCGGCCAGGCGGATGAGTCGATGGCGACGTTCACCGAGTACAACGACAGCCTGTTCGAGTCCAGCTTCCGAGCGCAGTTCATCTCCGGCACGATCCAGCCGGTCATGATGTTCCTCGGCAACATCAACTACGTGCTGATCGCCGTGGTCGGCGCGCTGCAGGTGGCCAGCGGCTCGCTGTCGCTCGGCTCGGTGCAGGCGTTCATCCAGTACACGCGCCAGTTCAGCCAGCCGCTCACCCAGGTGGCGAGCATGGCGAACCTGCTGCAGTCCGGCATCGCCTCGGCCGAGCGGGTGTTCGCCCTGCTGGACGCCGACGAGCAGGCGCCCGACCCGGCCGAGCCCGAGCGCCCGCTGGATGTCCGCGGCGCGGTGGAGTTCCGGCACGTGTCGTTCCGGTATGCGCCGGACACCCCGCTGATCGACGACCTGTCGCTGAGCGTGCGGCCCGGCCAGACGGTCGCCATCGTCGGGCCGACCGGGGCCGGCAAGACCACCCTGGTCAACCTGCTGATGCGGTTCTACGAGGTGACCGGCGGCCAGATCACCCTGGACGGCGCTGACATCGCCACGATGACCAGGGATGAGCTGCGCGGGCTGACCGGGATGGTGCTGCAGGACGCCTGGCTGCGCCGTGGCACGATCGCGGAGAACATCGCCTACGGCGCGGCTGCCGCGACCCGCGAGGAGGTGATCGAGGCGGCCACCGCCACCTACGTGGACCGGTTCGTGCGGATGCTGCCGGACGGCTACGACACCGTGCTCGACGACGAGAGCTCGAACGTCAGCATGGGGGAGCGGCAGCTGATCACGATCGCCAGGGCGTTCCTGGCCCGCCCGGCGATCCTCATCCTGGACGAGGCGACGAGCTCGGTGGACACCCGCACGGAGGTGCTCATCCAGCGGGCGATGAACTCGCTGCGCCGCGGCCGGACCAGCTTCGTCATCGCGCACCGGCTGTCCACGATCCGCGACGCCGACCTGATCCTGGTGATGGAATCGGGCCGCATCGTGCAGCAGGGCACCCACTCCGGCCTGCTGGCGGCGGGCGGCGCGTACGCGCAGCTGTACGCGGCGCAGTTCGCCCAGGCGATGGCCGAGGTGGACTAGCCGGGCTTCCGCTCAGCCGAACCACCAGAACACCACAACGAACCACCAGAACACCACAAACCTACCTAGGCACCGCGCTACACTGCGCGTCGTGCATTCGAGTTCGGTGTTCGCCGACCCGTCTGGCCGGCGGCGCAGGAATATGCGCCTGCTGGGCGTCGGCGCCGGGGTGGCCATCGCGGCCGCGCTGGCCCTGATCACCGTCGGGCTGGCCGGCGGGCCCAAGGCGCCGTTCATCTCCTGGGCGCTCCCGCGCCAGGCTGGCGCCCAGCACACGGGCGGGCACGCTGGCGCGGGCCAGGCAGGGTCCTCAGCACCGGCGGCCGGCGCCCCGGCGAAGACCCGATCCCCGTCGCCGGCCGCCGACCCGCGCCCGTCACCGACCGCCGACCGGCAGCCGTCACCGAGCCCGAGCGCCTCCGCCACGCCAACGCCGACGAACCCGGCCGGGCGGACGCCGTCGGCCCAGGCCCATTCCAGGACGCCGAACCCGCACAAGTCAACTCATGGCCCGTAGGCCGGGCGGAGCGCCAGGCAGCGGAAATCACCGGCGGAGCCGCACCCCGCGGGGGCACTGGATCCTGGTGAGCATGATCGTGCTCACCTTCATGATCGGGCTTATTATTGAGGGCTACACCCGCGGTGTGCTCGGTGAGAACAGCGCGAACGTCCCGCACGTGGGGGAACCCGCCGCCCCGGCCGCCGTACTGCACGGCGGCCCGGTGCTCGATGCAACGGGCGCCCGCCCGCGCAGCTACTCGATGCCGTCCCGCACCGTGGCGCTGACATTCGACGACGGACCGGACCCGGTCTGGACGCCGAAAATTCTGGCCATCCTCCGCCGCTACCACGTGCCGGCGACATTCTTCCTGGTCGGCGCACACGTGGCGAGCTGGCCGGGGATAGTGCGCGAGGAGGTCGCGAACGGTGACCAGGTGGGCTCGCACAGCTACACCCACGCCAACCTCGCCGCATCGGGCTGGCGCGAAGGGCTTGAGCTGACGCTCACCCAGAACGCCCTGGCCGGTGCGGCAGGCGTGCGCACCCGGCTGCTCCGGATGCCGTTCTCAAGCAAGCCGGATGAGTTCTTCGCGCCGGACTGGCGCGCGGCCAGGGAGGCCGGCCGGGACGGCTACCTGATCGTCCTCACCAATCTCGACAGCAAGGACTGGGCCAGGCCGGGAGTTGCCAGGATCGTGGCCGCGGCGATGCCGCATGGCCGCCGTGGCGCGATCATCATGTTCCACGACAGCGGCGGCGACCGCAGGCAGACGGTCGCCGCGCTCCCTGAGGTCATCACCCGGCTGCGGGCTCGCGGGTACCGATTCGCGACGGTCACCGGCGGGCTCGGGCTGCCGGCCGGGGACGTGCCGGCGACGACCGGGCAGCGTCTCGTTGGAGACGTGCTGGTGCTGACCCAGCAGGCCGCGGACCACACGATCGGACTGCTGGCGATCCTGCTCGTCATCGCAAGCACGCTCATCGTGGCCAGGCTGCTCCTGCTGGTGGGATTCGCCGTCGCACACCAGCGCCGGTTCGGCCGGGCCCCGCCTGCTGTGCCGCTGGCGGGCATGCGGCCGGCTGCGGGGGAGCAGTATCCGCATCCGCAGCCCCCGCAGTACCCCCCGCAGTATCCGCAGTACCCGCCGTACCCGCCGCAGTACCCGCAGTACCCGCAGTACCCGCCGCAGTATCCGCAGTACCCCCCGCAGTACCTGCAGTACCCCCCGCAGTACCTGCAGTACCCGTCGCAGTACCCGCAGTACCCGCAGACAGGGCGGGTTTACGCGCCCGGCGTATCCGTCGTCGTTCCGGCGTACAACGAGGCGGCGGGTATCGCCGCGACCGTACGCTCCATGATCTCCAGCAGTTACCCCGGCTGGGTCGAGGTAGTCGTCGTGGATGATGGCTCGTCCGACGGCACGGCCGGCATCGTGCACCGGCTCGGGCTGCCGGGCGTCAGGCTGATCAGCCAGCCCAACGCAGGAAAGCCGGCCGCGCTGAACCGCGGCATCGCCGAGGCCAGCTACGACATCCTCGTCCTGGTCGACGGCGACACCGTCTTCCAGCCAGACACCATCGAGCGCCTGGTGAGCCCCATGCGAGCCAGGGACGTCGGTGCGGTGAGCGGCAACACCAAGGTCGGCAACAGGAACGGCATCCTGGGCCGCTGGCAGCACATCGAGTACGTCATGGGCTTCAATCTGGATCGGCGGATGTTTGACATGCTCGGCACCATTCCCACCGTGCCGGGCGCGATCGGGGCGTTCCGCCGCGCCGCGCTGGCAGCGGTAGGCGGGCTGAGCGCCGAGACGCTGGCCGAGGACACCGACCTGACGATGGCGCTGTGCCGGTCGCCGTGGCAGGTCGTTTACGAGCCGGCCGCCATCGCCTGGACCGAGGCGCCAGCCAGCCTGCGCCAGCTATGGCGGCAGCGGTACCGGTGGTGCTACGGCACTATGCAGGCAATGTGGAAGCACCGGCGCGCTCTGGTGCAGCGCGGGCCATCGGGCAGGTTCGGCCGCCGCTGCCTCACCTACCTCGCCCTCTTCCACGTCATGCTGCCGCTGCTCGCGCCGGTCGTTGACGTGTTCTCCGTGTATGGCCTGGTGTTCCTCAACCCGGTGAAGGTCACCCTGTTCTGGCTGACGTTCGTGCTGCTGCAGTCGCTGGCCTGCGGTTACGCGCTCTGGCTCGACCGGGAGCGGCTCAGGTCGCTGTGGGTACTGCCGCTGCAACAACTGGTCTACCGGCAGCTGCTCTATCTCGTCACGATTCACTCCGTTATCACCGCCCTGCTCGGCACCCGGCAGCGCTGGCAGGTCATCCAGCGCGTGGGCGCGTTCGCGGCGAGTTCCGCGCAGTCAGCGGCACCGGAAGCCTCACGGCGCTGAGCGGACTGGCGACGACGACACCAGCCACCGGCTGCCAGTCAGGCGGTGAGGCGGATCCGGACGGACTCGCTGGCGCCTACCGGAACCGGCTGGCCGGCCTGCGGGTCGCCGTCGAGTTCGGCCGCCCCGACGAACCTGACCGCCGTGGCCAGCGTCTCCCTGGCGATCAGCTGCTGATGCGCCCGCATCGCCTGCTGCGCGGCCGGGGTTCCGGCGATGACCAGGCTGATCCGGTCGGACACGTCGAGCCCGGCCGCCCGCCTGGCCTGCTGCACGGCGCGGACGACGTCACGGGCCAGGCCCTCGGCCGCGAGCTGCGGCGTCACCGCCGTGTCGAGCAGGACGAACCCGCCGCCGGGCAGCATCGCGGTCGGGCCGGCGCCGTCGGCGAGCACCGTCTCGACGGTGAACTCGTCCGGGCCGAGCTCGATGCCGCCGCACGTCACCACGCCGGAGGAGGTCACGAACCAGTCACCGGCCTTGCTCGCCCTGATCACGGCCTGCGTGTCGTTGCCCAGTCGCGGGCCTGCCTGGCGCGCGTTCACGGTGAGCCGCCGTGACACGCCTATCCGCTGCGCCTCGGCGTCGGCGGCATCGAGCAGCGTCACCTCGCGCACGTTGACCTCGTCGGCGATCAGGGCCGTGAAGTCGGCCAGCGACTCGGCGTCCGGGGCCACCACGGTCAGCTCCGGCAGCGGCAGCCGCACCCGCAGCCCGCCGGCCTTGCGCAGCGACGCCGCGGCCGAGCACACCTCGCGGGTGCGGTCCATCGCGGTGACCAGCCCGGGATCAGACGGCAGGCTTGACACGTCCGGCCAGTCGGCCAGGTGCACCGAGCGCCCGCCGGTCAGGCCGCGCCAGACCTCCTCAGTGATCAGCGGCAGCAGCGGCGCCGTTGCCCGGCAGGTGACCTCAAGCGCGGTGTAGAGGGTGTCGAACGCCTGCCGTGCCACCGCCGCGTCAGCGCCGGAGGTGCCCCAGAACCGCTCGCGCGAGCGCCGGATGTACCAGTTGGTCAGGACGTCGACGAAGGCGCGGGCGGAGTCGCAGGCACTGGCGACCTCGTAGTGGTCCAGCTGCCGCTGGACCGTCTCGACGAAAACGCGGAGCTTCGCCAGCAGGTACCGGTCGAGCAGCTGGGGAGATGACGTGACCTGCGACGCCTGGTAGCCGGCCGGATTGGCGTACAGGGCAAAGAAGTACCAGCTGTTCCACAGCGGGATGAGCACCTGGCGGACGCCCTCCCGGATGCCCTGCTCGGTGACGACCAGGTTGCCGCCGCGCAAGATGGGCGAGGACATCAGGAACCACCGCATGGCGTCGGCACCGTCGCGGTCGAACACCTCGCGCACGTCCGGGTAGTTGCGCAGCGACTTGGACATCTTCTGCCCGTCCGAGCCGAGCACGATGCCGTGGCTCACGCAGGTCTCGAACGCGGGCCGCCCGAACAGCGCCGCCGCCAGCACGTGCATGGTGTAGAACCAGCCGCGGGTCTGGCCGATGTACTCGACGATGAAGTCGCCGGGAAAGTGATCCTCGAACCAGCCCGCGTTCTCGAACGGGTAGTGCACCTGCGCGAATGACATGGAGCCGGACTCGAACCAGCAGTCAAGCACGTCGGTGACCCGGCGCATGGTCGACCTGCCGGACGGGTCGTCCGGGTTGGGCCGGGTGATCTCGTCGATGGCCGGGCGGTGCAGGTCTGTTATCTCGACCCCGAAGTCTGCCCGCAGCTCGGCCAGCGAGCCGTACACATCCGTGCGGGGAAACTCCGGGTTGTCCGACTTCCACACCGGGATCGGGCTGCCCCAGTACCGGTTGCGGCTGATCGACCAGTCCCGGGTGTTCTCCAGCCACTTGCCGAACTGGCCGTGCTTGACGTGCTCGGGCACCCAGGTGATCTGCTGGTTCAGGTCGAGCATCTGGTCCCGGATGGCCGTGGTCGCGACGAACCACGACGTGACCGCCATGTAGATCAGCGGCTGCCGGCAGCGCCAGCAGTGCGGGTAGGGGTGGTCGAAAGTCTCGCACCGCAGCAGCACGGTGCCCTCGGTGGTAGCGCCGGCCGGAAGGCTCGTCCCGCCCGAAACGCGGCCAGCGCCCTGCTCAGTCCGCTCCCGGAGATGGCGGACAATCGGCTCGTTGGCGTCGAACACATGCAGGCCGGCGTAGTCGCTGACCGGATAGGTGAACTTGCCGTCCGGGCCGACCGGCACCACCGGAACGATCCCGCGGGAATCGGTGAGCAGCTTGTCCTCCTCACCGAAGGCCGACGCGATGTGCACGACGCCGGTCCCGTCCGAGGTGGTCACGTACTCGGCATGCAGCATGACATGCGACTTCGGGTGCCCGATGTAGTAGCGGAACGGCGGGGTGTAGCGCAGCCCGACCAGGTCGGCGCCCTTGCACCGGCGGATGATCCTCGATCCGGCGTGCTCGCCGAGCTCGCGCGCATAGGCGGGCAGCCGCGCCTCGGCCAGCAGGTATCGCTCGGCCCGGCCGGTGAAATCGGACTCGACCACGACGTAGTCGATGTCATTGTGCACCGCCATCGCGAGGTTGGCCGGCAGGGTCCACGGCGTCGTCGTCCAGATCAGCGCGAGCTCGCCGGTCTCCAGCCGGAGGCCGACCGTGACGGCCGGGTCCCGGCGCATCTGGTAGACGTCGTCGTCCATCCGCAGCTCGTGCGCGGACAGCGGGGTCTCGTCGTTCCAGCAATACGGCAGGCAGCGGAAGCCCTCGTACGCCAGCCCTTTGTCATAAAGCTGCTTGAACGCCCACATGACGCTTTCCATGTAAGTCTGGTCAAGCGTCTTATAGTCATTCTCGAAGTCGACCCAGCGGGCCTGCCTGGTGACGTAATCGCGCCATTCCTGGCTGTACCGCAGCACCGACTCCCGGCACGCCTCGTTGAACTTGGCAATGCCCAGCTCGTCGATCTCTTCCTTGGTCTTGATGCCCAGCTGGCTCATGGCCTCGAGTTCGGCGGGCAGGCCGTGGGTATCCCAGCCGAACCGGCGCTCGACCCGCCGCCCCCGCATCGTCTGATACCGCGGGATCAGGTCCTTGACGTAGCCGGTGAGCAAGTGCCCGTAATGCGGCAGCCCGTTCGCGAACGGGGGGCCGTCGTAGAACACGAACTCGTTCCGGCCATTCTGGCCGGCCGGGCGATTGCGCACCGAGGCCAGGAACGTGTCATCAGCCGCCCAGTATGCCAGCACCCGCTTCTCGATCTCGGGGAAGCGCGGGCTGGACGGCACGACGGCGCTGCTCTCGCCGGCGAGCGCTGCCTCGTCGGCGGAGGCCCTTGGGTAGATCATCGGTGATCCTTCGCGGTCGGTCCTTGATGCCCGCGAGGACGACAGCGCCCGGGGAGCCGGCCCCAGGGCACGCCGCGGTACCACCTCGCTTGCCGCGCCCCGTCCCGGCAGGGCCGGGCGTATCGCGACCGCTCATTCGCAGGCTGTGACGGGCCAACCCGTCCGGTTCTACTGAGGCGCCAGGGCGCCCGTTCTTCCGGAGGCTCACCGGTGATTGCCGGATCAATGCCGTGCTGCCCCCAGCGTACCGACTCGGCCGGGGTGCCTAGCCGGTTGCGCCGGTACCTTCGGCTGTGCTCGCGTGGCCGGCCGATACGGTCATCTCGGCCGGGTGAGCCAGCGTCTGGTAGACGACGCAATAGCGTTCGGTCAGGTTGAGCAACGTTTCGACCTGCTCGGCGCTGGCATCGGTATCAAGCTCGAAGGCGAGGCGGATGGACCCGAATCCCACCGGCGCGTCCTTGCTCACCGCAAGCGTCCCCCGGAAGTCCAGGTCACCCTCGGCACGGACGGTTCCCCCGGCGACCGGAATCCGCAGCGACGTCGCCACGGCCTGCAGCGTGACGCCCGCGCACGCCACCAGCGCCTGCAGGAGCATGTCCCCGGAGCAGGCAGCCGAACCGTCCCCGCCGGTGGCCGGGTGCAGGCCCGCCTCAATCAGCGCTCGGCCAGTGGCCACCGAGCAGGTGATGGCCTCGTCGCCGATGCGGCCATGCGCCCGCAAGGTGACCAGCGCTTCCCGCGGATTCTCGCGGTAGGCATCCTTGAGAGGTTGCTGCACGGCACGCAGCACAGCACTGTCCATTGATTTGCCCCCAAGTCTGCGGCCCGGCGGCGCCGGATCTACCGGAAGTCCTGGACGCCAGGCTCGCAGCACGCTGCAGCGCATGTCCACCCGGCACCACCGAAGGCCGATTTGGCGAGCGGCGGGCCGCTTATGGACCTGGCGAACTGCGGGCCACCCATGACCTGGCGAACTGCGGGCCACACCTGTACACCCATACACCTGTACACCCATAGGCTGTTGCAATGGCTGTCACGCACCGCTATGAAGTGACTGTCCGGTGGACGGCGGACACCGGCTCGGGGACCAGCCATCACGGCGGCTACCGCCGCGATCATGTGGTTCGCGGCGACGGCAAGCCGGCCATCCCCGGCTCGTCCGACCCCGCTTTCCGCGGCGACTCCGCCCGCTGGAACCCGGAGGAACTGCTTGTCGCCGCGCTCGCTCAGTGCCACATGCTGTGGTACCTGCATTTGTGCGCGGACGGGGGAGTGGTCGTCACCGACTACGCCGACACCCCGGTCGGCACGATGGTGATGGACGCGACGGGCGGCGGCGGCCAGTTCACCGAGGTGGTACTCCGCCCGGCAGTGACGGTCGCTGACCGGTCGATGGCGGAGAAGGCACAGGCGTTGCACGACGAGATCGGCGCGCTGTGCTTCGTCGCCCGCTCGGTCAGCTTCCCGGTCCGCCACGAGCCGACGGTGCGCGCCGCCAATGGCGCATAGAACGGTTGACACGCCAGCCAGGGTTGCTTCGGCCGTCATATGATCGAGAAGCCGTCAAGAGGAGCCGTCATGAGCGTGTACAAAGTGATCGACATCATCGGCACCAGCAGCGCTTCGTGGGAAGAGGCCGCTACCGAGGCGATAAGGACCGCCGGGGAGACGATCCGCGATCTTCGGGTCGCCGAGGTCGTAGAGCAGGACATCCATATCGACGAGGGCGGGGCGATCACCTACCGCACCAAGCTCCAGATCTCTTTCAAGTACGAACACGGCGAGTGAATCTAAGCGCGAAACCCGGGTAGTGAACCCATTGGGCGGCGCGGCGGCCGACCGGGCCCGGCGTTGATCAGGAGTCAGGTGCGTGCCTTCCGTACACCCTGACCTCCCGGATTGCCGTAGCCAAGGCCAGACGAGGACGGACAGCGGTGCCGGCAGCGCTGGCCCGGGCCACCGACCCGGGCGTTGCCGCGGCCGGGGCTTGCAAGTCGCGCGGAGGATGGTTCCATGGATGACGTCGCCGACCAGTTCCTCGACCTGATTCACAGCCTCGAGGAGGTCAGGAATGCGGTCACCCCAGAGCGTGCCCATGCTGAGTTCGACGAGACGACCCTCCAGGTGTTCTGGAAGAAATGGCCCGACCTCTCGGCATGGGCCGGCTCACTGTGGAGAATGCTGTCCGAGGAGCTGGCCGGGCCGGGCAGCCCGCACGACGGCGAGCTGGATGAGGTAGGCGGCAGTGGCTGAGAGCCTGCGGTCTCCGAAGACGACGGCCGTGACGGCACTTCGGGATCTCATGAATACGCGCGTAGTGGCGGTCACGGCGGACACGTCGATGACAGCGGCCGCTGCGGGCATGGCGGAAGCCAACGTAGGTTCGGCCGTCGTCCTGCAGGGACGTTTCCTGCACGGAATCCTCACCGAGCGCGATATCCTGCGGGCCGCCGCGTCCGGCGAGAACCTCTCAGCATCCGTGGTGTCGGCTTGGATGACCCTCGACCCGCAATCGGCCAGCCCGGAAACGTCCGTTGAAGACGCGGCCCAGATCATGCTCCTGAACGGATTCCGCCACCTCCCCGTCGTGGAAGGCCGCACGGTCTGCGGCGTGGTGAGCCTCCGCGACCTCTTCGCGGCCAGAATCCGCCGCCCGCTGCGGCGAGCGCACGAGCAACTGGCCGACCCGGGCCTTCCTGGCGTGCCGCCGGCCAGGCACTATCCGCAGTGAACTCGGGCAGCTAGGCGTCCCACCGGGTTCCGCGCCGCCGCCGGCCACATCCAGGTCCTCACGAGGCGATCGCTGTCACGGGGATGATCCGCGCTCCTCAGCCCGCTCGCGCGACATGCCGAAATCGAGCCACACGCGATCGCGTCGCTGAGCGAGCGAAGCCAGGCTACGTCCAGCACACACAACTTCCGTGCCGCGCGTGCCACCACCTACACGAAGCGCACCTGGGGCTGCGGCGACTCGTCGTCCACGAGAACGTCGCAGGTCGGGCAGTACCACCGTGCCTCGATCTGGGTGCCGCACGAGGAGTGCCGGGGCGTCTCGGACGGGTCGGTGTGCCTGGCCCCCCAGTGCGCGAGGAGGCGGAGCGAGCCGGCGAGTTCCTTGCCCTCGGCGGTCAGCTCGTAGGCGGCCCGGGGCGGCCGCTCGGAGTAGGGCCGGGCTACCAGCAGCGCGTCCCGCTCGAGCCGCTTGAGGCGCTCGGAGAGGATGTTCGGCGCGATACCCGGGATCTGGTCGAGGAGATCGTTGAACCGGCCCGGCCCGGTGAGCAGCGCCTCCACCAGGAGCAGTGTCCACCGGTCGCCGACCCTGCTCAGCGCCTCGGCGAGCGGCGACAAGGCGTGCTCCCGTCCGGTCATGCACCGATCGTAGCCGCCGCCTTGACACCTGGGTGCCAGTTAGTAGTAGTTTGCAAGTTACTACTAACTGGAGGCGTGGCGGCAATGGCAATCCTCGATGAAATACAAGGAAGCATCCGGCAACTGGCTGAGGGCGCCGGATCCTCGGTCGTCGGCGTCGGGCAGCGCTGGGGCGTCGGCTCCGGCATCGTGCTCGGCGAGGGGCAGGTTCTGACCAACGCGCACAACGTGCGCGGCGATCAGGTGATGGTCACCTTCGCCGGCGGACGCACCGCGGAGGGGAGCGTGGCCGGGCACGACATCGACGGGGACCTCGCTGTCATCGAGGTCGACACCGGCGGGGCCCCGGCGCTCCCGTGGGCGACCGGCGCGCCCGCCAGCATCGGGACGCCGGTCTTCGCCTTGGCCAACCCCGGCGGGCGCGGGCTGCGCGTGACATTCGGGTTGGTCTCCGGTGTCGAACGGACCTTCCGCGGCCCTCGCGGCCGCCGCATAACCGGCAGCGTCGAGCACACCGCTCCGCTCCTGCCCGGCTCCTCGGGTGGCCCGGTCCTGGACGCCGGGGGACAACTGCTCGGGATCAACACGAACCGCCTCGGCGAGGGCTTCTACCTGGCCATACCCGCCGACGAGGTGCTCCGCGGCCGGGTCGACGCGCTAGCCCGCGGGGAGTCCGCAGCGCCGCCGCGGCTTGGCGTCGCAATCACGCCCGGCCACGTGGCCAAGCGGCTCCGGCGCGCCGTGGGCCTCCCTGACGCCGAGGGCCTGCTCGTTCGCGAGGTGACGGAAGGCAGCCCGGCCGCACGCTCCGGCCTCGAACAGGGGGACCTGATCGTGGCGGCCGCGGGCAGGCCGGCCCGCACGATCGACGACCTGTTTGACGCGCTCCAGGCGGCACGCGGCAACACTCTCGAGCTGAACGTCGTGCGCGGCGCCGACGAACGGACTATTCAAGTGGTGTTCCGCGAAAGCGGCCAGCCCCAAGAGGAAGCATGAGTTCCTCACCACGGCCGAGATCGCCCGCCTCAACAGCCAGGTCGTCCTGCTAGCCGTTCGACTGGTGCGAGGCCTGAGGTTTCGGTCAGGGAAGCCCCGGACCGCCACGACGGTTACCAGCCGTATCATGGCCGCGCTGGTCTGCCGCTGAAGGCGGGCACGCCGGCGAAACCATCGGGCTCGGACCTGGTGGCCGCGCCGCCACGAGGACCAGTGCAGATAGTGACGGGTGGTCTGCCAGGTGCGGTTGAGCGGGCCGGATAGGCGCTTGACCTCGGCGACTGTCAGCGGGATCAGCCCGTGAAGCGGGATCAGCCCGTGTGCGGAGCAATGCCGTCGTGCTGGCGATCAGGCAATTCCGCCGCCCAAGATCAACGATCATGGGCCGGGAAAACGATCATGGCCGGGGGAGAGGGGCCGGGACCCGGCAACCGCGCGAGAGCTGATGGTCTCACTGTGGTATCCGGCGACCTCGCCGGACGGGCGCCGAGCGCCGTACATGACGCGAGCGGAGTCCGAACTCCAACTCACAAGCAGGGGCATCACCGGCGTCCCGCCCGGCGTGCTGAGCACGACCCGGACCAGCGCGGTCAGCGACGCCACACCGGCCGGGCATCAGCGCAGCCTTCCTCTCGTCGTGCTCTCGCCCGGCTTCACCGGCTTCCGCAGCATGCTGACCGCGCTGGCCGAGGACCTCGCCAGCCACGGCTACGTCGTGGCCGGGATTGATCACACCTACGAGAGTCACGCCACGGCCTTTCCCGATGGGCGGGTCACCACCTGCCTCGCCCGTGCGGCACGCCACAGGGACGAGGGGTTCAAGGAGAAGTTGGTGGCAGGCCGGGCAGCCGATGTCTCCTTCGTGCTCGGCGAGCTGACCGGTGCGCACCCGGCATGGCAGGGCGCCGGGCTGATCGACACGTCCCGGATGGCGATGGCCGGCCACTCCGCCGGCGGCGCTCGGCGGTCCTGGCGCTGCATAACTCGCTGACGTGCGGTTGCGGGTCACGATGCGCAGATCTGCGCACCAATCCAGGCTGGGCCCGGGCTGGCCGATAGCGACCGCGAAGCCGCCGGGCATCGCGGCTAGATTCTGCTTATGCCAGGGCAAAGGGGGGATCGCTTGAGCGACACGCGCGATTTGTTCGCGCTCGCGCGGCTCGAGCGCGAACTTGGGGTCCGCCTCCCGGCGGAGTACTGGGCGAGGCTGGGGGGAGATGGCCATGGAATCGACGATCAAATACCGGCCCGTCGCGCGTTATGTGACCGCGCTCGCTGCGATCATCGCCGCCGTGCTGCCGACGGCGGCGAGCTGTACGGCGGGTGGGCCGGTGGCCCCGAGCGCGGCGCCGGCGGCCAGCGGGGCCCTGGCGAGCGGGGATTGGGGGGCCGCGACACCGGTGCACGGCCTCGCCGGCCGCGGCCTGAACGCCGGAGGACAGGCCGCAGTCAGCTCGGTGTCGTGTGCGAGCGCCGGGAACTGCACGATAGGCGGCTCTTACCGGGACGGCCACAGCCATGACCAGGCTTATGTTGCCAGCGAGCGGAACGGCCGGTGGGGCACCGCCATCGAGATCCCCGGCACCGCGGGCCTCAACGCCGGCGGGGAGGCCGGGGCCGACTCGGTGTCGTGCCCGAGCGCCGGGAACTGCACGGTCAGCGGCGGCTACACAGACAGCCACGGCCATGGCCAGGTGTTCGTGGCGAACGAGCGGAACGGCCGGTGGGGCACCGCCATCGAGATCCCCGGCACCGCCCGCCTGAACGCCCAGCAGATCGGGGATACCTCGGTGTCATGCGCGAGTGCCGGTAACTGCGCGGCCCGTGGCTTCTACGTGGACGGCCAGCGCCACACCCGGTTGTTCGTGCTCAGCAAGCGGAACGGCCGGTGGACTGCGGCTGCCGTGGTTCCCGGCACCATTGGTGGAGTGCGCGCCGGGGTCTATTCCATGTGGTGCGATAGCGCCGGGAACTGCACGGCCGGCGGGGTCTACAACGACCGCCAAGGCCATCAGCAGGCGTTCGTGGCGAGCGAGCGGAACGTCCAGTGGGCCGCCGCCGTCGACGTGCTGCACGCCTCGGGCCTGAACGCCTCACAGGCCTGGGTCACCTCGGTATCGTGCGCGAGCACCGGGAACTGCGCAGCTGGTGGCAGCTATGAAGACGGCCACGGCCACAGCCTGGTGTTCGTAGCCGGCGAGCGGAACGGCCAGTGGGGCACCGCCATCGAGATCCCGGGCACCGCCCGCCTGAACGCCGGAGGGTTCCCCCAGGTCACC
>Ga0070698_100001969_pt1 | contig 22826 bp, 19 predicted proteins | sample KBSK1502metaG_FD_65477 | JGI IMG/M metagenome (GOLD analysis project Ga0070698, IMG submission 65477) | Corn, switchgrass and miscanthus rhizosphere microbial communities from Kellogg Biological Station, Michigan, USA - KBS K1-50-2 metaG | ecosystem: Host-associated > Plants > Roots >...
CCAGTTAGTTAGGCTTATCTTTTTAGCGGTACTTGAAGGTTTATTCCTAGCCGTTCTGGTGCTTAAGCACTGGATCATTTCGAAGCTGAATCTTGATCCATCTCCTTTTGGAGATTGGTTGTTCAGGTACTTCTTCTTTACTTCGGAATTCCTTTTTGCGATCGGAACCCTTGAGGCGATTTTCAAGCTTCTGTTCATCTCGAACAGAACGAACACCGGCGAACGATTCCCACGCCATCTTCCTTGGTGGTGTGGTCGCTAAGAGAAATCTCAGAAAACAGTTAGATGTAAGGAGTATCGTTACTCGTGCTCCTTTTTCCTTTTTAGGTATGAGAAAATACCTAAATTTTTGGGTCGCTTTTGCTACCGCCTTCACGTGTGACACGCAGAGTGTCCGGCGCGCCTGAGCATGGTAGAATCCATGGCCAAGAGTAGCTTTCCAGCAGCGGGTCCAGATTGTTTGAACAACCCTTCAAACAACCAGCATTCATCCAGAACCCCATTCAAAAACGGCTGTTAAGTGACTAGCCAATGGCTGTTGTTCGATGGCCGACTTCTACCGCCGTCTTGATAGCACCTCGTTAACGATTTCCTCTGACCTTTGGTCAGCCTGAGTCGTAAGTTTTTTCCAAGTCGCCGCTGTTGTCTCGTTACGGCTGAACAGGAGCTTGAAACCGTGGCCGACGAGGAACCGAAGAAGCGCAATTTCCTGATATATGAGGCGCTCGTTCTTAGTGAACGTGAAGCCCTCGCTTGATTGCGTGAGTGCCAGTTTTCGACACCATGTATTAGGGTCGTCACCCGCCGCCGTAGCCGTCTTTTCTATCTGGGCGTATTCATCATCCGTCAACCGAAAGGCGATGTTCTTCGTTCTCTTTGTCTCAGCCATTTTTGTTGTCTCCTGCCGCAGAGGTCACAGCCAGTCGTCTTATGTTTGGCCTGTTAACAGCCGTTAACAGCGTGTCTACAATGTAGACCAGGGCGTTAACAAAGTTAACGCGAAAGCTCTAAGTATAATAAACACGTGCGTTAACAAAGTTAACGCGGCGTTTACAAACGTAAACGCCACAGCCCCGATTTTCGGGGGTGGCGTGTCCCTATTTTTCAGGTGCGCAGCACCTCCGATGCCGATTCACTCAACCACCCAAAGAAACCACACGGTGATCCCCTACGGTGGAAAGGGAACGACTGGTGCTCAGTACGTCGAACAAGGCGAGACAAAGCAGAACCCACGGGCCGCAACGCAGACTTGCGAGAGACTTATTGCTGGAAAACAAACGACGGAGAACTGTAGAATCTAGCCAGACGCGTGAGTTCTGGAATTCCCTGCGAATGATTGAATCTCAGGGTAATAGTATTTCAATGTTTCACTATTTCGGAGTCACCTTTGTAGGGGTACCACCAGAAGCGTTTAGTGTCGCTGGAAGTCTCAACGTTGAGGTGTTTTCGCGTCACGAACTCGAGCAGGACTTCTGGTGAAAGCTCGAATCCGATTCCGCTGTCTCTCGTACCACCCCACGGCGCTTCTGCAAAGGCAACGTTTACATCGTTGATCCACACCATCCCCACACGCAGTTCCTTTGCAAGAGCTTCCGCCGTCAAGGTATCCGCTGTCCACACGGAGGCACCCAAACCATAGTTTGAGCGGTTCGCTTCCACGACCGCTGCCGCAGCGTCATCTACAACGACGATTGGCATCACAGGCCCGAAACACTCTTCCATCAGAAGCAGCGCCGTAGGCTGAAGGCCGGTGAGGATCGTAGGATGAAAGTAGAAACCCTCTAACCCCTCAACTCGACGACCACCATATTCAAGCTTGGCGCCTTCGGCTATAGCAAGATCAACCGTCTTTGCTACGGCATCAAGTTGCTCCCTGTCTACGAGCGGTCCCACGTCAGTCCCGAGACGAAGCTCCTTAGCCCTCGCAGTCAATTTCTGAATTAGCTGATTCGCGATGCTCTTGACCACGATGACCCGCTTAACTCCCACACATACCTGACCGGCGTTACAGAACGCACCCCAAGTTAAGCCATTCGCCGCAAGATCTAGATCGACATCGGAAAGCACGATTGCTGCGTCATTCCCCCCCAGTTCGAGGGACGCTCGCTTAAGAAGTCGTCCACACGTCTCGGCGATCTCCCGACCGGCAGTTACGCTACCCGTGAATGCGATCATGGAGGTTCCCGGATTAGTGACTAGGAATTTCCCGGTAGACTTATCTCCCGCAACTACGTTGACGACGCCTGGCGGAAAGTCAGCTAATTCGATCATTTGAGCAATAGCCTCGCCAATCGAAGGGGACTTCTCCGACGGCTTGAGAACGACGGTGTTTCCCGCTAGGAGCGCAGGGGCAAGCGACCAGACCGGCATTTCCAAGGGATAGTTCCAGGGCTTGATGATTCCGACGACCCCGACCGGTTCGAAGAAGACGGTGCTCCGTTTCGTCGGCCACAAGTCTTTGTTCAATTGGATGTCTCGGGGTGCGAGTATTTCGTCGGCAATGGAGGCGAAGTAGTCGATGAACGACGCACTCTCGATCACTTCGATGTCGGCCTCGAGGAGAGGCTTTCCGACGGCATCCATGATCCGTCTCTTCAATGGAGTCGACTGTCCTTCTTCTCCGTACCCGAGTTTAAGTTGCTCTGAGAGCTTTTCCAGGTAGTCTCGGCGTTCGCGAACGCTCAGCGCGCGCCAGCCCGGCAAGGCGGCCCGAGCGGCGTCGACCGCGAAAGCAACCTCCTCGACCCCTCCTACAGCTGTCTCGCCTACCGGTCGCCCTGAGTGTGGCGAGACAATCGGCACAAACTCTCGACCTTCAATCCACTTTCCCCCGATGTAATGTGAACGCATTGCTATTCCTCTCTTGGAAGGCCTGAAGGGTAAGTATTGCTTCGCTTCGATCGATGAAGCGATATCAATGCTCCTGCATAATCTTAAAGAAACCAGCAGCGAATGTTCCAGCGAACTCCCCAAGAGTTCCCGCCCAGCTCGAAGGCTGCACCTGCGTCAGAGTCCGAAGCGTTTTCTTCAGGTGGCCGATCCTCTCCTTGGCAATCCTCTCAAGCTGCGCACGATGAAAGACGAGTATCGGCTCAAGATGAATCCTAAACTCCGTCGGGAAGAGCGCGATCAGAAGCATCTTACCCTCTCGCATCAACGGGAAACAGCTCACCGAGGAGCCCCAAACCGCTCGCATCGATTCACTGAACGAGTTGTCAACGTGGTAATACTTGTCCAACGTAAGATCGAAGTCCATAGTCTTTTCGCTCTTAACAGCGTCAACGATGACGGAGTCGATCCCTGGGATTACTTGCGTCATCGCCTGGACCGCGATATCAGCCGGACTTCTCCCCAGTTTTCGCGCGCTGCGTGCGGCCAGCGACATCGCGGTACGCGTTGCCGCCTCATCTAGCACCACGAAATCCTTCTCGTCTAGAAGCGCCGAGAACACGAATCCGTTCAAGAGTCTCCGGTCAGTTACGATAGTCCGCATATACTCGTAGAGGGCGCGATTTGCATCGTCGCATGCGTCACGGATGCATTTCATCACCTTCTCATTCATCCAATTGTGACCAACTCCAAAAACGTCTCGCGTGAGAGTCGAAAGCAAATCTCGGTTCGCGATGGTACACAGCTTGGGAACATCGTATACAACCGATGCATATCGTCCGAGCGCATCTATCTTGATTTCGATGGCCTTCTTAAGCCTCCGTTGAGAATGGTCAACGCTCAAATCGCGAGGGATGAGACATACCAACAAGCAACTGTCTCTCCGTACATTAGGTACAATCTCTAGTTCAAACCGAATCCCTCCGATGAAAAAGAACTGTTTCTCTTCATCAACTCGATCCGCTTTGAAGAGGTGCTCAGCATGGCGCACAAGACACCGCCCCAGTTGATCTTGAAGGAAGAAGTCGATTCCGTCCACAAGGGTAGCAATCGTCTCAATCGTGATAGATCCGAACGTCACATCGAGACTCTGCAAGAGAGCAAGTTTCTCAGCTTCAATTTTTATCGCGAGATCCAAGTCTTTCCCTAGATCCAACCATGATGAGATATGAGAACTATCACAATAATACGCCGATGGAAGGTATTAAGCAGCCTTTTTGAATGCTCACACTCTCCGAACGCTGATGCAAAGGATCATGACCGCTGGCCTGACAGACGATCTCATTGACAATGAGCGAGTGCCGCACCTCAACAAAACCCGGAAGGAAAATTCCTAGGGTAGTTGCGAACTGAACTCGTTCCGAATCTTACAAGGACGGAAAAACTCGGATCACAGAACAGATTTGAAAGTTTGCTGAAGAAGACGGCGCGAGTGCGAGAAGCACTCGCGCCGCGTTGGTTTGTTGGTCAGTATTCAGATGGGAGGAGAATTGTCGTGGAACTGCGATCCGCTTCGGTGATGATCCAAAGCCTCTGGCCTTTGACCGTGCGATAAGCACTCAACACGCGAAAGCCTTCTCCTAGCGAAAGCTCGTTCTCTCGTGCATCGTCATCCGATAGTTCGGACCAATCACCGCACATGTGGCGACGCAAGAACTCGATTCCGGTTTGGCCGGCGATCATGAGTGCTTCTTCCGCTCCGGGCGTGATGTAGGTCTGACCAAGCGGAAATCGCGCAAAGGTCGGTCGTTGATTTGTATTGACCTGCATCGGTCTTTCTCCTGTCTCGGTGAATCATTGGTGCTGGGTCAGGTAGAGTTCGCGCGCCTACCTGACCCCTTTCTTCCCCGCTGTTAGTTCGCGCAATCGGCTGGCTGCTCTTTTGTGGGTCGTCCTGCGCGGAGGATTTGATCGGCGGCGCGGAAAATCTTCTGTGCGCTCTTTTCGGGGATCGCGTCGGCGTCGTAGCCGATTCCCTGATACAGCCAGTTTTGGATATAACCTCGGCGGTAGTCCGCTCCTCCAAGGTTCAATGCTTCGCAGCACAACAAAGCGACTGACTCCGCTTCGACTTCGCGAAGATTTCTCGGCGTCTGTTCGGTGTCGGTGAAATCGCCTTCGGACGTGTGCAAAAGCACGTGGGCCATTTCGTGAAAGAGTGTCTTGTGCGGGAGTTGCGCTACTGGATTGATCGCGATCTGGCTTCCACGTGCGAACCCTTGACAGTTGCCGTCCGTCTTGTCGAAGGTGATCCGCTCAATGCAAAGCGTCTTAAGTGCTCGCTCGGCGTCCCACTCAGGGATCGTGACTGGCCCAAGCTCGCTGCCGTAGGTCTGACTGACTACAAACCATCTGGCGCGGTGAACGAAAGTTGTATAGGTCTGTTCCTCGCTCCGCTCGTCGCTGTCCTTTGATTCGTCGCCGCGTCGTTTGTGCGTTAGTGGCATGCACAGCGTCAAAGCCTTTTCGCCGCGTTTGACGGCTCGACCTAACGTCTGCCACCTGGGGAAGGTGTTGATCGGCCCAGGCTGAATCCCGCGCAATTGGCATTGAACGAGTGCAAGGATTTGGTTTCCTACGCTGTAGTTCCAAAACGCACTGTATGCGTCCATGATAAGGCCGGGCTTGTTGACTGCTTCGACGAGTAAAGCTGACCACTTCGGAATGTCGGCTGTTTGGGTTGTTTGTTTTTGTTCCTGCATCTTCTTTGCTCCTTCGTTTGGTTTGGTGTTTTTGAGAAGGTGTTTCCCCCTCGCAGCGAAGAAGATCGAAACGACTGGGCGCTCATTCGCATCACCCGCAGGGGCGTAACGAAGTGGAGCACTTGAAGCGAAGCGCAGAGTTGTGCGAATGGGCTGTCGTGAAGAATCGAAGCGAAGAGGGGGAGACTGAAAGGAATAATCAGTCTCGGTTGGAAGGAAGTGAAGCCGAGTCCTCATTGAAAAACGTAACTCCGAGCGTTACCCTTTGGCTGAGTATGCCGAAATTATATGTGGTGACTAAGATCTAGGGTCGAGTCGGTGGGAGCCGGAGGTGATCGACTGATGGAAAGATTGCCCAGTGCACGGGTCAAACGACATCGTGCCACCCTTCTAATAATAGGGGTCGTGGTTATTGTTTCTCTCGGTGCATGGTACGGATCTTTCGTGACATGGGTACATTTCGGATTTCATAAGGATCCATCTTCAGCATCGTTTCAGGAATTCATGGCGCGATGGGGTGAAGTGCTAGCACTCGTGGCGACCATCGTAGTCGGAATTCTTGCCGCATTGATTCCTTCCCGCTTGGAACCTCAAGTCGAACGCATTGCGGAGCGCCTTCAGTAGCCCTTGGCGAACTTTCGGGCGATATACGAAAAGACACGCGAGCTGTTGCTATGGTTGAAGGACGAGCCCGGATCAGTGTTTATTATGACCTCGGCGACACCGGTGTTTGGAATAGAGCTGAATGCCGCTGATCGAAGTCTGTGGGCTAACGCGCTCAGGCGCCGAATTGTTACGCAGGGTCCAGACCAACCCAAGACGGCACTCCTTTGCCTATCGCCAGATTCGATGGAAGGCTTGAGTGCCTCTCCGCTCTGGGGGTTCTGTAGCGAGCTTGAGAGAAGTGGTCTCCTGAAGAAAGCAGAAGTCAATACGGCGGGCCAGCTATATCTTCGCTCAATCGCTGCCATTTCCGAGTTTGCCGCTATCGCCCAAAATCAAGGATTTGAACTGAAATGCGGACCGCCCCCTCCTCTCCACTTTGTCTTAGCCCGGAACGCAAATGGGGAAAGCAAAGGAATCTTATACTTCACGGGTATTGAGTCACCGCTGGAAGGACTGGTCGTGTCGGGCTTCCTAACTTTAGACGACCATTGGATTCGGGTAATGAACCTAGTGTATGACTATGTCCTGACGCAAAGTTGGGATGTGCTATCAGCGTTTAGAAGCGATCCTCGAACGCCTGCCCAAAAGGCAAGGTGCGAGGAGCTTCTCAAGTACCAACTTGAGCGAAGAGAGCCCTACAAGGCCGAGGTTGGCGGGTACGAGATTGTGGTTGAACCTGACGTTTTCCCGCCGGAGATGGGAATTGGAACGTCCCAGTTGTTGGAGGCGCTAAAGAAGACCGGGCAAGCGCTGAACACCCAGTATCCCAGTCATTGCCGTATTGGAATAGATGTAGGAACCGGGACAGGCATTCTCGCCCTAGCGCTTTCAGAATATTGCACGGAGGTATATGCAACAGACATTTCGCCAACTGCGGTGAAGAACGCTGAGGAAAACTTTCGTCGATCAGCGAACGGCGCGGGCGGTGCCAACCACAAAGATATTAGGGTGTTCTGCGGGAATCTACTTGACGCTCTTCCCGGATTGGATCATAGCGCGCTTTCGGTCGTGGTTTTCAACTATCCGTTCTATCCGTCACCGTTGGCTGTGTACAATCCCGCCGGAAGGCAGACGGCGGGCATCACTATCGTTCGTGAGTTCTTCGAACAGCTTAGCCGTAAGGTAGGCAATGAGAGCGTCATAATCATGCCGCACGCTAAGATCGCTGGTGAGCACAGTCCTGAGACGGTGGCTCAAGACAAGGGATTCATAAGTCTAAAGATCGTGGAAGATGCGCAAGGCAATTCGGTCTATGCATTCACTAAGAGCGAGGCGCTTGCCGATGCCTTATGCGATCGGAGACAGGAAGACCGAGGCTCGCCGTAGATGGTCAAACAACATCAGAAAAAGGATGAACCTGTTCTAGCTACTGATAAGAATGCTGGGCTTGCGGACCTTAAGACTGCACATTGAAGATGATGAGCATGACAACCTAAGAGTCATCGTCCGTGGGACCGCTGGTGTTCGAGGCAGATCTGATTTTGTATCTGCTTGGGGAGGAACCTGGTGGAAGACGCTCTAGCGCGTAGCTTGGTCGAGACCAAAGGGCGAAGCGAGATGTTGGTGCCTGAAGAACCTCCATCGTTTCGTCGGTTGGGGTTGCTGAAAATCGTCGAGACGATTCAACGAAGACGGATTCTTCGCGGGCTTGATTGGATACTAAGAAAGCAAGAGATTCCATTTTCTGATTTGATGGCACTTGAAGAAGAAGCATATCCGTCGCTTGATAGATCTCAACTCAGACAAAACTGGAAGAATGAACGTTTGATTGCACGTGCTCTCAGTTTCTTGTCTGATAAGTCGGAGCGGTCGGGCACATACGGCGAAAGACATCGTGCAAGAGCACTTGAGGAACAGCTCCGTTGGTATCCGTACATGCTCCGGATCGCAGACTGGACTTCCGCCCTTATGCTGGCATTCAATGAGAAAATAGTGGCTCGGAACATCCCTGGATTTGAGTTCGCTTCTTTTGGCGTAGGGTTGGACAACAGAGGACTTACAGTATTTGGAGTGTTCGCATATGCAGCGACAGGAGATCACGGTCGAGACGAGATCAAGTCCGTTAAGGCTGGTCGGTATGAGTTTCCCGTTGTGGTGCGACGCGGACGCTGGCTAATGCAATCCAATGCTGCAGCAGATCCACTCGACAGAACCGCAGCGTGCTGGGCCGTATCTGGTCGACTTCAAGCTCCACCGCGAGAAGGCTTTCTCACCGCCGCTCATCGTAACGGCTCTTACTGGTCTATTGGTGATCAGATCCCTACAAGAAGCGGGTTCGGCAAGGTTCTTGATGTTGCTGATCCCGGGATCGACGCTATGCTTGTGAGGCCGCCAAGCGGTGTGCCGCAAGACCTTCTGACGCGACATGAAATCATGAGCCTGCCACTCGTTACAGCTTTTACGCCCGTCATATTCAACGGCATGGTTTCTGGTCCCGTTCCTACCACTATCACTGAAGTAACAAACCTTTTCGGAACGTTGAGCCCAAGAATTCCGGGCCGTGTCATTCTGGAGCGAGGTGGACAGGAGGGCGACTCCGGCGCTCTGATTCAAGCCACGGCTTTCTACAAAAGCGGCGTTGGACTCTACACCGACGTATTTAGGGACATGGCAGGCGTGGAGCACGGGATGGGCATGCACCTTGCTCAAATTGTGCACACCATGAAACTCAAACTATACGAATTGTAAGAAGGAATCTAAAATGGAAGAACCTGATTTGTCCACAACGGACATTGTACTCTTTCAAGGCTCGCGACAATTGGAGCCAGGCGAGTTCCAACAGCATAACTTACAGGATTTCGCTCGCGGACTGTTTGGGCGAAAACTCGAAGACATCAAAGCTGACTGGAAAAAGGTATCCACTCAAATTCAGGAAATGATCCAGTCAACTGAGGACACGCAGCCTACTGGATTTGGATTGGATTCGGTAACCATCTCCTTAGGCTTTAATGGAAAAGGCAACCTTGTCTTCATCGCCGAGGTCGGTGTTCAAGCTACTGTGAGCGTAACTTTCAAGCGAGCCGCATCGCCGTCCGAAGCGACTCCAGTCACAAGCTAACTAGCGGCTTCATTTGGCCCGTTGTAGAAGTGTTGGGAGGCAGCTATGCCCTCTGATGATAGTCTGTTCTGATCAAACGTGCGCGTTTGCTAGCGGTTTTTCCTACGGGACTTCGGTGAGCGCCTGACTCCCCCACTCCTTCCTGGACCGGGCAGTTCCTTTGGCAAGTCCAAGTCGTCGTCAACGAGCACATCTATCCAGACTCGCGCCACCTTAGCATATCGCGATAGAGTCGGTAACGAAGGCTCTCGAACGCCGCGCTCATATGCTGAAACTTCCTCTCGCGTCAGTTTGCCACTCAATCCCAAACGTCGAACCATTTCATTCTGAGATAGTTCAAGCCGTTTTCGAATGACCCCCAGCTTTTCACCTAACCGTTTCGGTCGCTCTTTGCCCATCAGAAGTCGCCTCCTGATGGCGGTAGGTCGCCGCTGTAACAGTGGCCAGGTCTAGAAACGATTGTTCCTAGTGTGATATAAGGAAGTGGTTGCGCCCGGAGATCTGGTGTTGCTTGCTCCGAGGCGACGCGCATCATCAGCGATGTCGTGCCGCCTTATTCATAAGGTGCGGAAGGCGTTCTCGAAGGTAACGCTGAACAGAATACCAGAGTGAGAAGTCATTCTTGTACTAATTTGGCCAATTCCGGTTCAGGGAATCAGCAAGAATGTTGCTAGTCTCGTGAGTTGCAAACTATACTAAATCAATGCTGGTCAGCTAGTTGACATAGAAGAAACAAGAGGGGGGTTGCCCCAATTTGAAGTCCAGCTTATTCTGCGCGACTCAAGGAGAGTCAGGCTTTCTGAGGCTCGGCCAAGCCGGGACTCTCTCACAAGCAGGCACACCGATAATGCCTTGCCAGTGAGAGCAATCATTGGCAACCGGGAATTCTGTGAGAATTAAGCGGCTGCTAGAAGAGCGACAGCACTCTTTGCAAGAGATCGACGGCCACTTCGCTTACGGAGTAGGCCGATCCCGCTGTTGACGCCGGAGCAACTGTTTCAGTCGAAGCTTCAGGGTTGTCCGGTGTTATTTGAGACATGGCGCACGGTGGCGAATTTGTCGAGCCCGGAGCACAGTTACTCGGTTCGTCCGCGCGAGCAGTCATCGAGAGAACGCAGAGCAAGGTAACGGAGATACCTAGAAGTCTTAGGGTCCTCATGTTTCACCTCTTAGTTTGGGATTCGTGTTGCTAGTTCTTCTAAACGGTCAAGACGAAGCGTGTTTCACCACCGCTAAGCTATCAGTTAGGCGAATCGCGGCGGGCTTCGTTGCGCAAAGAGTTTATCATTGACAGAGAAAGGCAGACCTCACATGAACTTGGAGGCCCAATTAACCGCGCTTAAGACGCAAAATCGTAACCTTCCTCTGAGCGAGCGAGCCGCATTATCCTGCCGCTTGGCGAAACAGCTTGAAAAGGTTTGCAAGTATGAATTGGCGTATGAAGCACTAGCCGAGTTTTGGCCTGATCAAAACGAGTCTCCAAGCCTTGAGAGCCTTGACGTATTACAGCGGGCCGAAGTATTGCTTCGCATCGGAGCCATAGCTGGATGGCTTGGAAGTACTGATCAAATCCCTGGCGGACAAGAGACTGCCAAGAACATCCTCACCGTAAGCATTGAGATCTTCGAAGATCTCGAGCGCGCCGATAAACTGTCGGAGGCACGGGGTGATCTTGCGCTCTGTTATTACCGCGAAGGTGCATTCGATGAAGCCCGCGTCCAACTGCGGACCGCACTACATATTCTTCCTGAAGGAAACGATGACCTGGAAGCAATCCTTCTCGTTCGCGCCGGTATTATTGAAGAGCGCACGCGCCGATTCAATGACGCGTTGGACTTTTACAAGCGAGCCGCTCCGCTGGTTGAGCGAAGCGACGATCACGCTCTTAAGGGAAGTTTTCATTTTGAGTACGGGCATGTCCTTGGATGGTTGGCTGCGCCTGAAAACCGAGAAGACTACTTAGATCAGGCTTTGATCGAATACGCTGCGTCAAGTTTCCACTATGAGCAAGCCGGAAACGAGCTTGCGCTCGCTCGGGTGGAATTGAATCTAGGTTTTGTCTTCTTTAAGGTCGGACGATACGGCCAAGCACACGATCATCTCAACGTCGCGCGTCACCTCTTCCTTAAGCTGAAGGATGCGGCAACGGCAGCTCAAGTTGACGATACTCGGGCGCGGACCTTGCTGGCACAAGGTCATGCTGCAGAAGCTGAGCGGATAGCACGGCACGCCGTGAGAGTCCTGGAGAGAGGCGGGCAGCAAGCTCTTCTTGCCGAAGGACTCACGACGCAGGGTGTCGCACTCGCGCGATTGGGTAATCACGTTCGCTCGAAGGCATTGTTGGAGCGCGCAATCGAAGTGGCGGAAACTGTCGGTGATTTGGAAGGCGCTGGCCGCGCGAAGGTGAGTATCATCGAAGAATTTGGCGACAAAATTCCTGCGAAAGAACTGATCACAATCTATCGATCGGCAATCGAGCTTTTGAAGAATTCGCAGGACCCAACGACAGGGAAACGCTTGATCGCATGCGCAGACAAACTGCTCGATACGAAAGGACGGTTGGAAGATGAAGGTCTGGAATCGCAGGAGCACACATGGGAAGGTTTCTCATTCAAACAACACATACGCAATGGCGAGAGGACGGTGATCGAACGCGCGCTGAGAGATGCGGGCGGCTCGGTGACGAAAGCGGCGCACTTGCTTGGCTTCAAACATCATCAGAGTCTTATTTCGCTAATTAACACACGCCACGAGGAACTACTAAACGCTAGAACGAAGGTTCGCAAGAGAAGGCGTCATCTTTTTTCTCCTCCCAAGAAGACAAAAAAAGCATCGAAAGAGAAAACACAGCCCACCGCGACATCTCAAATATCGATTCTACATGTTGAAGACAATAAAGCAGTCGCACGGCTAATCCAAGACACGCTGAGCGTTGAAGACATGCATGTAGACTCTTGTCTCAGCGGCACGACCGCTCTTGAAATAATAAGGAGTGACGCTCCTTATGATTTAATAATCGTCGACAATGATCTGCCGGGTCTTGGTGGTTTGGAATTGGTGCTTCATATTCGAAGTATTGCGCACCGTCGCAACACACCGGTCATCATGCTGTCCGGGGATGATTGTGAGGCGGCGGCTTGGCGCGCCGGGGTTAACGACTTTCTTCGTAAGCCAGGGGCTGTTGACCAAGTTGCTTCGACGATAAAGAGACTGCTAGACCAACGGAAAGAGCGAAGTAATAGCTAACTTGGATCGTTAGCCATCGGTGTGGTTTGTAATCTTGTTTTGGGCACGGCCTCCTGAAGCGCGCGATTCGGGAGTGACCAGTGCTGTCAGGCCGTCGCGAAGCGGGGTGGGACGCGACGGCCTTAACTTTTGCTTCGGTCGTCCTGCGAATGTCAAAGTGTCGACAAAGGCGCACGACAAGAAGACCTCTCACGAGCCAGACTCACGCTTTCCGCTAATTCCGATTCCAATGAGTCAGAACAACCGCTCGATCCTTTCTCTTAATGGCTAAGGATTGGCACGTGCCGCCTGAGGTTGGATTGTGATAACCCTAAAACCAACGGGAGCCGGATTCTTGAGTGAGTTATTGTAGCAAGATCTCGCCGTTGTTTCGGTGTAAGTGGCTCGCCCTCGATTACGCTCACGTATCGGAAGATTTCTTGATTCTTCGGAGATTGAGTTTGCCGATGGTGGCCTGACAGCTCCGCCTTCCGACTCTTGCAAAAGAGGCGCGACCCATAAGCCCAGAATTTCTCCATCACCGTGATCGTTGTGCTGATTGCACCAATAATGGCTAGAACCGTCGCCAAACTCATGCCCGCCATGTTGCCCTTGGTACAATAAGGAGTCAAGGTGGAAGCAGCTTTTTGAGCGTAGCAAGATGAAGGAGCCATCAAACGTCAACTCGAACCCGCACGACTTATTTCGAGCTATGGAAGACCATTGGAATTGGGACAAGTATATTCAACAATGCGACCGGATTGATCTAGATGAAGATCAAAGAAAGCGCTCGAAAGATTCATTTAGACATCTACAGAAGACGCTAGGAACGGGATTCCTCCGGCGAGCGTTCAATGAAAGGCATCCACTCTACACGTCGTACTTCTGCAACGCAGCGCCTCCCGCCCGGCTTTCACTAATTAGGCTCGCAGAGTCACTGCGCGGCTTCCAAAACGCACCGAACTTTAAGGCCATATTGAAGCGCATCAAGAGACGACTAAAGACATACGAAGACTTTCAGGACATCACTGAGGCCATGTCTGTCGTGGAAGTTGCGCATAGGTTCTTGCTGGCTGGTTTTGACGTCGAGCTAGAACCGTTGATTAAGGTAAACGCGAGGAAAGGTGACCAACACACCAAGAAACCCGACTTCAAAATAATCGACAGGGAGAATGGACAGGCCATCGTTGTGGAAGTATCACGAATGATGGCAAGCGACAATCAGCGGCTTACATCCGATACCTACGAAGTGGTCTTCAACAACCTTGTTCTTTGGGGAATGCAGTCTGATCCAGAAGCATTCAAAGACATATTGCATCCGAGACACATACTGCCTCGCGCGATAATTCATCGGGCAATCGAAAGGCCGGAGCTGAACGACATTGCTCAAGAGATCAGGAGTCTTGTAGAGCGCGTGCGGGCCACTGGAGAGTTTGGAGAATTAATCATTCCAGACATTCTTGAGGTTGGAATCGCACCGTATGACAACCATGAGATTGCGAAACAGTGGGCGCGGGAGCGAGGCATGAAAGAAGGTAATCTCGTCCAGGGGGCAATTATTCTTTCGGATGAAGTTGCGCGCGCCAAAGGCAAGATCAGGGAAAAGCTAAAGCAGCTACCAGACGATTTGCCGGGCATGATTGTGATCGAGGCGAAAGAGAACCTGCTCTTCTTCGTTTATGATATTCGTTGGTTGGCGTTGACTTTCGGAGAAGAACTAACGAGACATCAAAACTTGTTGCGAACGGTGATGTTTCATTCCTTCGTTGATGGTTCCAGGGAAAGCGCCTTTGCTGAAATCGGTCCACATACATTCAGTCACCGAGTTAGACGGGACAGCTCAACGGAGCAATCACTTACAATCCGAAATGTCGATTGCGGATCGGCCGTTTCGGCTGAGACGCTTAAGAAGCTTGACGCTGTATTCATCCCCACAGTTGTGACCTCGGGACCCGCCACAACTGTCAGTTAAGTAATACCATCCAGGAGAATGCTGTGAGCACTGAAATGTTGCTATTGGGAGCGGGAGCGTCCGTTGAGGCGGGTATTCCTGACGCCAAATCAATGGCGAAGAGAATCGTCAAGAAATTCCAGAACGATTCCCGCCTCAAAGGTGAGGCGGACGTTTTGATTTTTGTTAACGCGCAATTGATTGCTGACGCTCAAAAACGCAGTGGCGACCCGTCAATTGATTGCGTCGATGTGGAAGCACTTTACAACGCGATACTATTACTGTTCGAACGTGACGAGTTAGAGATTTCGCCGTTCGTCCAGTCATGGCTTCCAGAACTAGCAACCATTTCGAAAGACGTTCTAGATTCGATCATGCTCAGGATTGAAATGATGTTAGAAGAGTTGGCCTCAATAAAGGATGAGGCCAAGGTTGAGTATCTAAGTCCGATTTTGAACTTGGCACGGCGTCAACGTCGATTATTTATCGCCAGCTTAAACTATGACAATGGAATCGAACTACTCTCAAGGGCTAAGGGGATGCCTTGTGATACGGCCATAGAAGAGTGGAAAAAGACAGGTGTTTTGAATTACCCAAACGACGGGATAAACCTGATCAAGCTTCACGGTTCTGTTTATTGGCTTTGGAGCAAAGACGCAAGGACTTATGATGAGAGGCTTCCTCATCGCCTTATTCGAACGAAGTCGCACTTTGATGAGAAGCTGCCCCTGACAGTTCTTGTTGAGACGCCAATGGTAATCTTCGGGCGACACAACAAACTGACTGCAGAAGGCCCATTTCTAGATCTACTCAAACGTTTTGATGAGCAACTGCAAAAAAGTGACCTGCTCACGGTCGTCGGTTACTCTTTCCGCGACTCGCACATTAATTTCTATATTTCAAAATTTCTTAATCAATATGGCGGTAGGATTCGAATAGTTGAACCCGGATTTAAGGCGTCTAATGTTGACTATATCGAGCACCTAAGGGTGTTCAGCACCATGAGGCCGGATCAGATTGAAATTGTCCACAGATATACTGGCGATGCACTAAAGCTCCTATATCCTCACTGATTCTGGAAGACATTTGTGAATGGTTTGACTTCGCTTCTAATGTTTCCGATTCCGCGCATCACAGAATCGTTCGTTGATGGGATCGCACACGATCTCGGGTGGCAACGATACCTTGATGCGCACATTCCTCGCGACGGACGCCTGAACGCCGACTATCTTGCAAACGGCGCCATCGTCGAACTCAAAATCATAGAAGAGGAGGGCATTGATAAGAAAGACCGTCAAGAGAAACTCGCAAAACTATTTTCGTTAAGTCAGCCTAACAGTTCCGATATAGATATCACCTTCGAAAACATTCCAGCCTCGATCAGCCGCGAGGTTCAAAAGATCATTTCGATGCCGATTCAGGGCGCGGTAAAGAAGGCCGCTCGTCAGATCCATCACTCCGCCGAGGACCTTGAGCGACTAACTGATAACGGTGTTCTTCTAATCGTGAACAATGGGTACTCGTACCTAAATGCTGACAATTTCGAGCGTCTGGTCGTTCAGCGTTGTTTGAACGATTCGAACCGCATTAACTACGCTTTCTGCGTTACTGTTGACTATCATCAAGGCGACTTTGACGCTTACGCATTTCTCACTGCTCGCTGTCACTCGATCCGCGACGAAGAACCGTGGGATGCCGAGAAAGCTTTAGCAGATAGATTCCAGGAACGCTTCAGCGACGCAATGACTAAGATGATGCGAGATCAAATGAACCCGGAGTTCTGGCAGAACAACTTACCTCCCGTTACTGATATTCGCTTCGAGCGGGATGGGGTTCAATACGTTCGCGAAGCGCCGGTAGTACCAGACTCAAGATTTTCTTGATCATAACGAGACTTAGCAAACCAGGTGCTGAAGCAGTGATAAGCGCTGCTCAATTGGTTAAGAGTTGATGGAAATGGGGGCTCCTCGCTATAATGTCAGAAAAAGAGATCGCTATTTCTGACAATAGATATGAACGTGTCAAATCCCATTGCCGATAAAGTTCTCGATAGGCTTCAATCCGCAAACGGACAGATCTTCTCGGTCTCAGACTTTCTCGACCTAGGCCCGCGCCCCACGGTTGACCAAGCGCTTTCGCGCCTAGCTCGCCAAGGCAAAATAAATCGCGTTCGTCGTGGCCTATATGAACTGCCACGGATCGGCAAATTGCTAAATCGACCTATGACGCAATCGCCAGATGCCCTCGCTCAGGCGTGGGCTCGCAAGAATGGATTGAGAATCGTTCCATCTGGTGCTTACGCTGCGAATCTTTTGGGACTCTCTACGCAAGTCCCGGCGAAGATCACTTATTACACAAACGGGCGAACGAAGACAATTAAGTTGGGCCAACACACTATCAAGCTCTTGAATCGCGGACCGAAGACAATGGAGGTTCAAGGAAAAACGAGCCCATTGGTCTTTCAGGCGCTGAGCTACTTTGGCAAAGACGGAGTAACACAAGAAATGATAAAGCGCTTGCGGTCATTACTCACCGCCAAGGACAAGGTCGAACTAAAGGCCAATCTTCACCACGCACCCGCTTGGTTGCAAACGGTGCTGAGGCAGATCATCGGCCAGGGCAAAGACTAATGGACAGGATTGCCCAAGCTCCTGCGGAGGAACGTACTGATCTATTCCAAAGAGCTGCCGCCGAGATTCAGCCGGAGCGCGCACCGGCAATCATTGAGAAAGATTTTTGGGTTTGCTGGACACTGCGGCGAATTTTCGAGGTGCTACAGTTTCAACCGCGTCTCATTTTCAAAGGAGGCACATCCCTTTCAAAAGCCTACAACGCAATCGAGAGATTCTCTGAAGATGTTGACCTCTCCCTAAGCCGCACTGATCTAGGATTCGCGGACGCGCACGATCCAGAACAAGCCGGTATAAGCAAAGGTGAATCGAAGCGTAGGCTCGATCAACTGGTAAGAGCTTGTACGGCGACGATTAAAGATCGATTGCTGCCCGACCTTCGTGCAGATTTCAAAAACGTGCTTGGGCATTCGGGTTGGAAGCTAGAACTTGACCCGATCGACGCGCAAACAATCATCTTCTCTTATCCACAAGCCGTCCAATTAGCAGGTGTGCACGAATACATCAGACCGGCGATTCGGTTAGAGATGGGAGCGCGTTCCGACGATTGGCCGGCGGCAGAGCGAGAGATCGCACCCTACGCGGCTCAAGTTTTCCCGGAAGCCTTCACTATAGCGCGATCGAGTCGCATTCATACCCTGGAGGCCATCCGTACTTTTTGGGAGAAGGCCACCTTGTTACATGCTGAGTTCCATCGGCCACTCGAATCGCCTTCGCCAAATCGTTACTCACGTCACTATTACGATCTCTTCATGTTATCGAAGTTGGATATCAGTGATGAGGCACTAGCGAGATTGGATTTGCTTGAACGTGTCGTGAATCACAAGAAACTGTTCTTCGCGTCAGCCTGGGCAAGCTACGACACCGCAAGACCCGGCGGGTTTCACCTGCTCCCAGCGGATCATCGCATCGACGCTCTTCGAAGTGACTACAAAGAAATGAAGGCGATGATCTTTGGCGCTTATCCTGGATGGGACGCGATCATTGAGGGTCTAAACGTGTTGCAACGTCGCATCAATGATTTAGCCTGAAAGGTGCCCAAAGAGCAGCTGGTGAAATGCACGTGCACGGTGCCGTGATCGCGGGCGTCGTGATCGCGTTTCCAAGAGCGTCGATGGCCGACAACGCCGAGTGACAGTTGAAGGCGATCGAGCTGAACTGGGGCGTAACGCCGGCAAGAACGTTGACTTGTACCGATTCGATAACACACATTGCTGTTGATTCACAACGAGAGCAGGTGTAGAAAGTTAATCGAAACTTCCTGAAAGTCTCAGCATTGAAAATGCTTCGCCCCAACGCAATCCTCAGTAACCGGTATCAAGTCATCCGCCAAATTGGTGAAGGTGGCATGGGTGCGGTTTATGTCGCAAAAGACAATCGCTTGGGAAACTATGTTGCGCTCAAGCAGACGCTTTACACAGACGTGCAAATGCTTCGCGCCTTCGAACGTGAGGCCCGACTCCTCGCACGACTTCGACATCATGCGTTGCCGAAAGTCACCGATTACTTTGATGAGTCAGGCGCGCAGTTTCTCGTAATGGAGTACGTTGGTGGTCGCGATCTCGCGGACATGATCGCGGAACGTGGGAAGCCATTTGAATTACGACCAGTGTTGTATTGGGCTAATCAATTGCTTGACGTGCTTCAATACCTGCACAGCCGCGAGTCGCCGATACTTCACCGCGACATCAAGCCGGCAAATTTGAAACTGATTTCAGGAAACCAGATTATTCTGCTTGATTTTGGTTTGGCGAAGGGTACGGTCGGTCTAATGACGAGTGTCGCCACCAACAGGAGCGTTGTTGGTTACACTCCACACTTTGCCCCGCTTGAGCAGATTGAAGGAACAGGAACTGATCCTCGCAGCGACCTGTACTCTCTAGGTGCGACCCTGTATTACCTCGTTACTGGTGTAGTACCGACCGATGCCCGTACTCGTGCGCTAGCAATCATCAACGAGTCGCCAGATCCGCTTGAACCAACCGTCGCACCGCCGTACGAGGAAACTGACTCCGCACTTGTCGAAGACTTCGCAGCGTTCCTGATGCGCGCAATGGCCCTCAGTCCGAAAAAGCGCCCGGGCACGGCTAGCGAAATGCGCGAACAATTGCGAAAGATGAGAGCAGCACATGCCGATCGCGTTCGATTGGCGGAGGAACGCGCGCGAAAGGAACAGCCACCAACGACGGTGAGGAGCGAGCGCCGCATTCCGATTCGGTTCGTAGAAGAACCTATTCGCGATGCCCCAAAAGAACGGCCAGAACCAACTCTGAAGGCAACGCCGCCGAACGTACATAAGCCTGCGGCTAATGCATTTGCGTCACCCTCTCCTTCGAAACAGCAGCCGAAGGTTCATCCGGCGTTCCTAGCTGATGCGCGTGGGAACATTCGCGATGTTCGGGTTCCACCCATTCAACCGCGTCGAGTAACGATCAAATCGGATCGGACGTCGCGTCCGTCTTCTGCGATCTTCGGAATCAAACGTGTTTGGGCGATTACTGCGATCTTCCTTCTTGGCGCTTTTGCATTGGCTGGATTGCTTTATGCTCTCGATCCAACAGTGGTTATCGTTGCTCCAAGCTCTCAACTACTAAAGATGGAACTCAAAGGGCATACCGGCGCAGTCAATAGCGTTGCGATTTCTCCCGATGGCAGAACGATAGCCAGCGGAAGCGACGACAAAACAGTTCGGTTGTGGGATGTGGAAACGGGTTCAACTAGACTGCTCAACGGCCATGCTAGCAGAGTGGTTGCTGTGTCGTTCTCACAGGACGGTAATACGGTCGCGAGTTACGATGCAGGGAGTTCAAAGTACTGGGACATTCATAGCGGAAAAGAGTTGGGTACGCCGGGGGGCCAAGCGTTTTATAGCGGTCCGACAATGACGGCGAATGGAAGAATCTCCGTTTACACACAAGGGAGAAACATGATTCTCTTAGACGTTGCGTCGCGCGATGAGATGTTGTCTTTTGCAGTAGATAGCCAAGCTGCTACGTCTGCGGCAATCTCTCAGGACGGTAAATTGGCTGTAAGTGGGGGTGCTGATCGTTCATTGAAGGTGTGGGACATTTCGCGTTACGGGCGATAACGAATGGTCAACATCAGTGCGGAAAGTTTGTCAAAAAACGTGTGGCCAATTCCTGGAAGAATTAACAGTATTCGAATGTCTTGCGCTCTCATCCTTAGAGAGTGGGTTGCCGACTCCCACGACCTAAAGCTAAAAAACGTGTGGCCAATTTGTGGACAGAATTTACAGCATTCGACTGCTACGCGATGGGAGCGGATGTGAAGGAATGCAAAAACCTCAGGAAATACTTGGTGGCTGCAACTTTTGAAAGGTCAAAAACTTACGTTTTTGACGGGTTTGCGATTATGAATCCCACGCTCTAACCACCTGAGCTACCCCGCCGTGCCTCATCGCTACAACCTACGAACGCATCACTTTCCAGCTTACCACGTCATGCGGAATTCAGACGTAATCCGCGACTGCCATATGCGTAAATTTGTGGATAAGATCAGTGCGAATGGGTTGAATCGTAAGTGAAGTCAACCAATCCATCTCGGTAGTCGATCTTAATCTCGAGCAGCCAAAGCATAGCGAACCCCAGCATTCCTGAGACCTCTGTGCCGATGGAATCGCTAAGGCCCCTGGTATCGAAAGCAACGATATCCAAGTTCTTTTGCCTCAGATGACCAAATTGGAGCGTCAATTCATCGGCACGAAATACATTTTTGACAGACCCACTTAGCCCTTTCACCCTAAGGTTTGAATCTGTGGATACATTGGTCACTTCCCGCGCGGCGCTCGGCGAGATCGTATTGTTGAATGCGCCAGTATCAATGAGGAAAAGCTTCGGAGGCGAATCGTTCACGCGCGTCTGAATAAGTAACTGGTGGCCAAAGCGAAAGACCGGCGTGTATGACTTCATTTCGGGAGCGATATAGCGGTCGTGAAATCGGGTGTTTGTTGTCACGGAACCCGATTGTAGACCATCCGCCGGCCCAGCTTCGTCGGGTCTGGGCGGCAACTGACTTAGCCGCAATTTTGCGTGGGGAAAATCGATATCGACCAGGAAATTATAGAAGAGATCAGCACCGATTAATCCATCCTCGCCAATGACGGACCCTTTGTCGATGACTCTAACGTAACAGTCTTGAAATTCAAGATCGCCAATTCTTATGGAGTCGGCATAGCCAACGTACGCGGCCGCGGCCCCTTTATCGCCGACTCCCTTGAGATCGGTTTGGACCACTTGCTTGATTCCCGCCTTCTCCGCAATCTTCCGATCGACGAGAATTCCGCTCGCGCCTGTGTCAAGGAGCAGCCTTGAGGACGTTCCGTTAACCTTCACATTGAGGCCAAATCCTCGGATGTGTCTGGGATCATAAAGCAACTGTTCCAGCTTTGTTTCCATCTGGGTGGGCTTTGTTGTAAGACGACAAGGGTGAATGACCTGGGACATTTCATTCTCAAGGAATATAAGCTGTTCTTCCAGGCTTCGGCGCTGCTCGACGTCTTCGTTTGTTTCACCAGCGAGGTACGCTCGTAAAGCTTTGAGTCGTTCTGCGGGACTGAGCGTTCCAATCCATGCTCTTTGAATGTCCGGATCGGTGGGGTCAAGCGCATAAGCTCGATCAATCGCGAGCTTCGCGTGTTTGTGGAACGAGGCAGCTCGATAGACTCGCGAGAGGCCGAGATACGCGCGCGGCTCTTTAGTGTCTGCCTTAACGAGGGCCGCAAACTCATTTTCCGCTTCGGCTATTTTTCCTTGCCTGAAATAGACTTCACCTTGCGCTGCGTGCACTGCATCCAAAGCCGGCGCCAATTCAACGGCCTTAAGCACGGCGGTATACGCATCTGCAGATTTCTTCTGTTTGAGATAGACGCGAACCAGTCCTACATAGCCAAGCGCCGACTGCGGTCCCGCCTGAATCGCTGCGTTGAACTCCTCAGCAGCGGCGTCGAATTTACCGGTCCGATACAGTTGCTCGGCTTTTTCCAGAGATGATCGCACGGTGGCAGCTTCGGCACGATTGGGTGCTACCACGGCTGTCGGAGGCCGGCTGGTTTCGGTCGTGCTTTGTGCGCGTGCGGATGAGTTGATAGCTAGACAGAGAATCGCGCATAGGACGAAAAATAATATTCGCCGCGGACGCACTTGGCTTGGGGTTAATCCGGTCATCGCCTGGCTACTATACTGTGAATTGTGTTCTACGCAGAAATGCCAAGACCCGACGCAAGCTGTTTTCGAAAGGTCGAAATAACCTCCAATTTAAAGTTGATGAAAACAGCGGTCAGCAGGCGCCGGGTCGGCCGGTTTCCATTGCATTCAAGAGCTGATCGACTAACTCGATCTCTTCATCGCCGGGCTCGAGCTCCTTATACTTGTGCAGCGCCTGCGTCGCGGCGGCGACATTAGTCAGCCGGTGATAGACCAGCGCGAGATTGTAGTAGACCAGCGAGAAGTTGGGTTCGATTTGCGCCGCCGCTTCGTAGTGAAGACGCGCCAGCGGAAAATCTCCGGCGTCATAGTAAAGATTCGCGAGGTTGTAGTGAGCTTCGACGTGGCGCGGATCATGTTTCAAAGACTGGGTAAAGTTGTCGAGCGCCCCAATCGAGTTCCCTCCATCAAGTTCGATGATCCCCAGGTTACAGTAGGCTTCAGCGACATTGTCGCCTTCGGTGATGGCTTCGGCGTAAAACT
>Ga0070698_100001970_pt1 | contig 22824 bp, 18 predicted proteins | sample KBSK1502metaG_FD_65477 | JGI IMG/M metagenome (GOLD analysis project Ga0070698, IMG submission 65477) | Corn, switchgrass and miscanthus rhizosphere microbial communities from Kellogg Biological Station, Michigan, USA - KBS K1-50-2 metaG | ecosystem: Host-associated > Plants > Roots >...
TAGCGGTCGAGGTAGTTCAGGAGGTTGATCCCGAACATCAGTGCGAGGACGTACCGCGCGTACCCTCTCGCCACGGTGGGAATTATGAGGTTGGGTAGACTTTAGGCTCGCTCCGGCCTGGTGAGGTCGGGCGCCCTGGGTCGGCTGGGCATTGGCGAGCTCAAGTGGCTGTAAACCACCCGCGAAAGCTGTGGGGGTTCAAATCCCTCCCGACCCACCAATCTGTAAAATCGCCGCGAAGGCTTTTGGGGGATCGACTCCCTGCCGGCCCACCAGAACTCGGAACCGTCAAGCAATGGCTGACAAGTGGCCGCCACTCCTGGGCCGTGACAGCAAACCTGACATCCACATTTGTAAAGGGCAGGCTGCAAGCGCACCAGACGACTTCGATGGCATAACCGGCGAATTGAAAGGATGTGATGGAACTCTTCAACGACGACTTCGTTATTCAACTCCGAGAGAAGCCACGAGGGAGGGCGGCTTGGGCTGTTCCTGAACTCTATCGAACCGCGATGGCGCCAGACCGCGATGCCCAGCGTGGATGGATGCGTAGCACGCTGGGATCCCTCAGTGATCCGGGGAAGTCGAAGTTGAAGGCGCGCCTCGAGAGTCATAGAGACTTCGGTATGGCCTACAACGAGCTGTGCCTAGCTGCCGTCCTACTGGAGACTGGAAACGAAATCGAATATGAGCCGGATGTGTACGGAACGACGCCGGATTTCATCGTGCGATCGCATCCACCGGTTCTTGTCGAGCTTTGGACCAGAAGTCGACCAGATGCCGTCAAGGCTGCAAATCGCAGATGGGAGGTGCTGGCGGAGCTGGTAAATGAAATTCCGGTCCCGGCTGCAGTCATGATCGTCGGCCCGAGCCGCGAGTTCGTCAAGGCTCCTGACAGCCGGATGGCGAAAATCGTCGCCGGTTCGCTTCGAGAATGGTTACTTCGGGGCGCGGCCCCCAGTGTTCACAAGGTTGCAGGTTACGAATTCGTCGTTTTTGACCGGATGCCTGGGCTATACGCCGGTCTCGCTCCGCCCTATGGCGGGGGCCAGGTCACTTCGGACATAGTTGTTAGCGCGATCTCTGAGAAGATCTCGAGGTACAGGTCGGCCGCTAATGAACTGGGCTCTGCAATGATCGTGGTCCTTACAGGCGAACCATCAGCCGCGCTCGATCTGAACCTACTGGAGAGCGCTCTGGCAGGAAAGCAGGCTATGTCCATTTCATTCAGCGTTGGAACGCCGGGTTTACTCTCAAAGACGACTCTGCCATTGCGCGCTGTTGAGAAGCGCGAGGAATTCGATCCGGTGCTCTCAGCGATTGGTTGGCTTAGTATCGGCATTAGCGCGCCGGGCGACCTGACAATCATCCCTGCACTTGGTGCAGCTAGGCCGGTCGGAGAGCTAACGAGCCCACACATTAGGACACATCTGATCTCATAGTCGGTCAGGTAGTTAATGGTGCCCGCGGTCTCGAGGAGAGGGCCCCCACCGTCTCAGAAGGACACCGGGGCATTGGCGAACGGTCCGGAGGTCACATTGAGCATTGGGATCCGCAGGCGATTTCCCGGCCCGGAACGCTCGCTGAACTCGATTCGCCGCAGCTGTACTCTGATCGTCCAATGTCTGCCGAGCCGCTACCGCCAGATCTACTTCGCGCAGCGGCTGCTGGGAACGGATCGATAGTTCTCGTTATCGGGGCTGGTTGCTCAGTCGAGGCGCCGACGAACCTACCTTTGGGCGGAGCGTTGGCCAGGCGCACGGAGCAAGCTTTGGTCGACGACAGGATTCTAGACGAAGGGGAGTGTGCGAAACCGGATGATCTCTCGATCGTTGCAGCCACAGTTTTTGGGAAGCTACGAAGTCAACGCGAGCTCGTTATCCGCTTTCCACTGGATGAAATGGCCACAGCGCGACCGAACGAGGGCACGTTGCTGACAGCCGCGCTGATGCGGGAAAGGGTAATTGGCTGCGTGTTGAGCTTGAACTATGACATGTCAGTAGTCCATGCCTTATCGGAATTGGATTCCCGAGGCGAGGTTTCAATTTTGGCTGGACCGGAAGATCACAATCGCTTGGGCCAAATCAACTTTATCTTCCTACATCGCAACGTCCACGCCGACGCTGACGATCTCATCATTCGCCGCGACCAACTGGAGACTGCTTGGCGCAATCGATGGGAAGAGGTAGTTGTGGCGCGTTTCCTGGGAGCACCCGCTACGGTGTTTGCTGGACTCGGATCTCCAGCCGAGGTCTTAACGGAAACGATGCGGGCGATCATGGCGGCAATAGCCGTAAGACCCACTTTGGTTGACCCGCGCCCGTTCGGAGATTCGGAATTCGCGCGGGCGCTCGGAATCGAAGAGCGCGATTACGTGCAGTCCGCCTGGAGCCAGTTCATGAGGGTCTTGGCCGAGCGTGTTGCCCTGCAACACGTTAGAGACACGATTCAAGCGTGCAGCACCTTCATAGAAGCCAATGCATTTGAGGCGGAGGACTTCGCGGGCCTCGAAGCCCAATTGCGAGATCTCGGTTTGATAGGCGCGGGCCGCCTTAGAGCTGCCTGGATGTTATCGCCTTCGCCCTACGCTCCCTGTGCCGCTGTCGACATTCGATTGGTCGCGGACTTGCTATGCCTAGTCGGTTCAGTCGAAAGGCGTACCGAAACTACGGCGAGATTGTCGCCGGGTGGAATCGTGTACTTCGTTGGTAAGGGCGTCGCCTCAGTCATTGTCGCGAGCGGAAGCGGAGTCCTTCGATGGACTACCGTGGAAGCCGAGGTCCGCCATCGCTACCGCCAGTCGCCGTTCGCTCCGCCAGACGAGAAGAGGCCCCGCTTCGCAGTCATCGCAGGAGCCCAAGGCCAACTCATGCCGGTGACTCCCCCGGTCGACATTGTCGGGAGCTTCCACCCTGAAAGCCTGGTCAGTGGTCCGGACCTCCTCGAACTCGTTGATGCGGACGCGGTACGGCGAGACGACGGACTGGCGCGAAAGTTGGTCAGCTAGATGTCTGCATCTGTGCCACTTACCGTCACCGAGCTTTTGGCAGGCAGCTCCAACGTGCTTGAGTCGGCCGGCTATCGAGCCGTTCCGCTGACTGGATCCGCTTTCGCTCCCGCTAATTTCCGACTCTTCGAAGATCCTTACGCGATCGTAGGCGTCGCGGTATTCGACACTTTTTCGGAGCTTCGTCAGGCGTGGCCGGAGGTACAGGGCTACCTAGTTGACATCATGTCGGCCGCGCTAAAGCAAACGGATGCGAAAGCCTGGGATGGATACCTCGTACTCCTAAGTCCCGGAATCCCTGAGAGAGATGCCGAGGGGGAGGTCGACGCAATTCGCTCCGACACAGTTCGTGTGCGGAAGCTTCTGGCAACGGGGGCAGAGTTGGTGGCATCTGCCGAGGTGGAACGGGTTCTGTTGCCGTTGTTGCCGATTGGGCCTGAGCTTCGGATAGCAGATCCTGGCAGCTCGGTACTGGATCTCTTGCCAGAGCTCCTCTTTGAAAAGGGAATAGAACGCGCGTCGACAACTGCAGTGCTGAAAGCCTTTCGAGAGCAGCGCCCACTGCTCGAAGAAATTCACAACATGCCAGTCGAATGAAGTTAGTCAGTCTCGAAGTGGGCGGTTTCAGGGCCTTCGCAGGCAAGCACTCATTTGACCTCGATGGCCAAGCTATTCTGCTTGTGGGCGACAATGGCACTGGGAAGACGTCACTGTTTGACGCGATCTATTGGGCGCTGTGTGGGCGTGTTCCGCGATTTGACGGCGACCCAAACGTGATTTCCCGGTGGTCGGAAACAGGCGAGGCAACTGTGACGCTGACACTCAGACGTGACTCACAACAACCTTTGGTGATTACTCGAACAACAGATGGCCGCGCTCAACGTGTGAGGTTCTCGGCCGGAGAAGATTACCGCGACGGCAGCGCGAACGACCAAATCCTTAGGACGCTATGGGAAGACGCAACGCTGACAGAGGATCCATCCCGGACATTCTCAGTCGCTCTAGAGAGGGCCGTCTATCTTCAGCAGGATCGTGTTAGAGACTTTGTCGAGGCGGTGTCGGACCAGGACAGATTCCTGGCAATGAGCGAGTTACTCGGCGTAGGTCGGGTTGCAGAGTTACAGATGCAGCTCGAGAGAGGGAGATCCGCCTGGACCAGAGCCACAAATGTCACCACCGGCGATCGCGATGAGCTAGCAGGGCGCCTCAGCAACGCGCAAGCTAGACTCGCGACCCTGCCGACTGAGGCGCCGAAGATCGCCGCCGTGCGGGTCGAGTGGGACGCCCTCCTTTCGAGGGCAACTAGAAGCGGCCTTGGCGCCTTCATTGGCAGCAACGAACTCTCAGCCACGACCATTGATCGCTTGAGCCGACAGGCGGATGCCCAGCTTGGGATTGAAACCCGCCGCCTGGACTCGCTGAAGCAATTGTCAGCCGACCTTCAAGCAGTCACCTCGTTGTCGCCCGTCCCGGACATTGATCTCATCCGATCTGCCGCCGACGCCGCAGATTCGGACGTAAAGCGCCTTCAAGCCGCCGTCACCGATGCGCAAAGGCAATTGCGTGAAGTGAGACGGTTGAAGCTTGAGTCTGCCACTCAGCGCGAGGAGCTACAGACTCTTGCGCAACTAGCACTCAGACATCTCGGTGAAAGGTGCCCTGTGTGTGGCCAGAGCTACGACCACGATCTTACGATGCATCGTCTGACTCAGTTAGCCAGCGGGGTAAGTTCCACGCCCGAGCCAGAACCCGAAGTTACAAGTCAAGCGATCGTGGAACTTGGCAACCAGCTAACGACGGCCGAAACTGCTCGCGTGACCAGAGCAGCGGAACTGATCGCCGCAGAAGCAGCAATTCGTGACGATGCGTCCGTTCGAGAGCGGATCCGCCAGAGGGCGGCCGAGCTGAACGTCCAGCCGAGCGACAACGCGGAGCAAGGGATCGCACTCCTAATCAACCAAATTCAGGACCAGATCGAGTCGCTGCGGCAAATTAGGTCAGCGACTGAGGCGCTGGCCGTGAGCGTCGCATCTATTAGCGAGGAGGCACGAAGGCGGGAGGTGCTCAGTGACATTGATCAAACACAGCGGCGCCTAACTGACGTCGACCGCGAACTCCAACGCCGCCGCAAAACCGGCGAGACCGCATCGAGGATGATCGACGCACTCAGAGAGTCGACATCAGATCTAGTTGCGCGTCAGCTGGAGGAACTCGATCCCTTGGTCCAACGGGTTTACGGCCGCATCGATCCCCATCCGGTGTTCAAGTCTCTGCGTCTCTTGAGTTGGATGCGCGGAGGGCGAGGACGACTGTCGGCAGAGGTCGCCGACCTCGTCACGGAGGTGAGGTCGGCGAATCCAGCTGTGATCTTGTCGAGCTCTCAGACCAACGCACTTGCGGTTGCTGTGTTTCTCAGTCTCAACCTTGGTCTGCCGATGAGACCGATCGATGCCGTCTTGCTAGACGATCCACTTCAGAGCCTGGACGATGTCAACCTCTTGGGTTTGATTGATTTACTGCGTAGAACGATGCAGCGAAGACAACTCGTCATCTCAACTCACGACGAGCGCTTCGGCCAGCTTCTCGCCCGTAAGCTGCGACCTGTAGACCGCGGCCAGCGCACGGTTATACATCGATTCTTCGATTGGGGACGCAGAGGTCCAAATGTCACCATGACTTCCATCCCGCCTGACGTGCAGCGCTTTCGACTAGTGGATCAAACTGCTTAGTTCTCCACGACTCGATCATCGATCGAGCTCCTTGTCAGGGTGGACAACAGGCGTTGCATTTCGGCTGCGGCTTTGGCACGTAGCCCGCCAGAACATCGCTATACGTAACGAGGATAGGGGTGATGGGGCTGTGAGCGACCATCTCCTGAAGGACCGTCGGGTGAAGCCCCGGTCGGGTAAGCAGGACCAACAACGAATGCAGTCGATTGTCCTTGGTGACGTCGAACAGGAGCTCGTTGGTCGTCAGCGTGCGGATTTTCATGGTGCTGTGGGTGGGGGACGGGATACGCTATCCACAGGGTTGCGGAGCAGTGCGCCGGACACGACTGCTTGCCGCAGAACACGGTGAAGGACCATGTGCATCCGCCACAGGGTTCGCGGCTTGAGTCCCCTTGCGAAGGACCGTCCCGAAAGCGCCCTGGATGGCCGCCGCGTTAGTTCGTTCAGCGGAATCCGGCCGGCAAACTCTCGCGCTCTACGCACATTGAGCGTGTAGCTCGGGAAGGTGGTCGGCCGAACGCTCGGCCTGGCCATCGTCTCGCCAGGTCTCCAGATAGGCAGAAAGTGTCTGGTCGCCTTTGGGAAAAGCACACCGTCGCGCCGAGGGCGAAGAGCTGTCGCGAGCTTCTCCCGCACCTCGCGCCGCGTACGGCCGTAGTAGTGGCGCCGAACTCCGCCGATGAGTGTGATCGACGCGACGCACCGCCCGTCGTCACGTCGAAAGATCGAGCCTTGACCGTGCGCGCGCTGGCCCAACGGTTCAGGCCGACATTATGCGCAAACGCTCAGCAAACGCCACGAGGTCCTCAGGCGTGACGCGCCGACACCGGTCATCCGGATCGACCGGTGCTCACCCGATTGCAGGTAGCCGCACGTTAGCGTCCGGCCAATCGCAATACGGCAAACAGCCTCTTCCGTCAGCAACAATCGACCAGTCGAATCGATGTCGTCGGGCAGGGGAACCTAACGCGGCGCAGGTTCCCCCGCAGCGAGGCCGGTTTGCCCTGATCCTGTGCCATAGGGGAGAATCCACAAAAGGCCCATGTCGGGACTTACAAAGCTAGAGCTACACGAGAGATTGCTTCTGGCTGTCGGCGTAACCCGGGGCTGGGTAACAGAGGTGCCCCTTGTGCTCAACCTCAGGCAGATCGCGGTGCCTCTCGCAGTCTGGGCATTCACGTTAACCAGCCCTCCTGGAGGACGCCATCCGACCGAATCGAAGATTCAGCTAATTGTCCCCGGGCAAGATCGCCGTGGGCGTGGCAACTTTTCCGGGCCATCAGGTGCATTCAAGTTGCTCGTTGGCGTTCATCCCACTGAGGATCTGTTCGTCTTGTGGGACTGTTACCTTCACCGAAACTTTGCCTATTCAAAGAACGTCCAGGTGCGTGCTCCGGTTCTATGGGATGCGACAGTGGCCGGCATAGCGATAACTACGCGGCACATAGATGACGGTGTCGAGGCCATCATCGCTGCCCGCGGCGACCACTTGGTTGAAGCGATCAAGCACCGGATCAACATTCAATGACCGGGAAGATCGAACAGCTGCCGGATCCGCCGACTTCAGACGCTCTATCAGACCTTACGTTGCGTCGCCGATATACGAGCGGCCGCAGCGACGTCGTCGCCGAGTTCTTCAGCCCGTGCCTATCGGTCTCGAATCAATACGACCGGGCTGTCGGGTTCTTCAGTAGCAGCTGCTACGTACTGGTAGGAGTGGACGTCGCAAGTTTCGTGAATCGTGGCGGACAACTGCGCCTGGTTTGTTGTCCTCGATTGTCTGACATTGATGTGGCCGCGCTTCGAGAAGGCTATGTCGCACGCTCTACTGGGAGTAGCCTGGCGCGGGAAATCGATGACGCTCTGAGTGACCCACTGGGTCAGGCTGTGACGCGGCTCCTTGCAACGATCGTTGCGCTTGGCGCGATGGATATTCGGATCGCGTTCCGTCTCGACAGTCCCGGGATCTATCACGACAAAGTCGGAATCTTTACCGACCGAAATGGCGCTCGGGTCACATTCGATGGATCTACAAACGAGTCATGGCTGGGCTGGTCGACGACCGGCAACTACGAAGGCTTCCATGCCTTCACGTCGTGGGCGGATCCGGATCGAGTAATGGATGATGTCGACTACTTCGACAGCCTGTGGAATGGCCGTGAACCAGGGTTGGAAGTCATTCCCTTTCCCGAGGTGGCGCTTGATCGCCTTGAAAGACTGGTGGATCCCGAAGGTATCGATCATGCGCAGAGTCGAGTCCGGGCTGCGCTACGAACCCGAGAGGCTGGGCTTGCAGCCGGACGCCCGATCTTGTTCGAGCACCAGCGTGAAGTGCTAAGGGACTGGACCGCGCGAGCACATCGGGGGATTGTGGAACACGCCACGGGAAGCGGTAAGACAATCACTGCGCTCGCAGCGGCGGAGCATGCAGTCGATGCAGGACAAGCACTTCTGATCGTCGGGCCGGCGATGCTTCTCGACCAATGGCGTCGCGAAGTACTGAAGTACTTTCATGAGACGGTACATGTCCTAGTCGCCGGTGGCGGTCACGTGGAATGGCGTGAAGGTGCCTCGCTCCGCAACTTTCTTGAACCAAATTCACGGCGCTTTGTGGTCGCCTCGCTGGACACCGCAGCGACACGAGACTTCACGCAGCGACTGCGCGGCTTGCACCCGCTATGCGTCATCGTCGATGAAGTGCACAGAGCGGGCAGCCCTCAACGTCGGCACATCCTGGAGGGCATAGACGCAGACTGGCGCCTTGGCCTAAGCGCAACATGGGAGCGGGAGGGGGATTCAGACGGGACAGCGGCAATCCTGTCCTACTTTGAAAGGGTTCTGCAGCCCGTATACACCTTGGCCGACGCTCTTAGAGATGGCCGCCTATCGCCGTACAGATACGTCATCCACACCCTGTCTCTCAACGTGCATGAACGCCAAGAGTGGCACAGGCTGACAGCGCGAATTGGGCGTGCCATAGGTTCCGCCAAAGGCGAGGTAACCGAGAACGCTCAGCACCTGCTTATCCAGCGAGCACGGCTCATAAAGACGGCCGAGGCTAAGATATCGATCGCTACGGATATTCTGGCTGGGGCGTATCGGCAGGGCGACGCCTGGCTTGTTTACTGTGACGATACTGCACAACTGCGCCGCGTGCGAGATAGGCTGCGCGCAGAAGGCATACGGCCCCTTGAGTACCACCGGCAGGTAGTCGGGGCCGAGGAGGAAGCCATTGCCGAATTCGAACGGAGTGGCGGGATCATGCTAGCAATCCGCTGTCTCGACGAGGGTGTCGATATCCCAAGAATCGACCATGCCATCGTGTTAGCGTCGTCGACCACGAAGCGTGAATTCATCCAGCGACGAGGGCGCATCTTGCGACGGGCTGATCGCAAGTACATCGCCGAGGTACATGACCTCCTTGTCGACGCTGAAGGATTCCAGGATCCAGCCGATGTCAGTTTTCTTGCTTCAGAGATTGCGCGAGCCAGAGAGTTTGCGAGTCACGCACGCGATTCAGTGGCAGCGCGATTGCTCTTAGACCGTTGGGATCGTGAGCTTCTAGGCCGACAGCAGGCGCCGGACTTCGTGAATGAGTTCGAGGACGATGAAGGCTCATGACGGATAACCGTCCCGATCCAATTCATGCGCTCAACGACGCGGCGAAAGAGATGCACATCGCTTTGCCTAAAGGACTAATCGAGGAGATTCTTGAGCTCGAATCTGACACCTCGACCGAGCATTCGACGAGAACGCGAACCGTGGCAGCACTTATGCGGGTTATTGAGACGAGAGCCAAACTGCTGCCGTGATCATGACGAGCCTAAGACTGACAGATTTTGGCATCTTCTATGGAAATCAGGGCCTCACATTGTTGCAGCCGGGTCTGTACGTGGTGCATGGCCACAATGGACGCGGAAAGACGACACTCCTGAACGCGATCCGATGGTGTTTGTATGGCCGGTATTCTGATCGCCAGGGGAGGGTTGTGCCGCCAGAGGTCACGCTCAACAGGCAGGCTCGCCGCGAAGGCAGGGCGGAGTTTGTTGTAGAGGTGATCTTGCTTGATGGAAGCGACGAGTACTTGCTGCGTCGTAAGCAATTCATAAGCCCGTCTGGTCCGGCTCCGTCGCAACTCTATGCCGAACGTAATGGGTCGCCACTTACTTCAGGGGAGCGCGAGCGAGCAATCGATCAAATTCTTGGTGAGCAGGTGTCCCAGTTCTTCCTATTCGATGGCGAGCAACTGCAGAGGTACGAACTGCTACTGCACGAGGATGGTGGGAGCACACTGATCAAGCAGGGCATCGAGCAGATTCTCGGCTTGCCCATAATCGATAACTCACTCGCCGACCTCGGCAGCGTTCTTGACGAACTGAATAAGCGTCTCGCTAGGGAGGCGCGTGCCACTGAGCAACTCGAACGTTTAGGCGTGCGAGCCGAACAGGCGCAAGCCGATCTCGAAGTGAAGGATTCGGAGATTGCATTACTAGGGCGCGAGCGCACAGAGCAACGGTCGGTAATTGCAGCAAAGGATGGTTTTCTGCAGAAGTATGAGAACCAAATTGAACAGGTCAAGAAGCTTGAGACACTAGATGAGAGAATCGCATACCTTAAACAAAACCGGAGCCAATTGCGCGGCTTGCTTGCCGAGGAACTCCAGGAAACGTGGCGGGATGTGCTCGCCGCAGCCGTCGACCCAAAGCGCAAGGAGCTCGAGCGAACGGTAGAGAAAGCGCAGCGTGGAGTGTCGATCGGCGTCTTGCGTGAGTTACTTGAGCAGTCCGTGTCCCAGCATAGGTGCGCTCTGTGCAAACAGGCACTCGAAGCCGATGATGAATTGCAGATGGAAGCAGAGTGGTCCCGCCACGCAGCAGGTACGTCTGAGACTCCTGGCACAGGCGACTTCGTTCTATTACAGCTGCTCGCGCCTATTGTTGACACGGGGCACGCGAGGATTGCCATCGGCCTCGATTCCACAATCGCCGACTCGCACAGTCAGGAGTTGGCATTACGGCAGGAGTCGTCACGGCTTAGGGAAGCACTTGAGAACTTACCCGAAGGTGAAGTCTCAGATGCGCAGCGTTATCGAGATCGCGCACAGCAGGAGATCGGAAGGCTTAATACCGCCATCGAACAGGCCACACAAGAGCGGGCAGAGATAGACGAGCGTCTTCAGCGGACCCGAGACGAAATCCGCAAGGCAAACGCGAATACTGGTCAGCGGATGGAGCTCGCGAGGGCTATTGACCTCGCGCAGAACCTGCGCAGCATCTTCGGGGTCGCGAAGGGTCAATATCGCGATCAGCTTCGCGACGCAGTTGAAGCGAGCGCCAGCGAGGTATTCAGGTCGCTAACAAACGAGCCTGAATTCAAGAAGCTTCGGATCAATGGCAGCTACGGACTTGAAATTCTGGACGCTCACGGGGATGAAGTCGGCGGTCGCTCTGCGGGTCAAGAGCAAGTGGTTGCACTTTCGCTGATCGCGGCACTAAATCGCAACGCTCGGAGACGAGCTCCCGTTGTAATGGACACTCCATTCGGCAGACTTGACCCCATACATCGCGGAAACATTCTTCGCTTCCTTGGCCACCTTGCAGAGCAGGTCTTTCTGCTCGTGCACGGAGGTGAAGTGCGTGACGAGGACCTGGCAAAGATCGCTGGCGATATACGCGAACGCTTTGAACTTGCGCGTGTGGACCCGGACCGAACGACAATCGAGGTTGCTGCCGGTGGGTGAGGTAGTGGAGGACCGTGGGCAGCTACGGCTGAGCGATGAAGGGTTCGCCGATCGGGCATATATCGCCGAATCTCTTGGGTTGAAGGATCTTCAAGACGCTTACCGCCTGGCCGTCGCGGTTGCGCTCGAGAAGAATCTGGTTCCCACAACAGAAGATGTCCGCAGAACCACGGTGTACGGAGCTACGGTGCTGGATTCAACTGGCGGTCTGAGGGCAGCAATCCTAGCGTTGCGAGGCGACCACGACGGGCGACCCTATGCGCTAATGGAGCGGCTCGCGGAGGCAGGCCTCAAGGATATCGCTGGTCATTTGAGGGAAGGGCGACCGATTCGCCAGTATTTGCAGCCTCTTGTTCAGGCCCCAGAGCCGCCGAACCCTGTCCCAGGCTAGCGCGAACCACTTGGACCTTGCTCGCGTCGCAGTTCATGAGCCCGCCGTGCCTCGCGGTCCAGGAGGTCAACTAGCGACTCCTCTGCCTTAGCCAGGTGTGCTACATCGGCGGCGTCGAAGCAAAGGACCGTGTACGGGCTGTGCCGGATCACATCTCGTACGAAATCGTTCGCGGCGTTGCTGAAGCGTCCAGTAGTCACGAGCATGATGATCGTCGACCGATTACGAAGCGCCAGGCCGACTTCTTTGGCGGCGTCGTCCACGTGAATGGTCGTTGTGTTCTTGCACTGGACCTGCCACCGAGTGTGGACTGGAATGTAGCCCACGGCCGTCCCGTCGATCTCTTCTGCGAGTCGGGTTCGAGGACGCCACCGAATCTCAGAGAGGCCTAGACGCAAGAGGAGCCGCAGGGCGAAAAGTTCAAGGCCGCGCCCTTTCGTGTCCTTGTCCCGATCGCTCATTCGCGCAACAAGCTCAGCCATCGGAATCTGCAGCTCGGGGTCAGAAACCGACAACCCACTCTGTTGCACTCGTTTCAGGATGGCCTGGACAACATCTCTCCCAAAAAGGGGGGTTGCTGCCATCCTCGTGGCCTCACCTCCTCGCCCTCCCGTCGTCTTTGTCACCGTGACAAGTCCAGCCTTTTCCAGTGGACGAAGATGCAATGCGACGAACGCCGGCACGTTTACATCAAGGCCGGGCCGGACCTTGAGCCGACGTTGCATCTCTCCACTGGTGGCCGAACGGCCTGGGATGAGCGCGAGCTCTTCGAGGATGGCGGCACCCACCGGATCGACGCGCCCGACTCGAGAAACCTCGTCAACGGTCATGTCGGCAAGTTCGGAGAAGCGCGTCAGATCGAGGTTGAAGCCATTGTCGCCCTGGAAGACACCTGCAGCTCTGAGCCATGCGACCAAGTGATTGATGTCGGTGCCGTCCGGATTCGACCACAGGCCATTCTTGGTGAAATCCTCCGCTATCTGTTCCTTGCGAAGCTTCAGCCCGGCTCGGCTGATGCCGTCCAGGCCATGCACCAGTTCGATGCCGTTGAGGTGCTGGAGGATGTGTCGGGCCAAGATCCGCAGCCGCTCGGGCTCATCTGCCGCGTCGCGTAATTCACGTCCTAAGTTGGTGAGCTCGAGCCGGGCATTCACCAGCCCGTAGTGCTGTGCCGAAAGCACCGCGTTGTAGGCCATCGTGCGTAACTGTTGGTTAGCAGGGTCGGATTCTGGCCGGAATCGTCGCAAGAATCCGAGCTCTATCGCATCCTTCGACCCTGCTTGACTCTCGACGAGCCCGAGGAAATCGCCGAGGGACGGGACCTGCTTAGGAGAGAACTGCTTTGAGAAGGGCAGCCAGCGGGCGGCTCCCGCCTTCTTGGCACCTGCTCGGACAGGAAGGTCGCCGCCGTAAGCAGCGGCTAATAGGAGTTCCTGTTGGTCGTCGGACGCATCGTTCATCGGTTGTTCACTTGGGGATCGACTCTGGATTGCTGTCGACCCTCGTGCCTTCAGACAGAGATCGGTTTCTTGGCTCCGTGTTTGGCCGGGTCCGGGCGCGACCTACGCTCGTCCAAATACCAGTGTCCGCGACCATCTGACTCAAAGTTTGCCGAGCTGATGGTTCTGACTGCTGAGAATCCCTCAGCTTCGAGGCCGATATCACCATTGAAGTGTGCGCCAAGCAGAAGCGAGTACATGAATGGCAACGTGCGCTGCCGGTCGGCCTCGACTGACGAACCAATTGGAGGGAGGTGTGCGAGGTGGCGCCGCAAGAAGTCGGCAGCTTGTGCGATTCGCTCTTCTCGAACCAGTGCGCTGCGCAGCGGACGGCTAATGCCGTCGCGGCGAAGATTCAGGACCATGTCGAAGGCAGCTACGTTCTCTGCCCCAGAGCGCCCTTTGTATCCCTTGTGCGAGTGCTGCGTTTTGTCAAGCATGGCTGCCTGCTCGAGCGTTAGGCCGGCGGACTGAGCGGCGTCCTGGAGGGCGGCCCACACAGTCGGATCAGTGTTTTGAAAAACCACCGTTGCCCAAGCTCGAGGCTTCAGAATCCGCGTGATCTCAGCAAAGGCCTCAGCCATGAGGCCGTGGTAGTCGTTGACGGTTTTGCCGCCGGCGGCAACCGAAAGCGATCGGTTGACGACAGCTTCTTTCGCGGTCGGCGTCAGCTGCCCAAGCCAAGCCTCACCAATCAGGTTGCAATCGGCATAGAAAATATTCGAGCCGAACGGCGGATCAGTGAAGACATAGTCGGCGCTGCCATCTGGGACCTGCCCTAGGTTGGTGGCCGACCCCGTGTGAACATGAACGCGGCCGGGGTCGGTGGGCCAATCCTCATAGAAGCGACCAAGCTGTGCGATCTTGTGCGCGAAGACGCGAGCGACATTGACTTCAACAGACATCTGTGGAATGTAGAGGGTTCCGGTCAGAGGTCGTTGCCCGCCTCTCGCATTGAACCTCCGCATTCGTGTTCCATGCCAGGCAGTGTTTGTGAAAGCGAATGCCAGAGCCTGTCGAGCGCGCAAGTTGGGCCACGTGAGGATCTCATTCCAGAGCCTTGCCAGTACCCTCAGGTTTCGCCTCGTGTAGAAGTCGGCGACCTCATTGATCCCTCGGATGTGGAGAGCCGACCGCAGGTACATCTCGCGATCATTCCGCACGGGAACTCGCGGGTACCAATCCTTGATAGGCATTAGATCGCTCTCCAAAGCGACCGCGACGTCCGAATGCAGAGGAGATCGTTCAGACGATCGTTGGCATGAGCGACACGACACTCGAGCCCAGACTGGAGCTGACTCGATCAGACTGGCGCTTTGTTTGCTGAACTCGGCTTTGCAAGCATTGCATCGAACCAGGCGGGGCATGATACCTCGGGCACGGTCAAAGCCGGCATCCCACAATCGCACCGGAGCGGCACAATCAGGACAGGCGACAGTTTCTCCCCATAGCAGCCACTCGAGTTCGGCCCAGCTACCGCATGCCGTGCAGCGCCCACGGTAGGAAGACTCCAAGACGTCTCTACTTGCGGCGAGAATCGCCCCAGCCGCCATCCGAAGCTCGTCAGCGTCGCAAGGAGTGGTGACGTTTCGCGAGATATGGCCTGCTAAAGGCGAAAGATCATTCAGATAAGCATGTCGACCGAGGCGCATAGCGGCCACCCCGGTCATGCCGCTCCCGGCAAACGAATCAACCACAACATCACCGGGTCGGGTGAAGTGCTCAATCAAGGGTTCGATCGCTTCCGGAGGCACCTTGGTTGGATAGCTGTGGGCTAGATAGACCGGCGTACCCTTCCCCCCGCGAATCGCAGCCTCGGGCGCGCGAGCCACTCGCTTGGGGGGGCGATCAGTCCAGGGAATTAGGGGTCCTGGCGACGGGTACAGCCTAGCCCGAGACGTTAACGTTCGCTGGCGACTGCCAGCCCTCGGCGAACGTGAATCGCTCACGCAGTCGCGATTCGAGCATTTCGAAGGTGATCTCGGATGTGGGCAAGCCTGCGCCTACTGCGGCGGCAACGGCAACAGCGTAGAGGTGACCGGTCGAGCGCCGGCGGACCTCGGCCGCGTCGACTACCTCCAACTCTCGCAATACAGCTGGCCAAACGAGATCCCAGACAGGCACGCGCTTCGTTTGCAGTCGGCGGCCGCTTCTGAGGTGGAGGACAACGTCCGTGGCAGCAACTCGTTCACCCTCCTGCTGGGCTTTCACACCTTTGAAAGAAGGCTGAGCTTTATGAAGGGTGTCGGCGCTCTCTACAACAAGTCCACTAACAACGATTGCCTCTTGGACGGCGGTCCACACCTTGGGGTCGGTGTTCTGGAACACCATGGTCGCCCGGCCACCTGGCTTGAGTACTCGGCGCAACTCCTTGAACGCGCCAGCCATGAGGTCGCCGTATGCAGCAATGTCCTTACCCCCGTCAACCGACTTTAGCTGCCGTGTGACGACTGCTTCTGAGGCGCGGTCAGTCAGTCGGCCAAGCCAGGCCTCCCAAAGCAGGGAACAATCGGAGTAGACGATGTTGGCTCCGAATGGGGGATCGGTGAAGCAGTAGTCAATAGAGGCGTCAGGGAGCGGAAGTTGTGTTGCCGACGCTAGATGAGCCTCCACTGCCGAAGCCAGTTTGGAAGTTGCCTCGAAGAGCTTCGTAACAGCGCGGACCTTACGCAACCAGAGATCGAAGACGTTGAACTCGTATCGAAGCGAACCAATATACAGCGTGCCACCCAGGACGTTGGTTGGGCGCTTTGCGTTCCATTGATATCGCTTGGAGGCGCGATTAGCGATGGCTGTGAACGTGAAACGGAGGCCGTCGCGGAGGCGCTCATCGGAGAGATTCTCGATCTGCGACCAAAGCCGAGCCAATGCCCACAGGTTCCTTGGGGTGTAGAAGTCGGCGACCTCGGTGATTCCAAGGTCAGCGTGGCCTCGCCTCCACATCTCGCGACTTCGATCAAACGGAATGCGCGGATACGGAGCATCGATCCGGGCAGGGTCGATGTCGGCGAGGTCGAGATCCGCAGGCTGAGGATCTCGCTCGAGGCGGCCGCACGACGGGCAATGCAGGTTGATTCGAACCGGCTCCTCCCGAAGCAACGGTCCGTCGCTCTTCTGGAAGGGTGTCTTACAGTGCAAGCAGGTTAGCTTCCGGAGACCGCTATCGCGGTGATCCCAGATTCGATTCTCAATGCCACAAGTCGGGCAGCCTCGTACATCTGACCAGATCACATATGCAACGCGAGCGGCACCTCCACAACCGTGACAAGTTATTCCGTAGAGGCTCTGCTGCAGTTCGGCGCTTTCACTTGTGAGTTGGTCGGCGGCGGCGGCATAAGAGAGCGGATCACATGGCGTTGTGTAGTTCCTCGCGATATGGACAGCAGCGGGTGATAGGTCGCCCAGCCAAGCCCGCCGGCCAATCTGGGAAGCGGCTAGCCCGGTCATTCCGCTGCCGCAAAAAGGATCCAGAACCAGGTCGCCGGGTCGTGTTGCTTCAAGCAAGAACGGCTTGATCGCCTCAGCCGGAACTTTGGTGTGATAGGCGTGCACACCATAGATGCTGTCCGCCTTGCTCACCGCATGCCTGACTTCCTGTCCCCTGTAATGCGACTCTTCCAGGAAGCTCTCAGTGAAGAGAGGCAGCGTGGTCACGAAGGCGGCCTCCTATGCAAAGTTGGAGCGGGCTACGGAAGTATACCTGAGGGCGCGAACATACGTTTGGGGGCCCAGATTCAACCCACGCTCTTGGCCTCTGGACACAATGTACAGTGGCATGCCTGTGCATAACTACTAGATCTGGGGTCACAGACCCCAGGCCGGGCCCGCTCTCTTGTATTGGACGACCAGTACGCGGTAACTGACGATTGTCTGGGACGAGAGTCGTTGGGACCATCCCATCAAATCCACGTTTTAGCCGACATCGCTGCAATCGACTTTGAGGCCCATTTGGATCCAGAGCAACGTCTTTAACAGCCTCATGTCGGGCTTTGGACGGCGTCTGTTGCTGTACCACCAAGCGTGGGATCGCTCGGGTTCGCGTTCATGCCCATCCGGAACGTGCATCGAGCCTCGATTCATTCGGCGCCTTTGAGGCTCTCCAGGCCATCCAGTAGCAGGTCCAGGCCGAACTCGAACTCGTTCGCGTAGCTGTACCCCGGCTGCATCACGTGCTTGGTCGCGATCTCGGCCATGTACGGATAGTCGGCCGTGAACTGCTCCATGATCGACTTCGCCACCCTCGCCGCCTGCTCGCCGGTGTCGAACGGTAGGCTCGCCTGCTGCAGGGCGAAGCCGTAGATGTAGCTGTCCATCGCCGAGTACGCGTGAGCGGCCATCGCCACTGAGAACCCGGCCTCGCGCAGGCAGCGGAGCACCGAGTCGTGGTGGCGCAGGTTCGAGGGTCCCGGCCGGGTTCGCGACTCCATCAGGCCGATCGCCCACCGGTGGCGGGCCAGGACCTCGCGTGCAGAGATCGCCCGCCGCCGCATCGCGGTCTTCCAGTCCCCGTCGCACGCGAGGTCAATCTCGCCGAACACGATGTCGACGAGGCTGTCCAGAAGGTCGTCCTTGCTGGCGACGTGGTTGTAGAGCGACATCGCTTCCACGCCGAGCGCCTGCCCGAGCCTACGCATGCTCAGGGAGTCGATGCCGCGGCGGTCCGCCAGTTTCATCGCCGCCCGCAGCACCCGCTCCCGGGTCAGTGCCATGGCATACATGGTAAGTCTTGACAGGCTTACAGTGTAAGTGGTGGTAGCCTATGGGCGTTGACTTACAGCGTAAGTATTGAGGAGGCTGGATCGATGATCGCAACAACCACTTTGGAAAGGGCACGGCAGGATGAGCAGGTGGCGACGATGCGGGCCGTCGTCCAGGATCGCTACGGCTCTTACGACGCGCTGCGGGTGGCCCAGATCGACCGGCCGGCGCCCGGAGCGGGGGAGGTTCTGGTCCGCGTCCGGGCGGCGGCCGTGAACATCGCCGACTGGTATCTGATGACCGGTCTTCCGCTGATTGCACGTCCGACGTTCGGTATGCCTGGCCCGAAGGTGAAAGTTCGCGGGCACGACCTGGCGGGTGTCGTGGAGACCGTCGGTGACGGCGTGACTCGCTTCCAGGTTGGTGACGAGGTCTTCGGCTTCGGCAGCGGCACGTTTGCCGAGTACGCGGTCGCCCTCGAGGCTGACCTGGCGCCCAGGCCCGCCAACCTCGCCTTCGAGCAGGCCGCCGCTGTACCAATGGCCGCCATGGTCGCGCTCCAGGCGCTGCGCGATGTCGCCGAGCTGAAGCCGGGGCAGAGCATCCTGATCAACGGCGCGTCCGGTGGTATCGGCACGTTCGCCATCCAGATCGCGCGCTCGCTTGGCGCTGAGGTCACCGCCGTGTGCAGCACCCAGAACATGGTATTGGTCAGCTCGATCGGCGCGGACCACGTCATCGACTACACGAAGCAAGACTTCACACAGAGTCGCGAGCGCTACGACGTGATCTTCGACAACGTCGCCAACCGATCGGTCGCCGATCTGAGGCGAGCACTGAAGCCTGGCGGCACGCTGGTCTCCAACGCCGGCGCGAGCGGACGCTGGATCGGACCCGGGGGCCGCGTCATCAAGGTCAACCTGACGGACCGCTTCGTGAGTCAGCGGCTGCGGACGTTCCTCATGAAGCACAGCACCGAGGATCTGCTCACGCTGAAAAGCCTGATCGAGCAAGGCACGGTGCAGCCGGTGCTCGACAGGACGATGCCATTGAGCGACGCACCGGACGCGATCCGGTACGTGAAGGCCGGGCACTCGCGCGGCAAGGTCGTGATCGCGATCTGAAGCAAGATCGCAGGCCCCTTCCCGTTTTCTTTTGAAAGGTTTCCCTTCTCGGTTGCGGGGGTGACAAAGTTGGCGAACCTGGACAGGATGAGTCGCGCTCGTTACGTGCTGGTCCTGATTGGGGTCGGTGTGACCTACTGGGTGGCGGCGCGCCTCAGCCTCAATCTGGCGCTGGTCAACGGCCAGGTCACGCCGATCTGGCCGCCGAGCGGCATCGCGCTCGTCACCTTCCTGATCCTCGGCTGGCGCGCGTCGCCCGCGATCGCGCTCGCCGCGTTCGCGGTCAACCTGCCCATCGGACCGTCGCCAGTCGGCGCGGCGCTGATCGCCGGCGGCAACACCGCAGCACCGCTGCTCGCGTCGGAGCTTCTGCGCCGCGCTGGGTTTCACCCCGAGCTGGATCGCATGCGCGACGCGGTGGCCATCGTCGTCCTCGGCGCGCTCCTCGGGATGATGCTCAGCGCCACCATCGGCAGCGCGGTCCTGACGCTGTCCGGGGCCGTGCCGCTGAGCCACTTCTGGTCGACCTGGGCGGTCTGGTGGGCCGGCGACGCGATGGGCGTGCTCCTGGTCGCGCCCCTGCTGCTCGCCTTCGTCCCGCGACGCGGAGTCCGCGCCCTGTCCTGGACCCGCCGGATCGAGCTCTTCGTGCTGCTCACCGCGGTCGGCGCCATCACCTACTTCCTGTTCCAGAACCAGTTCCGGCTCGAGTACCTCGTGCTGCCGCTGATCGCGCTCGGCGCATGGCGCTTCCGGCTCCAGGGAGCCGCGCCGGCGGCCTTGATCGCGTCGGTGGTGGCGGCATGGGCGGCGGTCCACGGCGACGGGCCGTTCGCGCACGAGAGCCTGCTCGAGAAGATGGTCACGCTCCAGGCTTTCAACGTCAGCGTGAGCCTCGCCTCGTTCGTGCTCGCCTCGTTCGCCGACGCGCGCGAGCAGCGCGAGGAGGTGACCAGGCTCTATCAAGCGGTGAAGCTGGCGATCGCCGCCAAGTCGGACGCCATCGATGTCGCTGCGCACGAGCTCGGCCCGCCCGTCGCGGTGCTCACGAGCTACCTGGCGATCCTCGCCGACGGCACGCTGGGACCGCCGCCGACCAGGTGGAAATCGATCCTCAACGTGATGGCCGACAAGGCCTGGCACGTGAACCGGATCATCGCGGACCTGGTGGACGCCGCCCGGATCGAAGGCAACTCCCTGCCGCCGCACCACGACCAGATGGACCTACGCGTCATCGTCAAGGACGCGATCAAGCGAGCCACGCCGCGCGCCGAGCTGGCCGGAGCCGAGATCGCGACCAGGCTCGGGAACAAACCGATGCTCGTCGACGGCGACGCTCGCCAGATCGGCCGCATCCTCGACAACCTGATCAACAACAGCCTCACCTACGTGACCAAGTCTCCGCGAGTGAAGGTGGACACCGGGACCGAGGGCGACCGCGCGGTGGTCCACGTCATCGACAACGGCGTCGGCATGTCGGAGGCGGAGCGGGCGCGCGTGTTCCAGCCTTTCCAGCGGACGAAGGACCCCGCGTTCAAGAAAGTGCCCGGCGTGGGCCTCGGGCTCTACGCGAGCCGCCAGCTCGCGGAGGTCAACAACGGCCGGCTGACGCTCCTGAAGAGTGAACCCGGCCTGGGCTCGTCATTCGCGCTCGACCTGCCGCTCGCCAAACGCGATGAACCTGCGACTGTGATCACCCAGAGTGATCCTCAATCTCCGGCTGGCAAGGCCTGAACAAACCGTCGACGAAGGCTGGCGGCGCCTCCCAGTGCAACCGCGCGGCGATTGCCGGCTGGGGATCAGCTTTCGCCCGCGCCAGGTCGACGCGTTCGGCCTTGACGGCATCTCGACGCTGCAGGAGCTTGTCGCCTACCGGTTCGAGGTCATCCGACTCGCGGCGTACTGGGACCGCATCGAGGCGCAGGAGGACGCTTTCGACACGACCGAGCTCGACTGGCAGCTCGCGGTCGCCGAGCGAGCGGGCAAGCAGGTGATCCTCGCTGTGGGCGCCGTCAAGAACTTCGGCTACCCCGAGATGTACGTGCCGCTGCACCAGCTCGAGATGCCGCTGAGAGAAGGCTCGCTGGTCACGCCGCAATCGCATCCCGAGCTCCTGGCGGCCGCGAAGCGATTCATCTCGCGGGTTGTCGCCAGATACAAGAGCCGAAGCTCGATCGTCGCGTGGCAGCTCGAGCACGAGGCGGTCGACCCGCTCGGCGTCGAGCATTCCTGGCGGCTGAGCGAGGCCTTCGTGAAGAGCGAGCTCGAAGCGCTCAGGCACGTCGATCCGGACAGGCCGGTGGTCATGAACGGCTTCCTGCCCATGTCGCCGGTCGTCGCCCTCAACCAGCGCTGGCGCACGCGCGACCAGGGCGACTCGCTGGCGGTGGCCGCGAGGCTTGGCGACATCGTCGGCGTCGACTACTACCCGCGCCACGCCCTTCTGAGATCGGATCGAGAACGCTATATGTCGATGGCACAAGCAGTTCGATCCCAAAGGTGGCGGGCAGGCGCGTCATGTTCACCGAGGGTCAGTCCGAGCCGTGGGAGACGACCACCACGCCACCGAACCCCGCGCAACAGACATTGTTCAGCTGTGGACCCGAGCAGCTGATCCGCAACTTCAACGCCGCGATGAAGGCGCAACCCGAGGCCTACCTCTTCTGGGGCGCCGAATACTGGGTGCTTCGCAAGCAGTCGGGAGACCCGAGCTACCTGCAGGCATTCGAGCGCATCCTGGCGGCCTAGACTGCCCTCGTGCGGGAGCGGTACGCCACCATCTCCGGCCGCGGCCTCGACTGGGACTCGGTCCCGATGCGCCTCTTTCAGAAGGCCAAGAAGCTCGGCACGTGGGACCCGCAGGCGCTCGACTTCTCGCGCGACCGCGCCGACTGGCTGAGCTTCGACGACCAGGAGCGCGACTTCCTGCTCCGCACGCTGAGCCTCTTCCAGGCCGGCGAGGAGGGCGTGACCAGCGACCTGCTGCCTCTGATCATGGCCATCGCCGATGAAGGCAGGCTCGAGGAGGAGATCTTTCTCACGTCCTTTCTATGGGAGGAGGCCAAGCACGTCGAGTTCTTCCGGCGCTGGCTGGACGAGATCGCGGTCGCCAAGCAAGACCTGGCCCACTACATGACGCCCAGCTACAGCCACCTCTTCATGGTCGAGCTCCCGACCGCGCTGAACGCGTTGAAGACCGACCACTCGGTCGACGGGCAGATCCGCGCTTCTGTGACCTACAACATGATCATCGAGGGCGTCCTCGCGGAGACCGGCTATCACGGCTTCCGGCTGTCGCTGGAGGCCAGCGGCAAGCTGCCCGGCCTGCTCGACGGCATCCGCCTCACCGCTCGCGACGAGAGCCGCCACATCCGCTACGGCGTGTTTCTCATCGACCGCCTGGTCAACCAGTCGCCGAACGGCTGGGAGGTCATGAACCAGCGCATGAACGAGCTGCTCGGGCCCGCGCTGGGAGTGGTGACGGAGTTCTGGGAGCACTACGACGACGAGCACGGACCGTTCGGCCAGCGCATGGAGACCTACCTCGACTTCGCGAGCACGCAGTTCGACAAGCGGATGAAGGTGCTGGAGCGCGACCGCGGGAAGAGCATCGACGAGATCGTGAAGTCGGCGGTC
>Ga0070698_100001971_pt1 | contig 22819 bp, 17 predicted proteins | sample KBSK1502metaG_FD_65477 | JGI IMG/M metagenome (GOLD analysis project Ga0070698, IMG submission 65477) | Corn, switchgrass and miscanthus rhizosphere microbial communities from Kellogg Biological Station, Michigan, USA - KBS K1-50-2 metaG | ecosystem: Host-associated > Plants > Roots >...
GCAGGCGAGGCCGGCCTGCGCCTCGGGGGTGTCGATCTGCTCCTTGATGGGCCGGTCGAAACGGCCGTTGAAGAAGACCGCGTGGTCGTGGCACCCGGCGCACCACTTCGAGGGCCGCGTTCCCACGACGTCCTGCATGTACTCGACGGATTTCCGGTACCACTGGTTGTTGAAGGACGAGAAGTGGTGCGCGGAGGCGTTCCATTGCGCGTAGATGTCGGTATGGCAACGCCCGCAGGCGGCGCTCGTCATGAAGAAGTTGGCAGGGATGATGCCGCCGACGTTGGTCTGGGCCGAGGAGGGGAAGAACGGGCTCTTCGGCCCGCCTCCCTCACCCTCCATGGTCGCGGGAACGTCGACGGGGTTGAGAATGCGGTCGCGGTGGGGCGCGTCGGCGCGGTCCTTGACCGCCAGCACCACGCCCACCACGATGGCGATGTCGGCCACGGCGAGGCCGGCCCAGAGCAGGGCGCGGTCCCGGCTGGGCGAGAGGCGGCGAGCCCAGAGGACGGCTTGCAGCATCAGGACCAGCGTCCCCGCCACGGCGCAGGCGATGTGGGCATCGAGGAGCCACTGGTGGGGTCGGGTCGCGCCCACGCCCATGAGGACGAGGCCCATCACCGTCGCCGCGCCGAGAAGGACCACGGCCAGGACGGCGAGCGGCGGACGCGGGCCCGGGGGGGTCTGGGGGGTGCGGAGTACCCCCCAGCTCGATGAGGGAGCGTGGGATTCATTCCCACGCCAGCGAAGGTGTCGGGCCAGGCGCATCGCGGCGGCGGTGGCGAGGGCCACGCCGAGCAGCAGGTGCAGGGCGACGTTGGCGAAGTAGAAGGGCGAGGCGTCGGCCCGGGCCGCGAGGTACGCGCTGTTGAGGATGAGAACGATGAACCCGACGGCGAACTTCTTCAATCGGTTACCCGAACCGGGAGGCTATCGTCCGTGCGTCGCGACGTCAAGGCGTGCCCCTCCATTGAACCGGCCGCTCCTAGAGCAAGATTGGATCCACACGGCAGGGACAGGTGTCCGGATCGGCCGCCCCGCGCAAAGACTCTTTCCTCTGATGGTTATGGACGCGCGCGGACCAGAGAGCGGCCCGGCAGACGCGCGGCCTCATAGAGCGTACGCGCGCAGGGCCGCCCGGCGCATGGCTCCTATGGGGACCCTGCGGTACTCTGTTGGGCAAGGAGGACCCCATGCTCCGACGCGCTTCCGGCTCCGTCGTGTCCCTTGCGCTCCTGGCCGTCTGCATTCTCGCCCTTCCGGCCTCGGCCGACGACCGGGTCGAGGGCACGATCACCGGAGTGGATGGCGGCTACATCACTGTCCGCGGCGACGACGGTCATGAGCATCGCTTCCACGTCGGCAACCGAACCCACGTCGTGTTCCAGTCGCCCGCCGATGCCGCCGCCTTCCCCAACGCGAAGGTGGACGTCCTCGCGTCCGGCATGCGCGTGCGCGTCAACCCCGGGGCGATGGCGGGCGCGGTCCTGGACCGCGTTCACGTCCTCTCCGTCCCCGACGGCGCTCGTCCGGCCGCGCAGGCCGTGGCCGTCGCTCCCCCGCCGGTCGCCGCGGGAGGCGTCGTCAAGGCCCGGCTGCAGAGCGTCGACACGCGGCACGGCATGGTGAAGGCCGACGTCGCCGGCCGCAGCCAGACCTATCGCGTCCGGTCGAGCTACGGGCTCGGCAGCTTCCACGCGGGCGACCTCGTCCTGCTCACCTTCGACCGCGACGGCAACGTCAGCGACATCCGGGCCGCGACGCAGCTCGGCCGCGTCACCCGCCTCTCCGGATCTTCGGTGACCCTCCAGGTGGACGGACGGGAGGAGACCTACGTCCTCGCGAACAAGGTCGGCCGCGGGCTGCGCGTCGGGGACACGGTGCGCTTCGAGTTCGAGGACCGTCCCGGCGGCCAGAAGGTAATCACGAACGTGAAGTAGCTCCGCCCCACCGCGGGCGCTGGCAGGCCAGCGCGAGCAGATAGAGGGCGGCCCCCACGAGCATCGCCTGGTTGAAGCCGGCCATGAGCGCGACCGCCAGCGCGGCCGCGGAGCCCATCACCGACGCGGCGCCGTTGACGCCCCAGGCCCAGGGGATGAGCTCCGGCGACTCGCCGTTCAGCACGCGCACGCCGATGGGCATGGGCATGCCCATGACGACGCCGAGCGGGGCCAGCAGCACGACCGTGATCGCGATCCGGTAGGCGCGGCCGAGCTGCACGAAGGCGTGGAACACCGGCGAGAGCACGAGCACGTACAGCACGACCGCCGCGGCGAGCGCGAGCAGGACGCGCGGCAGCACCGTGCGCAGCCGCCCGTCGGCGAAGCGTCCGCTCAGAAGGCTGCCGAGCCCGCTGAAGCCGAGGAGCGAGAAGAGGACCACGGCGAGGGAATAGACGGGGTGCCCGAGGAACAAGATGCACTTCTGCACCAGGGCGACCTCCAGGATGATGAACCCCGCGCCGAGGCCGGCGAAGTAGAGCAGGCAGGCCAGCTTGGTCCGGGTTCCGGAAGCGAGCACCCCGCTCCGGGCGACCGCCAGCGGGCCCAGGATGAAGGCGAGGGTGAGCACGGCCGTGATCGCGAGCAGGCTGAAGAGCACGAACGTGCCGAGGTTGGTCTTGCGCCATTCCCCCGCCGAGCCCAGCGCAGCTCCGAGATTGCCCAGCCGCACCGTATTGAAGAAGAAGGGGCGGTTGTCGGTCGGCGGAGAGATGTCGTTCTCGTAGGACGCCCAGACCCGCGCGGGGTCCTCGGCCTCCGCGAGCCGCGTGAAGAGGTTCGGCGGCCGGTCGAAGGGCGTGTAGAGGACCGTGTAGCCGTCGCGCCGCGCCACCGCCTCCACGCGGTCCGCCTCCTCCGCGGTGAATTCGGCTCGCCCGAAGAGGAACGTGGCCGGGGCGCGCGTCGTCCCCGGCTCGGCCGGCCCCCGCACCAGCATCAAGTGGCGGTCGGGATTGCCGATCCCCATCTCTCTCATCGTGGCCCGCGCCAGCGAGAAGAGCCGCAGGAGCTGATCGGGCGGCTCCAGGTACCACCGGGTCATGCTGAGCACGCCGCGGTCGGTGAGGTGACCCACGTAGTCCGCGAAGGCCTCCGCCGTGTAGAGGTTGTTCTCGGTGAGGGCGAAGGCCCCCGCGGCGGTGGCGGCCCAGGTGTCGACCATCGTGCCCTGGATCGCGTCATAGCGCTCGCGCGAGGCACGCACGAAGCTGCGGCCCTCGTCCACAACGAGGCGCACGCCCGGCTGCAGGTAGAGCCGTCCCGAGTAGCCCAGGAACGGCTCGGACAGCATGACGTCGCGGGCGATGATCGGGTTGACCTCGACGCCCGTGACCTGGCGGGCCCCGAACAGGCGGGCCATGATCACGTCGTTGCCTCCTCCGGGCCCGATGATGAGCGCCCTGCTCCCGGGCCGCAGCCGGTAGCCGAGGGCCTCGACACGCCCGGCCTGCGCGGCGTGGCGCTCGAGGTCGGATCCGTCGCGGCTGAGGAGGGTGGCCGCGTCGGCGTCGATCATGATGAGGACGGCGTCGTTGTCGAGGCTGCCCCACACCGTGATCCGCGAGAAGGAGTTCCACCGGGAGAAGATGACGTTGCCCTCCTCCACCAGCCCCTTGGCGCGCCGCACGTCCAGGGTCCCGGTCGCCGCGTTGTGGATGGCCAAGGCGCAGAGGCCCACGGCGAGGGCGAACAAGGCCACGGGCCACGCGTTGCCCACGGCGGCGCCGTCGAGGACGAGCGCGGCCACGGCCGCCACGGCCCCGATCATCAGGATCGTGTTCACCGCGCCCAGGTGGTCCATCACCGGGATCAGGAGAAGGCAGCCGGCGGCCGCCCCGACGAGGTCGAAGAGATAGAGGCGGCTCATCTCCGCGGCGTAGCGGGCGATGGCCATCGTGATCACGCAGCCGGCGAAGAAGAACGCCAGCGCGGCCGCGCCGTAGATCCAGCTCAGTCGGGCGAGGGTGGTGCTCCCCGAGTCGAGGGGCGACAGCGGGTTGCCGAGGATCACCACGAGGGCGAGCGGACAGCAGACGGCGAAGAGCGCGGCGGCCAGGGCGGGGGCCCACGGCGCTCGCTCCTCGGCCAGCCGGCGCCCCATCAGGTAGACGAAGACGCCGCTCGCCCCCGAGCCGAGGAGGGCGAGGGAGATCGCGAGGAAGGCGAAGTGGTAGTACATCGTGGCCGAGAAGAGCCGCGTCAGCGCGAGCTGGAGCATGAGCACGCACAGGCTCACCAGCCCGACGCCCGTGAAGACTCGGCTTCGGCTCATGGCGGGAGGCGCTCCGGCCGGCTTGCGGCTCGCCCCCCCGGCGGAGATACTGCCGGAAGCACGCCCGGTGGCGGAGCGAGGTGATTGTGATGGACGACCGACGCCTCCGCAACCTCGCCGCCGCCGGGCTCGCCCTCGCCCTGCTCGGCACCGCAGCGCTCCCTTCTCCAGGGAAGGGAGAGAGGCCGGGGGTGAGGGTCTCTCCGGACGACGCGCTGCCGTCTCCCGAGCGCCTCCAGGCCGTGCGGGCCTACATCAAGAAGGCATGGTCGACGCTCAGCCGCTCCAACCGCGACCTGCCCCGGGCGGCGCTCGATCCGAAGATGAAGCGAGCGGAGGGCCAGCCTTCTCCCGTGTACGTCTCGCCCCGTGAGGACCGCCAGCGCGTGGCGTCCGAGCTGAAGGCACTCCTCGGCCCCGCGGAGCTCGCGAAGATCGAGCTGCGACCGCTGCCGGCCGACCCCAACACCATCACCGACCACGGCCTGCTCTACCTGCCCCGACCCTACGTCGTGCCCGGCGGCCGTTTCAACGAGATGTACGGCTGGGACAGCTACTTCATCCAGGTCGGCCTGCTGCGCGACGGCGAGCTGGAGCGCGCGCGGGACATGGCGGCGAACTTCATCTACGAGATCGACAAGTACGGAACGATCCTCAACGCCAACCGCACCTACTACCTCACGCGCTCGCAGCCCCCGTTCCTGACCGAGATGGTGCTCGGCGTCTACCGACAGGACCACGACAAGGAGTTCCTCCGGGCGGCCTGGCCGGCCGTCCAGGCCTACTACCGCTTCTGGACGACGCCGCCCCACCTGGTGGAGTCGACCGGGCTTTCGCGCTACTACGACCTCGGCCGGGGCCCCGCCCCGGAGGTGCTCAGCGACGAGCGCGACGCGCAGGGGCGGACGCACTACGACCGCGTCCGCGAGTACTACCGCACGCATGCGGTGGACGACTACGACGTCGGCCAGTACTACGACCGGGCCAGCGACCAGCTCACGCCGCTCTTCTACCGTGGCGACCGCTCGGTGAGGGAATCCGGCTTCGATCCCTCGAACCGGTACGGCCCGTTCAGCATCGACATCATCCACTACGTGCCGGTGTGCCTGAACTCGCTCCTCTACCGGATGGAGAAGGAGTCGGCCGAGATCGCCCGCGAGCTGGGCCGCGACGGCGAGGCCAGGAACTGGGACGAGCGGGCCGAGAGGCGGCATGCGGCCGTCGATCGATACCTGTGGGACGAGCAGGCCGGGCTCTACTACGACTACGACTTCCAGACCCGGAGCCGGCGGCGCTATCAGTTCGCGACCACCTTCTACCCTTTGTGGGTCGGGCTGGCTTCCCCGGCGCAGGCGCAGAAGGTGGCCGCCAACCTCTTCCGCTTCGAGGCCCCGGGCGGGATCCTCACGAGCACCCAGGTCACGGGAAACCAATGGGACGCGCCCCTGGGCTGGGCGCCTCTGCAGCTCATTGCGATCCAGGGCCTGCGCCGCTACGGGTTCAACGAGGACGCGGACCGGCTCACGCGGAAGTTCATCGGCCTCGTCACGAAGGACTTCGAGGAGCACGGCGTCATCGTGGAGAAGTACGACGTGCAGCGGCGGCACTCGGACGTCGCCGCCGGCATCCGCTTCGGCTACAGCGCGAACCAGGTCGGCTTCGGCTGGACCAACGCCGCGTTCGTGGAGCTGCTCGCGGACCTGGGCCGGAAGCCGGCCCCTACTCCGAAGCCTGCGCGATCAGGCTCGTGAGCCGCGCGTCCCGGGCGCCGGCGTCCCACTCCAGGCCATAGCGCAGCGCCCCGGCGTCGCGATTGCCCGAGGTCCACACGATCCGGCCGGCCGCGGGCACGATCGCCGGCTCGCGGAAGAAGCTGAGCTCCAGCTCCAGGCTCTGGCCGAGCGGAAGGCTGGCGTCGGTCAGGACGCAGGCTCCGCCGGCGGAGATGTTGGCGATCACCCCGTAGGAGCGGCCCCACGGAGGACCTTCGATCGCCACCGTTATCGCTCTCTGGGGCACGATCCGGTCGGCCCGCTCACGCATGGCGGCCTCACGGCGCTGACGCCCGGAGGCGTCCCGCCTCGACATCTCGACTCCATGCAAAAGCCTAGCCGCGGAGGGCGGCTGGGTCAAGAGCATACAAAAAACGACTATGGCTTCAGCGTCCGCGGCTGTTGCTGCGTCAGGCAGTGGAGCGTGCCCAGGCCCCAGACGAGCTCCACCGCATGGATCCCCACCACGGGGCGGTCGCGAAAGTGCTCGGCGAGGATGCCGAGCGCCACCCGGTCCGCCGGATCGTTGAACGTCGGCACCAGCACGGCGGCGTTGGCGATGTAGAAGTTCGCGTAGCTCGCGGGAAGCCGGCGGCCGTCGAAGAAGAGCGGCGCCGGCATCGGCAGCTCCACGACCTCCGGGCGCGACCCGTCCTCGAGCCGCATTCCCTGCAGCCGCTCGCGGTTCTCCTCGAGGGGGCGGCAGTTGGGATCGCGGGCATCCCTCTCGCGGCAGAGCACCAGCGTCCGGGCGCTGACGAAACGGCACAGGTCGTCGACGTGGCCGTGGGTGTCGTCGCCGGCGATGCCCCTGCCCAGCCACATCACGTTGGGGGCGCCCAGGTGCTCGCGGAAGACGGCCTCGAGGTCGGCCCGGCCCAGGCCGGGGTTGCGGACCTGCACCACGGGATCGAGCAGGCACTCTTCGGTCGTGAGCAGGGAGCCCCTTCCGTTCACGTCGATGCTGCCCCCCTCCAGGACCACGGGCCGGCCGTGGACGCGCACGTCGACGAGCGGGAGGCGAAGCGCCCGGGCGGCCCGCTCGGGCACCCGGTCGTCCTTGCGCCAGTCGGGATACTTCGCCCATCCGTTGAAGCGGAACCGGGCGATCGCCACGTCGCCCTTCTCTTCACGGCGGACGAAGATGGGTCCGAAGTCGCGGGTCCAACCGCGATCGGTGGGAAAGCGAAAGAACCGGATTCGTTCCCCGTCCACGCCGACCCGCCCGAGGATGCGCCGCGCGCGCGCTTCGCCGGCGCGGCCTGCGGCGACGATGCGCACCTGCTCGCCGGGGGCCAGCTTTCGGACGATCTCGCCGTACGCCCATGGGATGGGGGCGAAGCGGCCCGGCCAGTCGGACTTCGCGTGGGGCCAGCCGATCCACGTCGCGTCGTGGGGCTCCCACTCGGCGGGCATGCGGAACCGCGGCGGGTCTATTGGCAACGGCTGCGCGCGGAGCGGGATTCACTCCCGCGCAGCGCGCGGGGGTCAGGGGGGCGCGCCGCAGCGCCCCCCTGCTCAATCAATGTAACGCTTGTCCAGGCCCGCGTAGGCGTCGATGCGGCGGTCGCGCAGGAAGGGCCAGTTGCGCCGGACGTCCTCGAGCCGCGCGAGGTCCACCTCTCCCACCACGATCTCCTCCTTGTCGGTGGAGGCCTCCGCCACCACGATGCCGAACGGGTCGGCGAGGAAGGACGTGCCCCAGAATTCCAGCCCGGGTCCACCCGCCACCGGCTTCTCGTGGCCCACGCGGTTGACGGCCGCGACGTAGACGCCGTTGGCGATGGCGTGGCTCCGCTGGACGGTGCGCCAGGCGTCGCGTTGGACGGCGCCGAAGGCCTCCTTCTCGTGGGGGTGCCAGCCGATCGCCGTCGGATAGAACAGGACGGCGGCCCCCTGCAGCGCGGTCAGTCGCGCGCCCTCGGGGTACCACTGGTCCCAGCAGATGAGCGTGCCGATCCGGCCGGCCTGCGTGTCGAACGCGCGGAAGCCGAGGTCGCCCGGCGTGAAGTAGAACTTCTCGTAGAAGGCCGGGTCGTCCGGGATGTGCATCTTGCGGTACAGGCCGCGCACCTGCCCGTCGGCATCGATGATGGCCGCGCTGTTGTGATAAAGGCCGGGCGCGCGGCGCTCGAAGATGGGCGCGACCACGACCGCGCCCGCTTCCTTCGCCGCCCGGCCCAGGGCCTCGGTCGTCGGCCCCGGCACGGGCTCGGCGAGGTCGAACAGGCTCGCGTCCTCCCGCTGGCAGAAATACTGGGAGCGGAACAGCTCCGGCAGGCACACGACGTCGGCCCCGGCGCGCCGGGCTTCCCTCACGCGCGCGACCGCCCGCTCGAGGTTCGTCGCCGGCTCGGGCGACATCGACATCTGCACGAGGCCGACCTTGAAGCGGGACGCCATCGAGGGAGTCTAACTCAGTCTCGCTCGACGATCCGGAGCCGGTTGCCGTCCGCGTCGCGGAAGACGAACATCGGGACGGGATGGCGCATGATCTCCGCGTCCGCGTCGACGCCCCGGGCCCGCAGGGCCGCATGGTCGGCCTCGGCATCCCTGGTCGTGAAGCGCACCTGCGTGTCGATCCCCGTGGGATCACCCTCACGCGAGCGCACGAGCGCGATCGTCGTCGCCGCGCCCGGCGGCGCCACCTCGACCCAGCGTTCGCCCTTGCCGTAAGGGACGTCGATGCGCTTCTCGAATCCGAGCTTCTCGAGATAGAACGCGAGCGCCCGGTCCTGGTCGGCGACGGGAATGCCTATCGTCCCCACCTGGGTGATGTGGGTCCTGGTCTCTGTATCGGACATTTCCATCCTCCTGCTTCAGTTCTTGGACGAGCTCTCGCACGTGCGCGCCCGCTTCTCGAGGAACCGCCGCTCCGTCGGGTTTCGCGCGAGCGCGAGCGCCGCTGCGAAATGCTGCCGCGCGGCCTCACGATCTCCACGACGGAGCTCCAGGTCGCCCATCGCGGCCGGATAGAACGGATAGCTCTCGAGCCGCTCACGCCCCTCGATCGCGTGGATCTCCTCGAGCCCCCGCTCGGGGCCGTCGCGGCGCGCGATGGCGATCGCGCGATTGAGCGCGACGACGGGCGACGGCGCGACGGCCATCAAGCGGTCGTAGAGCGAGACGATCGACTCCCAGTCTGCCTCGTCCGCGCTCGGCGCGCCGGCGTGCGCGGCGGCGATCGCCGCCTCGATGTGATACGCGGTCACCTCGTGTCCCGCGGCCGAGCGTTCGAGCAGCGCCAGCCCTTCCGCGACCAGCCGGGAGTCCCAGCGCGATCGGTCCCGGTCGACGAGGGGACTCAGATCACCGCCCGAGTCGAGGCGCGCCGGGAGCCGTGCGGCGTGGAGGGACATGAGCGCGGCGAGGGCGCTCGTCTCGGGTCCCGCCGCCGGCGGATGCTCGCCCAGCAACGCCGTGAGGCGCATCGCCTCGCGGCACAGCTCGACCCGGACGGCCGATTCGGCGCACGCCCCGTGATACCCCTCGTTGAAGAGCAGGTACAGCGCGCGCCTCACCGCCGATAGGCGCGGGCTGAATTCGGCGTCCGCGAGATCGAACAATCGCCTGGAGCTCGCGAGGACCCTCTTCCCGCGCGAGATCCGCTTCTCGATCGCCGCACGGCCGGTGAGGAAGGCGCTCGCGATCTCGTTCGCGCCGAAGCCGCACAGGATGTTGAGGATCAGCGCGACCTGCGCTTCCTCCGGCAGCCGCGGGTGACAACACGAGAACATCATCCTCAACTGCTCGTCGCGGATCGCGTGCGAGAACGCCTCGTCGACGATGGCGGCGGTTGTCCACTCGGTCTCGAGCAGGCGGCCGATGTCGGGCGCGAAGGTGCGCGCCGTTCGTTCGCGCCGCACGACGTCGAGCGCGCGGTTCTTCGCCGTCGCCATGAGCCACGCGGCCGGATTCTCCGGAACCCCGCGGGCCTTCCAGACCTCCAACGCCCGACAGAAGGCGTCTTGTACGACGTCTTCGGCCAGCGCCAGATTGTGCACGCCGAATATCCGCGTGAGCGCGGCGACCATGCGCCCCGACTCACGCCGGAAGAGATGCTCGTCCAGATCCCGCAGCCTCTCCACGTGCGCTCCCGCAATCTCCCCACATATTGTCTTCTTCTCCCGGGTTCCCGAGGTACGCGCGAATCACGCCTGCGTCCCGACCGACCGTCGAGACCGGTTCAGAATGGCGACTTCATCACCGGGCGGATCTCCACGGATCCGCCGCCCTCGAGCATCGGGCAACCGGTCGAGAGCTCTACCGCCTGCGCCAGGTCGCGCGCCTCGATGATGATGAAGCCCAGGACCAGGTCCTTGGCTTCGACGTACGGGCCGTCGGTGACCACCTTCTTCCTGCCGCGGACCACCTTGCCCCCGCGCTCGAGCGGCTGCCCGGGGTCCTTCAGGTGGCCCTTCGCTTCCAGATCGCGTGTCCAGGCGAGCCACACCTGCATGCTCCGCTGCGCGCGCTCCGGCGTTCCCATGGCCTCGCGCTGTTCCGTCTCGCTGGCCCGAAAGAGATAGACGAACTCGCTCATGGTCGTGTCCTTTCGTGTGTCGCACTCTTCGCTGAGGCTCGAACCGGCTCCGGCCTGTCGCCGGGTCGCCGGGTGCTTCACTTCTTCGACGTTCGAGCCCATGGCCGCCGGACATTTTTCTCTGCTCGCGCGACTCGGGAACGCGGCGCCGAGGCGAGGTTACAAATTTGTGAGGCCTTGAACGATCTCGTCCGTTTTTGTAGGATCCAGACCGAGCCCGCAGCAGCACTCCTGGGGGTCCGGGGGACCGAGCGAGCGATGGAAGACGTGAAGAAGTTATCGGACCTGCTCGAGATCAGCCAGACCCTCGGCTCGACGCTCAATCCCCGCGCCGCCCTCACGCGCGTCCTCGAGATCCTCGAAGACCGTCATGGCGCCGTGAGCGGCAGCGTCGCCCTCCTCGCCGACGGCGGCGGCGAGCTGGCCATCGAGGCTTCCACCGGCCTCAGCGGCGAGATCGCCCGCCGCACGCGGTACAAGGTCGGCGAGGGCATCATCGGCCGCGTCGTCCAGAGCGGGAAGCCCGTGGTGGTGCCGCAGGTGAGCCAGGAGCCGCTCTTCCTGGATCGCACGGGCGTCGTGCGCAAGTCGCGCTCGGAGATGACCTTCATCTGCGTGCCGGTCCTCGTCAACGACCGGATGGCCGGGACGCTGGGGGTCACGCTTCCGTACCGCCGCGACTGCGTCTACGACCAGGAGGTGAAATACCTCGGGATCGTGGGCTCGATGATCGGGCAGGCGCTGCGGGTGCACCGGCTGGCCGAGGCCGAGCGGCAGCGCCTGCTGGAGGAGAACACCAAGCTGCGCCAGGAGCTGCGCGAGCGCTACGACCTGTCGAACCTCGTCGGCAACAGCCGGGCCATGCAGCAGGTCTACGAGCAGGTGGCCCAGGTCGCGGGCAGCCCCACCACGGTGCTGATCCGGGGAGAGTCGGGGACGGGCAAGGAGCTGGTCGCCCACGCCATTCACTACAACTCGCCCCGCGCCGACAAGCCGTTCATCAAGGTGAGCTGCGGCGCGCTGCCGGAGAGCCTGATCGAGTCCGAGCTGTTTGGCTACGAGCCGGGGGCCTTCACCGACGCCCGGGCCCAGAAGAAGGGCCGCTTCGAGCTGGCCCACGGGGGCACGCTGTTCCTCGACGAGGTCGGCGAGCTCAGCCGAGCGACGCAGGTGAAGCTGCTGCGGGTCCTGCAGGAGCGGGAGTTCGAGCGGCTGGGGGGTGTCCGGCCGATCAAGGTGGACGTCCGACTGGTGGCGGCCACGAACAAGGACCTCGAGGCGTCCGTGCAGCAGGCGGAGTTCCGGGAGGACCTCTACTACCGGCTCAACGTCTTCAGCATCTTCATCCCCCCGCTGCGCGACCGGCGGCCGGACATCCTGCTCCTCGCCGACCACTTCGTCGAGAAGTACGCCGCCGCCCACGGCAAGGACGTGCGTCGCATCGCCACCACGGCCATCGACATGCTGATGAGCTACCACTGGCCCGGCAACGTCCGCGAGCTGGAGAACTGCATCGAGCGGGCGGTGCTCGTGTGCGACGGCGGGGTCGTCCACGCCCACCACCTGCCGCCGACGTTGCAGACGGCCGAGGTCTCCGGCACGCTGCCCCGGCGGAGCCTGGAGAAGGCCGTGGAGAGCTATGAGAAGGACCTGATCGTCGACGCGCTCAAGAGCGCCCGGGGCAACCGGGCCAAGGCGGCCCGCCTGCTCGACTCCACCGAGAGGATCCTGGGCTACAAGGTCGTGAAGTACGGGATAGCGCCTCGCCGCTTTCGCTCCTGACCCATATTCGTAGATCACGAGCGGCTGTTCCGCCATTTTTGTCTGATCCAGGCGCACGCCGGGAATGCGCATTTCCTCTGAAATGGCGTTTCGGCAGTCACTTAGGCACGAAGGCCGGCCCACCGACATCGTCAGCATGGTTCTTGCTCCTTCCCCGGGCAATTCCTTGGAGAAGGTGCGCCCGCGAGGACCAGGCCCTCATTACCCAGTGGAGGAACAGAGATGAACGGTGCCGACACTGCCTGGATGCTGGCCTCGACGGCGCTCGTGCTGCTCATGACCCCCGCGCTCGGCTTCTTCTACGGGGGGCTCGTGCGCGCCAAGAACACCCTCAACACGATCATGATGAGCGTGGCCGCCGTGGGCTTCGTGGGCGTCGCCTGGGCGCTCATCGGCTACTCGCTCGCGTTCGCGCCGGGGTCGTTCTTCCTGGGGGCCCCGTCCTACGCCTTCCTGCGCGGCGTGGGGCTGCAAGCGCAGGGGACGATCCCCCACCTGCTCTTCATGACCTACCAGGCGACGTTCGCGATCATCACGGCCGCGCTCGTCTCCGGGGCGATCGTGGAACGGATGCGCTTCGGGCCCTACCTCGCCTTCATCACCTTGTGGAGCCTCTTCGTCTACGCTCCCGTCGCGCACTGGGTGTGGGGCGGAGGCTGGCTGGCGCGGATGGGCGCGCTCGACTTCGCGGGCGGGACGGTCGTCCACATCAACGCCGGGGCGGCCGCCCTGGTCGCGGCGATGGTGCTCGGCCCGCGCAAGGATTACGGCCGGCAGGCGATCCTGCCCCACAGCGTGCCGTTCACGGTGCTCGGCGCGGGCCTGCTCTGGTTCGGGTGGTTCGGGTTCAACGCCGGCAGCGCGCTCGGCGCGAGCCCCAGCGCCGCCCTCGCGTTCACGAACACCCTGTTCGCTCCCGCGGCCACCCTGCTCGTCTGGACGCTCATGGACCTCCTGCGCACCGGGAAGGTCACTGCCGTCGGCGCCGCGACGGCCATCGTGGTGGGCCTCGTGGCCGTCACCCCCGCCGCGGGCTTCGTGGGCCCGATGTCCGGCCTCGCGCTCGGCGCCCTGGCCGCCTTCCCGAGCTACTACGCGCTGCTCTGGCGGGCGCGGACGCGGCTCGACGACTCGCTCGACGTGGTCGCGGCTCACGGCCTGGGGGGGACGGTCGGGGCCCTCCTCACCGGGGTCTTTGCGCAGAAGCTGTGGAACGGCGCCACGGACGGCGCGCTGTTCGGCAACCCGAAGCAGCTCGGCATCCAGGCGGTGGCGGTCGTAGCCTCCCTCGTCTACAGCGCCGCCCTCACCTGGGGCCTCCTGAAGGCCATCGGGGCCGTGGCGGCCCTGCGCGCGGCCGCTCCCGACGAGGGCCTCGGCCTGGACGTGAGCCAGCACGGCGAGGAGGCCTACGCCCGCGGCGAGGGTGCGATCCTGATCCTGGACGAGCCACCCGGTCCCCCTGCGCCCGCGGTCTCTCCGGTGCTGCGGGCGGAAGGGGGGCGGTCATGAAGCTGGTGGTCGCGATCATCCGCCCCGACGTGCTCACGAGCGTCCTGGAGTCGCTCTTCCACGCCGACGTCCGCGGCCTCACGATCAGTCCCGTGCAGGGCCATGGAGGCGAGACCGAGCGCGTGGAGACGTATCGCGGCATGACGGTGAAGATGGACCTCTCGGAGAAGCTGCGGCTGGAGATCGGCGTCTCCGACCACTTCGTGAACCCCACCGTCGAGGCCATCCTCTCGTCGGCCCGCACGGGCTCGGTGGGCGACGGCAAGGTGTTCGTCCTGCCGGTCGAGAAGGTCTATCGGATCCGCACCGGTGAAGTGGACCAGGACGCGGTGACGCCGGTGGAGGCGGCCGCCACCGCATAGGCTACCATCAAGGAATGGATCCTCTCGCAGCGAGCGGCGGATTCATTCCGACGCGAGCGACTCGGGGGGGAGCGCGAATGCGCGCGGGGGGGTGCTTTTGAGCGGGTACCCCCCCGGACTTTCGATGGAAACTCCGATTACCGACCCGGCGGAGGTGGCCGCCTTCGCCCGTGGCCTGCCCCTGGCCATGGATCCCGGCTTCGCCCAATTCGTCCTGGGCTTCCCGCGCAAGTACCTGGAAGAGACGCCGAGGGTGGAGGTCGTGAAGCACTACGCTCTGGCGGGGAGCCTGGGCGCGAAGCCGGTCATCTCCTCGCTGGCGCGATGGGGGGGGTCTGGGGGGACCGGAGAGTCCCCCCAGCTCAAGGAGCGAGCGCGGATTGATTCCGCGCGAGCGGAAGCCGCCGCGCTCTGGAAGCTGTGCGTCATCACCCGCGACCGCCGCTTCCTCTTCTCGCGGATCGCGGGGGCGCTGAGCTGCTTCGGCATGGACATCGTGGCCGCGGAGGCCTTCGCCAACGCGAGCGCCGTCGTTCTCGACACCTTCCGCTTCCGGGACGACGAGCGCCGCTTCGAGGACAGCGCCCTTCGCCGGCGCTTCCAGGTCTTCCTCGAGGAGGCGGTCGAGGGCAAGGCCGATCTCGAGCCCCTGATGAAGGAGCGCCTCGAGCGGAAGGGCCGGCCGCCCGTCGCGGGCTTCGGGGTGGAGATGGAAGACGAGCCTCGCCTCGACGCCACCCGCCTGCGGCTCCGAGGACCCGACCGCTTCGGCCTGCTCTACCTCTTCAGCCGGCGGCTCTCGGAGGCGGGCGCGGACATTGCGCTCGCCGCGATCGAGACCGACTCCGGCCGCGTGCGTGACGAGTTCCTCCTCACCCGCGACGGCCGCGCCCTCGGCGCCGAGGGCCGGGCGGACGTGGAGCGGGCGCTGGAGGGCCTCGCCACGGTCACGCCCCCGGAGGCCGGATGACTAGGAGACGACGATGAGGCTTTCCGGGACGCGACGATTCGCCATGCCGGTGGTGCTGGCGACGATGGGCGGCGCGCTGGCAGGGGCGCCGTCGAACACGATGACGCCCAGGGAGCAGGCGAATCTGAAATTCGTGCTGGATTGGTGCCGTGAAGTCCTCGCGGCCCGGCACCTCGATCTCGCACCCAGGTATCAGGCCGAGAACTACATCCAACACAATGTCAACGTGCCGACGGGCCGCGACGCCTTCGTGGAGGTCCTCCGCCGCCTCGGGCCGCCCGTGAACCCGATTCCGGCACGGCTGACGTATCCTCCGGCCGTCCAGTTCGCGAAAGGCGACTTCGTCGCCCTCGTCTGGGAACACGAGGCCCAGGATCCGACGGATGCCTCCCGGACCTACAAGTTCTACTCGTACGATCTGCTTCGGCTCCAGAACGGCAAGATCCAAGAGCATTGGGACCACTCCGTGAAGACCAGGGGCACGCCGACGGGTGTCGCCCCCGACGGCATCGACTACGACTCCGTGAAGTTCGACCTCTCCCCACGAGAGCAGAAGAACCTCGAGATCGCGACCGTCGAATTCAAGGACATACTGCAGTATGGCCACGTCGAGCTGGCGGACAAGGTGATGGCACCCGGCTACATCCAGCACAACCCGAACGTGCCGACCGGCCGGGCGGGGTTCGTCGATTTCTTCAGCAAGATACGCAGGCCCGAGCCCCTCAAGCCGGAATGGAAGAACAAACCGACCCTCACCATCGTGAGTGGTCCGCTCGTGTTCTTCATGTTCAAGCGCGAGGAGAAGGATCCGGACGATCCGAGCAAGACCTATCCGACCTACTGGTTCGACATGGTGCGCGTCGACAACGGCCTGGTCCAGGAGCACTGGGATGCGGCGATGAAGAATCCGCCGCCCTCGGCTCGCGGCGCGAATCGATGATCGGCCGTCACGCCCCGGGAGGCCGGATCCCGAACTGCTCCTTCATGAGGTCGAAGACCCGCAGCACCTCGGTGATCGTCCGCGGGACGTAGTCGGACTTCAGGTAGACCCAGCCGGTCTCCCGATACAGCCGGCGGCCGCGCACGCGGGTGAAGGCGAAGCGGCCGGCGCGGACGTCCTTGGCCACCGCCGAGTACGGGATCAGGGCGATCCCGAGGCCGCTGGCCACCATCGCCTTGATGATCTCCACGTTCTCCGTCTCCATGGCCACGTCGGCGGGCACGCTCTCATCGAGGAAGAACTGGTCGATGACCTTGCGGGAGTTGGATCCCGTCTCGAAGAGGATCCAGGGAAAGCGCGCGAGGTCCTTGGGATCGGCCGCCCGCGAGCGGGACAGCGGATGGCCCGGCGCGGTGACGACCACCATCTCCTCCTTCAGCACCGGGAGGACCTCCATGTCGGTGGCGACGATGGGCAGGGTGAGCAGCCCCAGGTCCACCTCGTGGTTGCGCAGCAGGCGCAGGATCGCCTCCGAGGTGCCCGAGGTGACCCGGAGGTCCACCTCCCGATAGAGGTGGCGGAACCTCTTCAGCAGCCGGGGCAGGATGAACAGGCACACCGTCATCCCCCCGCCCAGGTGGAGCTGGCCGCGGTGGAGCTTTCCCGTCTCCGCGATCTGCCACAGGGCGTCCTGCATGTCCCGCTGGACCCGGTTGGCCAGCTTCAGCAGCAGCTCCCCGGAGGCGGTGAGGGCGACGCGCCGGCCCTGGCGATGCAGGAGCAGGCTGCCCAGCTCCTCCTCGAGGAGCTTGACCTGGCGGCTGACCGCCGACTGGGATACGTGGAGCTTCTCCGCCGCGCGGGTGAAGCCGCCTTCCTCCGCCACCGAGCGGAACATCTCCAGCTGGCGCACGTCCATCAGCTATGCCTTTTCGAGATCGTTTTCATAAGCGATGCGCATACTGCTGATATCTCACTTTCTCATGGCGATCATGCAAACTTTGAGCTTCACTTATACCACAGGCCTTTTCATACTCGCTTTCCATGGATTACGGTCAGAGCTGCGAGCGGAGCGGGATCCACTCCCGCGGAGCGAGCGGGGGGTCTGGGGGGTGCGCCGCTAGCACCCCCCAGCTTCACCACGACGCTTGTGGAGTGGGCTTCCTCGCCGAGCTGGAGGGACGGCCGTCCACGCGCCTCCTCCCCCTCGCCCTCACCGCCCTCGACCGGCTCGCCCACCGGGGCGCGGTCGACGCGGACGGGCGCACCGGGGACGGGGCCGGGGTCACGACGCAGATCCCGTACGACGTGCTGCAGCCCGAGCTGGAGGCCCGGGGCCTCGGCCGGATGGCGCCGCGGGACCTCGCCGTCGGACTCGTCTTCCTCCCGGCGGACGCCCCCGCCCAGGCGCGCGCCCGGCAGCTGCTCGCCGAAGCGGTCACCGGCCGCGGCCTGCGCTTCCTCGGCTGGCGCGAGGTCCCCTTCCGGGAGGAGGTCCTGGGCGACAAGGCGCGCCGGTCGCGGCCAGCCATCGCCCAGGCTCTCGTCGGACGCCCGGTGCGCGCCGGCTTCACCCTCAGTGACGACGAGCTCGAGGGGGCGCTGTACCGGGCCCGCCGGGAGGCGGAGGCGCGAGCCGCCGCGGAAGGGCTGACCGGCTTCCACGTCGCCTCGCTCAGCCGGCGGAGCCTCGTCTACAAGGCCCTGGTGCGGGGCGTGGACCTCGCCGACTTCTATCCGGACCTGCGCCACCCCGGCTTCGCCAGCGCCTTCGTGATCTTCCACCAGCGCTTCAGCACCAACACCTTCCCGTCCTGGAGCCTCACCCAGCCCTTCCGGATGCTCGCCCACAACGGCGAGATCAACACGATCCAGGGCAACCGGACCGGGATGCGCGCGCGCGAGGCGTCGGTGGCCTCGCCCCAACTGGGCCTGGCCGCCGGCGAGCTGCGCCCGCTGCTGCCCGAGGGAGGCAGCGACTCGGCCAGCCTCGACGAGGCCCTCGCCCTCCTCACGCTCGCCGGCCGCGACGCGGCCCACGCGATGACGCTGCTGGTGCCTCCGGCGTGGGAGAACGACTCCGACCTGTCGCCCGAGGTGCGCGCGTTCTTCGAGTACCAGTCCAGCCTGATGGAGCCGTGGGACGGGCCCGCGCTGCTCGTCTTCACCGACGGGCGGCTGGTCGGCGCGGCCCTCGACCGCAACGGCCTCCGGCCCGCGCGCTCGGTCGTCACCGTCGACGGCCTCGTCCTCGTCGCCTCCGAGGTGGGCGTGCTCGACGTCGAGGACGATCGCGTGCTCCACCGCGGGCGCCTGGGGCCCGGCGACATGGTGGCCGTCGATCTCGCGGCGCAGCGCTTCCTCGACCGCGAGACGATCCACCGGCACCTCGCCGGCCGGCGTCCCTACGCGAGCTGGCTCCAACGGCGGCGGGTGTTCCTCCGCCAGGTACCCGTGCCCGAAGCCGCGGAGCACGCCGAGGACGCCGAGACGGCTCCGGTCCCGTTGCTCCGCGCCTTCGGCTACACCCGGGAGGAGATGCAGCTCGTGCTGGCCCCGATGTTCCGCGAGGCGCGCGAGCCGCTGGGCTCGATGGGCGACGACACGCCCCTCGCCGTCCTGTCGACGAAGGCGCGGCTCCTCTTCTCGTACTTCAAGCAGCGCTTCGCCCAGGTCACGAACCCGCCCATCGACCCCTTGCGCGAGTCGCTCGTGATGTCGCTCGCCATGCACGTCGGCCCGCGTGGCGATCTCCTGCTCGGCGACGATGCCCCGGGCGAGGGCGGCCAGGTGCATCTGCCGGGCCCGCTGCTGCCGCCCCACCAGCTCGCGGCCCTCCTCGGCTGGACGGGCCAGGGCTGGCGCCCGCGGCGGCTGAGCCTGCTCTTCCCCGCCGCCGGCGGCGCCGCCGCCTTCCAGGGCGCCCTCGACTCGCTGCTCACCGAGGCGGCCCGCGCCGCGCGGGAGGGAGCGGGGCTGCTCGTGCTCTCCGACCGCGGGGTCGACGCGGAGCAGGCGGCCCTGCCGTCCCTGCTCGCCGTCTCCGCCGTCCACCAGCACCTCGTACGCGAGGGCCTGCGGACGCGCGTGAGCCTCGCCGCGGAGACCGCCGAGGCGAGGGACGATCACCAGGTCGCGGCACTCGTCACGTTCGGGGCTGAAGCCGTGTGCCCCTTCCTGGCGCTCGCCGCCGTGCGCGCGGCGGCCGGCGCGGCCGCCGAGGCGGACACGCCGTCTCCCGGAGAGGCGGCGCGCCGGTACCTCGCGGCGCTCGACAAGGGGCTGCTCAAGATCGTCTCCAAGATGGGCATCTCCACGCTGCGCTCCTACCACGGCGCGCAGCTCATGGAGATCGTGGGGCTCGCCGACGAGCTGGTGGCCACGCATTTCACCGGCACCTCCAGCCACCTCGGGGGGGCCGGCCTGGACGAGATCGCGGGCGAGGTGCTCGCCCGCCATCGTGAGGCCTTCGGCTCCGCCGCGCGCGCCCTCGACGAGGGCAGCCTCCACCGCTACCGCCAGAAGGGCGAGGCGCACGCCTACGAGCCGCCCGTGGTCAAGGCCCTGCACGCCGCCATCCGCGCGGGCGAGCGGCTCGAGTACCGGCGCTACGCCGAGCTCGTCCACTCCCGCTCGCCGATCGCCGTGCGAGACCTGCTCGAGGTCCGGCCCGGCGCCAGCGTTCCTCTCGACGAGGTCGAGCCGGTGGAGTCGATCTTCCCGCGCTTCATGACCGCCGCCATGTCGCTGGGCGCGCTCAGCCCGGAGGCGCAGCACGTCCTCGCGGTGGCGATGAACCGCATCGGCGGACGGAGCAACAGCGGAGAAGGCGGAGAGCCCGCCGAGCTGCACTGGCAGGTGCTGCCGGACGGCGACCGGGCGTCCAACCGGATCAAGCAGGTGGCTTCGGCGCGCTTCGGCGTCACCGCCTCGTACCTGATGGCGGCCGACGAGCTCCAGATCAAGATGGCGCAGGGCTCCAAGCCGGGCGAGGGTGGCCAGCTCCCCGGCCACAAGGTCGCGCCCCACATCGCCCGCGTGCGCCACTCGCCGCCCGGCGTGACCCTCATCTCCCCGCCGCCCCACCACGACATCTACAGCATCGAGGACCTGGCCCAGCTCGTGTACGACCTGAAGCGCGTGAACCCCGCCGCCACCGTGAGCGTGAAGCTCGTCTCCACCGCCGGCGTCGGCACGATCGCCGCCGGCGTGGCCAAGGCCCACGCCGACGCGATCCAGATCAGCGGCCACGACGGCGGCACCGGCGCCTCGCCGCTGGGGTCGATCAAGAACGCGGGCACGCCGTGGGAGATCGGCCTCGCCGAGGCGCAGCAGGTGCTGGCGGACAGCGGGCTGCGCTCGCGGGTGCGGCTCCAGGTCGACGGTGGCCTGAAGACGGGGCGCGACGTCGTGATCGCCGCCCTCCTCGGCGCCGAGCAGTTCGGCTTCGGCTCCGCGGCGCTGGTGGCGGCGGGCTGTGTGATGGCGCGCCAGTGCCACCTCAACACCTGCCCCGCCGGGATCGCCACCCAGCGCGAGGAGCTGCGCCAGCGCTTCACGGGCACGCCCGAGCAGGTCGTGAGCTTCTTCAGCGCCATCGCCGAGGAGGTGCGGGAGATCCTGGCCCTGATGGGCTTCCGCCGGCTGGAGGAGATCGTCGGCCGCACCGACCTGCTCGACACGCGGGTTCCGTCGGCCGGGAAGGCGGCGGCTCTCCGTCTCGGCCGCGTGGCGAGCGCGTCACGCCACGCCGCCGGCGACCGGCGCTGCACGCAGCCTCGCAACGATCCGCCGCGGACGGGCGGGCACCTCGACGAGGCGGTGCTCGATCGCCTCCGGTTCGGCGCGGGGGCGCCCGAGCCGGTCACGCTGGAGATGCCCATCACGAACGCGGACCGCACGGTCGGGGCGCGCGTGGCGGGCGAGCTCGCGCGCCGCTACCGCGGACGAACGCTGCCCCCCGGCACGCTGCGCCTGTCGTTCCTCGGCAGCGCCGGCCAGAGCTTCGGCGCGTTCTGCGTGGAGGGCATGAGCCTGCACCTCGAAGGCGAAGCCAACGACGGCGTGGGCAAGGGGATGTCGGGAGGAGAGATCGTCCTCCGGACGCCGCGAGGACGCGCGCGCGGGGGCAGCGAGGACGTGATCGCCGGCAACGCCGTCCTCTACGGGGCCACCGGCGGCCGCGCGTTCATCGCCGGCCGCGTCGGCGAGCGCTTCGCGGTGCGGAACAGCGGGGGCCTGGCCGTCGTGGAGGGCACGGGCGACCACGCGTGCGAGTACATGACGGCGGGGGCGGCGGTGATCCTGGGCGCGACCGGCCGCAACCTGGGAGCCGGCATGTCCGGCGGCGTGGCCTACGTCCTCGACGATGAGGGCCTGCTGTACCGCCGCCACAACCCGGAGCTGGTGGCGGTGGAAGAGGGCTTGGACGACCGCGAGCAGGCGTGGCTCGGGCACGTGATCGCCCGCCACTTCGAGCTGACGGGAAGCGCGCGCGCCCGCGCCATCCTCGGGGCGTGGGCGGAGTGGCTCCCCCGCTTCCGCCGCGTCGCGCCCCGCGCCGGCGCCACCCGCGTGCTACCCGCCTTCAAGCTGGAGTGGGAGCCGGCTGTCCCCCGCGTTGCCGCCCGGCCCCGACGTATCGCTGCTCGCGGCGCCTACGCCCGCGCGTAGGGTAGAAAAAATAGACGACGCTGGTCGCAGGGCGGACCTGATGCCGCGACCCGCCGCCGTCCGAGCGGTCGACAGGACCTATGATCCCGCCGCCGACGGCGACCTCGCCGGCGAAGGCGGATGATTGCCACCATGGCGATTAAATGCCATGGTGGCTGGGATGCCGCGCGTGGCTGCGCCGCCGACCGTGAAGCGGCACCGGGTGAGTCTCGATGTCTCGCCGGACCTGCGGCGACGCCTGCGGATGGCGGCCGCCCGGCGGGACACCACCATGAGCCGATACGTTCTCGACGCGGTACAGGAGCAGCTGCGCCGTGACCTCGGGGCGCAGGATCTGCTGGCCCTGACCGCACGGGCCGATCCGGTGCTGGCGGAGCTGTGGGACAACCGCAGGGACTCCGAATACGACCGACTGTAGCCGCGGCGACATCGTGCTCGTCGGCTTCGTCTTTGCCGACGAATCCGGCAGCAGGAAGCGGCCGGCGCTCATAGTGAGCTCGCTCGCCTACAACCGCAGGCGAGCTGAGCAGGGCTGCTGTTTCCCTCTCTCGTGACTGGCATCATCCGCACGATCAAGCGGAAGATGATCGACCGGCGGCTCGGCGCTCTGGCAAGGACGGACCTCGACGCCGTGGATCGCGAGCTCCGGCGCTCATTGGCGCTCTGAGCTCGACCGGCCGGTCCCGACGCATCGCCACTCGCGGCGCCTACGCCCGCGCACAGAAAAAGGGGGCGCGACGTCGCGCCCCCACCGAAACCTTTGAGCCACTGACCGCGAGCGGAGCGGGATTCACTCCCGCGCAGCGAGCGGGGGGTCTGGGGGGTGCGCCGCGAGCACCCCCCAGCTCAATACTCTAGAAAAGCAGGCGAAGCGCGAACTGCAGGTTGCGGGGCAGCGCGTTGGCCGCCATGCCGCTGATGAAGCCGGCGTGGGTGTTGTTGTTCCCGGGCACGCCGATCTCGGCGTCGGGGTTGCCGAGGTTGATGTGG
>Ga0070698_100001972_pt1 | contig 22817 bp, 20 predicted proteins | sample KBSK1502metaG_FD_65477 | JGI IMG/M metagenome (GOLD analysis project Ga0070698, IMG submission 65477) | Corn, switchgrass and miscanthus rhizosphere microbial communities from Kellogg Biological Station, Michigan, USA - KBS K1-50-2 metaG | ecosystem: Host-associated > Plants > Roots >...
TGGCGTCCTTCTTGACGCCGTAGGTGATCAGCCGGTCGTGGGTGTTCCACGACACTTCGTAGGCCGGCCGGTTGGCACCGACGCCATGGATGTCCATCGAATTGGGCGGGCTTTCGCCCACGATCAGCAGCGTTTCGTTGCGCGCCTGCGCTCTGGCCTCGGACCAGATCGCGGGTGCGGCTGCCGCGGCGCCCACGGCCGCGCTGGCCTTGAAGAACGTGCGACGCTTCATCGATACCCCCTGATTGTTCCAGCTCCCCAAGGAGCCGTGGAGGCAAGGAGCGTGCCAAAGGCCGGCCATAGGTGATGGCTGGCACGGCGCATGCCGACCGTTGCGAGATCGCTACTACTGCCTGTACACAAGCGGCTCGACTATTTCGCGCAAAAGGGGAGGAATCCGTGAACTATGTCTTCCGTGCCGCCTGCATCACGATCGCGGTCTTTGCCGCGACGGCCGCCACGGCGCAGCAACGAGGATCGTTCGACGGCAAGTACGTCGGGTTGATGAAGTGCTTCCCCGCGGGACGCTACAACTTCAACGGCATGACGATCAGAGGCAACAAGTTCGACTTGTACTTCACCTTCGGCGGCTCCCGCCGCGGCTGTAGCGTGCAGATCAAGGCTGACGGCATGTTCGACAACCAGACTTGCGACGTGCCGATGACGGGCAAGATCAAGGGCGACACCATCGAAATCCATTTCAAGACGCAGGATGCGGTGTGCGACGTCTCTGCGACACGCGAAAAGAGATAGTACGGCCGCCAACGACTTCACGGCTGATTTCCCGCCGCCGCTTGTCTAAAACCGGCTGCATGACGGTGCTTCTCGATCTCGGAGTCCATGCGCTGCGCGACGCCTACCGCGCCGGCACGCTCGATGTGCGCGCGACGATCGACGAGGTGCTGGAGCGCATCGCCCGGGCCGGCGACGACAAGGTGTGGATAACACGCGTGTCCGACGACGCTTTGAGGGCCGAGGCGGCGACGCTCGACGCCCGTCGGGCCGACATCGACAGGCTGCCGCTCTACGGCGTGCCCTTCGCGGTGAAGGACAATATCGACGTGGCGGGCCTGCCAACCACCGCGGCCTGTCCCGGCTTCGCCTACCAGCCGCAGAAATCGGCCGAGGTGGTGCAACGGCTGGTCGAGGCCGGCGCCATCGTCGTCGGCAAGACCAACCTCGATCAGTTCGCGACCGGCCTGGTGGGCGTGCGCTCGCCCTATGGCGTGCCCAAAAATCCGTTCGACCCCTCGTTCGTGCCGGGCGGGTCGAGCTCGGGCTCGGCCGTCGCCGTCGCGGCGGGGCTGGCGAGCTTTTCGCTCGGCACCGACACGGCGGGCTCGGGCCGCGTGCCGGCCGGCTTCAACAACATCGTCGGCTTGAAGCCGACACCCGGCCTGATCAGCGTCGAAGGCGCCGTTCCGGCCTGCCTGTCGCTGGATTGCGTGTCGATATTCGCGCTGTCCTGCGCCGATGCCGATACAGTGCTGAAAGTCGCCGCCGACCCGCGCGAGGCCTCGCCGATCGGCCAGGAATTCCGCTTCGGCGTGCTCGGCGCCAAGGACGCCGAGTTCTTCGGCGACGATGCCTATGCGGCCCTCTATGCCCAGTCGGTTGGGCGCCTGAAGGGCTTGGGCGGCACCCCTGTCGAATTCGACTACGCGCCGTTTCGCGACGCCGCGCAGCTTCTCTACGGCGGTCCATGGGTCGCCGAGCGCACTGCGGCGGTCGGCGCCTTCATCGAGAGCGCCGACGCCAAGGCGGGCATCTGGCCGGCGACGCGCGACATCATTCTGGGCGGACGCAAGTACAGCGCCGTCGACGCCTTCGAAGGCCAGTACAGATTGGCCGCGCTGAAGGCCCGCGCCGACGGACAGATGCAAGGCCTCGATTTCATCGCCCTGCCGACCACCGGCACGATCTATCGCCGGGCCGATCTCGAGCGCGAGCCCCTGCTCTACAACACCCGGCTCGGCCACTACACCAACTTCGTGAACTTCTTCGGGCTCTCCGCCCTTTCCCTGCCGGCGGGCTTCCGGCCCGACGGCATGCCGTTCGGCATCACCCTGATCGGCCAACCGCATCAGGAGCGCGCGCTGCTCGCCTTCGGTATGCGCTGGCAGCGCGACGTGAAGCTGCCGCTCGGCAAGACCACGAGCCGGCTGCCGCCGCCGCAGAGCGACCCCGCGATCGCCGAGGATCGCGTGTCGATCGCCGTGGTCGGCGCGCATATGACCGGCTTGCCCCTGAACGGCCAGCTCACCGAGCTGGGCGGCCGGTTCGAGCGCGCCGACCGGACGGCGCCGGTCTACCGCTTCTACGCTTTGCCCGGCGGCCCGCCGCACCGGCCGGGGCTGGTGCGCGCCGCCGACGGGGGAGGCGCCATCGAGCTCGAAGTGTGGAGCCTGCCGGCGGCCGAGGTCGGCGCCTTCCTGCGCCGGATCCCCGCGCCGCTCGGCCTCGGCACGGTGACGCTCGCCGACGGCTCTGATGTGACGGGCTTCCTCTGTGAAAGCCACGCCACCCAGGGCGCACGCGATATCACTGCGCTGGGCGGCTGGCGGGCCTACCTAAAAACCCTCCCGGTCTGATAGGGTCTGATTCGAGGAGGAACGAACCCATGAGCGCAAAGATCGCAGTCGTCACCGGCGCAGGCAGCGGCATTGGCCGCGCCTCGGCGCTCGCCCTGTTGCAGGCTGGCTACAAGGTGGCGCTGGCCGGCCGCCGCAAGGAGGCGCTGGACGAGACCGCCAAGATGGCCGGCAACAACGCACCCAACGCGCTTGCCGTGCCGACCGACGTCACCAAGCGGGACGACATCGTGGCGCTGTTCGCCAAGGTCAAGGCGACCTGGGGCCGGCTCGACCTCGTGTTCAACAATGCCGGCGGCGGCGCCCCGCCGGTGCCGCTCGAGGAGCTGCCCTACGAGACGTGGCTCGGCGTCGTGGCGGCCAACCTCACCGGCCCCTTCCTGTGCACCCAGGAAGCGATGAAGATCATGAAGGGCCAAAGCCCGCGCGGCGGGCGCATCATCAACAACGGCTCGATCTCGGCCCATGCGCCGCGGCCGTTCTCGGTCGCCTACACCTCGACCAAGCACGCCATCACCGGGCTCACCAAGTCGACCTCGCTCGACGGCCGCGCCTACGACATCGCCTGCGGCCAGATCGACATCGGCAACGCCATCACGCCGATGACCGAACGCATGACCAAGGGCGTCCTGCAGCCCAACGGCACGACCATCGCCGAACCGCGCATGGACGTGTCGGCGGTGGCCAATGCCATCGTCTACATGGACAGCCTGCCGCTCGACGCCAACGTGCAGTTCATGACGGTGATGGCGACCAAGATGCCGTTCGTCGGGAGAGGTTAGCGCGTTCTGACGCGCTAACCTCTGGCGGGCGGCAGCGCTTGTAATCAAGCGCGAGAGCCCGCACCGGGCAGAAAAGACAAGATCATGAGCGGACTCGGTCGGGGTAACCCCCGACCTGAGGAGGTCCGCGCTCCGATCAGTAGCCCTGGTCTTCCAGATTGAGCAGCGGAAACGCGCTGTGCACGCCGGGCAGGTTGGTCGGCGCGGCAGCGGCGATGTAGCTCTTGTCGAGCTGCCTTAGGCTGCTCACACCCAACAGGCCCATCACCTCGCGCATCTCCTCCTCCAGAAGCTCGATGACGCGCTCGATGCCGGGGGCGCCCGCGGCGGCGAGACCGTAGCAGTAGAGCCGGCCCAGCCCGACCCAGTCGGCGCCCATACAGATCGCCTTCACAATATCGCTGCCGCGGCAGAACAGGCCGTCGACGGCGACCTTGGCACGGCCTGCCACCGCATCGATCACCTCGGGCAGGACCGCCGCGGAGCCGCGGCCATGATCGAGCTGGCGGCCGCCATGGTTGGAGCAGTAGACCGCCCAGACGCCGTGCCGGCAGGCGATGTCGGCGTCCTCGGCCGTGCCGATGCCCTTCAGCATGAACTTCACGTCCGGGTACCTGTCCTTCACCCGCTTGAAATTCTCCCACGAGAACGCGGCCTGATGGTCCTGGCCGGTCGCGGCGACGCGCCACGACTTCACGAAGCGCTTGGCGATGTCGCGCTCGCGCCGCGAATAGACCTGGGTGTCGACGGTGATGCAGAAGGCGTCGTAGCCCGCATCCATCGCCTGCTTGACGCGCTCGGCCACCCACTTGTCGTCGCCGCGCACATAGAGCTGGTAGATCTTGGGACCGGCGCCGCCCTTGACGATGTCCTCGAGCTTCAAGGTCGTCACCGAGCTTATAAGCATCGCCACGTTGCCCGCGCCGGCGCCCTTGGCGACGGTGATGCCGCCGCCCGGCTCGAAGGATTCGAGCGAGCCGACGGGCGCCAGCATCACCGGCAGGCGGATCCTGCGGCCGAGAATCTCCGACGACGGATCGATCTTCGAAACGTCGCGCAGCACGCGCGGCTTGAAGGCGATCGAATCGAGCGCCATGCGGTTGCGCCTGAGCGTCGTCTCGGTCTCGGTGCCGCCGATCAGATAGTCCCAGATGTTGGGATTGAGCCGGATCTTGGCCGCCTTGACGATCTCGTGCAGCGTCGCGAACTCGTTCTCCAACCCGCTTGCCATGGTTCTCCCCACCGATTCGCGCTAGAAGTAGCGCAATAAGCAATTGGAGGGAACGATGCCGGCAGCTCGCTCTACCGCATCGCGCAAGACGGCCGAGGCGACGATCACGGTGCAGCCCATCAATGGCTTCATCGGTGCGGAAATCGAGGGTGTCGACCTTCGCCGGCCGCTCGGCCCGGCCGAGTTCAGGATCGTGCACGACGCGCTGGTCCGCTACGAAGTGATCGTGCTGCGCGACCAGGACATCACGATCGACCAGCAAATGGCGTTCGGCGCGCTGTTCGGCGAGCTGTCGATCCATCCCTTCTCGCCCAATCTTCCCGACAAGCCCGAGGTCATCGTCCTCGACTATTCCAAGGACAATCCACCGGCGCTGACCGACATCTGGCACGTCGACGAGACCTTTCGCGAGGCACCGCCGATGGCCACCATCCTGCGCGCCAAGACCGTGCCCGAAGTCGGCGGCGACACGCTGTTCGCCAGCATGAGCGCCGCCTATCGCGGCCTCTCCGAGCGCATGAAGCAGCACATCCACGGCATGGAAGCGCTGCACGACTTCAAGCCGTGGCGGCCGTTGTTCGGCCACGGCGACCGCGCCAAGCTGCGCCAGCTCGAGGACGACTTTCCCAATCCCTGGCATCCGGTGGTGCGCGTCCATCCGGTGTCGGGCCGGCGTGTCCTCTACGTCAACCAGCAGTTCTGCGTGCGCATAAAAGACCTCAAGAGCGACGAAAGCGACACGCTGCTCGCCTTCCTCTACCGCCAGGCAACCATCCCCGAGTATCAGTTGCGCGTGAAATGGAAGCCCAACACGCTGGTGATGTGGGACAACCGCTCGGTCCAGCACTATGCCGCCCACGACTACTATCCGGCGCGCCGCACCATGGAGCGCGTGACGGTGAAAGGCGACCGGCCGGTCGGCGTCGGCGGCTCCTACACGCCCGATGACGTGGCCGCCAACGGCACGATGAAGCCGGCCATCGCCGAGGGCACGCGGCCCGGTCCCAAGCGCGCCTTCGACCGCTACTGACATGGGCCTGCCTCGACGCCGCGCCCTGCTCGGCCTGGGCGGCACGCCGACAACCATCCTCGGACGGCTGAATAGTGAAATAAATGTGGCACTCAGGATCCGGCCTTCATGCAGCGCCTGCAGCAAGTGGGCGTTGAGCCAAAGCCATTGACGGTGGCGGCATTCGACGATTTCATTCGCCATGATGCCGGCCGGTGGGTCGAGCTGGTAAGAATATCCGGCGCAAAGGCCGAGTAGCAGGGCAGGCAAGACATGAAGCGGCGTGTGTTCACCAAAGCCTTTCTGTTTGGCCTGTTCTGCAGCCCGGCATTCGCCGCCGATCCGCTGCCGGCCCTGCAGGAAACCCCGCTGTTCGCCGAGCAGGTGAGGTCGGGCGCGCTGCCACCGGTCGCCAAGCGCGTCCCGCAGCCGCCTTGGGTGGTCAAGACCTTCGCCGGTGGCGACGGTCCCGGCCGGCAGGGCGGCCAGCTCAACATGCTGGTGGCAGGCGCGCGCGATACCAGGCTGATGACGGTCTACAGCTACACGCGGCTGATCGTGTACGACGACAAGTTCAAGCTCCGTCCCGACATTCTCGAGAGCTACGAGGCCAAGGAGGGCCGTGAGTTCACCCTGAAGCTGCGCGCCGGCCACAAATGGTCGGACGGCCAGCCCTTCACCACCGAGGATTTCCGCTTCTTCTGGGAGGACGTCGCCAACAACAAGGAGCTCTCGCCGTCCGGCCCATCGGTCGAGCTTTTGGTCGACGGCCAGCCGCCCAAGGTCGAGATCATCGACGAGCGCACCATCAAGTACAGCTGGGACAAGCCCAACCCCTATTTCATCGAGAGCCAGGCGCGCGCCGCTCCGCTCTTCCTGTTCCGGCCGGCGCATTACCTGAAGAAGTTCCACGCCCGCTACACCGACGCCGCGGAAATCGCCAAATCCTCACGCGGCGGCCAGCAAGGCAGCTGGATCCAGATCTACCGCCGCCTCGACGTGATGTACGCCAACGACAATATCGACCTGCCGTCGCTCAACCCGTGGGTCCTCACCACGCCCCCGCCGGCCCAGCGCTACGTCTTCGTGCGCAATCCCTACTATCACCGCATCGACGAGAAGGGGCAGCAGCTTCCCTATATCGACCGCATCATCTTCACCCAGGCGGCAGCCAACCTCGTGCCGGCCAAGGCCGGGTTGGGCGAGGCCGACCTGCAGCCGCGCTACCTCAACATGCGCGACTACACCTTCCTGCAGAAGAGCGCCAAGAATTCGGGCGTCGACGTTCGACTGTGGGAGTCGGGCTCGGGCTCGCAGATCGCGCTCTATCCCAACCTCAACGCCAACGACGAGGATTGGCGCAAGCTGTTCCGCGACGTGCGCTTCCGCCGCGCGCTGTCGCTCGCAATCGATCGCGACGAGCTGAACCAGGTCGTCTATATCGGGCTGGCCAAGCCGTCGAACAACACGATCATGGAACGCTCGGAGCTGTTCAAGCCGGAGTATGCGACCAAGTGGGCGCAGTACGATCTCAAGCGCGCCAACAAGCTGCTGGACGAGGTCGGCCTCACCAAGCGCGACGCCCAGGGCATCCGCCTGCTGCCCGACGGCCGGCCGGCAACCATCGTGGTCGAGAACCAGAGCGAGGAGACCGAGGATTCCGATGCCCTGCAATTGATCACCGACTACTGGAAGAAGATCGGCATCAAGATGCTGGTGAAGCCGCAGACCAAGGAGAACTTCCGCCTGCGCACTTTCTCCGGCGAAGCCCTGATGACGGCCTTCGCCGGTGTCGTGACCGCGGTGCCGACGCCGGAGACCAGCCCCAAGGAGTTCGCGCCGACCATGCAGGGCGGCCTGCAATGGCCGAAATGGGGCATGTTCGTCGAGTCCAAGGGCAAGCAGGGCGAGAAGTGCGACATGGAGGACGCCTGCAAGCTCCTCGACTACGTCAAGGAATGGGAGCACGCGACCAACAGCGCGGAGCGCCGCAAGGCGTGGGACAAGATCCTGCAGACCAACGCCGACGAGGTGTTCTCCATCGGCACGGTGAACGGCATCCGCCAGCCGATTGTGGTCGGCCCCAAGGTGCGCAACGTGCCGAAGGAGGGCTATTACGCCTGGGATCCCGGCGGATATATCGGCCTCTACCAGCCCGACACGTTCTGGATCGCGCCATAACCTCTTCCGGACCGCGAGCGTCCCGCTCGCCCATGACTATGAGCGCGCGGGACGCGCGCGGTCCGTAAGATTACCACGTATCAATATTCGGCCGCTTCTTGTGCCCATTGCGCGGGCGCGGCTTGGCGTCGAGCAGGGCGGTCGCGATCCAGCGCCGGGAATCGGAGGGATCGATCACTTCATCGACCTCGAAATAGGTCGCGGTGCTGAGCGCCTTGCCGCGGGCATAGGCCGCCGCCACCATCTTGTCGAACAGCGCGCGGCGCTCGGCCGGGTCGGTCACCGCCTCGAGCTCCTTGCGATAGCCGAGCTTTACCGCGCCCTCCAGTCCCATGCCGCCGAACTCGCCGGTCGGCCAGGAGATGGCGAAGGTGCCGGCATGGAACGAGCCGCCGGCCATCGCCTGGGCGCCCAGCCCGTAGGCCTTGCGCAGCACGATGGTGCCGAACGGCACGCCGAGGTTGGCGCCGGTCACGAACAGGCGCGAGCAATGGCGCACCAGGGCGGTCTTCTCGACCTCGGGTCCGACCATCATGCCGGGCGTGTCGCACAGGAACAGGACCGGCAGGTCGAAGGCGTCGCAAAGCTGCAGGAACCGCGCGGCCTTGTCCGAGCCGTCCGAGTCGATGGCGCCCGCGAGATGCATCGGATTGTTGGCGACGATGCCGAGCGGCTTGCCCTCGATGCGCACGAGCGCCGTCACCATGCCCGGCCCGAAGGCGCGGCGCAGCTCGAGCACCGAGCCCTCGTCGCAGAGCGTGGCGATGACGTCGCGCACGTCGTAGACACGCAGCCGATTCTCCGGGATGGCCCGGCGCAGCAGGCGCTGGTCGGCGGCGCGCCACTCGGGCAGCGCGCCCTGGAAGTAGGAGAGATATTTCTTGGCCACCGCCACCGCCTCGGCCTCGTCCTCGACGGCGATGTCGACCGTGCCGTTGGGCACCTGCACGCTCATCGGGCCGACTTCCTCGGGCGCGAACACGCCGAGATTGCCGCCCTCGATCATGGCCGGGCCGCCCATGCCGATCGACGAGTTCTTGGTCGCGATCACCACGTCGCAGCAGCCGAGCAGCGCGGCGTTGCCGGCGAAGCAGCGGCCCGAGTTGATGCCGACCAGCGGCGACACGCCACTGAGACGCCCGAAGATGTGAAACGCCATGGTGTTCAGCCCGGCCACCGACTGCACGTCGACGTCGCCCGGCCGGCCGCCGCCGCCTTCGGTGAAGAAGACCAGCGGGATGCGCTGTTCTTCGACGATCTCGAACAGCCGGTCCTTCTTGTGATGGTTGGTCTTGCCCTGGGTGCCGGCCAGCACGGTGTAATCGTAGTGCGCCACGGCAACGCGACTGCGCTCGGGTCCGAACAGCGAACCGTTGACCCGGCCGATGCCGGTTATGAGCCCGTCGGCCGGGGTCTTTTCGATCAAATCCTCGGCGGTGCGGCGCGTGCGCTGGCTGGCGATGGCGAAGGCGCCCCATTCGACGAAACTGCCGGGATCGACCAGGTCTAAAAGGTTCTGCCGCGCCGTGCGCTGGTTGGTCTTGCGCCGCCGCGCCACAGCCTCGGGCCGCTTGTCGTCGAGGGTGAGCGCGCGGCGCTCGAAATATTCGGCCAGGTCGGGCCGGATATGGTCGAGGTCGATCTTCTCCTCGGCCGCCGCGCCCTTGACCTCGACATCGGCCTCCTCGACGAAAAGCAGCGGATGGCCTTCATAGATCGTCTCGCCGGCCTCGACCGCGATCCGCCACACATAGCCGCGCGCCGGGCTCCGGATCTCGTGCTGCATCTTCATGGCATCCATGATCAGCAACGGCTGGCCGGCGGCGACCGCGTCGCCCTCCTTCACGGAAATGCTGACGATCGTTCCCTGCATGGGCGCCGGCACAGCCACGGTTCCTTCCGGCACGTCGCTCGCGGTCTCCGCGGCTGCCTGCTGGTTGGTCTTGCCGAAGGCCAGCACGGCCAGCGGGTCGACGGCGTCGACGCGAGCCCCCGCCTGCCGTACGGCCGCGGCCGGCGCTGACGCCTGGAAATAGAGCCCAGGCTGCAATTTGGCGGCCGCATCGATCAGCGCCCTGGCATGCTCGTCGATGAAGCGGGTGTGGACCTTGTCGGCGCGGAAATCGCGGTGCGCCAGCAGGGCGCGCAGAAAGGCGATATTGCTGGGCGCGCCTTCCAGCCGGAAGGCGGCGAGCGCGCGTTCGGCCCGCGCCAGCGCATCGGCAAAGTCGTCCGACGGGCTGTGCACGATCAGCTTGGCGAGCAGCGAATCGAAGTTGGGATTGGTGCGGTAGCCGGCATAGCCGTAGGTATCGACCCGCACGCCGGGCCCCGAGGGCGGTTCGAACACCGTGAGCGTGCCGCCGCCCGGCTTGGCCGAGCCGTCCGCCGTCATGGTCTCCATGTTGATGCGAAGCTGAATGGCATGGCCGCGCGGCGCGGTCCCTTCGAGGCCGGCCTTGGCCAGGCTGGCGCCATTCGTCAGCAGCAGCTGCGCCTTCACCAGGTCGACACGCCACACTTCCTCTGTGACGGTGTGCTCGACCTGCAGGCGCGGGTTGGCTTCGATGAAAAAGAACTCCGTTCCGTCGACCAGGAACTCGAAGGTGCCGAGGCTGCGATATTTCACGGCCTTGGCCATGGCGATTGCGGCCTCGACGATCTTCTTTCGCAGCGCCGGCTTGAGGTTGGGGCTGGGCGCCAGCTCGACGATCTTCTGGCTGCGCCGCTGCAGGGTGCACTCGCGCTCGCCCAGGGCCACGATGCCGCCCTTGCCGTCGCCCACGATCTGCACCTCGATGTGGCGCGCCCGGCCGACCAGCCGCTCGGCATAGAGATCGCCGTTGCCGAAAGCCGACTTCGCTTCGGCCGTGGCGCGGGCGAAGGCGTCGGCGATTGCGCCTTCTTCCTCGATCAACCGCATGCCCCGCCCGCCGCCGCCGGCGATGGCTTTGAGGGCGATGCCCGACTTGGCGTGCTTGCTGAAGAACGCCGTCGCGCCGGCGAGGTCGGTCGCGCCGTCGGTACCCGGCAACACCGGCACCTTGCACTTCCGGGCATGGCCACGGGCGTGCGCCTTGTCGCCGAACAGTTTCAGCTGGTCGGGCGTCGGGCCGACGAAGGTGATCCTGGCCTCGGCGCAAGCCTGGGCGAAGGCCGCGTTCTCGGCGAGGAAGCCATAGCCCGGATGCAGCGAATCACACTTGGCCTTTTTGGCCGCCGCGATCACGCCGGCGATGTCGAGATAGGCCGCCGCGCCCTTGCCCTTGAGCGCCACCGCCCGGTCGACCCGCCTGATATGCAGCGACGTGGCGTCGTCCGCGGAATGGATGCCGACCGAGGCGACGCCGAGCTCGGCGGCGGCCTGGGCGATGCGGATGGCGATCTCGCCGCGGTTGGCGATCAGCAGTTTTCTAGGCATGTCGGCGCATCTCGGGCTAAAAACTCTTCATGGTGAAAAGGCTGCTCATTGTGGCGCACGCGCCGTCGGAGAACACCCTCTCCTTGCGTGAGGCGACGGAACGCGGCGCGCTGAGCGAAACGGGCATCGAGGTGCGCGTGGTGGCGCCCTTGCAGGCCGGTCCCGACGACGTGCTGGCAGCGCAAGCGGTGATCCTCGGCACCACCGAAAACCTGGGCTACATGAGCGGCGCGCTAAAAGACTTCTTCGACCGCTCCTACAATCCGCTCCTGGAGAAGACCCAGGGCCTGCCCTACGCGCTCTACATCCGCGCCGGCAGCGACGGCACCGGCACGCGCCGCGGCGTGGAGACCATCACGACCGGCCTGCGCTGGCGCGCCGTTCAGGAGCCGCTGATCTGCCGGGGCGCCTGGCAGCCCGCCTTCGTCGGCCAGTGCGAGGAGCTGGGCGCGGCGATGGCGGCGGGACTGGCCGCCGGAATTTTTTAGTCATCGGACCGCGGGCCTCCAGGCCCGCATCATGATCATGAGCGGGCCTGGAGGCCCGCGGTCCGCTTGAGACCTACTCGGCCGCCGCCTTGTTCTTCTTCTCCGCCGGGTCGTCCATCATCACGGTGATGTCGGCGGCGATATGGTGCGTCGGGCCCTCGGTGCTCTGGTTCTCTTGCACGATGGTGCGGCCGTAGGCCGAGATCGTGGGCACGGCGTCCGGCGCGACCGGCGCCGCGCGCTTCTTGCGCTTGAGCGCCGCTGCGATGAAGGGCGCGAGCTCCGACTGTTTCCTGGCGTCGCGCGCCGCCTGGTCGGCCTTCAAGGCGGGCATCACCTTGGCCGCGAAAAGGTTCAGCGACTCGCAGATGTGCTCGTGCTTGTTGCGGCCGCCCTGCTGGATGAACACGACCTGATCGACGCCGGCATCCCGGTAGCTCCTGAGGTGCTCGGTGAGCTCGGCCGGCGTGCCGATGCCGCTGCCCTGCCCGACGGGCGGTAGCTTGTCCTTGGCCGCTTCGAAGCGCTGCCAGACGTCGGTGACGCCCGGCTGGTGATGGCCATAGACGTAGTAGTGGCCGAGCGAATAGCCGAAGAACTGGAAGCCCTCGGCGCCGCGCCGGCGCGCCTCCTCGCGATCCTCGTGGCAGGAGAAGCCGGTCACCATGGCGACACTGGCGTTCACCGCATGGCCGATCGGCACGCACTCCTCGCTCTTGATGATCTCGTAATACTCGTGCGCCCACTTGCCGGCCTCAGCCGGATCGACGAAGGCGAAGGTGAGCGCGCCGATGCCGGCGCGGGCGGCGGCATGGATGGTCTCGCGCCGGCTGCACGCCACCCAGATCGGCGGATGCGGCTTCTGCAAGGGCTTGGGGACCACGTTGCGCACCGGCATGGAGAAGAACTTGCCCTTGAAGCCGGGATAGGGGCTCATCGCCATCATGTCGGCGGTCTGCTCGACCGCCTCGGCCCACATCGCCTTCTTCTGGTCGGGGTCGATGCCGAAGCCTTCGAGCTCGACCCGCGAGGCCGATTCGCCGGTGCCCCAGTCGACCCGCCCGTCGGAGACGAGGTCGAGCGTGGCGATGCGCTCGGCGACGCGGGCGGGATGATTGTAGCCGGGCGGCGCCAGCACCACGCCGTGACCGATACGGATGCGGCTGGTGCGTGCGGCGCAGGCAGCGAGAAAGACTTCCGGCGCCGAGGAGTGGGCGTATTCCTCGAGGAAGTGGTGCTCGACTTCCCAGATGTAATCGATGCCCAGGCTGTCGGCCAATTCGACCTGCGCCAGCGCGTCCTTGAACAGCCGATGCTCCGACTCGGCTGTCCACGGACGCGGCAGCTGGTGCTCGTACAGAAGCCCGAACTTCATGGCCTTCTCTCCTTATTGCGCGGTGTAGCCACCGTCGACGACCAGGCCCGCGCCGGTCATGAAGGCGGCATCGTCGGAGGCCAGGAACACGATGCCCTTGGCGATGTCGTCGGCCAGGCCCAGCCGGCCGATGGGATGCATGGTCGTGGAAACCTTGCGCGTGGCCTCGGTGTCGTTGGTGCCGAGCGCCTTGGCCCGCATGACGAAGGTCTGCTGGCCCATGTCGGTATCGATGACGCCGGGATGGATCGAGTTCACGCGGATCCTGTAACCCTTGCGGCCGAATTCCAGCGCCGTCGACTTGGTGAACAGGGTCACGCCGCCCTTGGTCAGCGAATAGAGGGGATCGAGCTGCGAGCCGACCAGCCCGGCGACCGAGGCGAGATTGACGATGGCCGCGCCGTGCGGGCTTCTCTGGCCGCTCGCCTTGAGATGCGGCAGGGCGGCACGCGTGCCCAGCACGACGCCGGTCAGGTTCACGGCGACGAGCTTGTTCCACTCATCGATTGTGGCTTCCTCGACGCCCTTGCCGTTGAAGATGCCGGCATTGTTCACCAGCACGTCGAGCTTGCCGAATTTCTTCACCGTGCCATCAAGCGCAGCGGCCCAGCTCGCCTCCCGGGTGACGTCGAGCGAGAGGTAGAGCGCCTGCCCCCCCGCCGCCTCGATCTCCTTGGCCGTCTGCCGGCCGCGCTCGTCCAAGACGTCGCCGATCGCCACCTTGGCGCCGGCCGACGCCATGAGCCTGGCCGTCGCCCCACCGATGCCACGCGCCGCGCCGCTCAAAAACGCTACCTTGCCGTCGAGCCGGTTCATCGACTATCTCCCGTTGGGGGCGCGCCACTCCAGTGGCGCGATCTTCACTGCGATCAACAAAGACGCGCGACTGGAGTCGCGCGCCCCCAGCCTAACCCTTCCCCAACTTGTTGAACGGCACGTCCTTGTCGACGCGGATGTCGGCCGGCAGGCCAAGCACGCGCTCGGCCACGATATTGCGCAAAATCTCGTCGGTGCCGCCGGCGATGCGGAAGCCGGCGCCGCCGATCCACTGCGCCTGGAAGCCCGCGGCGTGCGGCACCTCCTCCTTCATGATGCCGGCCGGCCCCATCAGCTCCATGGCGAAGGCGCCCATGTCCTGCATCTTGGGGGCGGCCACGATCTTGATGATCGAGGATTCGGGGCCGGGCGTCTGGCCCTTGGAGAGCGCGGTGAGCGTGCGATAGCGCGTGAGCTTCAGGCCTTGCTGCTGGACGTACCAGTCGGCGATCTTGCCGCGCACCTGCTGGTTGCGGATCGCCGGTCCGTCCTCGAGCTCGGTGTCGCGCGCCAGTTCCATCAGCTCGTCGACATCGAGGCCGCCCGACGGCAGGCCGACCGCCAGGCGCTCGTTCATGAGCGTGGTGAGCGCCGCCTTCCAGCCCTCGCCCACCTTGCCCAAGCGCTGGCTGTCGGGGATGCGCACGTCGGTGAAGAACACCTCGTTGAAGTTGGCGCCGCCCGACATCTGCTTGATCGGCCGCACCTCGACGCCCGGCGTCTTCATCGACAGGAAGAACATGGTGAGGCCGGCGTGCTTGGGCACGTTGGGATCGGTGCGGGTGATGATGATGCCGTAGTCGCTGTAATGCGCGCCCGAGGTCCACACCTTCTGGCCGTTGATCACCCAGCCCTCGCCGTCGCGCTCGGCGCGGGTGCGGATACCGGCCACGTCGGAGCCCGCAGCCGGCTCGGAGAAAAGCTGGCACCACACTTCCTGGCCGTGCAGCGCCGGCTTGACGTAGCGTTTCAGGTGCTCGGGCGCGGCGTAGGCCATCATGGTGGGAATGCACATGCCGAGGCCAATGTCGAAGAAGCCGAGCGGCACCAGGTAGTTGGCCTCTTCCTGCTGGTAGATCACCTGCAGGATGGGCGAGCCGCCGCGGCAGCCATATTCCTTGGGCCAAGTGATACGCGCATAGCCGGCGGCGGCCTTCTTGTCCTGCCATTCCTTGGCTTTCCTCAGCAGCTCGGGATCGTCGTTGCGCGCCCTGAAACTCTGCTTGTCGTCGCTCTTGCGGGTGGCGTTGGCGTCGAGCCAGGCGCGCACTTCCTTGCGGAACGCGGCTTCGTCGGGCGTGTCGTTGAAATCCATGGGTTTCCTCCCATCACCTCATCCTGAGGAGCGCCCACAGGGCGCGTCTCGAAGGATGGGCCTCAGTCTTGTCGTTTGCCCACCCTTCGAGACGCATCGCTACGCGATGCTCCTCAGGGTGAGGCGGTGCGTTAAGCCACATTCTTCTGTTCCAGCCTCGTCACCAGCTTGTCCTTCCACGCCATCGGCCCGCCCAGCGACAGCGCCATGACGCGCGCCCGGCGATAGTGGAATTGCGTGTCGGCCTCCCAGGTGAAGCCGATGCCGCCATGGGTCTGGATGTTCTCCTTCGAGGCGAAGTCGTAGGCCTCGGTCGCCGCGATGCGCGCCGCCGCCGCCGCCAGCGGCAGGTCGGCGCCGCCATCCGCCAGCATCATGGCGCCGTAATAGGCGTTGGAGCGCGCCAGCTCGAGCTTCACATAGCAGTCGGCGAGCTTGTGCTTGATCGCCTGGTAGGAGCCGATGGCGCGGCCGAAGGCCTGACGCTGCAGGGCATAGTCGCGCGCCATCCACATCGCCGCTTCCGCGCCGCCCACCTGGGCGAAGGCGAAATAGACCGCGGCGGCATCGTAGAGCCGCTCGAGCAGCCGCCAGCCCTCACCCTCGGCGCCCAAAAGCTCAGCCGCCGCGTCCTTGAAGGTGAGCTCGGCGTGCTTGCGCGCCGGGTCGATCGTTTCGACCCGCTTGCGGCTCACCGCCGATTGCTTGAGGTCGACCAGCACCAGCGAGACGGCGCGATCGCCTTGGCCTCCGGTATTGGCGAGCACAAGCGCAAAGGTCGCCGCCTCGCCGTCGGCCACCGGCACCTTCTTGCCGTTGAGACGTCCGCCGCCGAAGGTTGTGCGGATGGTGCGCGGCTTGGGCGGTTGCGGGCCTTCGGCGATGGCCAGCGTGCCGATCGCCTCGCCCGACGCCAGCATGGTTAGCCATTTCTTCTGCTGCGCCTCCGAGCCCGCGAGCTTCAGCGCCTCGGTCGCCAGCACGACCGACGTGTCGAACGGCACTGGTGCTGCGGCGCGGCCGATCTCCTCGGCGACGACGCAGAGCTCCAGCGGCGAGAGCCCGAGTCCGCCCAACGCCTCCGGGATGCCGATGCCCGGCACGCCGAGAGCGACCAGGCCTTTCCAGACTTCCGCGGCATGGGTTTCGTTGCCGTCGAGCACACGGCGCACGACCTTGGTCGGGCACTTGTCGGCGAGGAACTTGCGAACCTGCTCCTTGAGCAGCTTCTGGTCGTCGGAAAAATCGAAGTTCATGATGGGGCCAAGCCTAGCAAGCCCAACCGTATCGGGGAACGGTAGAAGGTTCCGACAGGCGGGCTGAGCGATGTGATAGGGTGCGGCCATGGACACGACGCAAATCAAGGACTGGCACGCCCACGTCTACTTCGATGCCGCCTCGCGCGATCCCGCCTGGGCGTTGCGCGAGAAGATCGAGAAGACGTTCGACATCGAGATGGGCCGCTTCCACGAAAAGCCGATCGGCCCGCACCCGATGTTCAGCTACCAAGTGGCGTTCAAGAACGACAAGCTCGCGCCGCTGATCTCCTGGCTGACGCTGAACCACGGCGACCTCACCGTGTTCATCCATCCCAATACCGGCCAGGATCTCGAAGACCATCGCGATCGCGCTGTGTGGATCGGCAAATCAGTGCCCCTGGTGCTCGACATCTTCACCAAAAAGGACTGACCCATGGATTCGCTGCTGCCGCTGGCCAGGAAGGTCGGCGAGAAACTGAAGGCGCGCAAGGAGACGGTGGGTGTGTCGGAATCGTCGGCCGGCGGCCTCGTCTCTGCCGTGCTGCTCGCCGTGCCCGGCGCGTCGGCCTACTTCATGGGCGGCGCCGTGGTCTACACGCGCCCCGCCGGCGAAGCTTTCCTGACCGCGACCAAGGAAAAGCGCGCGGGCATTCGCTCCTCGTCAGAGCCGTGGGCGACTCTCGCCGCCGAACTCGTCCGCGAGCGACTGAACACGACCTGGGGTCTCGCGGAAACCGGCGCTTCCGGTCCAACCGGCAATTCCTATGGCGATCCCGCCGGTCACACCTGCGTCGCAGTCGTCGGCCCCAAGGGCAAGGTCGCGCGCACCCTGCGCACAGGTTCGGCCGACCGCGTCGCCAACATGCGGGCGTTCGCCGCCGAGGCGCTGAAGCTGATGGATGAGCAGCTCTCCTGACGCAGAATTTGCAAGAGCTGCTCCGTCCAGCATTCTTGACCAGCGAAAGCCACGTCACGCTCAGCGGGTGAGACTCGACTTCCGGCATCGATGACGGGTCTTCTGCCGGCATTTCCGATTTCTTCGGGGGATCCGTGGGAGCTGTGACTGAACGGCGGCTCTCCGAAGCGTCACCCGTCCTGGCACTCACGTGGCAAGGTTCGATTACAAAACGCGCCCGTACTTCCTGATCTGCATTTCTACTTCCGTTTGCAGCTCGGGAAGCGATGAGAAGACGCGGTTCGTGAGCTCACGATGGATGTCTGCGATAGCGCTGGCTATGGCGAGTCCGTAAATCCTGGCTTCCTCTTCTCTGCAATCATGTTGGAGAAGAGGAAGCAGTTGCTCAAGAGCTGCTGCGGATTTGAATGCCGTACGGACGATATGCAGAGCCAGCTCTTTGTCCATGGTGACCTCATTCGCTCATGCACATATTATAGCATTTCAAATAGTCCCACTGATTGAGGTCGCTCCAGGGATACGGCTTAGGGCGCAGAAGAAGTGGATAACAGCGTTCTACGCATTGGCTGTGCTTACTCGCATCCGTCATGCTCAATTGCTGACCGAAGAAGCCTTGATTGCCACTGGCCTCCATCGCCCCCCTTTGGGCGTGCGGTAAGAGGGCGCCCAGAATGCTCCGGAGCGGCGCGCTGGGCATGATCTCGCTTGCCCCGACGCTACCTGACTGGACGACACTGCGGCTCCTTGGGGCATTATCGCCGACAAGGAAATCCGGGGTGTCGTCCACCAGCCCAACGCGAAATCCAGGTACGCTAGCCTGGGGAACGACGTTAGGCATGAGGCCACCGCCGTACGGGCCAACGTTCGGCGGCGGTCCGCCGAAAGTGCCAGCGAAGTTGCGACGTGGCAAACCGTTTTCATCGATGTCAAAGCCGGGCGGATCTTTGACAGGCCTCACGCGAAACCCCGGCACATCGACCCGAGGAGTAACATTGAACATGGAATCACCTCCATCGCTTACCCGCGACCGTCGGTCCAAAGGGGGTACGGTCGCCCGCACCTCGTGGAAGCGACTGAACCGGGAACCGATATCGTAAGTGAAACTTCCGTATGTGTCAAATGAAACTTCCGACCATCAGGGGGATTTTCGCAAAGGGTGCGCCATGGTGAAGGCATCGGGGGCGATACCGTCCGCGACTTGCTTCCAGGTGACCGGCCGGGCAATTGGAAATCGAGGGCGCGCGCGCGGGGGAGCGAATTGGGCAACAGCAGGCTGCAGGGGCGGTCATTGCCCGACAGGCCCTCTCTCCCAGAAAAGCTGAATCTGATCTTTCACGGAAACTAAGGCGAGTAGGCTTGATAGGCCAAGCCTGGTGGTCGCACCGAACGTTCTCGTCGCTGAGGTGGCTGAGCGAAGAGTCGAGTCATCCACTTCTTGCAGGCCTCTAAGATGCCCTTTGCGGCGGCCTTCCGCCCGCCGTCATGCCGCCGTCGATCACCAACTCCTGGCCGGTCATGTAGTTGGCGGCCGCGGTGCAAAGGAACAGCACCCCATTGGCGATGTCCTGCGCCTCACCGGCGCGACTGAGCGGCACGACACCGATGGCGCGCTCGCGCGGGTCGATCGGTGCGTTGCTGCGGTTGCCGTCGGCGCCGGTCGGGATCTTGCCCCAGATCGGCGTGGCGATGATGCCGGGATGCACCGAATTGCAGCGGATGTTGTCGGCGGCATGCTCGAGCGCCACCGACTTGGCCAACAGCCGCACGCCGCCCTTGGTCGCCGAGTAGGCGGCGAGCCCGGGCGCGCCGCGCAGGCCGGCGATCGACGACATCAGCACGATCGAGCCGCCGCCCGCCTTCTTCATCGCCGGAATGGCATGCTTGATCGACAGGAAGACGCCGTCGAGATTGATCGCCTGCTGGCGCTGCCAGTCGGCGAGCGACATGTCGGCGATCGGCGACATGATGCCGATGCCGGCATTGGCCACCATGATGTCGAGCCGGCTAAAATTCTTCTCGGCCTCGGCGATCACGCCGGGCCAAGTCGGCTCGTCGCGCACGTCGTGGTGCAGATAGCGCGCCTTGCCGCCGGCTTTGATGATGCGCTCGACGACGGCCTTGCCCAGGTGATCGTCGATGTCGGTCACCAACACCGACGCGCCTTCGCGCGCCAGGGTTTCGGCGCAGGCTTCGCCAATGCCGGAGGCGCCGCCGGTGACGATGGCGGCTTTGCCCGAGACCTGGCCCATGTTGATATACCCCTCTGTCATCCTGAGCGCAGCGAAGGATCTCGTGCCGGTGGCAAGCGGCGATGAGGTCCTTCGCTACGCTCAGGACGACATTAACGGCCCTTGAAGTTGCCGACGCGCTTCTCGGCGTAGGACTTGATGCCCTCCTTGAAATCCTCGGTCTTGCGCGTCCAGTCCTGCTCGGTGAGCTCGCGCTCGGTCGCGGCCTCGGCGCCATCGGCGAAGCCTCGCCGCATGGTCTCGCGAGTCGACTGCACGGCGAGCGGGCCGCCCTCGGCGATTTCGGTGGCCAGCGCGATCGCCGCCTTGCGCACGTCGGCTAGCGGCACCAGCACGTCGGCGAGGCCCCAGGCATGGGCTTCCTCGCCGCCGATTCGCCGGCCGGTATAGAACATCAGGTTGGCCTTCTGCTGGCCGATCAGCCGCGGCAGCGTGAAGGTGAGCGAGAAGCCCGGATGGAAGCCGAGCCGCGTGAAGTTCGCCGAGAAGCGCGCTTCCGGGCAGGCGACGCGGAAGTCCGGCATCACCGCGAGGCCCAGCCCGCCACCGATCGCCGGCCCCTGGATCGCTCCCACACTGGGTTTCTTGGAACGGAACAGGCGGGTCGCTTCCTTGTAAAGATGCTTGCCGCTTTCGGCCGCGCCGGTCTGCGGACGGTTGGCGAAATCGGCGCCGGCGCAGAACGACTTGCCCTGGGCGCAGAGAACATAAGCGCGGATGTTCATGTCGCGGTCGAAGGCCTCGAACGCGTCGGCGATCTGGTTGATCAGCGAATTGTCGAAAAAGTTGTGCGGCGGGCGCTGGATCTCGACGATCCCGACATGACCCTCGCTGCTGACGCCGATATCCTTGTAGGTGGCGCTCATCTGTTTCCCCCACGGGCTATAAGTGAGCCGCGATATTGCCCCGCCCTCGGGGCGTCCGTCGAGTTGGGAGGATGAAAAATGCCGCAAAGCGAACGCCACGCCCTCGTCGTCGGCGGAGGCACCATGGGCGTGGGCATCATCGCCATGTTCCTGGGACACGGCTGGAAGGTCGATGTGGTGTCGCGCTCGGCTGGAACGCGCGACGGGTTGCCCGCCGCGTGCGCGCGCGCCCTCACGGCGATGGGCAAGCCCGCCGATACATCGGCTCTCGTGACCCATGCCACGCTGCCGGAAGCGTCGTGGCCCACGATCGACCTTGTCGTCGAGACGGTGACTGAAGACCTGGCCTTGAAGCAGAAACTATTTGCCGAGATGGAGATGCTCGCCAAGCCCGACGCCGCCCTCACCTCCAACTCGTCGAGCTTCCCGATCAGCCAGATCGGCAAGGGGCTGAAGACGCAGCACCGCATGATGGGCCTGCATTTCTTCATGCCGGCGCATCTGATCCCGCTGGTCGAGGTCGTGCGCTCCGTCCACACCGAGCCTGCACAGGCCGAACGGGTCGGCGCGATCATGTCGTCGCTCGGCAAGCGGCCGGTGCAGGTCAAGAAGGACGTGATCGGCTTTCTAGGCAACCGCATCCAGGGCGCGCTGATGCGCGAGGCCCTGTGGCTGATCGAGCAGGGTGTGGCCTCGCCGGAGGATGTCGACGCCACGGTGCGGTTGAGCTTCGGCTTCCGCTACGCCGCCGCCGGCCCGATCGTGCAGAAGGAGCATTCGGGCTGGGATACGACCTGCGCCGTGGCCAAGATCATCTGGCCCGACCTCACCAACGCCCCTGGCCCGCCGCCGATCCTGCAACGCAATGTCGATGAGGGCCGCATCGGCTTCAAGACCAAGCGCGGCTTCTTCGAATGGGACGACGAGTCCATTGCAAAAGAGCGCGCCCGCTACGAGCGCGCTCTTCGCAAATGCCTGGAAATCTTCCGCGAGGAAGGGATTCTTTAGTACACGTGCCGATCAGGCGTCTCGCCGGACCGCGGGCCTCCAGGCCCGCTCATGGTCTCCTGGACCGCGAGCCTCCGGCTCGCTCATGAGGCGCGCGAGACGCGCGCGGTCCGGAAGAGGCGGGCCTGGAGGCCCGCGCTCCAGCAAGATTTTCTTTAGGCGCTTCGCCCACGACCCCGACCGCCGCCGCCGAAGCGACGGCCGCCATTGCCGCGCGGCGGACCGCCGAACGGCCGGTCGCCTTGCGGGCGCGGCGTGTAAGGCCGGTTGGCACGCGGGCGGGCGCTGTATGTCTGCTCACCTTGCGGGCGATCGCCTTGGGGACGATCACCTTGCGGACGATCGCGATAGTCGCCGCGCGGCCACTGATGTTCGCCCTGTGCCGGCGGACGATCGCCGCGTGAGCGATCGCCGAACGCACGATGACCATGGCCGCCGGGGCCGCGATGCTGCCGCGGTTCGTCGCGCTCGTCGCGCTCGGCCCGGGGACGCATCGGCGGAGCCGCCGGCATGTCCTCGTTGGCCGGCGTCGAGATGACGGCGATGCGCTGGTTGGTCAGGCGCTCGATGCTCTTGAGTTGGCCGCGTTCGCTGCTGTCGCAGAACGACAGCGCGATGCCCGAGGCGCCGGCGCGCGCGGTGCGGCCGATGCGATGGACGTAGCTTTCGGCGTCGGCCGGCAGCTCGTAGTTGATGACGTGGGTCACGCCCACCACGTCGATGCCGCGCGAGGCGAGGTCGGTGGCGACCAGCACGCGGGCCTTACCGCGGCTGAAATTGTCGAGCGCCTTCTGCCGCGCGTTCTGCGACTTGTTGCCGTGGATCGCTTCTGAGACGACGCCGCGATCTTCCAGCGCCTCGGCGACGCGGTTGGCGCCGCGCTTGGTGCGGGTGAAGACGATGACCTTCTCGAGCGTCTCATCGGACAGAAGGTGACTGAGCAGCGCGCGCTTGGTGGCGGAGTTCACGAAATAGACGCGCTGGTCGATCTTGTCGACGGCGCGGCCCTGGCCCTGCGGCGCGATCTCGACCCGCTCGGGGTTCTTCAGGATCTCCGATGCGAGCTTGGCGACATCGCCCGGCATGGTGGCGGAGAACAAGAGCGTCTGGCGCTGCTTGGCAACCGAGCCGACGATGCGGCGCACGTCGCGGATGAAACCCATGTCGAACATGCGGTCGGCCTCGTCGACGACGAGGAACGTCACATTGCCCAACTTCACGTTGCCGCGCTCGACCAGGTCGAGCAGACGGCCCGGCGTGGCGACCAGGATGTCGACGCCGCGCGCCAGGGTCTCGATCTGGCGGCCATA
>Ga0070698_100001973_pt1 | contig 22816 bp, 19 predicted proteins | sample KBSK1502metaG_FD_65477 | JGI IMG/M metagenome (GOLD analysis project Ga0070698, IMG submission 65477) | Corn, switchgrass and miscanthus rhizosphere microbial communities from Kellogg Biological Station, Michigan, USA - KBS K1-50-2 metaG | ecosystem: Host-associated > Plants > Roots >...
GCTACTCGAGCTTTGTTCTCTGCCGGTCCTGTGGTGACAGTGTCCAGTGTCCGAATTGTGATGTGACATTGACCTATCACCGAAGTGAACGGGTGATCATCTGTCACTACTGCAACCATCGCGAGGCTGCTCCGCAGAAGTGTCCAAACTGTCAGGGGAAATACATCTACTACGTTGGCGAGGGCACACAGCAGATCGAAGAGCAACTCAAGAAACTCTTTCCCGAGATTCGGATCGCCCGCATCGATCGAGATACCGCATCGCGCCGCGGCGATTTTGAAAAGTCTCTTGGCGATTTTGGCTCGGGAAAGATCGACATGTTAGTTGGTACTCAGATACTTGCGAAGGGTCACGACTTCCCCAACGTTACACTGGTCGGCGTGGTCTCGGTTGATGCCGGGATGGCGCTGCCGGATTTCCGTGCCGCTGAAAGAACTTTCCAATTGCTGACGCAAGTTGCCGGACGCGCCGGGCGCGGGCATAGAGCCGGCAAAGTTCTGATTCAAACCTACCATCCGTATCACTACGCCCTCCGTCACGCCAGTGCTCAGGACTACGCGGGTTTTTACAATGAGGAAATTCGTCATCGTGAGAACCATACCTATCCGCCGTTCGTAGCCCTGGCGTCATTGCTGGTTCATGGTACCGACCTGGCGCGAGTCCGTTCTGAGGCCGTCGAACTTCGGAAGGAACTCGATCGGGCCAACGCCGAACGCGCCGCCCGCATTCTGGGTCCGGCGCCGGCGCCTCTCGCCAGATTAAAAGGCGAATTTCGAGTGCAGCTCCTGATCAAGTGTCGAAACCGGCGCGAACTGCGCAGAATTATCGACGAAGCGCTTAAAGCACTGAGCGAACGTAAGATTAATCTTCGCTCAATAAATGTTGAGATCGATCCGGTTTCGATCATGTAACGCAAACTGTTAGTTTGCGTGCGTTGATTGAGGGACAATAAAGGCGCCGCAAACTAACAGTTTGCGTTACACAAGAACACAGGCTGCCTGCTTGCGCCATATGCGCTAAACTTCCCGCCATGAAACTTTCTGAACTTGCTGCCTTGACTGCTGCTCATATTGATGAGGGCTCAGGCGATGTTGAGATTAGCGGCGCTGCCGGGCTTGATGACGCCAGGGGCGGCGACGTTTCCTTTCTCGCCAATCCGCGGTACACCTCCAAGGTAAATACGACCCAGGCGTCGGCAATCTATTTGTCGGAGGATGCACCTATCGAACGAGATATTCCGGTCTTGCGCGCTAAAAACCCTTACCTCGCCTACACCCGCGCACTGCGTCTCTTTCATCCTGAGCCACAGTTTGTTTCCTCAGTTCATGAGTCTGCAGTAATCGATTCCTCCGCCGAAGTTGCCGAGAATGTTTGGATTGGAGCAGGTGTCGTCATTGGGCCGTCGTGCCGGATTGCTGAAGGCGTGCGCCTTTATCCGAACGTGACCATCTACGAAAACGTCACCATCGGTAAAGACTCAAGCATTCATTCCGGAACGGTTATTCGCGAACGATCCCAAATTGGCGAACGCGTCGTTATCTATAACAACGTAGTGGTCGGTTGCGACGGCTTCGGTTATGCAAAGGACGAACAGAAGAGCTGGTTGAAGATTCCGCAAACCGGTCGCGTGGTGATTGAGGACGACGTGGAGATTGGCGCCGGCACCACAATCGATCGTGCGTCGGTAGGTGAGTCTCGGATCGGACGCGGAACGAAGATCGATAACCTGGTTCAGATCGGCCATTCGTGCACGATCGGTGAAGACTCGTTGCTGTGCGCCCAGGTTGGACTCGCCGGAAGTTCACACATCGGGAGTCGAGTCATACTTGCGGGACAGGCTGGAGTTGCCGGTCACCTCACGATTGGCGACGACGTAGTGCTGACAGCCAAGAGCGCCACCAGTCATGACGTGCCTGCGGGAAAGATGATTTCCGGCATACCCGCTTTTGATAATCGCGACTGGTTACGATCGACGGCAGCGTTTCGGCGATTGGGAGAAATGCAGCGAAGGCTTAGAGAACTGGAGAAAAAGCTGGAGGCGTTGGTAGGAAACAAGAGCGGGGGCGAGCCCCCTTCCTGACCTGCGAATTTTTTCTGCAGATTGAAGGGCTCCCAAGTTTCCAATAAAAAGCTCAAGCGAGAGAAGCTCGAGGTGAGGAAGGCGGACTTGCCCCCGCTCCTTAGGTAATCGCGACGCCATCCGCGATCACGACCTCGCCGTTCATGAAGCTGTTGCGATCGCTGACCACGAAGGCTGCGTACTCCGCAAGTTCTTCCGGACGGACCATGCGTCCTGTTTTGTGATTAGTCTGCGTTCGCGAACTTGATCGTTAGGTACGGTCAAGGCTTACAACCTCAAGCCGAAGGAGACAAAGAATAAAACAGGTACTGTTTTACGTCCTGCTACTGATCGCATTCGCCTACTTATTGAATCAGGCCCGAAAACCAACCAGGTGGATGGGCAGGTTCTTTCTGTGGGCAATGAATTCGTCTCATTCTGGTCTAACTGACTGGGGCTTGAAGCATGTCCTGATCGAGAAGCGCTTCACGATTCTGGATGTGGGCTGCGGTGGTGGCAGAACCATCAAGAAGCTGGCTGCGATTGCCAACGAAGGTCTGGTTTGCGGCGTTGATTACGCCAAGGGCAGTGTAGCCGCATCCCGCGGAAAAAATGCTCAGCTCATCAAGGCCGGCCGGGTGGAGATACGACAGGCTTCTGTATCTAAACTACCATTTCCTGACGACCAGTTTGATCTGGCAACCGCCGTGGAGACTCAATATTACTGGCCCGACCTCGTCAAGGACATGGCGGAGATCCGGCGCGTGCTGAAACCTGGCGGCACGCTCATCATCATTGCGGAAAGCTACAAAGGCGGCAGGTACGATAAGGTGAAGGGTTTGGTGATGAAGCTGTTGAGATCCACAGAGCTAAGCGTGTCTGAACATCGTGAATTATTTTTGACGGCGGGTTACACCGATGTTCAGATATTTGAGGAGCACAAGAAGGGGTGGATTTGCGGGACAGCCAGGAAGCCTTAAGTAATCGCGCCGCCATCCACAATCACAACCTCGCCGTTCATGAAGCTGTTACGATCACTCACCATGGCTGCTTAAAAACTCGGTCAACTCTGCTTTAGACGGCTTGTCCTGATTTCGCGTAAAACTCCCCGACAGTTGGCTCCCTGCGCGGCGCGCTGTTTCTTTCGTGCCGATACTTTGAGATCGTCTCATAGACAACTCGGCGCGCCCTATTAATGCTCCCAAGCGGCCGGTGCTCAGGCAAGCTGTGCCAGGGAGTAAACGACAAGTTCTCAGCAATCGTCATGCGCTCCTGAGTATCAAAGATCTGTGCCGGAATCCTGATCGTGGCAACTTTTCGGAATGGTGAAGCTTTTTCATTCCACCTCACGCTGGCATCTTCAATAGGCATTTGACGCGGATCAGTTTGAAGCTGAACCATGAAATCGAAATATGCATCCTGCCCGGCAAGATACTGCTTCATCACCTCGCGCAGGTAATCCTCCGAGGGGTTCCTCGGGATCCTGGTAACCTCGGCCTGATGGGGTTTGGCAGAGTATTTCACCACTTCTGACCCGAACTGGTAAGGCGTAGTGCTCCAAAAACGCACCTCCAGCAGATTGCCATGTCTCTTAAACGACCTGGCAGCGTTCCAGAGAACGCGCAGGTGTGAATTGAACGGGTTGAAAATGAATCGCAGGATTTTCAGTCGGCCTCCGCTCACAGCTTGGCTCAGTTCATAAAAATCAACCACATTCTGGTTAATGAACCTGGGAATGCTTACGACCAGGAAGTCCTGCGTTGTCTCATGGCTCTCATTCTCCAGTAGCTTTGCACCTGCGACGCCCAGGAGCTTTATCGCCATTCCACGAACATCTCTCCTGATATCTGCCTGTATCGTCGTGGATGAGTTGGATAAGCGAATGTAAGCAGGGTAGGTTCGTGGCTCTTTGAACACGCCAACGCGCAATTGTTCAGGCAGATGGGGCTCAACTTTGAATTCAGCTTTGAGGCAGCCAACAGTCTTTGGATGAGCATCGCGCCGCATGGCGCCCGGTTTGTATGTTCTCTCTATATCGCTCTTGAAGCTTTCTGCAATCTTGGTGATGTAATCATCTTCGCCAAGCACCGGGTATTCCCTTGCGAGGTTTAGCGTTGTCGCTGCCATCTAAGTAATCGCGCCGCCATCCACGATCACCACTTCACCGTTCATGAAGCTGTTGCGATCGCTCACCATGAAGGCTGCATACTCCGCGAGTTCTTCAGGACGGCCCATCCGTCCAGCAGAGGCCCAGAAGTGGTGCATTTGCAATAGCCGTTCGGGCAGTTCCTGAGCCAACTCAGTATCAAAAATTCCGGCGGCAATCGCGTTGACCTTGACGCCGAAGGTACCGGCCTCGCGCGAGAGACATTTCGTGAATCCAATCATCGCCGCTTTTGAAGTTGCATAGTGGACAGCGGTCGGTAGGGCCCTCATCGCGCCGATGGAAGTAATATTCAGAATGCTTCCCTTCCGTTGCCGAATCATCTGCTTGTAAATAGGTTTGGTGACTGCGAAGAGACTGCCGACGTTTGTGTTAATAACTTCGTCCCAGGCGCGATCGGTGGTGGTCGCAAAGTTGTCGCCGCGATTGATAGCAGCATTGTTGACCAGAATATCTATCCCGCCCCACTTTTCCACGATTTCGCGGGTCAACTTCTTCAAGCCGAGCCGATCGGTAACCGAGACTTTAAAACTAAGAGCGCGTCTTACATGACCCTCGATCTTGGCGACGACACCTTCGGCTAGATCGTCTCGCGAGCTGTAGTTGAAAGCAACGTCGGCGCCTTCGCGCGCAAAAATGTCGCAAAGCGCAGCGCCAATTCCGCGCGTGCCGCCGGTTATGAAAGCGCGCTTACCTTCGAGCAATAGGCTCACTGTCTAATTTGTCTCCTAAAAAGGCCCGCTTCGAGGATCGCAAGCGGGCAACTTGTTCTGAAGTGTGCTTATTTATGACTTGATTGCCGGGAAATTAGACTCTGAAAACAGAAAACAGTCAACGAGCGAGAACCGCTGGCGGGACAGTTCAGACCGAAACAACCTCAGCCAGGACCGCCTGTTCCTGCGTCTCGGTTGAAGCAGGGATGAGCGCGGTTATCTCTTCAACAATCGAACGGGTGGCATTGGGTATAGCGAGACCTATCGTCGCTGCGCGCATGGCGGAGTAATGAGCGGTATCTTCAACCATCAGACGAATCACAGGAACGATATCGACGGCGCGCCGCAACAACACCCCGGCGCCGCGTTTTACCAACATACTCGCTGTGCCCGCTTCCTGTGGCATCGGAGCCGTAATGCCGTCGGCGATAATTGGCAAGCGACAGGCAAATGCTTCGAAGGTCGTCAGTCCGCCGAGTTTCGAAATCATGACATTCGCCGCACCCATTAGTTGCTCGACGTGTTCGGAGTAACCAATCACCTTCACTGGGAAAGAAGCGGTTTCGGCGAGTGATTCCGCGTCAGCCCTGAGCTCTTCGTTTTTTCCGGCCAGGAAAATCGCCTGAACTTCAAGTTCCCCACGAACCAACTCGCGGAAGATCTGCGGAATATTCCCGCCACCTTCCCAACCAGCATTGACGAAGACCGTAAATTTCTCCGGATCCAGACCTAGCGCGCGGCGCGCGGCGCGTGCCGCGTCTTCGCCCGGATAGGCAAACTTATGATGCACCGGCATGCCGGAAATCTTGATTCGCTCCGGGGACACGCCATAATCGATCAACTGCTGCCGTGCTTCAGGACTCGCCACCAGGTAAAGCGATACCGCGTCGCAGGCCCAGCCTTTCCAGAAGCCATAGGACGGATCGGTTACGACCGAGACCAGTGGAATTCGATCAGAAAGCTTCAGTTCTTTGAGGACGCGCGCAAAAATATGTTGCGTCAAAGGGTGCACACTAACAACTACGTGCGGGCACCAACGCTCAAAGATTTCCAACACGTAGCCAATGCAGCGCTTATGAAAAAACTCTCGCGTCTCCGGACGAAAGCGATTCATCGCCCAATAGACATACTTCATCCAGGATTGCCGGTTTCTGAGCACCCAATTGTAGATACCAACCATCTTGGCCGTGATGGAATGTGACTCTTCTACCGCACGCACAACGCGAATTGCATACGACTGACCCTCAAAAAACTTGTGCACGCCCGCCACGATCGCCGCTGCGGCAGAACGATGCCCACCACCCGTGTCGGACGAGATAATGAGAATTTTTGGAGTCCGTTGCTTCATTACTTTTTTTGGAGTGCGGCGACCTGTCGCCGCTTTAGTCTGCGGCGGCTTGACGCCGCACGTTTCAAGCTGACTCTATACCAACTGGTCGCGACAGGTCGCGACCGACCAAAGCGGTGACAGGTCACCGCACTCCAAAATGTGCTACGCCCCGACGGCCATTCCCTCCGGCTCAGGGTGTAGCCGATCCATTTCTTTGCGCGCCTTCTTCATTTCCTTTTCCAGCTTTTTGATCTGGATCAAATGGCCGGGATTAAATGGTAAGGACGGGTAATAACTGTTGGACTCATGCGTACAGAAGCATCCGTCCAGAGCCTTCTTTCGTCTTTCCTTCATCGCCGGTGAGAGCCAGAGTTTCTGGAAATTCCAGTCGAAATCCCTCAAGTTGCCAATCGGCGCCAGATTCTCGCAAGAGGAAACAGTTCCCTCGTCGTATATCACGCCACCGGCGGTTCCTGCGTAACACTTCATCTGCGCCGTTTGCGTTTCCTGCGCCTTCGCGATTAGGCCGTGCATGTAAATATCGATCGCGGCCTTGAAGTAACCAGCGTTGCCGCCGTAGTTATTCTTGATTGCCGCATGACGCGAGTCGTCATCGATCATGGCCGCCAGCTTCTTATAGCGCGAATGATCGATGTTGAGTTCCACAGGATCAGCTGATGGTGGGCGAATGTAATTGAAGTTAACTTTGTCAGGCCGCAAGTCGTACTTCAAAAAGTCATACCACTCAAAAATCGTGTCCTGGTTGGAATTCATGAAGCAGGTGCACGTCTGCACATCAAGCTTCGGATACTCTTTTTTGATCGACTGCAAGTGGCGTGCGGTATCGATCGCGATATCCCAGGAACCTGGCTTCTGACGAATCTTTTCATGCGGCGCCTTAATCCCATCGATGCCGAGCGCAACGGTAACGTTCAGATCGGGACACTCCTGGAGTATGCGGGTAATGTCGGGAAAGATTCGTTTCTGAATCTGACCGTTTGACATGATGTAGACCGATTCGAGCCGGTTGTTCTTGTAAAAGGCCTGCACTATTTCCGGAAGGTCCTTGCGCGTGAAAGGCTCACCGCCGGCGAGGATCAAGACACCCAGGTTGCCGCCCATGGTCTCAGAGATTCTTTCAATCTCCGCAGTCTTCATCTGCAGCTTCTTGCGCGGACGATCGTCAAGCTCATCCGTAAAAAAACAGTGCGTACAGCGCATATCGCACACAGAAGTAACCAGAATATTCAGCAATATCGGTGAAAACGGCTGACCAATGGCCAGCTTTGCGTACCGCTTTAATAGCTCGCGTGTCGTGTAATCCATATCAACCTCAACTTAATAGCGCACATCATACTGATGTCTGATGCGAGACGTTAGATTAACAGATAAGAACTTCTAACGTAACCCCAACTAGTTGGACTGTAATAGTTTTGTAATTGCGCGGAGCTCTTTTTTGGAGTGCGGCGACCTGTCGCCGCTTTGTCTGCGGCGGCTCGAGGACGCACTCATCCTCGGCTTCATCTCAAAGTGGTCGCGACAGGTCGCGACCGACCAAAGCGGTGACAGGTCACCGCACTCCAAAGAGCTGAAGAAAGGACTCGCCCAGAAAGACTACGACACCGTCGTGCGTTCGCTGCGATTGGCAATCCCCAGCGCGCGCATGCGGCGGTAGAGGTGACTACGATCAACACCCATCAGTTCCGCAGCTCGCGAGACGTTGCCCTCAGCCTCGTCGAGCTTTCGTTGGATAAACTCGCGATGATAAGCGTCGGTCGCTTCCTTGAACGAGGGAAAACGGAAGGAAGCGGCCGGGGCCTCATCTTTTCCGTGGGGCGGCAAATCGCCTGCGGCTACTCTAACTCCCGGGTTCATGATCACCACGCGCTCGATGGTATTTCGCAACTCTCGCACGTTTCCCGGCCAGGAGTAGTTCTGCAACTCTTCGACTGCCTCCGCCGCAAATTCCTTTAATTCCTTCCCGTATGCCTGCGAAAAGTTTTGATTGAAATACTGAACCAACATTGGCACGTCTTCCAGACGCTCGCGCAACGGCGGCAACTCAAACGGAATTACGTTTAGCCGGTAAAACAGGTCGGGACGAAACTTGCCCTGCTCGATCTCACCGTCGAGACGCTTGTTTGTGGCGGCGATTATTCTGACGTCAACCTGCACCGACGTGCCGCTGCCTACCGGTTCAAACCTCTGCTCTTCAAGCACGCGCAAAACTTTTGCCTGGACGTTGGCGCTCATGTCGCCTATCTCATCCAGGAACAGCGTGGCGCCGTCGGCTAACTCAAACTTGCCCTTCTTAGCCGCGGTAGCGCCAGTGAACGCGCCCTTCACATGGCCGAACAATTCCGACTCGATCAACTCGTCGGGTATTGCCGCGGAGTTAACTTCAACAAACGGCGCGCCCGCGCGGCGCGACTTCGCGTGAATTGCATGCGCCACCAATTCCTTGCCCGTGCCTGATTCGCCATAGATCAGGACCCGACCATCCGTAGGAGCTACGATTGAAATCTGTTTGCGCAGCGCGCGCATTGCTACAGACTCGCCGACCATCGAGTACTCTTTTGCGAGTTCGGCCGACATCTCCGCGTTGATTAGTTCGAGTCGCTGCTGGCGCAGAGCGTTACGAACCGTCAGCAGCGTCTTCTCAATCGAGAGCGGCTTCTCAATGAAGTCGAAAGCGCCCAACTTGGTGGCGCGTACCGCAGTTTCGACGTTGCCATGTCCGGAGATGATCACCACGGCAGCATCCGATCCCGCCGCTCGCAACAGGCGCAGCGTCTCAAGGCCGTCAATTCCCGGCAACCAAACATCCAACAGGATGCAGCCGTAAGCGCGCCGCTCAACCGCTTCAAGACACTCTTCACCAGTCGCGACGGCGTCGCATACGAAGCCCTCGTCCTTCATCACGGCGCACAGCGTTTCGCGAATGCCCGGTTCGTCGTCGACTATGAGAATTGAATCCATAATGATAGGAGGCAGGAGCAGGCGGCAGGAGCAGATAACGTTCTTACTGCTGACTGCTCCTGCCTCCTGCTGCTGGTTTTTACTGATTCATCGCTGGCAACTCAATCACGAACCGCGCGCCACGTGGATAGTTTACGCCGGCGCGAATTCGGCCGCCGTGTTCCAGGACAATTCGCTGAACGATCGCCAGGCCGAGGCCCGTGCCGCTGCCGCGCGTGGAAAAGTAGGGTTGAAACAATCGTTTGAAATCATCGGGGCCAATTCCGTGTCCCGTATCAGAGACCGCGGCAATCAGCAGACTTCGATCCGAATCAAAACTCGTGGAAATGTCGATAAGTCGTTCGCCTTCGAGATCCGCCAACGCGTTGCCGGCGTTATCGATCAGGTTTACAAAGACGCGGCGCAGCTGTTCAGTATCCAACATCGCTGAGGGCAGATCTGAATCCAGGTGCGTCTCCACCGTCACACCGTCGAGCCTGCCCTCGTATAGAGCGATGGCATGACGTACCACTTCATTCAGGTCGGCGACTTCCAGTCGAGCCAGCGGCAAGCGCGCAAAACGCGAGAACTCGTCAACCATCGCTTTAAGACCGGCAACCTCGCGAGTGATTGTCTCGGTACACTCGTCGATGACTGCGGTTACTTGTACGTCCTCACCCCTGGCTGCGTCTATTTCGTTTTGGCCATTAGCACCATTCTGCCCGCTGGGTTCGTTTGCGCGCCGGTAACTCTTCGCGATGCGCTCGGCGGAAAGTTGGATCGGCGTTAAGGGGTTTTTGATTTCGTGCGCCATGCGCCTGGCAACTTCACTCCAAGCCGCAGCTCGCTGAGCGGCAAGTAATTCCGAAAGGTCTTCGAGCACGAGTACCACCCCACGCTTTTGTGCTGCAGATGCTCGCAGGGCTGTAGCCGTCAGGGCCACCGGCAGCGGCGCGTTCTCCCCGTTCTCAGCAGCTCCAGCCAGTTGGGCCTGTTCCGTCGCCTGTCCGGTACGACGCGCGCGCCGCAGAATTCGATCGATGACCGACCAATCTTCAGCGCCCATCAGGTTTTGAAGTCTCTCGTTCGCCCCTGCCGAGCCAAGTCGCAAAATTCGCGACGCGGCGGCGTTAATGGTGGTGACGCAATCATTCTCGTCGAGTGAAACAACTCCGGTCGCCAGAGAGTGAAGAATGGTTTCGATGTAATCCCGGCGTTCCTCGAGCGTCAGGTTTTTCTCACGAAGCGCGGCTGAACCGGCTTCAATCCGGCTGCGATTGTCTGCGAGCTGAGCGGTCATCTGGTTGAAAGAATGGGCCAGCAAAGCAAGCTCGTCCTCAGCAATCGTCGTCACGCGGTGGGTTAGGTTCCCCCGGGCTATCTCTTTTGACGCTTCGGCAAGGGCTTTGATGGGTGTGGCAATACCGCGCGCCAAATGGATAGCAACCCAGCTTGAGGCAAATAACAGCATGAGCGTCATCAGTCCGATTGTCGACAGGCCCAGTGAACGGACCCGGCGCTGCCGCGCCACAAGGTGTTGATACTCGCTTTGTGATCCGATGATCGTGTCACCCAAATCTCTGCCCGGCCGGCGCAGCGGCACCACTATCAGCCTCTGGCTTTCTGAAACGGGAACCACCATCGCGTCCAGGTCCTTGCCGTCCGTGAGACTCTCGTCAGCGCTTTTCAGCGCGCGTGCTTTCTCCATCAGGATCTCTAACTCTCGAGAGTCATTGGCAGATAACGACCCTTTGCTCACTGCGACCACTTTTCCAGTTGCGTCAACAACTTCCACGCCCGAGAGTTGTCCCCCGGCCACTACCCGATCAAGAGTCGCCTGCCTTTCAAGGTCAGACTGTGGCTTGAGTACTACCGCCAGCAACGAGGCGGTGTCTCGCAGGTTGCGGGTTTGGGTTTCCAGAGCTTCACGCTGAACTTCCTGGGCCTCGTTCACAACTCTGTCGTTAAAACCACCAAACCACTTTTCCAGCGATCGATTCAGGAAGAGGTACGAGAATACGGCCATCGCAATAATCGGAAGGAAGCTGATGGCTATGAAGTAGACGAGTAGACGCGTCTTTATTTTCGAGCCGAGTTGCAGTTCGCGCCGCTCGCGTCGCAATTTGAGCAGATTGCGCACAAAAATAAAGGAGAAAACTACGAAGGCGACGAAGTTGAGCGTGGACAAGGCATATAGCAACAGCGTGTCCGAAGCGGTGTCGGGGGGAATTACGGTCCATAGCCACAGTTGCTGGGAAACGATTATGGAGAGCAGCAGCAACACTGTTATCCCGAGGCTCCATATCAGGATTGGCCGCCGCCGAGTCAGTTTGGGCGGAGGTGTAGAGGGCAAAAGCTCGGAGGGATTTTCGTGCTGGTTGCTCATGAAGAAGTGGCGCAAGTTTAACATAACGAGGTAGGACAGGCAGTCTACCTGCCTGCGGTCAAGGGATCTGCTGGGGCCGCGGGCGTCCCGCCCGCAAACGCGCCGCAGGCGCGCAGACTTTCGGAAGTTGCTCCCAATACATCTTCGCGCTTCGCGCTCATTTGCGGGCGGGACGCCCGCGGTCCCAGCAAATCACCCGAGTGAAACCGCTGCATTATTCGCGTTCATCGTTTAGAATGCCCGCGCTTGATTTGATCGCTTACAGTCGGCTATTTCGCCATGGATCTCAAACAAGTCTTCATCAACTCCGCGGGCCGCCTTCGAAGCGGTTGGCGCTTGCTGATCTTCATCCTAATCTTCGTCATTCTTTCGTTCATCTTTGGGGCCGTGACGAAGAAAGCTATCGAGGCCGCGGTGCAATTCGTGCCGAGGAGTGGCGTGGCACGCTACCTCGAGAACTTTATCTTCCGGCTGATCTTTCTGATTGTCGCTCTGTTGGCAGGATTCATTTGCACACGCTTCCTCGAAGGTCTGCCGTGGCGAGCGTTGGGCTTGTGGTTACACGCAAAATGGGCTTGGGATTTCCTGCTTGGCTCAGTTATCGGAATCGTTTCGCTGGCACTGGCCACCGCCATCGCTACGGCCGGAGGCGGCTTGCGTTTCACTATCTCCCCGCGTGGGGCGCTCGTTCAGGTTGCACAAACGCTAGTCTTTTCAGCGTTGCTGTTTATCCTTGCCGCGCTAGCTGAAGAAGGCCTATTCCGGGGCTATCCCCTGCAAACACTGACGCGAGCCAACCTCGCTTGGCTCGGAGTCTTCGTGACATCAGTTCCCTTCGCAGCAATTCATCTGCGAAATCCCAATGTCGCCGCTGGGTTTACGTTCATCAACACTGCACTAGCCGGAGTTTGGTTGGCCGTCGCTTACCTTCGCACTCGCAGTTTGTGGTTTCCATTAGGGGTTCACTGGGCCTGGAACTGGGCGTTGGGATCACTTTTCGGACTCCCCGTCAGCGGCATCAGTGACCTCGCGCCACATCCGCTGCTGCGAGGCACCGACCTGGGACCCGCATGGCTCACCGGAGGCAGTTATGGTATCGAAGGTGGCTTGGCCTGCACGATTACCCTAATCGTTTCGACGATATTCATCTTGCGAACCGGGCTGGTTAACGCGACTCCCGAGATGAAGACACTTACCTCGCAGGAAAACCCGGTCCGATTGGGTAGAGAAGCGGAATAGAGGAAGAAGGAGAGGGGAAGAGGGGAAGAGGGGAAAAGGGGAAAGGTTAAGGGGGAAGAGGCGAACGACAAAGACGCCGGCTGGGCGACCGCCCCTATTGGCAACTGAACTGTGATCGTTTGGCGAAGCGCCGCTTTTCGCCATTCCCTTTACCCTTCCCCTTTACCCTTTTCCCCTTTTCCCCTCTTCCCCTTTTGTCTAACCTTGTTAACACTGTTCCCATCTCCTCCGTCTTATCGGTGTCCAGCGAATCAAGACCTCGAAGATCACCGTATGAGACAGCGCAATGTATGAATTCGAAGCCACAACGGACGTGCTTGTTATGACCGGCCAGGGAAAAGCTTCGATCGATCGACGACACCTCGAGGTCGCCCCAGCAGGCGCAGCGGCCGCAGCCACGGCCGCGTCCCCAATCACATCCGGCGACCCTGACGAATCGCAGGAGTCCAGGATAGTAAGGTCTGTTCTTGCCGGCGATCACGACATGTTCGGACGGCTTTACGAAGTCTACGCCCCGCTAGTACACGGAGTGCTGTTGGCGCGTATGCCACGAAGTGAAGTCGAGGACTTGGTTCAGGACATCTTTCTCCACGCCCTAAGAAAACTCCACACGCTGCGCGACGCCAACGCGTTTGGTCCCTGGATCGCGATGATTGCTCGCAATCGCGCGATGGACTTTCACCGTCGCTCACGCGAGACCGTTGAAGTGACTGACGATCTCAAGAGCAATGATTCGAGCGGCGCCAAAGCGGAAGAGATCCTGGCAATTATTCGAACGCTGCCCGACGCCTACCGCGAGACTCTGGTCTTGCGTTTAGTAGAAGGGATGACCGGGCCGGAAATCGCGGGCCGCACTGGTCTGACGCCTGCCTCCGTCCGCGTCAACTTACATCGGGGCATGAAACTGTTGCGCACCAAGCTCGGCTTTAAGGAGGGCTTATCATGAATTCCAATTTTAATAACGACGCCGACTACCTGTGGGACAAAACCGGCGAACCGGATCCTGAGATTCAACAACTCGAAGAGATTCTCGGCGCGCTTCGTTATCAACCTCGGCCACTAGAAATCCCAGCCGGACTGCACGTTGGTAGCGAGCGAAGTTTCTTTCGTAGTTATGCGACGCCTTTGGCGATTGCTGCGACCGTAGCGATGTTGTTGCTGGGGCTCGGACTGTGGCTTGGACTACAGCGGGTGCAGCGAGGTCCGCAACATGTCGTCAAGGGCCCGGACACGCCTCAGGTGAGACCAGTGTCCTCCCCGGACGAAAAGCAAAACACAGCCGTCGCGGTTTCAACGCCAGGGCCAGAACAGAAACGGATCGAAGAGTCTCCGCGCCATCGGGTAAACCCTTCGCAGCTTGCTCGAAATTCAAAACGGGATCGCAGCACAGCGATTAAGTATCAGCAGCTGACCGCGAAGCAACAACAGGAGGCCCAGGCAGCAAAGGATCAACTGATGCTGGCGCTTCGCGTAACCAGTGCGAAATTGAGCCTGGCGCAAAAGAAAGCACAAAGCACCAATGCCCCGGACCTGATTCACAATCAACACAAGATAGGATGAATGAAGCACTATGAAACTACTTTCCCGAACATTATTGAAAATCGCATCTCTGAAACTCGCCGCCCTGGCAGGTCTCCTGGTGCTGGGCGCCACGGCGACGGCGATGGCGCAGAATCCACGGATCCAAACCAGTCAGCTCGACGGCCTGACCGCGAAGGCGAGTGAGACAGTTGACGTAAATATCGACGAGAGCCTGATGGCGCTTACGATGAAGTTTCTTGGCAACGATGATGATGAAAAAAAGGTAAAGGAACTCGTCAGCGGCTTGAAAGGAATCTACGTCAAGAGCTTCGAGTTTGAAAGCGAGGGGCAGTACACCGAGGCAGACCTGGAAAGCATCCGGTCGCAACTGCGCAATCCAGCCTGGAGCAGGATCATTAACGCGAGGAGCAAGAAGGACGGCAGCATTGAAGTTTACCTGATGCACACCGGCTCTCAGATCAGCGGCCTGGCCGTACTGGCTACCGAGCTTAAAGAGATCACTGTCATCAACATCGTCGGGCCGGTAGACCTCGAAAAGCTGACCCAGCTTGAAGGCGAGTTTGGTATTCCTGAACTCGGACTCGGGGGCACAAAACCGAAGCGCAAGAATTGAGAATGGAGTGGTCCGTTCTATGAAGAAATCCATCGCTATCAGTCTCACGGCCCTGGCGCTCCTTAGTTTGGTTCCGGTCACGCAGGCCAAAGATGACCGCTTCGGCGACGTCGTGAAACTTATTGAGCAGTTCTACCACGTCAAACACCAGGGAATTCCGTTTCTGGCGCGCGCAGGGTTGAAAACTGCAACGACCGTTGCGCGCATATCAGGCGGACCGAGACGCCAGATTGCCGAGGCAGGCAGCGTGAAGGTCGCTTTTTTCGACGATCAGGACTTCAGGTCAACCAGCAGTTATGCAGGCTTCAAGTCTTCAATGAACGCAGTACTGACCGGATGGAGTCCATTGATTCAAGTGACGTCTCCGAAGGAAGAAGAACAGACGTACATCTATCTGCGCGAAGCTGGAGAAAAGTTCAACGTCATGGTCGTGACCATCGAGCCGCGTGAGGCGTGCGTCGTTCAGGTAAATCTCTCTCCCGCGAACCTGGCGAAGCTAATGCGAAACCCCGACGAAATGGGTAACACCATTACGGTCGACGCTACCACTAACGACAGAGAATAGAAACGAGGAGCGGGAACATGAACTCTGAGATCAACGTGAAGTTTGAGATCGATAAGACAACTGTTCGCCTGCTCGTCATACTAGCGGCCTTAATTGCCATCATCCTTATCGGATCACATTCGGTCGCCGCACAGGAAGTGGCGGAAACCATCAGCATCAACACGCGCGTAGTTTTCATGGACGCACTTGTTAAAGACAAACGCACCGGAGTTCCTATCGCCGATCTGACGCCTGAGAATTTCGAAATCTACGACAATGGAACGCTGCGTCCTATCTCCTACTTCACGCGAGAGGGTCAGGCGCGCAAACCACTCGCTCTGATTCTGATTCTCGATCTGCGCGACGACGGCGCCGGGCGTTTTCTCAAGCGGCCGGAAATTCTCAAGGCCATGGCTGATGAGTTGGCCAAGCTCTCACCCGAAGATGAAGTGGCAATTCTGGCGATGGACATTAATGGTGAGGACGAGAAGCGCGTTTGGCTTACTGAGTTCACTCGCGACCACGCACAAATTGTTGCCGCTCTCTCGCGTGCGCCGCAGTTTGTCGACGTCGATCCTGAAGACGCGGACGCTAAGGCAGCGAAGATGAACAATACGCAGAACAATAAGAGCGATGCCGACCACACCAGCGGTTTGACGTTAGGCTCTGATTCGTCTGCGAAGGAAGCCGCAAAGGAGAGTCCGAAAGATTCAAGCGGTCCGGCGCCGGCAACGCCAAAGTCGGATGAGAACGTGGAGGTCGAAGTCATAAAGGGAAAAAACGGTGCAGTAGTAACACGCACCACCAGAGCCGATGGGTCGGTTGGCGTCAAGCGTGTAAACAAGAAAGGCGATGTCACTCTTGAACTAGGCGACATTTACGACATGGCCGCCGCTGTTCGAGATACCACTCGCAAATCGCAGAAGGAGCGCCCTAACTCACAAACGGCGATCGTCTGGGTATCAGACGGCATTGCCCCAATCTTCTTTGAAGACCGCGACGCGACCGAAGAATTGGTGCTGCGTTCAAATGTGATTTTTAATTCCTTAACCACAGAGTTGAGGACGCTCTTCAAGTTAATCATGCCGATTGCAAAACCGGTCGCGGGCAAGTTCGGTGTCAGTGTTTACGGAAGTGCGAAGCGTCTGGCGCAGCAGTCAGGCGGCGAAGCGGTGAAGGTGAAGCGCACGAAAGACTACGCCGCCGGCCTCAGCAAGATCATCGGCAACCTGACCGCGCGCTACAGCCTCGGCTTCACGCTCGCCGAGGGTGAGAAAGATGATGGACGATTGCACAACCTGGAAGTGAAAGTGAAAGCAGCTGACGCCAAAGGCAAGACACGCAAACTGGAAGTCAGTTCGCGGCGCGGCTACTACTTGTCAGAGACTGGCGCGAAAGAACTGAAAGAGTCGACTGCCTCTAAAACTCAATAATTCTGACAGTACAAGGAGCCGGGGCAAGCCCGCCTTCCTCACCTGCGAATTTTTCCAGATTAAGGTTACGCTACAAGCTTGAGCAATTCGCAGGTCAGGAAGGCGGGCTTGCCCCCGCTCCTTTTGTTACCAGCTATCGCTTATCGATTGGCACGAACGGAAGATCGCGTCCGCCGATGTATTCGGCGCGAGGTCGGATGAGTTTGTTATCGGCGTACTGCTCGAGGATATGGCCGGTCCAGCCTGAGATTCGACTGACGGCGAAGATCGGCGTGTAGAGGTCGAGCGGAATTCCCATCATGTAGTAGGTCGAGGCTGAGAAGAAGTCCACGTTAGGATAGAGGCCCTTCTCCTTCATCATCACTTCTTCAACCTTTCGAGACATCTCGTACCACTTGGTATCGCCGGCGGCTTCCCCAACCTCTTTGGAAAACCTGCGTAGGTGAGTGGCGCGCGGATCTTCTGTTTTGTAAACCGCGTGGCCGAAGCCCATCATCTTTCGCTTCTCCGCGAGGGCTTGCTTCACATAGGGCTCTACATTTTCCAACGAACCAATCTCCAGCAAGGTCTTCATCACGTTGGTATTGGCACCACCGTGAAGCGGTCCTGAGAGTGCGCCGATGGCCGCGGTCACTGCTGCATACATGTCTGCCAGGGTGCCGGCGACAACGCGAGCAGTAAACGTTGAGGCGTTCAGCTCATGATCGGCATGCAGCGTCAGACAAACGTCAAAGACGTGCGCATCCCGCTCAGAAGGCTTTTCGCCATGAAGCTGATACAGAAAACTGGACGCGATATTCAAGGAAGAATCCGGCTCAACGGGTTCAAGGCCGCGGCGTATGCGATCAGACGCGGCCACGATCGTTGGGAACTGGGCGGTCAGCCGGATAGCCGTTTTGAGGCTCGTTTCACGAGAGATATCGCGCGAGTTCGCATCGAAGAACTCCAATGCCGAGATTGCCGTCCGCAAGACATCAATCGGATCCGCTTCGCGCGGGAACTGCTTCATCAAAGCGATGAGCTGCGCGGGGAGCTGGTAAGACGCTCTAAATGATTGCTCTAATTCCGAAAGCTCGGCGCGGTTCGGAAGACGCTTGTTCCAAAGCAAAAAAACTACTTCCTCGAAGCTGGCATGCTGGGCCAGATCGTGGATGTTGTAACCCTGGTAAATGAGTTCGCCTTTTTCTCCATTCACATCGGAGATCGACGACGTTGCTGCCGCAACTCCTCTGAGTCCTACTGCTGAACTGCCTTTTGAAGGGTTTGCTGTATTAGTCATGAAGTTTTTGTAGTGAAACGAATGTAACAAACCGAAACCACGTGTGACAAGTTCAACGCTAATTTCGCTCAAGTGATTTGCAGCTGACAATCACCGCATCGCCGCGACGCGCCTTCAGAAGTTTTGCCGCCGACTCGTTCGCAGCGGCAATCTCCAGAAACCCGGCGCTGCCCCAAATTCCAAACACCCGGCCCTTTCCTGCGGCTTCTTCCGAAAAGTAATTGCGAATCGACTTCACCAATTTCCCCTTGAGCCGGAGCGACGCGCCGGCAGCGATCATTTTCGCGGTCAAATCATTCTGCGTGATGTTTGTGACGCAGTTTCCAAAGCGATCGATGTGGATTATTCGCGCCAGCAGTTTGCCGTCACGAGACGTTGTCGGCGATAACGGCGGGAGGCGAACGATGTCAGAAATCGAGGTGCCCAACTGAGCCGGTTCGACGCCGGTCGACAACGCTGCTGCCACGGGTGCAAAAACATCGCGGCCATTGAAGGTTGCGCTAACTGGATGGCGAAAATATTCCGCGTTAGTCAAATGAAATAGTTCGACTGACGCAATCAGACTCTCCCTGCTCTCGCAAATGTAACTAAAAATTCCGTTGTCAGGTCCAATAAAGAACTGCTCTCCCAACCTAATCAGTACCGGTTTTCGAGCTGAGCCTACTCCCGGATCAACCACCGCAACATGAATCGTACCTGGAGGAAAGGATGCGCAGGCGGTAAGCAATGTGAAAGCTGCGGCCTCAATGTCTCCGGGAGGAATATCGTGTGTGATGTCAACTATGTTGGCCGTGGGATTACCGGCGAGGATTACGCCTTTGACTGCCGCGACGAAGTAGTCCGCATTGCCAAAGTCGGTGAGCAGAGTGACGACAGGACCGCCTGGACGCTGCGACGCGGAGACCGGAAGACGAGGCGCCTTATCACTCGATCGCCCCGGCTTCGTGTCTCCGCGTCTGCTTTTCACTTGGTAGGTTAGTGGGTTCTACTCGACACGCGTCTCAGTTGCGGTGCGAATTTTCATTTGTTGACCGCGTCCAAGGCGAACATCCTGTCCACGCTTGGTGAAGACACTGCCCGTACCAACCCCTGCGCCAATCGCTGCGCCAATCGCCGCGCCTTTGCCGCCGCCGACAACTGCTCCGATGATCGCACCGATGCCGGTCGAGGCGCCTACTCTCGAAATATCGTCTTTGGTTGAGCTTCTTCCTTTAACGCCACCTTCGGAATCGACAGTGCCTGCGTCGTCCCGGCTTCCCATGTCGATAAGTTCAACCACGTCAGCCTTGAGCGCGGTCGTTCGACCGTCCGGCATGTGGATCGCATCAAACTCGAGCTGGAGTTCCGATGTTCCCTTCACTTTTCCAGCTCGCTTAACGTGGGTCACGCGGCCATCAACCATCGCGCCCGCAAATTCTCGCGGCTCAATGACGCGCGCCTGAAAGCGATCGCCGCGTTGACTGGCGTCGGTTGAAATACCCGATTCCAATTCAACCAGGAGAATCGAATCGCGCGGAATAGAGAGCGGGCCATTCATTGCGCCACTCGTTTGACTATTGCCGGCTTGCCCTGAAGTACCTTGATCGTTCGGAGTCGAGTTGTCCGGGACATTCGCTGGGCTGGCCGGAGTGGCGTCGGTTGAGCCACGGCGCGAGAGTCCAGCTGGTATGTTCGATTCAAAGGGGCGGCGATCGTAGCCGGCGTTGTAGCCTGTTTCGAACCCCTGCTGATAACCGTCGCGATAGTCTTCGATCGTGCCCCAGGCTTCGTTGAAAGAGCGGTCGCCGCGTTGATAGTCCTCATTACTGCGAAAATCGCGGGCGGCATTCTGGGCAACGTCTCGCGAGCCGGCACTGAAACCGTCTGAGTAGCCGGTACGATAGCCGCGTTCCAATGCAGTCGCCTGGCCCGTCTGGGCCAAAGCTCCAGCAGCGTGCGAAACTGAGTTCACCATTGCCACCGTTCCAAACATCGTTAACGCAATCAGAGCTACCAGGGGAATTCTAAAGTATTTCATTTGCTGTTCCTTCCAGAGATTTACGGCGTCGACCTGCCGTATGTGTCTTGGGAGAGGTGCCTCTTACAATCGCGCTGGCTATTGTAGCGCAAACTATCCTTTTGCGGACTGCAAGTTGACTGTCAGCGGATGCAGTTTAGAGTTCAAACTTTAGTTTGTGCTTTCGACTCCCAACGAAAGTCCCAGCCTAAAGGCTGAACTCTAAACTGCTTGCCTCAAACTGTATCAGTCCGTCAGTCTACGTTACCTTGCCTTGACCGCCTCTAGGGTGCGTCCTAGACTCAAATCGCACAAACGCTGAAGAGATTTGCTTTGTGCAAAACTGACTTGGCCCTCAGATGCTCGTTTTGACTTACTGGTTGGCGCGGGGAGCCCAGACTAATGGCAGAAACTCGGAAGGTTTATCTCGATCATAGTGCTACGACGCCGGCGGACCGCCGGGTCGTCGAGGCGATGTTGCCATATTTGACCGAGAAATTTGGTAACGCGTCCAGCGTGCACTCTTTCGGCCAGGAAGCAAGGGCAGCCGTCGACCGAGCGCGTCGTGAAGTGGCGGCCTTAATCGGAGCCCGGGCCAATGAGATTGTGTTCGTCTCAGGAGGCACCGAGGCGAATAATCTCGCCATTCGCGGAATCACCGACGCCGCCCTGACCAGGAAGGACCTCTTGAATGGCAGCTCAACGAGTAAGGGTCATCTGATCACGTCCAGCATCGAGCACTCGTCCGTGCGAGGAATTTCTGACGAACTCGAAAAGCAGGGCTGGGACATAACCCGCTTGCCGGCTTACGAGGAAGGTATCGTTCGAACCGAGGACATTCGTGCCGCGCTACGCCCTGACACGGTGCTGATTTCAGTGATGCTTGCCAATAACGAAATCGGCACGCTGCAGCCGATCGCGGAAATTGGAGCACTCGTCCGCCAGGAACGTGCTCAAGGGCGCCGGCTTTGGTTTCACACCGATGCCGTTCAGGCAGCCGGACGAATTCCTCTGGACACGGAAACGCTCGGTTGCGATCTGTTGTCACTCTCCGCTCATAAACTCTACGCGCCTAAGGGGACCGGTGCGTTGTTTGTGCGGCGCGGTGTGCGGCTCGTTCCGCAGAATGTCGGCGGGCATCAGGAGCGTGAGAAGCGGGCAGGCACTGAAGGTGTTCCCGGCATCGTGGCGTTTGGAATGGCGGCGAAACTAGCGCGCGAGGAGATGGCGGAACGGTCAGAACACGAGCGGCATTTGCGCGATTGTTTTGAGGCGGGAGTGACCGAGCGCATTGAAGACATCGTTTTCAACGGCGACCGCGCGCGGCGTTTGTCGCATCTCTCAAACATTTCATTCCGCTTCATCGAAGGCGAAGGATTACTAATCAGCCTCGATCTTCAAGGCGTCGCGGTATCGACGGGCTCTGCCTGTTCTTCGGGGACACTTGAACCATCGCCGGTCATACAGGCGCTGGGACGCAATGATGAACTGGCCCGGGGCGCGATACGCTTCAGTTTCGGAAAAGACAATAGCGACAAGGATGTCGACTACGTTCTCGAGGTTCTCGCGCGTGCCGTCGAGAAGCTGCGACAGCTTTCACCTCTCAATAAGCTATCGACGATGACCGGGGTCGCTGAAGGTCTTCAGTCGCGATAGCAGTCTGCAACCACTCCAAACTGTAACGCAAACTGTTAGTTTGCGATGAATGAATAGCAGTCGACGAGCACGCAAACTGACAGTTTGCGTTACAAAATCAAACTAAGGCACTTCTAAACTTTGTACTCAAAAACTTTCAAAGATCACATCGCGAATCCCCGCAACGCGGGCGAGCTTCCGGACGCTAATGCCGCGGGCGAAGCGACGAATCCGGTCTGCGGTGATAGCCTGCGCCTCTCCCTACGCGTGCATCACGGTCTTATTGAAGCGGCAAACTTCCTGGCTTATGGCTGTCCGCCGACGCTGGTCTGTGGATCGATGTTGACGGAGTTGATTATTGGAAAGGCTGTTTCAGAAGCAATGCTGTTGACCCGCGCGGATCTGGTTGCCGCTGTTGGTGGTCTGCCGGCAAGAAAGCATCATGCCGCCGCACTGGCAATTGAGGTTCTTCGCTCAGCTATTGAAAACAAAGACAGCGGGGGCAAGCCTCCTTCCTCACCTGAGAGGTGATCGACCTTGCTCGATTGCTTCACCTTGAAAGCCATTCATCAAGCTAAAACGCGACAAGCTGAATCAGCTCGTGGTAAGGAAGGGAGCTTGCCCCGCTTGTTGAGTAAGCATCAACGATTCGGAGGACTACGCCGAGTCGACTGGGGAGTAGCGGTAGGCCTCTGATGATATTCAGGGCCGCAGTACTTCTTGGGCTCCGTCCCAAGCACGAAAGTTCTGGTGCGAATGACGGGACAGGTCTCCACCGCGATCAAGCCTGTAGTCGGATCGATGTCGAGTGTGATCGTGCCCTCCAGTCGCCCATCTTCGGTGGTTCGCAACTCTGATCGCGGGGATTTTCTCGGCGATGGGTTCGCCGACGGTTCCGTAATCGGTGGTGGTAATACCTGATCTG
>Ga0070698_100001974_pt1 | contig 22807 bp, 25 predicted proteins | sample KBSK1502metaG_FD_65477 | JGI IMG/M metagenome (GOLD analysis project Ga0070698, IMG submission 65477) | Corn, switchgrass and miscanthus rhizosphere microbial communities from Kellogg Biological Station, Michigan, USA - KBS K1-50-2 metaG | ecosystem: Host-associated > Plants > Roots >...
GCTCACGGTGACTCTCGAGCCGTCACAATCAACCCATGCCGCTGATAGCCGGTCACGCCAGGCCGCAGGTCGTCGCGCATCGTGGAGCGTCCTACGACAACGCCGAGCACACCCTGGGCGCCTACCTCAAGGCGCTCGAGGTCGGCGCCGAGGGGCTCGAGTGCGACGTCCGGCTCACCGCCGATGGCCACCTGGTGTGCGTGCACGACCGCGATCTGCGTCGTACGGCGAGCACCAAGGGCGTGGTCTCCGCGATGGACCTCGCCGACCTCAGCCAGCTCGACTTCGCCTCCTGGAAGAACCCGTGGGCCGACCTCGACGACGAGGCCGACGAGCAGGACCTGGAGCTCGGCCGGGTGCTGACCCTGCGCAAGCTGCTCGAGACGGTGGCCGACTTCGACCGCCGCGTCGACCTCGCGATCGAGACCAAGCACCCCACCAGGTACGGCGGGCTCGTCGAGCGGCGCCTGGTGGAGCTGTTGACGGAGTTCGGGTGGAACACCCAGGGCTCTCCGGTGCGGATCATGAGCTTCTCCTGGACCGCCCTGCAGCGCGCGCAGCGGCTGGCGCCGGAGCTCGACTACGTGATGCTGATCGAGAAGGCGCACCACTGGCCGATGCTGCGACGGATGGCCGACCCGACCTGGATCATGGGCCCTGGCATCAAGGAGCTGACCGCGCATCCCAAGCTGGGCAGGCGGATCCGCAAGGCCGGTCGCCGGATGCACGTGTGGACCGTCAACTCCGACAAGCAGCTCCAGACCTGCCTGGACCTCGGGGTGGAGGCGGTCATCACCGACCGGCCGGCGTACGTGCTCAGCAAGCTCGACGGCTGACGGCGTCGCGCCCGCTCCCATGGCCTAGGGTCGCCGCCATGGGAAAGAGCTCACGCACCAAGGCCCGCAGCGTCGAAGCGACCCCGGGTGAGGTGGGCCCTCGCCAGCCCTGCCCGTGCGGGTCGGGCAAGCGCTACAAGGCCTGCCACGGCGCCCCCGGCGGGCCGGCCCCGACCTTCGTGAACCGGCCCTTCGAGGGCCTGCCGAGCGAGTGCGACCTGATCGCGATGCGTGAGCTGGTGCCGGCCGCGACGGCCCCCCTCACGCTGGCCCCCATCAACGAATCGGCCCGCAAGGTCACGCTCTGCACCCTGCTGCCGGGAGCCTCGCCCGCGATGGTGCGCGACAACGGCGAGATCTGGCTGGGCCTCCAGGTGCAGCACAACTTCGGCGATCCCTCCCGCGACCTGGGCGCGGTCCTCGAGAAGGCGCTGGCTCAAGCCGCGGCCGGTGAGGTCGGCCCCGTCGGCCTGACCGAGTCACCCGGCGAGGGCGCGCGCCTGCAGGACCTGATCACCGGCACCACGCTGGACGTCACCGTGCACGACGGGTTCGGCTACTGGATCGCCGACGTCGACCGCACCCCGGACCTGGAGGCCGCTCTCGAGCAGGCCAACGGCGCTGCCTCCCCCACCGCTCGGCTGAGCTCGGTGGAGGCGGCCTACTGGACCAACGTCGGCACCAAGGAGCACCTGCGCTGGGTGATGCCGGAGCCTGAGGACCAGCTGCTCGATGCCCTGGCGCGGTTGCACGCGGCCCGCCGGGACGTGCTCGTCGAGGGTGCCCGGTTCGTCGGGATGTTCCGTGCCCACGGACTGCTGGCGCCGGTGTGGGACCTGCCCGTCGGCACCGGTCCCGAGGCTCTGGAAGAGCCGGCGGCTGCCTTCCTGACCGAGCTGCGGGCGGCCCTGGCGGACTCCTCGGAGCTCACCCCCGAACAGCGTTCGGCCCGCGCCGGTCTGGCCAACCGGCAGGTCACGATTAGGTGAAAGCGAAAGTATTCGGCCAGAATCCGGACACTTCGGTTGTGTCGTTCGACACGCTCGCGTAAGGTTTTCCGTGCCAGCCGTTGTTGTATCCCCCGTCAGCAGCGGCTGGCTTTTTCATGCCCTGAATCAGCCGGCCGGTTTCCGGGGCCGAGATCAGGACCCGATCCGGTACGCCGTCGGCTGCCGCACCCGCTCCGATCCGGAGCGTTCGATGCAGAACTCGTTGCCTTCCGGGTCGGCCATCGTGACCCAGCCGGAGCCGTCGTCCTTGCGGAAGTCGCCGATGACGGTCGCGCCGAGCGTGAGCGCCTGGTCGACCTGTTCGTCGCGGGTGCAGTCGGTCGGCTCGAGATCGAGGTGCAGCCGGTTCTTCGCGGTCTTGCCCTCCGGCACCGGGATGAAGAGCAGGCCCAGCCCGTCGTGGGGGAAGCTCGGCGCGACCATCACCTCCGGGTCGTCGTCGTAGAAGACGTGCCAGCCCAGCAGGGCTGACCAGAAGTCGGCCTGCTTGCGCGCGTCGGCACAGTCGAACGTCAGGTTGCGGACTCGCATCGTCATGGCGCCAACGTAACCTCGCTGCCCCAGATGGGCCCGCCCATCTGCGTCATTGACGGGGGTTCACGGCGGCCATCAGCCTCGTTGCATGACTCTGGACGTCGTGGGCGTCCCCGCCGCACGCCGGCGACGCCCTGCAGCACCTGAGGTGACGGGGCACGGGCCGGCCGGCTCGGGGGTCGCCGTCGTCGTCTTCTGTGCCGTGGTCGCCGCCTGGGTGGTGGCGCTCGTGCGTGGCATGGACAACCTGCCGCGCGACAGCAGCGCGGCCAGGTGGCTGGTGGCCTGGGCGCTGGTCGAGACAGCCGTCCTGCTCCCGAGCGTCTTCCCGGTCAGCCGGGCCGACCTGCGCAGCCTGCCGTACCGCACCTCGGCCGCCGAGCGGTTCGCGCGTGGCCTCGGACTGGTCGTCGGCTACCTGCTGGCCTGGGTCCTGCCCGGACTGCTGGCGTACGCCGGCTGGCGGGGCCTCAGCTCACTGGCGGACCAGAACCGGGGCGGCGCGATCGCGCTCGGGACCGCCTTGTTGATCCTCGTCGGGGTCTACGAGTTCACGCCGTGGAAGCGGTCCGCCCTCGCCGCCTGCCGGCCGCCGTACCACGCGTTGTCGAGCGCCGGCGGGCCGTGGCACGACCTCCGCGCGGGGCTCCTGCTCGGGTTCTCCTGCGTGTTGAGCGGCTTCGGGCTGGTCGCCCTGCTCGTCATGGTCGGCGTCCTGAACCCCGCTGCGATGGCAGCGGTGGCGGTCGCCGGGCTCCTCGCCAAGAACGTGCCCAAGCCTCGGCCGGTGTGCACCCTGGTGGGGGTGGCCGTGATCGCGTTCGCGATTCTGACGGCCTTCTTCCCGGAGTGGCTCTCGGTCTACTGAAACGAGCCGGGCTCAGGAGCTCGTCGGCAGCGGCGCCCGCGAGATCGGGCAGCTCATGCAGCGAGGCCCGCCCCGGCCCGATCCCAGCTCGGAGCCGGCGATCCGGACGACCTCGATGCCGGCCTCCTCGAGGCGAGCGTTGGTCTCGTCGTTGCGTTCGTAGGCGACCGCCACCCGAGGCGCCAGGGCCAGGGTGTTGTTGCCGTCGTCCCACTGCTCACGCTCGGCGGTGACCGGGTCGAGTCCGGTGTCGATCCGCTGCAGCGTGTCGATGCCCATCGCCTTCGCCGCCGCGACCAGGAACGGCTCAGGGTCGGCGACGTGCAGGTGTTTCTCGCCGTCAGCGGTCACGGCCACTGCGGTGAGGTGGTCGGCCACGTTGGGGTACATCACGATCTTGTCGACGTCGACCATCGTGCACACCGTGTCGAGGTGCATGGTGGCGCGTTCCTGGGCGATCGGGACGGCCAGCACGGTGTGCGCCAGCTCCGCGGCGAAGACCTGGCGGGCGAGCCGCTCGACGCCGGCGGGCGTCGTGCGTTCGCCGACCCCGACGGCGAGCACGCCGGGCGCGAGCAGCAGCACGTCGCCGCCCTCGACGTTCTCGTGGTGCCAGCCGTGGATCGTCGGCGTGCCGACGAAGCGCGGGTGCTCGGTGTAGATCAGCTCGGTCAGCTGGGTCTCGCGCTTGCGCGCTGGCATCGCCAGCGACGTGATCGCAACCCGGTCGCGCACCCACACGCTGGAGTCGCGCGTGAACAGCAGGTTGGGCAGCGGGTCGATCAGGAAGTCGTCGTGCGCCAGCAGCGAGGTGACCAGTCCGAAGCCGCCTCGGACCTCGTCGTTGCGGACCCCGGCGGTCAGGAACTGCGACAGGTCCTCGGGGGAGAGCTCGTGCAGGAAGCCCAGGAGGTACGACGCCATCGTGTCCCCGAGGTGGAGGGTGTTGGTCACCCCCTCGATCGCCAGCTCGCGGGCATGCGGACCGGCCAGCGTCTCGGTGAGCAGCTCGGTCAGGTAGAGCACCTCGACGCCGCGGCTGCGGAGCGCGTCGGCGAAGGCGTCGTGCTCGTCCTGGGCTCGGCTGACCCACGGGATCCCGTCGAAGAGCAGCTTGTCGTTATTGCGGGGCGTCAATCGCTTCAGCTCGTCACCCGGGCGGTGGAGCATGACGGTCTGGAGCGTGCCGACCTCGCTGTCGGCTCCGTGCGGAGCAACCATGCAAGCGAGAGTAGTGGCCTAGGCGAGCACCTCATAAGCAGTGAGGGAGGCGAGCACCAGGCAGACGGTCGCGCCGACGTAGTGCAGCACGTGGATCGGGATGAACCGCAGCAGCACCCGGCCCACGATCACGGCCAGGGCGCTGACGGCGAGCAGGGCGGCCCAGGCGCCCGCGAACACCGACCACGGGTCGTCGTACTTGGCGACCAGACTGAGGGTCAGCAGCTGGGAGAGGTCGCCCCACTCGGCGGCGAAGAGCACCAGGAACGCCGCCAGCACCTGTCGTACGGCGGGCAGCTGCGAGCCGCTGTGGTGCTCGTCGGTGGCGACGGCCTCCTCGGCCTCCTGCTCGGTGGCATGGCTGCGTGCCTCGCGGAACAGGATCGCGGCGCCGATCAGGAACATCACGCCGGCGAGCGTGTGCACGAGGTCGGTCGGCAGGAACGACGCCGCCTTGCCGAGCGCCACCGCGATCGCGGTCTGGACCAGGAAGGCCAGCCCGACGCCGATCCAGACCAGCCACGGGCGGTACTTCGTCGAGAGCACCAGCGTCGCCAGGAACGTCTTGTCGGGCAACTCGACGACAAAGATGGCGCCGAAGGTGAGCGCAGCGACAGCAGGGTCCACGCAGGCGAGCCTACGGTTTGGGGCGGTGCCCACCCCCGTCGGCACCGCCCCACGCGGGACGACCAGAACACAAGCCCGGATCCCCGCGCCCGAAGAGGCGCGCGACTGGTTCGCCTTCACCGCGAAGTTGCGCGAGTTGCATGTCTGGGCAGGTTCTCCGAAGTCGACGCCCTCTCCAAGGCCAGCGGCCTGGCCAACTCGGCCATCTCGGGCCGCAGGGTTCGGTCAGGCTGGCCACTCCGAGGCCAGGGCGGCATAGATCAGGGTGTCGGTCCACTCACCCTTGGACCAGAAGTCCTGCAGGTGGTGGGCCTCGCGTCGCAGGCCCAGACGTTCGCAGAGCCGGGCGCTGGCGTCGTTGCGGCCGTCGAGGTTGGCGATCACCCGGTGCAGGTCATAGTGCTCGAAGGCGACCCGGATCAGCGCACGGGCGGCCTCTTCGGCATAGCCGTGACCGGTGTACGACGGATGCAGGACCCAGCCGAGCTCGGCGGTGCGCGGTTGGGACTCGAACGGGAAGATCACCACGTCGCCGATGTAGGCGCCGTCCAGATCCAGCACCAGCCCGAGGGCCTCGGCCTCCCCGCCGTAGTCGGTGCGCAGCACGCGCTTGCCGAGCTGGGTCTCGGCCTCCCCAGGGGTCCAGGGCTCGAAGAGCAGATAGCGGCAGACGTCCGGGTTGCCGTAGACCTCGAGGAGCCGGTCCAGGTCTGCGGGCTGATGCGCGCGCAGGGTCAGCCGCTCGGTGCGCAGCGGGAGGTCCGGGGCGGTCATGCGTCGAAGAACCTCCTGCTCGCGGCGGAGGCATCCGCGAGGACATCGCTCACGGGCCTGCCCAGCGCGGTCGCGGCGCGGACCACGTCGTCGTACTCGGGCTGGGCGTTGACGAGCACGCCGTCGTGGCGGGCCAGCTTCACCGTGATGACCTGGCCAGCGACCTCGACGCTGACCATCTCGCGATCGAGGGCGGTCTTGCCGAGGACGAGCTCGCGGACGCCGATCGTCGAGGTCTGCCGGAAGATCGCTGAACGGACCGCCGGAGCGCGGTCGCTGCTCACCAGCACGCTGAGGGTGTGGGCGGGCCGGCCCTTCTTCATCAGGATCGGGGTCAGCCAGGCATCGCTGGCCCCGGCCTCGAGCAGGGCGCTGATGACGGCGGGCCAGACTCGGGGGTCGAGGTCGTCGATGTTGGACTCGATCAGCATCGGCACCCGCGGCGGACCGCCCTCGGCCGAGCCGACGAAGAGCCTCAGCACGTTGGCGTGCGACTCGGGGTCGCGACCGCCCGCCCCGACGCCGATCGTCGCGACGGTCATCGGTGGCTGCGGTCCGTATCCGGTCGCCAGGGTGGTGAGCAGCGCTGCTCCGGTCGGCGTGCAGCTCTCGGCGCTGCCAGGTCCGGCGTACGACGGGACGCCGCGCAGCAGCTCGGCCACCGCCGGCGGCGGCACCGGCATCTGGCCGTGCGCTCCCTGGATCGACCCCGAGCCGACCGCGATCGGGCTGACCACCACCTCGCTGGTTGAGGAGCGAGCGCCAGCGATCCTTGGAGGTCGAGTAGCGAGCGCAGCGAGCGTATCGAGACCCGTCTCGAAACCAGCCAGCCAGGCGAACCCGGCGGACACCCCCACCACGTCGGCGATGGCGTCGAGTGCGCCGACCTCGTGGAACGAGACGTCGAGCGGGTCGGAGCCGTGCACGGTCGCCTCGGCGACCGCGAGCCGCTCGAAGGTCGCGGTCGCCAGTGCCCGGACGGGCTCGTCGAGATCGGCGGACTGCAGCAGGGCCCGGATGTCACGCCAGGTGCGGTGGTGCGCGGAGTCGGCGACCTCGACGCGGCAGCGGGTCGCGGCGAAGCCGTTGCGGGTGACGGTCTCGGGCGCCAGGGCCACCGCCTCGGGGGCCACCGCGGAGACGGCGTCCTGGAGGACCGACAGCGGGGTGCCGGCGCCCAGCAGGGCGCCGAGCAGCATGTCGCCACTCGCACCGGCGGAGGCGTCGATCCAGATCACGGGCGTGGCCCGTCATGCGGACGGGCGTTCCGGGCCACCCGCGCGGCGAACACGCCTGCGCCGTACCCGTTGTCGATGTTGACCACGGTGACGCCGGGCGCACACGAGTTGAGCATCGCCAGCAGCGCGGCGATCCCGCCGAACGAGGCGCCGTATCCGACTGAGGTGGGCACCGCCACCAGGGGTACGCCGGTCAGCCCCCCGACGACCGAGGGCAGTGCGCCCTCCATCCCGGCGACGACGACGAGGCAGTCGGCCTCGGTCAGCTGGTCACGGACGTTGAGCAACCGGTGCAGGCCCGCGACCCCGACGTCGGAGATCTCGCGAACACCGGCTCCGTGGACGCGGGCGGTCAGCGCGGCCTCGGCGGCGACCGGCGCGTCGGAGGTGCCGGCCGACACGACGGCGACCAGGCCGGTCTGCATCGGCAGCGGCCCGAGGGTGACGGCGCGGGCGACCGGATGCACGACCGCGTCGGGCAGGTCGGCGGCGATCAGCTCGAGCGCCTCGTCGGACAGGCGGGTCGCCATCACCGCGCGGTCAGGGTGCCTCTCGTGCAGGGTCGTCAGGATGCGCACGACCTGCGAGGGCGCCTTGCCTGCGCCGTACACGACCTCGGGGTCGCCCGTGCGGGACGCCCGGTCGATGTCGACGCGCGCGAAGCCGAGGTCCTCGGTCCGGTCGTCAGGTTGTCCTCCCACGCCAGCGAACCTACTGCCCCTTGAGTCACCGCCGAAACAGCAGCATCCTGAGGAGATGGCGGGAGGGAACCGGCCAGGAAGGCCGGCCTGGCTCGAGTTGGCCGTGGCGGAACCTCTGCTGGCCGGCGAGTTCTACGCGGCCGTGATGGGCTGGGAGTACGCCGTCCGCGGCGCGCGCCTCGTGGCCACCAGCGACGGCCGCGATCTGGCCGCCTTGCGCGGCGTCTCCGACCAGCGCGAGGCGGCCTGGCGAGTGCATTTCCATGTCGATGACCTGGGCGACGCACTGCTCCGCGCGAAGAGCGCCGGCGCGACGCTGCTCGAGGGTCCGACGTACGACGAGCACGGCGCCGCGGCCTGGCTGCGCGATCCGGCCCAGCTCGAGTTCGGGCTCTGGGACGGGGCGATGATGGCCTACCACGCGTTCCGGCCGGGGGTCTGGCACTGGATCGATCTGGTGGCCGACGACCCGTGGCGCGCCATGCAGTTCTACCTCGACGTGCTCGGCCTGATCCCGCGGCACGTGCTGCTCGGTGACCGGGCGACTCCGTATCTGGGCTTCGTGCTCGACGGCGGGCTGATGGCGGGCACGCTGCCGACGGTCATGGAAGGCCAGCGGCCGCGGTGGGTCACCTATCTCGCGGTGGCCGACGCCGACGCCGCGTTCGAGGCCGCCGTCGCCCGCGGCGCCACGGTCCTGGCCGCGCCGTTCGACCTCGCCGGCGTCGCCCGGATGGCCTACCTCATCGATCCCTACGGTGCGGAGTTCGGGCTCACGCAGCCGCAGCGGCGGCCGGCGTACGTCGTGCTGCCGGAGTGAGGTTGGTCAGGCGTTGCGGAACGGGTCGGCCGGGTAGACGCCGAGGATCTTCACCTCGGTGGTGAAGAACGCGAGCTCGTCGAGTGCATGGGCCAGGCCGACCTCGGAGGGATGGCCGTCGACCTCGGCGAGGAACTGGGTCGCGGAGAACTCCCCGCCGACCATGTAGCTCTCGAGCTTGGTCATGTTCACGCCGTTGGTGGCGAAGCCGCCCAGCGCCTTGTAGAGCGCGGCGGGGATGTTGCGCACGTTGAAGATGAAGCTGGTGACGACGGGACCGTTGCCGGCGGGCGCCTCGATCAGCTCGGGGGAGAGCACGACGAACCGCGTGGTGTTGTGCTCCTCGTCCTCGACGTCGTCCTGGAGGATCTGCAGGCCGTACGTTTCGGCGGCCAGCGGCGGCGCGATCGCGGCCTGGCTCACGTCGTTGGCCTCGGCCACCTCGCGGGCCGCCCCGGCGGTGTCGCCTGAGATCACCTTGGTCAGGCCGTGCGCAGCGATCACCCGACGGCACTGGCCCAGGGCGTGCACGTGGCTGTGCACCGTCTTGATCGTGTCGAGACTCGCCCCGGGCACCGCCATCAGCGCGAACCGGATCCGCAGGAAGTGCTCGGCGATGATGTGCAGGCTGGAGGCCGGCAGGAAGTGGTGGATGTCGGCCACCCGGCCGGCGATCGAGTTGTCGATCGGGATCATCGCGAGGTCGGCCTCGCCACCCTCGACGGCGGCGAACACGTCCTCGAACGACGCGCAGGGCACGGCCTCCCAGTCGGGGTAGTGCTGCTTGCACACCAGATGGCTGTTGGAGCCGGGCTCGCCCTGGTAGGCGATGCGGCGGGTGCTGTCGTCGGTCACGTCCCGAAGTTTCCCACGTCGCGGCACTAGGCTGCGCTGCGTGTGGATCGTGGTGGCCCTGTCGGTGCTGATTTCCCTTGCGTCGTTGGCGTTCGGGGTGATCGCACTGCGCCGGACCCGTCCCGTGTCGACCGGGGCCGTCGAGCTGCCCGAAGACGTGCACGGCCTGCGGCAGGAAGTCGCCGCGCTGCGCGCTGAGGGCTCCGACGCCCTACGGCACCTCGCAGTCGTGAGGTACGACGCGTTCGGCGACATGGGCGGCCACCTCTCGTGGTCGCTGGCGGTGCTCGACGACGCCGGCCACGGCGTGGTGCTCACCTCGATCCACGGCCGCAGCGAAGCCCGCACGTACGCCAAGTCGATCGCGGGCTGGACCTGCGAGCAGCAGCTGTCACCTGAGGAAGAGGAAGCCATCTCCGTCGCCAAGGGATAGCAACCTTCGTCCCACTCAGGCGTCTAGGGGGCATGACAGTGGGAATCCTGGACACTCGGGCCGGACGGCTCAGTCGCGATGAGCTCGTCGAGCTGTACGCCGCACATCGGCTCGGGCTGATGCGCCTGGCTGTGCTGCTCGTCGACGACATGGGGGCCGCGGAGGACGTCGTACACGATGCCTTCGCGAAGTTCCTCGAGAAGGCGCCGGCGTTGCGCGACCAGGCGTCGGCCCTCGCCTATCTGCGCACGTCGGTCGTCAACGGCAGTCGGTCGGCGCTGCGGCGTCGTCGTACCGCCCGGGCGTATGTGCCGCCGCGCGAGACCGGGCCCCAGCAGCCCGACGACCTCGTGTCGCTGCGCGAGGACCACCGCGAGGTGCTCGACGCGCTCGCCCAGCTGCCCAACCGGCAACGTGAGGTGCTCGTGCTGCGCTACTGGTCGGAGCTCTCCGAAGCCGAGATCGCCGCCGCACTCGGGATCTCCCGCGGCACCGTCAAGTCCACCGCCAGCCGCGCGCTCGACGCGCTCGAGAAGAGCCTGGAGGCCTCCCGATGAGCACAGAGATCGAAGACCGGCTCACCGCCGCCCTGGGCGCCCGCGCCGAGCAGGTCACCACCGCCGACCTTCCGCCCCTCGTGGTCCCCGAGGCCACCGTCGTTCCTTTCGCACGTCGCCCCGTGGTGTGGGCCGTGGCCGCGGCGGCCTGCGTCGCGCTGGCCGTGCCGTTCGCGGTCAGCAAGCTCGACCGCGGGGGTGACCACATCTCGCCGGCCCCCTCGCCTTCCACCCCTGCCGCGAGCCTGACCGGAGACCTCGACGGTGACGGCACCGACGAGACCGTGACCATCGACGACCACGGCAAGCTCTCGGTCGTGCTGGCGTCGTCCGACTCTGGCACTCCGCTGACCGCCGACGCCGGCGCCGACGGGTCGACCCTGGTCGCGCTGGTCAAGCTGGACGATTCCCGGGCACGGTCGGTCGTCACCGACGACCGGGGCACCGGGCGGATCTTCCGGGTCACCGACCAGGGGCTGGTGCAGGTCGAGGTGATGGATGGGAAGACCTTCTACCCGTTCACCAACAACGAGTCGGGCGCGACCTGGACCGTTCTCGGCGACGATCTGCTCACGGTGACCGACACCCCGGAGAAGTCGGTCTTCGACGCCCAGATCTGGCGTCTCAATCCTGACGTGCTGAAGAGCAACTACCTGGGCCAGATCTGTTCGGGCACTGACCCGGGAAGCTTCGCCTACTGCGGCGGCGGCTCGGGCGTCGTGTCCCTCGTCTATCAGGTGGCGCTGTTCCCGGAGGCCCAGCCGCTCGACGCCGGGGAGTCGTTCCAGGGCGGCGTCTATGAGGGGCAGGCCACGGTGAGCCTGAACGGCAATGTGCTCAGCATGAAGATCGGCACCAACCCGGCGTACACCTTCGACCTCGGCGACGGACAGGATCGCGAGCTCTATCCCGTGACCATGAGTGGGGACGGGGACACCACCGCAGTCGTCGTGTCGGAGCGGGATGCCGATGGCATCAGGTTCCGCGTGATCGGTTGGCAGGCCGGCGAGCTGGCGGAGTTCGGTCCGACCCCCGCGGCAGTGACAGTGGGCGACCAGGTCAGCTGGGTCTCGACCACTGGCCGCCTGTTCACCCGCTACCACCCCGATGAGGGCGACCAAGTGCTCGTGGAGGAGTGGGTGCTCGAGGCAGACGGCCATGTGGCACCGCATCCCCTGATGCCCGCGAACGGCAAAGCGAGCGTCTGCTTCGACCTCACCCAGGACCCGCCGGCGTACGACGGCTGCTGACGCGGCCGACGGAGCAATCGGGAAACAGGTGGCTGGCGAGCCGCAAGTGGGCCACTCCAGCCTCCCGTGTCTCTGGGACCCCGATTGCTCCGTCGGCGCGCCTCAGCGAGGCACGCGCACCAACAACCGCCCGTGGACGCACTCCATCGTCAGCTCGCGGCCCGGCCCGATCGAGTCGCCGTCGAGCTGGCGTGGGGTGTCGATGGCCGCCCGGATGACCACCTTCTTGCCGGTCATCCGGGCGATCGTCTCGTCGGTGCGCTGCTGCTTGGTCAGCACCCGCACCACGAGCGGGATCCACGACAGGAACCGGGCGGGGTGCAGCAGGACCACGTCGAGCAGGCCGTCGTCGATGGCGGCGTCGGGCAGCAGCGGCATGCCGGCCTGGAGATAGCCGACATTGCCGACCACGATGGTCCGGGCCCGGTGCCGGGTGAACGGCGCGTCGTCCACGGACACCTCGACCCGGACGGCGGGGAACATCAGCGACTTCAGTGCCGACCAGACGTAGGCCAGCCAGCCGACCTTCTTCTTGATGTCCTCGCTGACGCCCTCCATGATCGCGGCGTCGAAGCCCATGCCGGCCATCACCATGAAATGGCTGTCCTCGATGCCGTCGCCGGACACCTTGACCATGTCGATCGCGCGGTCCTGGCCGGTGAGCCCGACGTCGATCGCGGCTCGGAGATAGAGCGGGATGTCGAGGTTGCGGGCGAGCAGGTTGCCGGTGCCGGCCGGGATGATCCCGACGGGAATCCCGGTGCCGGCCAGCTCGGCGCACACCTCCCGGACGGTGCCGTCGCCGCCGCAGACGAGCACCAGGTCGGCGCCGTCGATCGAGGCCTGCTCGGCCATGCCGGTGCCGGGGTCCTCGACGGTCGTGTAGTGCCAGGTCGGCGTCGACCAGCCGGCCTCCGCGGCCATCGTCTCCACGACATGGCGGAACTGTCCGGCGTCCTCGACCTTGATCGGGTTGAGCACCACCGCCAGTTTCTTGTCGGAGGCGTAGACCTGCGGCAGCGGATCCGCGTCCGCCGCATGGCTGCGGGGCAGCGGGCTGAAGACGACCAGCCCGACCAGCACGAAGAAGGCGCCGAGCAGGTAGCCGCCGACCACGTCGCTCGGGAAGTGCCGCCCGAGCAGCACTCGGTCCAGGCCGACCACGAGCGCCAGCGCGACCAGGACCCCGGTCGCCGTACGACGCAGGGCCGCGCGCCGCAGGAACATCCGCGCGAGCACGACTCCGATGCCGGCCAGGGCCGCGATGGAGGACGCGTGCCCGGACGGGAACGAGAACGAGTGCAGCAGCCCGATCGGGTCCTGCCAGCGGGGCCGGTCGCGGTCGAGGAGGTTCTTCACAGCGGTCGTGGCGAGCCAGGACGTCAGCATCACCCCCGCGGCGTAGTAGGCCGCCCGGTGGAACCCGCGCAGGAACAGCACCACGCCCAGCACGATGGTGTACGACGTCATCGGCCAGCCCGCGAAGCCGCGCTCGATCCCGCGCAGCCCGTGGATCAGCCACGTCGAGTCGTGCGCCCACGACTGGAGGTCGTCGCCTGCCCCGTCGAGCGGGCGGGCCGGCCACCAGCTCTGGGCGGCGAGCAGCGCGACCACCGCGAACAGGGCCAGGCAGGCCACGGCCCAGGCGAGTGTTGCGCGGCGTGGTCGATCGAGCACCGTGAGCCTTCCGGACGTTGTTACTGGCGGGGCAAGTATGCCCGTGGGAACTCCCGCGCAGACACAGGAGATCGGCGGATAGCCTTGCCGCATGATCGATCCCCGGCTCCTCCGAGACGAACCCGACCGCATCCGAGCCGCCCAGGCCAAGCGCGGGCTGTCCGGTGACGTGGTGGACCGGGCGCTGGCCGCCGACTCGGCCCGCCGACAGGCGATCATGGACTTCGAGGCGCTGCGTGGTGAGCAGAAGCAGCTCGGCAGGCTGATCCCCCAGGCCAAAGGCGAGGAGAAGCAGGCCCTCCTCGAGAAGACCAAGGGGCTCGCCGCCGAGGTGAAGACCGCCGAGGCCCGTCAGACCGACGCCGAGGCCGAGTGGCAGGCCGCCCTGATGAGCATCCCCAACCCGGCTGCCGACGAGTCGCCGGCCGGTGGCGAGGACGACTTCATCGTGCTCGAGACGATCGGCACCCCTCGCGAGTTCGACTTCGAGCCCCGCGACCACATCGAGCTCGGCCGGCTGCTCGGCGCGATCGACCTCGACCGCGGTGCCAAGGTGAGCGGCTCGAGGTTCTACTTCCTCACCGGTGTCGGCGCGGAGCTCGAGCTCGCGCTGATCAACCTCGCGATGGAGCAGGCCCGCGAGGTCGGCTTCACCCAGGTGATCGCGCCCTCGCTGGTCAAGCCGCGCGCGATGGACGGCACGGGCTTCCTCGGCCAGGCCGCCGACGACGTCTACCGGATCGAGGGCCAGGACCTCTATCTCGTGGGCACCAGCGAGGTGCCGATGGCTGCCTACCACTCCGACGAGATCCTCGACGGTGACTCGCTGCCGCTGCGCTACGCCGCCTTCTCGCCGTGCTTCCGCAAGGAGGCCGGCTCGCACGGCAAGGACACCAAGGGCATCATCCGCGTGCACTGGTTCGACAAGGTCGAGATGTTCGTCTACACCACGCTCGAGGAGTCCTACGCCGAGCACCAGCGGCTGCTGGCCTGGGAGAAGATGTTCCTGGACAAGCTCGAGCTCGCCTACCGCGTCATCGACGTCGCCGCCGGCGACCTGGGGCTGAGCGCACAGCGCAAGTTCGACTGCGAGGCGTGGATCCCCACCCAGGGCAAGTACCGCGAACTCACCTCGACCTCCAACTGCACCGACTTCCAGACCCGCCGTCTCGACACCCGCGGCCGGTTTCCCTCGCCCGAGGGCGGCGGCAGCGAGATCAGGCCGATCGCGACCCTCAACGGCACCCTGTGCGCGATGACCCGCACGATCGTGGCGATCCTGGAGACCCACCAGCAGGCCGACGGCTCGGTGAGGGTGCCCGCGGCTCTGCAGAAGTGGCTCGGCCGCGACGTGCTGCTGCCGGTCTGATGCAGCCCCGCCTGGTCGCGCTCGACATCGACGGCACCCTGCTCAAATGGGTCGAGGGCTCGGGCACCACGCACGAGGAGGTCTCTCCCCGCGTCCATGAGGCGGTCCAGCGAGCCAAGGAGGCCGGCGCCCACGTCGTACTCTCCAGCGGCCGGTCGGCCCACGGCATGACCCGGATCGCCGACCTGCTCGGCCTGGGGGCGGTGGACGAGCCGGTCTGGATCGTCGCCTCCAACGGCGCCGTGGTGTTCCGCTATCCGCCCCTCGAGGTGGTGCACGAGGTGACCTTCGACGCCCGGGCCGCCGTCGCCGCAGTGCTGGCCGAGCACCCGAATGCCCTGGTGGCCGTCGAGGAGCGCGGCGTCGGCTATCGGGTCAACCGGCACTTCCCCGACGGTGAGCTCTCCGGCGACATGATCATCACCGAGGTCGACGACATCGTCGCTGGGCCGGTCAGCCGCGTGATCATCCGCGACCCCGACGCCACCGCCGACGACTTCCTCGCGCTGGCCGGCACGCTCGGCCTGCACGGCACCGACTACGTCGTCGGGTGGACCGCCTGGATGGACCTCTCGCCGGTCGGCGTCTCCAAGGCGAGCGGGCTCCAGTACGTCGCCGACCGGCTCGGCGTCGCGGCTGACGAGGCGCTGGCGATCGGCGACGGGCGCAACGACCTCGAGATGCTCGCCTGGGCCGGACGTGGCGTGGCCATGGGACAGGCGGTCGACGAGGTCCTCGCGGCGGCCGACCACGTCACTGGCACCGTGTACGACGACGGCGCCGCCCAGGAGCTCGAGCGCTGGTTCGCCTAGCCGGCCGCTGGGCGGCTGGTCCGAACGGGGCAGGCCAACCCCAGTCTTTTCGTTCGTACGACGTATCTGGCGGCACTCAGGCCCATCCTGAGTGGCATGGGGAAGTCTTCGCGCGCCATCGCCGCCATGGCCATCGCGCTTCTGTGCTCGGGCCTGACCGTCTCAACACCCAGCGTGGCCGGGAGTGAGGAACCAGCCGCCCGGGTGGGCTGCACGCAGAACGTGAACACCTGGTTCAAGCCGGTCCGCGCGAGCGTCGCCCAGATCGGCACCCGGATCCGGGTGCTGGCGGTGTCCCGGCACGCGGACGGCGAGATGGGCGCGCCGCCGCTGACGGATGCGGGCAAGCGCATGTTCGGCTGGGACAAGCTGGGCACCCCGCCGGGTTGGCACGAGGGCAGCGTCCCGATCGACGCGCACACCTGGCCCGACGGCTCGGCCTTGGGCAACAAGCTGCTGCGCTACCTGCAGGTCGGCGACCGCTACATCCTCAAGGGTGCCGATGGGCAGAAGCAGTGCTACCGGATCAACGTGCGTCGCGAGTACCCCCGTGACCAGGTGCCGTGGCAGCGCTTCTTCCGCACCACCGGACCACCCCAGGTCGCGATCGTCGTCTGCTCCGGCCGCCGCCTCGGGCCCGGCAACTGGCTCAAGCGCACCGTCTGGTTCGGCACGCCGATCCGCTGATCCGGATCCTGACTACAGGCTGCCCTCGATCGAGCTGAGCAGGTCGATGGCGTCGCGTCGCGCCTTGTCGGTGCCGGTGCCGCCGGTGACGGTGTCCTTCGTGCCGTCCTTGGCGTAGAGCGAGTCGTTGCCGGCGTCGCCGTACAGCTTGTCGGCGGCCGTGCCCCCGTCGATGACGTCGTTGCCGGCGTTGCCGTGGACCAGGTCGGCGCCGCCATAGCCGTAGAGCCAGTCGGCCAGCAGGCCGCCGGTGATCGTGTCGGCGGCGTTGGTGCCGATCAGCTTCTCGACGCTGGTGGAGATGCTGTCGGCTTCGCCCGCAGCGCCGTCGTTGTAGGTGCCGTCGTTGCTGATCGTGACCCCGGCACTGCGACCCAGATAGCTCACGGTGTCGATGCCGCCTGAACCGCTCAGGAAGTCCGACCCGTTGGCGCCGGGCGTGCTCCCTTGCACGAAGGTGTCGTTGCCGAACTCGCCGTACTCGTCGTCGTCGCCCAGCCCGCCGTCGAGCACGTCGTTGCCATCACCGGCTGAAAGCCGGTCGTCGCCGTCGCCTCCGTACAGGCTGTCGGCCCCGGTGTCCGCGGTGAGCAGGTCCGCCCCCGAGCCACCGAAGAGCTGGTTGGTGCCGGTACCCCCGTCGAGTACGTCGTTCCCACCGCGGCCTCGGAGGACGTCGGCGCCCTCGTTGCCGATCAGGAGGTCGGCGTAGCTGGTGCCGACGAGGGTGTCGGCGCCCGCTCCACCGATCAGATCGGGTCCTGCGACGCAGTCGAGGTTGTCGCCTTCACCCGGGGCCCCGTCGTTGGCGTCGCCGTCGGACGAGAGCGCGACACCGCTGGTGCGCAGGCCGTAGTCGATCACGCTGCCGGCGGGACAGGTGACCGCGTCGATGCCGTCCGGCAGCGCGTCGGCCACGAACCTGACCGGCACGTCGGACATGACCTTGTCGTCGCCTGCGCCGGGGCGAACCACGGCGTCCGCAACGGCGCTGGTCAGGGTGTCGTCATGGCTGCTACCGATGATGTCGCCGAAGTCGGACATGAACGCGGTGTGGTCGCCGATGGTCGCCAGACCTGGACCGCTGTTGTAGGTCACACCGACGGACTGTCGGGAGAAATCGACGGTGTTGTCGCCAGCCCCTCCTGCCAGGACGTCGTGTCCGGAACCCACGACCACGGTGTCGTTCCCATCGCCGGTGTCCACCAGCGATCCGCCCGGCACCGATGCGTCGACGTAGTCATTGCCGAAACCAGTGGTGATCGACGCGAACGCGCCGTAGTTGTCACTGTCGCTGGTGGTCCCGTCGTCGGCAACCCCATTGGCGGTCACGCTCGCGTTGCCGGTGGACAGGATGGTGAGGGAGTCCTGTTCCGTGTTGGCTGTGATCTTGTCGGGGCTGCCGTCGGGCACGATCGTGATGTGGTCTGGATCGGCGCCGCTGTCGACGGTGTCCGCGCCCTCGCCCGGGGTGATCGCGTCCTGGTCAGCGCCGCCGTCGATGACGTCGTCGCCGAGGCTTCCGTCGATGATGTCGCTCTGGCTGCTGCCGGTCAGCGTGTCGTTGCCGGTCCAGCCGTGCATGACCAGGCCCGTTTGGAAGTCCGATGGCGTCGACGAGCCGTCGATCTTGTCGTCGCCGGGCCCCGTGTCGACTATGACCCTGGAGTGCGTCGGAAACGCCGAGGCGGACAGGTCGACGGTGTCGGCCCCTGTGCCGGTCCCCAGGTTGAGGCCCAGGAAGGTGTGGTTGCTGGATTCGCTGGCGCTGGTGGCGTTGTCCGAGTTGTCGATGACCAGCTCTGCCGTTCCGTCGTTGTCCAGGTCGAGCGGCGACTGGTGCGACCCCACCAAGGCAGCGAGGCCGGTCCAGTTCGCCGGATGCCAGGAGGTGTCGATGAGCGACAACAAGTCGTCGGGCCAGACCTTGACAGCCAAAGGCACGCCTGAGGTCGCGGTGGCCTCGTCGGCCAGGAAGCGGCCGGACAGGTTGATCGTGAGGTCTGTGTAGTAGAGCCACCAGGCCTTGCCGGAGGAGTGGTCGCGTTGCACGACAACGCTGGTCAAGCTGCTCGTCAGAATGTCGACCCCGCCCGATTGGCAGACTTGAGGAGTGACGTTCGCCGGAGAAGTCATGCCGGTCTGGACCGTGACGATGCGGTCTCCTGACTCATCAAGGGCCGAGCCGACCACGGCGTACAGGATCACAGGCGCGCCGAGGGGATCGTCCGGCGCATAGAGGTCGACGGTCAGCACCCCCCCGCTCACCGAGCACAGCGGCGGCGTCGCGGCGTGCGCGGGGGCCGCGACCGCCACCAGGCCGAGGGTGCCGAGCGCGAGCGCACCAAGACGCGAGATCTGACGACGCAACATGAAGGAACCCCCTGGGACGAATGTTGCGGGCCACGCTACGGGTGGTCTGGCCGATGAGGGCATGCCCCGACCGGGCCATGCCGACCGTTACATTCCACACATGGCGTCCCTCGTCGCGACCGATCTCGACGGCACCCTCCTCGATCGCGACGGCAAGGTCAGCGCACGCACCCGGCGCGCCCTCGACGAGCTCGACCGCCGTGGCATCCCGGTCGTCTTCGTCACCGGCCGGCCGATCCGCTGGATGGACGACCTGTGGGAGGCGGTCGGCGGTCACGGCCTGGCGATCTGCAGCAACGGCGGGATCGTGTACGACGTTGCGACGCACACCGTGAAGCGGGCCCGCGTGATCGAGCCCGACACTGCCCTGAAGGTCGCCGACATCATCCGCCGGGCCGTCCCGGGATCCACGTTCGCGCTGGAGAAGACCGGCGGCTTCGCCCGCGAGGAACGCTTCGGCGGGCGGCACGTCGAGCCGCTGGGCATCCCGATCGGTCCCCTGGAGCGGATCGTCGACCACACGGTCGTGAAGCTGCTGGCGCTGCACGACGAGATTGCGCCCGAGACCTACTGGCGGCGAGTCGACGAGCTCGTGCAGCACCTGGTGACCACCACCTGGTCGAGCACCTTCTCCCTGGTGGAGATGGGCGGCAAAGGCGTTACGAAGGCCAGCACTCTCGAAGGGCTGGCCGCCGAGCTGGGGGTCGGCCCGGAGGACGTGATCGCGTTCGGCGACATGCCCAACGACATCCCGATGCTGCACTGGGCCGGCACGTCGTACGCCATGGCCGATGCCCACCCCGCCGCTCGCGCGGCAGCGACCGACCAGGCGCCGCCCCACGACCAGGACGGTGTGGCCCAGGTGCTGGAGCAGGTCTTCGACCTGCCTCGCCCGTAGGCTGACCCCATGCGTCGGATGCTCGTCACCCTCCTCATCGCCGGAGCCGCTGTGCTGGTGAACCAGCTGCCGGCGCATGCCTGCTCGTGCGCCGTCGCTTCGATGAGCAAGCACGCCCAGCAGGCCCAGGCCGTGTTCACCGCCAAGGTCACCGGTGTCGAGCGCACCGGCACGACCGCGTCGTACGCCGTGACCGTCGAGAGCGTCTACAAGGGCGCGGTCCGGTCGCAGATGACCGTGACCTCCAGCGCCAGCAGCGCCTCGTGCGGCCTCGAGAACGTCGTGGCCGACCGGCGCTACCTCTTCTTCGGCAGCCTCGACGGCACCGCCGTGCAGGCCAACTCGTGCGGCGGCACCGTCCCGGTCTCGGCGGCGGCCACCACCAACATCGTGCGGATCCTGGGTGAGGGGTCGGCCCCGACGGGCGGCACTCCGACCGACTCACCGTCGCCGACGATCACTCGCACCGAGGCCGCCGAGCCGGCCTCCTTCTCGCGGTTGGCCGCACCAGGCGGCGCGCTCGTCATCGTCGGGCTGCTCGGCCTGGCCCTGCTTCGCCGCCGAACCGCCTAGAGGTACATCCCGCCGCTGCCCGAGGGACCGCGCGAGGGGTCGTTCTCGGTCGGTTCCTGCCCGCCCTGGTCAGCGTGCGGGTGGCCCATGCCGGGCGGCAGCGCCCGGCGCATCTGCTCGAGCTGGGCGCGGGCAGCCATCTGCTGGGCGTAGATCGCGGTCTGGATCCCGTGGAACAGGCCCTCCAGCCAGCCGACCAGCTGGGCCTGCGCGATCCGCAGCTCGGACTCGGTGGGCGTGCCGGTCTCGAAGGGCTCGATCAGCCGGTCGAGCTCCTCGTCGAGCTCGGGGGCAAGGCCGGTCTTGAGCTCTTTGATCGAGGTCTCGAGGATCCCGGCCAGCCGAGCCCGGCCGGCCTCGTCCAGCGGCGCGGCCTTCACCTCTTCGAGCAGCTGGCGGATCATGCTGCCGATCCGCATCACCTTCGCGGGCTGCTCGACCAGGTCGGTCAGCGACTCGTCCTGCACCTCGACCTGCTCGCCGTCGGTTCCGAGGACGTACACCTGTTCCTGGGGCTGCTCGCTCATGCCCTCCATCTAAGCAGTCAACAGAATCTTGCCGATGTGGTCGCTCGACTCCATCAGCACGTGAGCGGCGGCAGCGTCGGCCAACGGAAGCATCGTGTGTACGACGGGCGCCACCTGGCCGTCCTCGACCAGCGGCCACACGTGCTCGACGACGGCGGCGCAGATCGTCGCCTTCTGGTCGATCGGGCGGGCGCGCAGCGTCGTGGCGATGATCGAACCCCGTTTGTGCATCAGGCCCGCGATGTCGAGCTCGGCGCGCAGACCGCCCTGCATGCCGATGATCACCAGCCGTCCGTCCGGGGCCAGCGCCTCGACATTGCGGCCGAGGTACTTGGCGCCCATGTTGTCCAGCACGACGTCGGCGCCACCGTCGGCGGAGAGCACCGCCACGAAGTCCTCGTCGCGGTAGTTGATGCCCACGTCGGCGCCGAGCTCCTGGCACGCGCGCAGCTTCTCCGCCGAGCCCGCCGTCGCGTAGACCTTGGCGCCCAGCGCCGACGCCAGCTGGATCGCGAAGGTGCCGATGCCACCGGAGCCTCCGTGCACGAGGAACCGGTCACCGGGCTGGAGACCGGCCGCCATGAACACGTTGGACCACACCGTGCAGGCCACCTCCGGCAGCGCGGCCGCCTCGACCAGCGAGACACCCGCAGGCACGCGCATCAGCTGCCCTGAGGGGACAGCGACCAGCTCGGCGTACCCGCCACCGGCAAGCAGCGCGCAGACCTCGTCGCCCACCGACCAGCCGGTCACGCCCTCGCCGAGCGCCTCCACCGTGCCGCTGCACTCGAGGCCGATGGTGTCGGGCGCACCCGGCGGCGGTGCGTAGAAGCCCATGCGCTGCAGGAGATCCGCTCTGTTCACCGCAGTCGCGGCCACCCGGACGAGCACCTCACCACGGCCGGCGACGGCGTCGGGGATCTCGCGGAGCTGAAGGACCTCGGGGCCACCGGGCTCGGTGGCGACAATGGCGCGCATGGAAGAGGAGGCTATTCCTCTTCGTCCTCATCCTCATCGTCGACGAAGTGGTCGGTCGAGTGGTCGACCTTGGAGTCGTCGGGCACCGGGTCGTCGATGTCGACGGGATCCGGGGCATCGGCCGGCCGGTCCCAGCCCTCGGCGAGCCCGGCCGCCAGCCCCGACAACTTCTCGATCCGCTCGGGGTCGGCCTCCTGGATGCCCGCGGCATAGCCCAGGAGGTACGTCGTGACCGGAGCGGCGGTGCGTTGCACGTTCGTGGCGGCGGTGCGGGCCAGATCGAGGATGAGCGCCTCGTCGACTTCGGTCTCGATGTCGAGGACGTCGCACAGTTCGTCGATCCAGTCGTGCAGGTTCACGCTCCCAGATTCCTCCGGTGGACCGGCACGCCGCAACCCTTGGGTTGAGGAGTCGAGGCACGAGGCGCCTGCGACTCAGCCCTCGAGGTCGTCCCAGGTGTCGATGTCGCGGGCTTCGTCGCCGACTGCCGGCACCTCGGCAAGGTTCAGGGGAGCCAAGAGCTTCCACATCGGCAGTCCCGTGGACTCGGCCGGCACGACCGCGGCCAGGGCGGCACGACGTACGACGAGAGCGAGCTGGCGGCGCCCGTCGGCCACCAGCACCGCCCCGTCGTGATCGCCGACGGCGGCCAGCAGGCGGGAAATCGTGGCGGCCGTGACGAAGGCCAGGTCCACCGCGAGGACGGCGACCAGCCCCGCGTCGAGGGCGGCCAGGCCGGCGACCACTCCCGCGGCCGGCCCGCCGTGCTCCGGCTGCTCCCGCGTGAACCGCACCGGCCGGCTGGTCGGCAACGGGTCGCCGACCACGACCACCTCGACGGCCTGGGCCACGGCTGCCAGCGAGCGCTCGATCAGGGTCGTCTCACCCACGGTCAGCGTTGCCTTGTCGGCGCCGCCGAGCCGGCGCGCCGTACCGCCGGTGAGGATGACCGCCGCCCACTCCATGCGGCCGAGTCTCCCATCGGGTGGCAGGCTGGGCGGGTGCACGTCCTCCTCGTCCAGACCGCCGCCGACCTCGACTCGGCGGTCAATCGCGCCCGCCTGGCCGAGCTGACCCCCGTCGGCGCAGCCGACCTCGTGGTGTTCCCGGAAGCGTTCGCCCGCGACTTCGGCCGCCCCGGCTCGTCCGTGGCGGCCTTCGCCGAACCGATCGACGGTCCCTTCGCCAG
>Ga0070698_100001975_pt1 | contig 22794 bp, 21 predicted proteins | sample KBSK1502metaG_FD_65477 | JGI IMG/M metagenome (GOLD analysis project Ga0070698, IMG submission 65477) | Corn, switchgrass and miscanthus rhizosphere microbial communities from Kellogg Biological Station, Michigan, USA - KBS K1-50-2 metaG | ecosystem: Host-associated > Plants > Roots >...
GCCCGATCGAGATCTGCCCGGTGTAGCCGACCAGGATGTTGAGCCCGAGCGCACCGACAATGGCGATCAGAATCAAGTCGAGGATCGAGACGTAGTACTCGCCGAGCGTCAGCGGCACGATGACGATAAAAAGCCCCGCGAATGCCGCGACCGCCCATTTGGCGATCGGCAGCGGGTAGAGTGCCATATCGGCGGCATAGCTTGTCTTGAACACCCCGGATTCGCGGTGGAACATGGCTAAGTGTCACCCGCACCGAGGCGCCCGGCATCGGTGCGCCTCGCTTGGTTCGTCACCCCCGCGAAAGCGGGGGTCCAGGGATGCCGGAATGGTGGCATGATGCGGTGAACATGCAGCCCTGCGTCTACATCCTTGCTAGCCGCCGGAACGGTACACTTTACGTTGGGGTAACGCGCGATTTGGCCCGTCGCCTTTCGGAACACAGGGACGACGTCATAGATGGTTTCACCAAGCGGTATAGCGTGCACATCCTTGTGTATGCAGAATTCCACGCCACGATGGAGGAGGCCATTTTGCGTGAAAAGCGGATTAAGATCTGGAGAAGAGCCTGGAAGGTCAAGCTGATCGAGCAAGCGAATCCAACCTGGCGCGACCTTTACGGCGAACTCGGATAGTGGGTGCATGTTGGCCCTGGACCCCCGCTTTCGCGGGGGTGACGAACTGGCGTTCCGGACTGCACAACTAACCGCGCGCCCTCTAACAGAAGCCATCATCATCACACGCGCTCGATGCGACGCCGGCCGAAGATGCCCTCGGGCCGCAGCATCAGTGCCACGATCATCAGGACGTAGGGGGCGAAATCTTTGGTGCCGCCGCCGACATAGGGGTCGAGGTAGCCGGCGGCCAAGTTCTCAACGACGCCGACGATCAGCCCGCCGACGACCGCGCCGACGATCGAATCGAGACCGCCGAGGATCACGACCGGAAAAACCTTGAGACCAACGAGGGCGAGCTGGTTGTCGACGCCGAGCATCGTTCCCCAGACAACGCCGCCAAGCGCCGAGACGGCACCCGCCATCGCCCAGGCGAGCGCAAAGTAGCGCCGCACATCGATCCCCATCGCCATCGCGACCTGCTGGCTGTCGGCGACGGCGCGCATCGCGATGCCGATGCGGCTCTTCAAGAAAAACCAGCTGAACGCGGCGAGAAAGGCAATGCTGACGATTGCGCCGACCAGCTGGACCGGCGGCAGCATGACCGGGCCCAATTCGATCGGCTCGTCACTGATGGGCATGACGATGGCTCGCGTCCCGGCACCGAAAGCGAGGGTAGCGGTTCCCCTGAGGACGGCAGCAAGCCCGATCGTCGCCATGACGACGGCGATCACCGGCCGGCCGATCAGCGGCCGCAGCACGACCCGCTCGAGCCCGAAACCGAGGAACACCATGCCGGCGACCGAAAGCAGCGCCGAGACCCAGAACGGCGCGCCCGCCAGATCGGCAGCGCCCGCCGCAATGAAGCCGGCGAACATCACGAACTCACCCTGGGCAAAATTGATCGCGTCCGTCGCCTTGTAGATCAGCACAAAGCCGAGCGCGATCAGCGCGTACATCAGCCCGATCATTACACCGTTGGTCAGCAGGACCAGCGTGAACTGCCACTCGAATTCAGGCATCCGTGCGCAACCTCGTCATTCCGGGATGCCCGGCAAGGGCAGACCCGGAACCCATGCACACGGACCGTGCCAGGCTTTCTTAGGCCCGTGTTCATAGGTTCCGGGCTCGCCCCTTCGGGGCGTCCCGGAATGACCGGGTGCATCACGCATAAGCTGGTTCACGGGCCGATTCCGCCGCTTCGAGGACGTCCTCGATCGCGATCGTCGAGGTCAAATTCGCCTTGCGCCCGTCCTCATAGGTAATCTCGGTCGTCAGCTCGACTTCTTGGTCGCCGCTGTAAAACGTCTCGACGACGGCGGCGTATTTCTCGGCGACAAAGCGGCGCCGGACCTTCCGCGTGCGAGTGATCTCGTTGTCGTCCGCATCAAACTCCTTGTTGAGCAGCAGAAAGCGGCGCAGGCGTGCGGCCGCTGGCAATGACGCGTTGACCTCGGCGATCTCCTCGGCGATCAGGCGCCGCACCTCGGGCTTGGCGCTCAGATCCTGGAACGAGGTGTAGGCAAGGTTGCGCCGCTCGGCCCAATTGCCGACCGTGGTGAGGTCGATCGCGATGATCGCCGCCACAAACGGCCGCCGATCGCCAAACGCGACCGCCTCGGCAATGAACGGGCTGAATTTCAGTTTGTTTTCGACGAATTGCGGCGCGAACGGAGTGCCGTCGGCAAGTTTGCCGACATCGTTGGCGCGGTCGATGATGACCAGGTGGCCGCGCCGATCGATAAAGCCGGAATCGCCGGTGCGGAACCAGCCATCTTCGGAGATCGTGTCGCGGGTGACGTCCGGCTGCTTGTAGTAACCCTTGAACACCCCAGCCGAGCGGATCAGCACTTCGCCGTCTTCGGCGATGCGAACCTCGGTGCCCGGAATGAGCCGGCCGACGGTATCCGGGTCGGCCTGGCCGTCCGGCTGCAGCGAGGCGAGCCCGGCCAGCTCGGTTGAGCCCCATACCTGCTTAATGTTGACGCCGAAAGAGCGGAAGAATTTGAAGGTGTCGGGGCCGAGCGGCGCGCCGCCGGTATAGACCCACCGCGCCCGACGCAGACCGAGCTGGTCGCGCACCGGCCCATAGACGAGCACCTCGCCGAAAAGAAGCATGAGCCGCTTGAACGGCGACAGTCGATTGCCCTTGCCTCTGACCGTCTCCGCACGTTCGGCGAAGCCGCGGAAGTAGTCGAACAGTTTGCGCTTCAGCGGCGTTGAATCCGCTGCTCTGACCCGCAGCTGGGTCAGCATATTCTCCCAGATCCGCGGCGGAGCGATTGCGATGGTGGGGCCGAGCTCGCGCAGATCGCGCTGCACCGTCTGGGGCCGCTCTGGGCAGTTGCAAGTGAAGCCGACCAACAGGGTCAGCACCAGCGAAAAGAGCGAGTCGCCGATCCACGCCATCGGCAAGTAACACAACAACTCGTCGGTCGCGCGGATATCCTCGGCCTCAACAAAGGCCTGAGCGGAGGTCAGCAGATTGGCGTGCGACAGCATCACGCCCTTCGGCCGGCCGGTCGTCCCGGAGGTGTAGGTGAGCAGCGCCAAATCCTCAGGGTCGCCCTTGTCGATCTCGGCCTCGACATATTGCGGGTGCGAGGTGCCGAACTCGCGGCCCGCCGCCTGCATCTCCTCGAACGAGGTAAGGCTAACCGTCGAATAGTGACGCAAGCCTCTCGGGTCGTCATAGACGACAAGCCTCAGATGCGGCAGCTCGGCCTTCAGCAGCAGAATCTTGTCGACCTGCTCTTGATCCTCGGCGACCACGACCGAAACCTCGGCATGGTCCAGCACAAAGACCAATTCGGTGGCGATCGAGTCCTGGTACATCGGCACGGCGGCGCCGCCCAAGGATTGTGCCGCTAGTTGCGCCCAATAGAGACGCGGGCGGTTGTCGCCGATAACAGCGAGCTTGTCGCCCCGGCGAAAACCGCGCGCGGAGAGGCCCAGCGCGAAGTCGCGCACCTCATCCCAGTACTGCGCCCAGGTAAAGGTCTGCCAAATGCCGTGGTTCTTTTCGCGTATCGCCGGCCGCGCCGCCATTGTCTCGGCGTTGCGGCGCAACAGGTGCGGCAATGTCGCCGCGGTCATGCCGCGACGACCTCCTGGCGCTGCTTGGCGGTTCCGAGATACGCCTCGATCACCTGCGGATTTCGCTGCATCTCGCCCGGACTGCCTTCGGCGATTTTCCGGCCGCGATCGAGCACGGCGACCCGATCCGAAATGTCCATCACTACCGCCATGTCGTGCTCGATCAGGATGATCGTCGTGCCCCATTGCTGGTTCACGTCGAGAATAAAGCGGGCCATGTCCTCTTTTTCTTCCTGGTTCATGCCGCCCATCGGCTCATCGAGGAGCAGCAATTTCGGGTCGAGCGCCAGGGCGCGCGCCAGCTCCACGCGCTTACGCAGACCATAAGCGAGGCCGCTCGTCGGCTGCTTGCGGAGATCCTCGAGCTCGAGGAACTCGATCAGCTCCTCGACTCGGGCGCGATGCGCGACCTCCTCCTTCTGTGCCAGGCCCCAATAGATAAAGGAGGAGAGCACTCCGGCCTTCATGCGCACGTGGCGGCCCAGCATGATGTTGTCGAGCACCGTCATGCCGCTGAACAGCGCAATATTCTGGAAGGTGCGGGCAATCCCCCGCGCGGCGATGTGCGAGGGGCGGGTGCCGGTGATCTCATCACCCTCGAAGAGGATCGAGCCGGTATCCGGCCGATAGAACCCGCTGACCATGTTGAGAAAGGAGGTCTTGCCGGCACCGTTGGGGCCAATGATCGAGATCAGCTCGCCACGGCGAACCAAGAGAGAGACCCGCTCGACCGCCCGCACACCGCCGAAATGCTTCGACACACCGGAAACGGCCAGCTGCACCTCGCCCGAAGGGACTTTGCTAGTTACGCCGCCGGACACGATGCCGCCCCGCATTTCCTCACCTTCCCGGCTTTATCTGACCATGCCGTTCCCTTATGGCGGGCATACTGCTGACGCATGTAGGAGAATGCAATCGTCGATATTTCAAGCGCGGGCTTTAACCAATCATCTCAAGATTATGATTGCAGCGCTTGTCCCGCTGGCGGCCTCGTGAAAACATCCCAGCCCGGAATTGCTTTCCGATGGCTGGACAACGGGCGTGCCGCAACCGGAAACTCTCCCAACGACGGTGCTGACGGGTTTTCTCGGCAGCGGCAAAACGACGCTGTTGCGCCGCGCCCTAGCCTCGCCTGCCCTCGCTGATACGGCCGTCATTATCAATGAAATCGGCGAGATCGCGATCGATCATCACCTTGTCGATTTTGTCGAGGGCAGCGTGCTCGAATTGCCGGGCGGGTGTCTGTGCTGCGCTGTCCGCGAGGATTTGGCGCGCACCTTACGCAGCCTCCTCGAGCGGCGCGACGCCGGCGAGATCAAGAGGTTTCGCCGGATCGTGATCGAGACAACCGGCCTTGCCGATCCCGCGCCGATCCTGTTCACGCTCGGCGCCGATCCGATGCTCGACCACTGTCTGCATCTGGCGCGGGTCGTTACCCTCGTCGATGCGGTCAACGGCGCCGACAGCCTCGACCGCTTTGCCGAGGCAGGACGGCAGGCGGCGCTCGCCGATGCCCTGGTCATTACCAAGACCGATCTCGCCGCGCTCGGTCCCGATCTCATCCGCCGTCTAGACGCGATAAACGACCGCGCTGAACGTATCGTTGCGGCCGAAACCGAGGATGCCGGCTTAGTACTGTTTGGCAGCCGCGAGCAGTCCGCCGCTCCGGTGATGCCGGCCGAGCCAGCCGCCGCCCACACCCACGGCATCGACGCCTTTGGCGTCGTCCTCGAAGGTGAGATCAGCCGCCTCGATTTCGCCCGTGCTTTGGGGGGTCTGGCCCGCGAGCGCGGCACCGACCTGCTCCGGGTCAAAGGGATCGTGCGCTTTGCCGATCGGCCGGAGCGGCCTGCAGTCGTGCAGGCCGCCCAACATGCGATGTTCGCGCCGGAATGGCTCGAGGATTGGCCCGATGGCGATCGGCGCAGCCGTCTCGTCTTTGTCGTCCACGAGATCCCACGCGGCGACATCCTCGCGCATTTCGCCTTCGCCGCGCCGGCGCTCTGGCGGTCACCAACTTAGGAGGCTCCTATGCTGGACATCATCATTTCGGGCGGGCTTGCGGTCCTTCCCACGGGGCCGGAGACGGTCGATATCGGTGTCGCCCGGGGACACGTGGTAGCGATCGGCGCGTCGGGAAGCCTTGCGGTCGGCGCCATTCGCACCGTCGACGCGTCGGGCCAGATTGTCATCCCGGGAGGGATCGATCCGCATGTCCATTGCCGCTGGCCGATCGTCGTACCCGGCGTCACCCAGCACCAGATGACCGAGGGCCCGGCGCAAGTCAGTCGCGCGGCGCTGCACGGCGGAACGACGACGATCATCGATTTCGCCCTGGTCGGTGACGGCGACAGCGTGCAGCAGGCGATCGAACGGCGGCAGAAGGAATGGAATGGGGACTGCCACTGCGACTACGCCTTTCACACGATGGTGCAGGGCAAGTTCGCCCCCGAAATCCTGCCGCAGCTGGCCGAAGCGGTCGAGGCGGGGCACCCCTCGGTCAAGATGTTCACGACCGACATCACGCCGAGCCGCAAGGGGCGCATGGTCGATTTCGGCGGCATCTGGGAGGTGTTGAAGGTCCTGGCGCAGACCGGCGGCATTGCCGCGATCCACGCCGAGGACAACGACATCGTCATGCACATGTACGAAAAGCTGATCCGCGAAGACCGGACCGGCTTTGAGAACATGGCCGAGGTGCACAACACCTTGTCCGAGGATCTGTCGTTCAACCGGGTGATCCGGCTAGCGGCCAATATCGAGGGTGCGGCTCTCTACATGATGCACACCTCGGCGGCGACCGGGGTCACCGCGATCGCCGCGGCACGGGCCAAGGGGGTGCCGATCTACGGCGAGACCCTGCACCAGTACCTGATGTACACCGCCGAGGACTACAAAAGCCCGAACGGCCAGATCTACCACACCTACCCCTCGCTCAAATTCCGCGAGGACCAGGAGGCGCTGTGGAAGGCAACCGACCACGGCGCGATCCAGACTGTCGCCACCGACGAAATCTGCTGCCCATTGCGCATCAAATTGCAAGGCCGGCGGATCGACGACACGACCGGCGGCAATGCCGGGGTCGAGCCGCGCCTGTCCTTGATCTACACCGAGACCGTCGAAAAGCGCGGCTACAGTCTCTCGGATTTTGTCAGCCTCGTCTCGACCAACGCTGCCAAGATCATGGGCCTCTACCCGAAGAAAGGCGCGCTGGCGGTCGGCTCCGACGCCGACATCGTGCTGCTCGACCCGCGCCGGCGCCGCACCGTGCGCGCCGCCGAGCTGCACGAAGCCGATTACACCCCCTGGGAAGGCCGCGACCTCGCCGCCTGGCCGTCAATGACAATGCTGCGCGGCAAGATCGTCGTCGAAAACGGCGCCTTCTCGGGCGACCTCAAAGACGGCCGATTCCTGCCGCGGAAAGTGCCCGACGAGATCAGAGCCCGGCCTGCCGTATGAGCAGGCTCACCTAGCCGGGGGAGTGCTGCTGCCGAAGCCCGGGTAGTCCCAGTGGCCGTCGAACCAGATCCAGCCGTTTGGATGCTGCTCCCAATGACCCGGAACATAGGTTGCCGAAACGGTTGGACGCTCGACGTATTTGCCCGGATTCCAGAAATATTGCACCCCGTTCCAGGACCAATGGCCGGGCTCCCATACGTAAGTCGGCGACGGTGCCAGCGGCGGGGTTTCGGCCTGCGGTGCGGGCGGCGCGGTGGGGACTACGATGGACGGCGCCACCGGCGGATATAAGGGCACCTGGGCCTGCGCGATCTCAGTGATCGGGCCGGCGCCGCGGAGCGATATCGGGGCCTCTGCGAGAGCCGGGGCGACGGTCGTCAGCGCGGCCATCGCCGACAATCCCTGCACGGCGAGATCGCCGCCGACTCGACATACGGCCTGCCGCTGCCGCACAGGTCCCGGGAGAGATCAGACCACGCCAGCTCTGTGAAGCCGTTACGGTTTCTGAGCCGGTACCGGGAGACCCGGGATCTTTACATTGACCGCGCCCAGATGGTTGCGGCTGGTGAAGTACAACGTCTTCCAGTCGTCGCCGCCGAAGGCCAGGTTGGTCGTGGCAGGAGCCCCGTGGACGATGCGGCCGAGCTTTTTGCCATTTGGGTCCATGATCCAGATGCCGCCCGCGCCGCCGCAATAGACGTTGCCCTCGACATCCACTTTCATACCGTCGGGGACGCCAGGCTCGTCGCCGCGCAGATCGGCGAACACCCGGTCGGTGTGTTTGGCGAGTGTGCCGTTGGGCAAGAGCTCGAATGACCTGATATGCCCGCGGCGCGTGTCATTGATGTAGAGCACCGTTTCAGCGGGCGAGAAGGCGAGGCCATTGGGCAGCACGAAGTCACCAATCAGCAGGGTCATCGTGCCGAGATCAGGGGTCACGCGGTAGACCCCGGAAAAAGTCAGCTCCCACTGCTCGGGCGCGGCGGGGCTGGTCCATGGATCGGTGAAATAGATGCAGCCGTCCGACTTGACCACGACGTCATTCGGCCGATTGAGCTGACGGCCCTGGAAGCTATTGGCGACCACTGTGATGCTGCCGTCGGGTTCCTGCCGGGTCACCCGCCGGGTGTCATGCTCGCAGGCGATCAGCCGGCCTTGGAGGTCGCGAGTGAGCCCATTGGCCCGGTTTGTCGGTTCTTGAGTGAGGGACACGCCCCTTCCCGGCTCGTACTTCATGCGCTTGTTGTTGTGAATGTCGCTGAACAGCAGGTGACGGCCTTCCTTCCACCAGAGCGGTCCCTCGGCCGGGCCGAGAGAACCGCCGAAACCGTCGGCGAGATCGTGAATTGGCTCCGACGGGGAGATAATCTTTTCGAGTTCGGGGGCGAATTGCTCGACCCTCTTCGACAGCTGGGATGACACGCGAGCACCGGACATCTGATGCCTCCTGCAAAATCCCCGCTCGGGGAATGAAGAGGGCAGCATGGACTACCCGACCCTCGGCCGGCAATCCCGATCACCGCTCGGCGGTCAGTCGATGAGGCTTATTTTTGTTGAATTGGGCGCGCATCTCGAAGCACGCGCGACCACAATAAAGGCTATTTTATCACGCGCTCTTTTAGGGGACCAAAGGATTTCTGGTCGATTCTTTATTGATCACTCGGGCAGAACCCTCACTTAGCAAATATTGTCGGCTTGAACTTCGACCGGTAAATTCGCACTGTCTTATTGAGCCGCGCGGCTCCGAAGATTCATTTTTACATCAACCGAGCGGCATTATCGAGATTTGGACGGGGAAGTCGCTTCCTTAATAATCCGGTCTATCTCTTCAATCGTCACACCGTAGAGATCGGCGACTTGCGCTCGGGTCATCCCGTAATTGGCCAACGCGCGCACGCGGCCGAGCTGCGAGGAGGGGATCGCGCCGGTTGTCCGCCGAGGCGCCTTTTTCGGCCGCATCGGCTTTGGTTGAGCAGGCGCTTGCACCTCCGCGTGCGGCGGCACCCGAGGCGCGATTGCCAAGACACGCGGTTGACGGCGGGCTGGCGGCGGCGCAGTTGGAGAGGCAGTCGATACCGGCGACAATTCGGGAGGAGCAGTTTGCTGCGCCGGCTTAAACAGGTCTTCAGCCGCTTGGCGGGCTCGATTGACCTTTTCGCGGCTATTACGGTCGTCGGCCGATTCCCAATCGGTCACAAGGCGCTACTCCAAGCAAAATCGGCGCGTTAATGAATCCGATATAAGGCTCATCGAAAAAATCCGCAAGACTCACGGTTCTTAGAAAATAAGCATATAAGTTGAGGGATGCCCACGCTTTCTAGAAGCGGCCTCGGGCATCGGCAGCACGGTTCCGTAACCTCGCCGCCGGCAAGGCTCTACTCCGCGGCGTTGGCAGCAACGGGAGGTTGCCAGTTCTTCAAGACGGGGAGTACCTCCTTGGCAAATAACCACAAAGACGCCTCTGCCGTCTCGTAAGGAATGCCGCCGAATCGGAATGAAACGTTCAGCTCGAAATCTCCGATCAGGGCGCGCCGCGCTTCGAGCTCGCGCAAGATGCGGTCGGGGTGCCCCGCACGGCGGCCCTCTCGACTGCGCCTTCTAGGCCACCTTTGGACGCGATTTCCGCCTTTTTGGGCACAGGCATCATAGTCCTTTACGGTAGCAAAGTGTTCGCCGAGGAACTCGTAGTGATCGCGTTCGGTGGCAGCCGGTCTATCGCGATCGCTTATGCGATGCGGGTTGCCAGCATCGGAGATTGTGTTCCATTGTCTATCGGCTGCTACGACTGGTGAAAGCAAGAACCCATGAGAGTTAGTGTCCAGATTCGACCGAGCGCCGGCGAGGGAATGCTGGGCCGAATGGCCGATTATGCCCGCCGGGCCGAGGCGAGCGGTTTTCCTGGGATCTGGGTGGGGGATTCGCTCGGTCGGGGCCGGCCCACCTTGGATCCGCTGGTCGAGCTGGCGGCGATTGCCGCGGTGACCGAACGGGTCGAGCTCGGCATTGCGGTATTGCAGGTGTCGTTGCGGCATCCGATCGAGCTCGCCCATCGCGTGCAATCGGTTCAGGCATTGTCGGGAAACCGCCTGCGCCTCGGCGTCGGCAGCGGCTCGACGCGGGCGGATTTCGAACTTCTCGGCGCCGATTACGATAAGCGCTTCCGGACCCTGATGAGCTCGCTCGACATCATGCGCCGTGCGTGGCGCGGCGAGCCGGTCAATGGCGGGGTATTGTCGCCGTGGCCGGGCTGCGAAGGCGGACCGCCGATCCTTATCGGCGCCTGGCGCAGCCCGCGCTGGATCACCTATGCCGCAAAAGAGTGCCAGGGCTGGACCCCGTCCGGCCGCTACAGCAGCTGGGACGACCTCGAGGCTGGAATGCGGATTTATCGCGAAGCGGGGGGCAACAACGCCGTCCTCGCCAATGTCGCGATCGATCTCGCCGACCGGCCCGAATCCGCCGATCTCGCAGAGGTCGCTCATGTCTCCCTGATCTGTGCCCCGGACGAGGCGCGACAGCGGCTGAAGCGGATTGAGCAGCTGGGCTTCGACGAGGTGCTGATCGTGTCTCACCTCGGCGTACTCGATGATATCGAACGTGTCCGTGACTTCCTATAATAAAACAGCGTTGACGTAGCGCTGGATCAAAAGAGTCTATCAGCTCACGGAGACACCTGATTGCTTTAGAAAGACTAGATTAGCGATGCGATATAATTGTTTCCCATAGCGGCGATCTGTACCCGGTCATCGAGTTATCAGTATTCCGGCCGGCATGGGAGATGACACGATGCTCGCCAGCACCGGGAGTTCGTCGAGCGCGGCCGATATTGCTTCCCGTAACGGGTGGGAGGCCGGCCGCGGGGCCGGTGATGAGCTTCGCGTCAGGCTGTTCGGCGAATGGGTATTGGCAAGCGGCACCCGCTCTTCGGCCGAATTATCCCGCCGGCTGAGCGAGACCCCTCGTCCGACAAAAGTATATTTTGACTCGCACGACCTGGGAGCCTGGGACAACGTCCTCATTAATTTCCTCAATAAAGTCGAAGCGGTTGCCGGCCAGCGGGGGATCGCGGTCGACCGTTCGGGTCTCCCCGGCGGCGTCCAACGATTGGTCGGTCTCGCCCGCGCCGTCCCCGAACGCCAAGGGGCGCGGCGAACGCAGCAGCGCCCCGACCTCCTCACCCGGCTCGGCCAGGGCAGTCTCGGCTTTTTTGCGACAGCAGGGGACTTCGTCACCTTCCTCGGAGAGGCGATCATCGGGATCGCCCGAATGCTCCTCGGCAGAGCACGCTTCAGACGCTCGGATCTGATGCTGGCAATCGAGGATTGCGGCCCCAGCGCATTGGCGATCGTGGCGCTGATCAGCTTTCTGATCGGCCTGATCCTCGCCTTTGTCGGCGCCATTCAGCTGCAGCAATTTGGCGCGGCAATATTTGTCGCCAATCTCGTCGGTGTCGCGATGGTGCGCGAGATGGGAGCGATGATGACCGCGATCCTGATGTCCGGGCGCACCGGCGCTGCCTTCGCCGCCAATCTCGGCACGATGCAGGTCAGCGACGAAATCTCGGCATTGCAGACGCTCGGTATTCCCCCGATGGAGTTTCTGGTATTGCCGCGGATTGTTGCCTTGTCGCTGATGATGCCGCTGCTGACGGTTTTCGCCAATATCGTGGGCATCCTCGGCGGGTTGCTGATCGGTTGGCTGATGCTCGATATCGCACCGATCGCCTATTACAACCAGACGAGCGGCGCGGTTGGCATGAATGACTGGGCAGTCGGCCTCGTCAAGTCGGTATTGTTCGGGGCCGTCGTCGCGATCGTCGGCTGCTGGCGCGGCATGCGCTGTCAGCGCAGTGCTGCCGCGGTCGGCGGCGCCGCCACTTCGGCAGTGGTCCTGTGCATTGTGCTGATCATCATCATCGACGCGACCGCCACCGTCATCTGCACGACCCTGAAGATTTGACCTCGGGGGAACCTCAGCGGTGAGCGATCCAAGAACCAATCTAGCGCGCGAGCCGCATATCGTGGTCGAGGATCTGACGATGGCCTTTGGCGATTTCGTCATCCAGCGCGACCTCAACTTCACGATCAACAAGGGCGACATCTTTATCATCATGGGCGGCAGCGGCTGCGGCAAGAGCACCCTGCTGCGCCATCTCGTCGGGCTGCAGGCGCCGGCCCGCGGGCGGGTTCTGTTCTCGGGGGAGAGCCTCTGGGATGCCGAGCCCGAGCGGCGCGACGCGATCCTCAGAAAGACTGGCGTGACGTATCAGGCGGGCGGGTTGTGGAGCTCGATGACACTCGCCGAGAATGTTGCGCTGCCGCTTGAGCAATACACCGATTTGACGCCCGCCGAGATTGCCGATCTTGCCTCCCTGAACCTGGCTCTGGTTGGGCTCGCCGGCTTTGAGGATTACTTTCCCTCGCAGATCAGCGGCGGAATGCAGAAGCGCGCCGGTCTCGCCCGCGCGATGGCGCTGTCGCCTGAGGTTCTGCTGTTCGACGAGCCTTCGGCCGGTCTCGACCCGATCAGCTCGCGGCTGCTCGACGATCTGATCCTCGAGTTGCGCGACAGCTTCGGCGCCACGATCGTTATGGTCACTCACGAGCTGGCGAGTATCTTCGCGGTCGGCGACAACAGCGTCTTCCTCGACCCCGAGACCAAGACGCAGATCGCCTCGGGCGCCCCCAAGCGGTTGCTCACCGAGTGCCCGGACCCGAAGGTCCAACGATTCCTCAGGCGAGGGGAAACTGACGCTGCACGACAAACTCCAGCCAACCAGGGAGGTCTCAGATGAGCCGGCGCGCCAATCCGAAGCTGGTCGGCGGCTTTGTGCTGACTGCGATCGCCTTGCTCGTCGGGGCGGCGCTGGTCTTCGGCAGCTTCACCTTCTTTGAGACGACGCGCAAATTCGTCGTCTTCTTCCAAGGATCCGTGGACGGCCTCACGCAAGGCTCGGCCGTTCTCTTTCGCGGGGTTCCGCTCGGCAGGGTGCTCGACGTCGGGGTCCGCTATGACCCCGCGGACAACACTTTCGAAATCCCGGTAATCATAGAAATCCGCCCGAACGTGATCGCCAGGTTTTCTCCTTCGCCTACCCCGAACTCCGAATTGATAAAACAGCTGATCGACGCTGGTTTACGTGCCCGACTCGAAAGCGCCAGCCTCGTCACGGGTCAGCAGGTGGTCCAATTGAATTTCTATCCGGATACGCCGATCAAGCTCGAGAAGACCGATCTGCCCTATCTTCAGCTTCCGACCGTACCGTCACCAACGCAGCAGATAATGTCTTCCGTCGATGTCGCAGCCAGGGATCTGCCAACCCTGATCAAGGAGGCCACCGCACTTCTCGACCGCGCTCAATCATTCGTCTCGCCCGACAACGAGGCCGCAATTCATTCGCTGCTGGAGAGCGCGGCATCGGCGATGAAGACGCTGCAGGCGGACGCGGGGTCTCTCCCTCCGCTGATCGACGAGGCCCAGAGCACCGTCGCTAGTGCCGGGCAGTTGACCAAACACCTCGACGGCGTTGTGCAAGACAATCGGGATGACATTCGGGCGACGCTCCGCAATTTTCGCGAGGCCACGGTTACCGTCAATAAGCTGATGGATCAGTTGACCCAAATTGCTGCGACCAACCGCATCCCAATTCGGCAATTCACGGAGGGCACATTACCGGATCTGACGGCGCTGATCATCGACGCAAGAACCACGGTGAACAAGGCAACCGCCGTTCTCGATAGTATCGAGCGCAACCCCACGCGTTTTATCTTTGGAAACAAGATGGGCCAGGGGGTGGAGCTCAAATGACGCCGGAGGTGGCGAGCAGCCGGCGGGCCAGCCGCCGGCGCAATCTCGCCAAGCTAATAGTGGGGTCTCTCGCCCTCGTCGTGAGCGCCTGCGGGTTAGGCAGCGGCCCCCCGCCCCGCCAGTTCACATTGACGCCAGTGACAAATTTCCCACCCGGGCTGCCTCCCGTCAAATGGTCGCTAGTTGTCGATGAACCCACCGCTGCACGCCAGATCGACACCTCGCGCATCGCCTTGATGAACGGGCCGTTTCGGGTTGAGTACTACGCCGACGTCGAATGGACCGACACCGCCCCGGCCATGGTGCAACTGTTGCTGCTGCAGTCGTTTCAGAATACCGGGCGGCTGCCGGTGGTCGCACCGACCCGGCAGACCTTGGCGACGGATTTTCTGCTGCTGTCAAATCTGCGAAAATTTCAGGTCGAAAACGACGCGTCGGGAACACCGCAGGCAATTGTCGTATTGGAGGCGACGTTGCTGAAAATGCCGCGACGCATGCCCGTCGCCACCGCGCGTTTCGAGAAGGCGACGCCGGTCGCTTCCAAATCGACCGAGGCGGTAACGGCCGCTTTTGATGCCAGCCTCGGCGACGTCATGTTGGGTGTCGTCGACTGGACCCTTCAACAGGGAAGCGCAGCTCCTGTAAACAGTTGATGCCGGCGTAGTGTGAGGCTCGCGAGCAGTTCATTAGCGGCGCTGGTAAGCCCGTAAAACGTCTCGAAGCCTACGCGAGTGACGGCAAGGGATCGGCGCGCGATTTGCCGGGGATCATAGCCGCTGTTCTGGCACAGGCCGCCGAGCTTGAGGATCAAGCGATCGCGTAAGCCGGCGATCACCGCCTGGCGGAATTTCTCGGGCGGCGCGATCGCGAGCATCGTCATGAAACTGTTAAATTAACCAGTTATCGTCTTGTCTCGTCTCGGGATCGGTCCCTGGCCCGATTCTTGCTTAAATTCCGAGTTATCCTTCTATCCGGGATCGGTCCCTGGCGAGATCGTTCCGCAACGGCGCAATCCACCTCTGGGTTGAGCATGGAGTCTTATGGCGCAGGAAGCATATTCGCCCAAAGAAGCTGTATCTGACCGCCCTCCCGTGCCCATCGCGGGTAGAACAGTATACTGGCGACTGCTTGGCCGCTGCTTCAAGCTCGTTATGGCGGCTATCCTCGCTTTCGTGAGCGTGCGTGCGATTACCAGCGAGCAGGGATATATTGGTACCAACAACGCCGTCCTCTCCTCCCAGATCACGATGTTGAGGGCGCCAATCGAAGGCTACGTCACGACGGGGGAACTTGCCGCCGGACAATCCGTCGAGCGCTCGTCGGTCCTCGAAACGATCTTGAATGCCCGGCCAGACGATACAGCGCTCGCCGACCTTGAGGGCGACCTCAAGCGTCTGGTGAGGCAGCGCGAGGCCGCTCACTTGCAACAGAACGCGCTCTCAACTTTGCTGGCGGAGCTGGATAATCGAGCGGCGGTCGGCAACGCCGCGCAAGTGTCGAGAATCTCGGCGAACATAGATTTGTACCGTGAAAAGACAGCGTCAGCAGAAACGCATCGCGACCAGATGAAGCGGGACTATGAGCGCAAGGTGGCGCTGCTCAACTCGGGCAACGCGGCGATAGCGGATGTCGACCATGTTCGTTCTGCTTTCGTCGCGGCGACGCAAGAGGCAGCCGCGGCGCTAGCCGCGATGCAGGGGGAGATATCGTCCAGGGACGCCGCGCGGAACGGTGTGCTGGTGGCGCCCGGCTCAAACGATGTGACTTATTCGATCCAGCGCGCCGACGAGATCCGCATTCTCCTGACGCAGATCGAGCGATCGATTACTGATCTGGATGCCGCTGCGGATCAAGCCCGCGAGAAGCTACTAAACCATCAACGGCACGAGCAGACCGAGGCCAGCATCATTGCGCCAATCTCCGGCATAATTTGGAAGGTCGGTGTGCTCAACGGTGAGCGTGTCAGCGCCGGTGACATCGCCCTGGAGCTCGTTGATTGCGGCCACGCCTTCGGCATGGCCAGTATTCCGCAGTACCGAATACCCGACGTGTCTCTGGGAATGGAAGCCCACTTTAAATTTGTGGGCGAGACGTCCGGGCGCGTCGCGCGCGTGGTTTCGGTTGAGAGCGGCGGACTGACAGAACGCACCGAGCGCTTTGCCGCGATACCTAATCCCGAAAAGGAGCCGTCGGCCATTGTTACACTGTCGCCACTGTCGCTGCCAAACACAACAAGCGAATGCCTCGTGGGGCGGACCGCGCGTGTTCTCCTTCCCCTGAAGGAAGGCACCCTCCTGGATGCTCTGGCGCGCTGGGTTGGTCTCGACCAGATTTGGCATTGGCTGGCCTCGTGAATCTGATCGATCTGGATACGTGGACACCGGTCGCGCTGGTCGCGGGGCTAATCGCGACAATCTCGCTGATGGTAGGCTCCGGCAGCATGCTCGGGCGGCTTTTGCTCTGTGCCATTTGCGTGGTGACCAACATCCGCTATGTGCTCTGGCGATCGATTTACACCATTCCTGAACCCGATACATTCCTCACCACCCTCTGGGTCGACGCCTTCTTCGCAATGGAGCTTTCCAGTCAGTTGGGTGCCCTCCTGATATCGTTCTTCATGTCCCGTACGCTTAACCGATCGAAGGAGGCGGAAAGCCACCAGTTGTCCTTTTCCTCCAACGCGCCCGTAGACGTATTCATCGCCACGTATAATGAAAGCCAGGAAATTCTGGAGCGCACCATTATTGGGGCAAAGGCCATCCAGCACCCCGACCTCCGGGTATGGCTTCTCGACGACGGAGCCCGCCCGGAGATGAGCCAGCTCGCCTCTGAGCTTGAAATCGAGTACGCCTTTCGGGTCAAGGGTAAGCACGCCAAGGCCGGCAACGTGAACAACGGTCTGCGGCTGGCACTGGCAACCGACCGGCCGCCGGAGTTTGTTCTGCTCCTCGACGCCGATTTTGTTCCTAGGCCGGGCATCCTGCAGCGGACGCTTGGCTTCTTCGAAGATCCGCAAATCGGCATTGTGCAGACGCCGCAGCATTTCTTCAATCATGATCCGATCCAGGTGAATCTAGGCTCGACACTGACATGGCCCGACGAGCAGCGGTTCTTTTTTAACTACCTGCTGGCCTGCAAGGACGCCTGGGGAGCGGCGTTCTGCTGTGGAACTTCGGCTGTCTTTCGCGTCAGCGCCTTGCAGACTTGCGGAGGGATGGCGACCGAGACTGTTACCGAAGATATGCTAACCACGTTTCGCTTGCAGGAGTATGGGTATAGAACCATTTTTCTCAATGAACATCTAAGCTCGGGTCTTGCGCCCGAAGGACTGACCGAGTTCGTAACGCAGCGTTCGCGCTGGTGTCTTGGCGCCATTCAGCAAGTATACACACGCTGGTCTTTTGCGGGCCCCGCTCGGATCAGTCTAATCAATCGGCTCTCGGCATTCGATGGGGTTCTCTACTGGAGTTCGAGCTTCCCCTTTCGCCTAATGGTACTGATGGCACCACTTGTCTACTGGATGACCGGGACGTCGGTCATTAATGCGCGGATCGATGAACTGGTCTACTACCAATGGCCTTTCACTGTGGCGATCTGCTCGATGATGTTCACCCTGTCCGAGCGGCGGGTCGTGCCGATCCTGTCCGATATCAGCCAGATGATCAGCACATTTGTCATTCTTCGAACGGTCATCACGACGCTGATCAAGCCGTGGGGACATCCCTTCAAGGTCACACCCAAGGGTAAGTCGACCGAACACACCGTGGTCCACTGGCAGTTGGTCTGGCCATTCATGCTGCTTGCTGCAGGCATTGTCTATGGTCTCGCTGCGAACGCATCGGCGTATTCGCCTCTGAACGGCGCGCCCGGCTACACTATTAATGTGATCTGGAGCTTAGTCAACGTCGTGCTGCTCCTGGCGACCGTCGCAGCCTGCGTCGAACTGCCCCGGAAATCCGCAGTGACGTTTCCGAGCATAGAAAACGGCACTTTGTTCTGCGGGGATGTTCGGCTTCCGTGTGTCGTGCGAAGAATCTCGACCGAGCGCGCCGAGATTGCCGATCTGGACCGGAACGTTGCGCAAGCCGCAACGCATCTTGTCCTTGATGCGGGCGCGCTAATTATCCCAATCCTAAGTGTTTCCGCCGGTCGAAGCACGCTGACCGTCGAATTTTCTGTCACACCTCGGCTACGGCAAGCGCTGTTGCGAAAGCTGTTTGGTGGAGGGTTCGACATCGAGGTCGGCGGGTTTGCCGTCGGCAGAGTGATCTGTTCCATGCTGAAGCTTCTAGTCCGCTAGGTGTTAATCAATAGAGGGGCAACGTCAGTGATTCAATGACGACCCTTTATATCCCACAACCGGTGGTCTCGAACGGTGTCCCCCCATTTCCGGAAAACTTCCGTAAGGTGATTCTGGAAGCAGCCGATGAAACCGGAATGATCCGCCTCGCCCTTGTCGTTCTCATGGTCGGGCATCTGACAAGTTCCGCGGCAATAGGTCGGGAAGGCGTCGCCCAACCCATGACGACGGGGCATATCGGCATCAACCTTTCTGCGCTCGAAAATAGCGATGAGGTACCGGGGACGGCGAACACCGACTATGCGCTCCCGACCGACGCCGAATTCGATTTTCTTCGCAGCAAGAACCTGACCTTTGTGCGCCTACCATTCAAATGGGAGCGTCTGCAGCCGACTCGATCGGGTCCGCTCGACCCAACCTATCTCGGCTACATTCACGCTGGCGTTGCCAAGGCCGCAGCACGCGGCATGAAGATCGCTCTCGATTGTCACAATTATGGGGGATACGGCGCGGACAAGATTGGTGGAGGGGTGGTGACTAGCGCCGATTTCGCGGATCTCTGGTTGCGGCTGGCGTTGGTCTTCTCCGGAGACCCGACCATCGCTGCATACGACATCATGAACGAGCCCTCTAATATGCCCGCACTCGATGCATGGCAGCCGGCGGCGCAAGCGGCTATCGACGCGATCCGGGCTATCGACGCCACAACCCCGATCTATGTCGAGGGTAACAATTATTCCTCAGCATTTACATGGGCCGACCAGAATCCGACGCTGCATCAGCTTAACGACCCGTCGGATCTGCTGGTCTTCTCTGCTCATACATACCTTGACCGCGACAGCTCCGGAACCCATTACAGCTGGGCAGAGGAAGTGGTTGCGGGCGACCAGCTCAGCGGCCTTCCTCTCGACACGAGCACCGGGATCCGGCGCGTCGCCGGGTTCGTCGGCTGGCTAAAGCAGCACGGACTCAATGGCAACATCGGAGAGACGGGAGCGGGGCTGGACGATCCCAACTGGTTGAGCGCGCTCGATAAAGAAATCGCGTTCCTGCTCGATAATCATGTGACCTTCGTCTACTGGAACCTCGGTCCGTTCTTCCTCTCCTACCCCTACAGCATTGAGCCAGACGTTACAGGCGTCGACAAGGTGCAAGTCGCGGTGCTGACCAAATACACCAACGCTGCGCAGCCTGTGACATACACCCTAATAAAGTCGGCGCCCGGCCCGATTGGAATGCCCTCTTCGGAGTTTACGATCAGTTACCGGGGGCTGATCCTGACGCCTATCACCTTCATCGCCAATGACGGAGGCGCCGGAGGGAGGTTCATGCCTGACAATATTACGATGCCGGCGGGCTTCAATGGTGTTGTGAATTTTACTTATATACCGCCGAAAACGAACATTTATATGATCGGCGTGACGAACAACGCTGGTTTGACCGATCCGCCGCCGGTTTCGCTCGATTGAGCCCGATATCGAAGAGGGGTATTCGGATAGACCACGAGCGGCTCACTGTCGGGTCGTTTACAGCTCTTGTGCAGCATGTGCTGAACTATCGGATAGCCCCTTCGGACAGCCAGTGCGGCGTGGGATCCTGTCTTTGGAGGCGGGCGCAGTCCGATGTTAGGGTGCGCAAATCGGAAGGTCGCGGTGTGTCACTGAGGTTGGTGAGGGCCGGTCATGAGGCAGATACCCGTTGGAGCCATGGGCTCCTTCAACCTCCTCGTCCAGCCGGAGCACCTCGCCAATCGGTTTAAGGACGCCATGCTGCCGCCGGTATTCGCCACGCCCGTCATGATCATGGTCATGGAAAACGCCGCCCTCAACGCGATCCGGGCCTATCTCGATCCCGGCGAGAGTGCGGTCGGGACGGCGGTCAACGTCCGCCATCTCGCGGCGACGCCGGTTGGACGCCGTGTCACGGGCGAGGCGGAAGTGACTAAAGTCGACGGGCGGCAAATAGAATTTTCAGTCCGTGCGACCGAGGGTGATAAGGAAATCGGGAACGGCACGCATTCGAGGGTGGTCATTGATTTGGCCAAATTCGCGCGGCGGCTCGGTTCCTAACCGATACTTGTGACCCAAGTATGTTCTCTATTTATTCCATAGATCGTAAAATATCGTAATCGATGAACTTTTCTCGATAAGCTGACGATGGAGCCGATCGTAACGCCGATCGAGGAGGCCACGCCACAACCGCCGCCCCTTCGTCGGCAGCCGGTCAAAAAGCCAGAGAACGTCCGAAATGGAGCCTCAGGCGAAAGAGGAAGGACACAGCTACCGGCCATCGGCGGAACCGGTAGGCGAGCGCGGCCCGGGGATCGAGATTGGAGAAATCACGGCTTGGCGTATATGGCGCCTTGGCAAAGACGGGATTGTGTACAGTCCGATCATCAACGTGCCTTGGTGGCCGGGCGAGGTGATGCGCGCTTCGCCTCATGCGCGAGCGGATGACGGTATTTATGCTTCTAAAGCGCGACCCGAGATCAGATGGCCTCCCTCCGCGGGCGCCAGCTGGCCGCTCGTGGTGGGCCGCGTCTCGCTGTGGGGAGTCGTGATCGAGCACGAGAAAGGTTATCGCGCCGAGAACGCCCGCATTCTCGCATTCGATGACGTTGTGTCATGGAGCGCCTTCGACACCCAAAAGGCGCTGGCCTTGTTATCCAAAAAGTATTTTCGACGCTGGCCAGCCCGCTGCCAACCTCCACAGTGATTGACAGGGCAATCTCCGGAAATCGCCCTGTCTCGCCCCTGCAGTAACGCCTTCTACTGCTTCGTCAATGTGGCGACCGAAATGTGCGGCCAGTCAATCCCCAGGAAGTTGAGGATCACGGTTTGGGTGTATTGCAGCTGAAGGAATGTGCTGCCATCCGGATGCTGAACAGTCTCGATCCAGAAGATGGCGTCAAGCTCTGTTGCGTTTGCGTTTCGCATGACAAACGGAATGTTCCCGATGGCGCCGTTGGGGGCCGTGGAAATTTCCAGTACGACCGTATTGATAATGCTCTGCCCGAGGATTGCAGCCTCGAGAACGTGGTTGGGGTTCTGCACAGAGGCCAGTTCGATACCCGGGGGCAGCGCCGGGTTCTTGAACGGATCAAGATAGGCCGGCGGGATAGGCGTCGGCTTCGGCGGATTTTGGGTGGGGATAGAGCTGGCTGTGCCGATCCGTGGACCCCCTGGCACCGCAAAGGCAGCGCCCTGCGCCTGCAGCGCAACACCGTTCTGAACGATGCCTAGGCGGACGACCGTCGCTGGAGACACAGGTGCGACGGTGGTAGCAGGCACATTGATCCATATGCCTGGCTCAATATGCAGTCTTTCCTTCGTCACCGCGTCGCTTACCTGCTGTAGATACGTCAAGCCGTGGAGCGCGATATCGGGCTGTCCACCGGTGCTGCCGAAAGCCGTTATCGAACCCCGGTTGGGTATGGCACCGCCGATAGGGGTGAATTCAAGGGTCTCCAACGTCTCATTGAGCTTCAAGCGAAAGGGCACAGGGCCCGTGCTCGGCGGTCGCGAATCAAAGTTGGGAAGCGAAATCAGGTTGAATCCGCTTCCGACCCAGGTACCGGCGAGATCGGCGAGCGGCCCCAAGTCAGCCGAGGAGTTCGTATTCGGCCTGTGGGGGGCACCATTGGCGGCGACTTGCACTGGTGCAATCTCACCACTTCTGCGCCGCACACTGATCACCTCGATGCCGATCGGGTTGCCATCCGGGTCAAATTCTACGAACACGCCCGGGGCGACTTCCTCAGACGTATCCGAGCGCACGCCCCGCGGGCCGAATACGACATGGAGGACATCGGCCTCTGGATCGTAATTGGTCCGGATCACAGTTTTGCTCCTCTATCCCAGTGCGCCGTGACCACGAAAATATCGTCGCCATCCGGCCGATAAACCACGCGAAGTACCCGGTTTCCGAATTCGGGAATGACTTTATATGAGCGGCTCAGGGCAGGGTCGGTCACATCCTGTGCGATGCGGTCTGGTGAGATGAGCGCGGCCTCGATGTAGGAAAATAAGATGCCGCGTCCCTCCATCTCATCGGCCGTGTGCTTGCTGAGCTTCACCATTGTCGACCCTACAGCACGGGCCGCCGCCTTGCCGACGAGAAGAGAACCGGGGCTAGTCGGTGCCGCTGGGACGCGGGCGCAAGCGGCGGAAGCGGGCGCTGCTGCGCTCGCGAATGGTCTGGAACGTGACGTAGAGCATCGGGATCACAAAGAGCCCGATGGCACTGGCGGCGATCATCCCGGCGAAGACCGGTGTGCCGACGTCGTGACGGCTGATTTCGGCCGCGCCCTGCGCGACGACCAGCGGGTAGACGCCAAAGATGAAGGCGAACGAGGTCATCATCACTGCGCGAAACCGCATCCGCGAGCCGAGCACCGCGGCTTCCCGGATATCCATGCCCTCTTCGCGCCGGTCCTTCGCGAATTCGACGATCAGGATGCCGTTCTTGGCCGCCATCGCGATCAGCACGACGAGCCCGATCTCGGCATAAAGATCGAGCGA
>Ga0070698_100001978_pt1 | contig 22748 bp, 12 predicted proteins | sample KBSK1502metaG_FD_65477 | JGI IMG/M metagenome (GOLD analysis project Ga0070698, IMG submission 65477) | Corn, switchgrass and miscanthus rhizosphere microbial communities from Kellogg Biological Station, Michigan, USA - KBS K1-50-2 metaG | ecosystem: Host-associated > Plants > Roots >...
TGAGGAGCGCGCCATTGCCGACACGCTGCGCCTCGCAGATTTACGGGTACCAGTGTTGATTCAAGCGACCCCCGACGAGCCCAAAAAGATGACCATCGCGTATCGGCGGGATTCGTTCTGCGGGAAGATGTCTGCCTGCAATAATTTGCGGCAATATGGGATTCCTTATTCGATCACTTCGTTGCACACGGAGAGTCCGGAATCAACCGAATTTGCGAGGGATTTGGAGTGGTTCGGGGCTGTCTGCCGTGTCGTGAATGGTTTTCGCAATTTGCGGGTGGGTGCAATCGGAGCGCGCCCAACGGCGTTCAATACGGTGCGTTATAGCGAGAAGATTTTGGAGTCGCAAGGCATTTCCGTTGAAACCTTGGATTTATCTGAAGTTTTGGGCCAAATCGAGCGCATGAAGGACCATGACGAATTGGCCCAGGCGAAACTTACATCAATCACAAAGTATGTGGATTCCGGCAATGTGCCACAAACGGCCCTCCTAAAAATGGCAAAGCTGGGGGCTGTCGTAGACCGTTGGATGGCGGCAACGGAAGTGACCATCAGTGCTGTGCAGTGTTGGACCTCCATGGAAGAAAACCTCGGAATTGTGCCCTGCACGGTGATGAGCATGATGAGCGACAGTCTGCTTTCCAGCGCTTGCGAAGTGGATATTTGTGGCGTGCTGGGCATGCACGCCCTTCGTCTGGCTTCGCAAACGCCCTCGGCGTTGCTGGACTGGAACAACAATTACGGTTCGGATCCCAATAAAGCGGTTTGCTTTCATTGCTCTAATCTGCCTAAGCATTTCTTTCGCTCTGTAAAAATGGATTTCCAGGAAATTATTGCGGGCACGGTAGGCAAGGAAAACACCTACGGAACCTGTGTAGGTCTCATCAAACCGGGAAACATGAGTTTCGCGCGCATCTCCACGGATGATACGGTGGGTAAGATGCGCGGCTATTTGGGCGAGGGACGGTTCACAGATGATCCGCTAAACACTTTTGGCGGGGCTGGGGTCGTGGAAATTCCAGCAATGCAAAAGCTTCTCCATTTCATTTGCGAGAAGGGTTTCGAGCATCACGTGGCCGCTAATTTCTCTACGGTGGCTTCTGCAGTACATGAAGCAACGACCCGCTACCTGGGCTGGGACATGTACTGGCACAACAAAGATGCACGTGCTAGCGCTTCGTAGCGAATCAGCGGGTTGCTAAAGCCTGCAGATGAGCAGCTCGCGTTCGTAGACCATTTCCTTGGGCAAGTGATCATGAAGATTGATGAACAGCTCTTCGTGGTCAATCACTTCTTTGCGCCAGGCGTCTCGATCAAATTCCTGTAACTCGTCAAAGGTTTTCCGGTCAAAATCGAGACCGCTCCATTCGATATCTTCGTAGCGTGGCATCCAACCGATGGGAGTCTCCCTCCCCAAGGCTCGACCACGCGTACGGTCTACGATCCACTTGAGCACGCGCATGTTTTCTCGGAATCCCGGCCACATGAATTGACCCTGCTTGTCTTTTCGGAACCAATTGACGTGAAAAATTCTAGGAGTTACGGCGAGGGCGCGCTGCATTTTGATCCAGTGCCGAAAATAGTCCCCCATGTGATACCCGCAGAAGGGAAGCATGGCCATAGGATCGCGGCGAACCTTCCCGACCACTCCGGCGGCGGCAGCGGTCGTTTCCGATCCCATGGTTGCTCCGATGTACACGCCGGAGCTCCAATTAAATGCCTGGAATACGAGGGGCACCGTCGCACTGCGACGGCCTCCGAAGACAAAGGCGCTAATGGGGACGCCATTTGGGTCTTCCCAAGAGGGGTCGATGGTGGGGCACTGAGAGGCTGGGGCGGTAAAACGAGCGTTGGGATGGGCTGCCTTCGCCCCCGTCGCCTTGGCGATCTGCGGAGTCCATTTGTTGCCCTGCCAGTCGAGGCATTCCGCGGGCGGTGTGTCGGTCATTCCCTCCCACCACACACCACCATCTGGCGTAAGCGCGACATTCGTGAAAATCGTGTTCTTCGAGAGCGTTGCCATGGCGTTGGGGTTGGTCTTTGCGGAAGTCCCCGGAGCTACTCCGAAGAAGCCTGCCTCTGGATTGATGGCTCGTAACAAGCCGTGCTCATCAGGGCGAATCCAAGCGATATCATCACCGACGGTCCAAACTTTCCAGCCCTCAAATCCTTTCGGCGGTATGAGCATTGCGAAATTCGTTTTGCCGCAAGCACTGGGAAAAGCCGCGGCCACATACGTTTTTTCGCCCGCAGGATCTTCGACGCCGAGGATCAACATGTGTTCGGCCATCCAGCCTTGATCGCGTGCAATGTTGGAGGCGATCCGCAAAGCGAAACACTTTTTACCCAACAAGGCGTTTCCCCCGTAACCGGAACCGTACGACCAGATTTCGCGGGTTTCCGGGAAGTGGACGATGTATTTCTCCTTATTGCAGGGCCACGGCACGTCCTTTTGACCTGGCGCCAAAGGCGCTCCGACGGAATGCATGCAGGGGACAACACGAGGGATGCCTGTATCTATTTCTTGGAGCACGCGAAGACCGATTCGAGCCATGATTCGCATGTTTACGACGACATAAGGGGAGTCCGTCAACTGTACGCCAATCTGAGAAAAGGGGGATCCAATAGGTCCCATGCTAAAGGCCAGCACGTACATGGTGCGGCCCCTCATAGCGCCGTTGAATAGGTTCTTCAACTTCCGCCGCATTTCGTAGGGATTTACCCAATTATTCGTGGGACCCGCGCTATCTTTGGAAAGCGAACAAATAAATGTGCGGTCTTCGACCCGCGCGACATCGTTGACGTCAGATCGGGCATAGTAGCATCCGGGCCAAAGCGTTTGGTTCAGCTTTATGAGGGTTCCGGACCGAACCATTTCGGCGCGCAGGCAGTCGTCCTCTTCTTGTGAGCCATCCACCCAGTGGATGCGAGAAGGCTTTGCGAGCTCAGCCATTTTCTCGACCCAGCGAAGAAGGTGTTCGTTGGTGCTAAGCGGCGCGGCCGGATTTCGATCTTTCATTCGTCGGCTTCCTTTTGGGTCTGGAGTCTACGTCTGCCAAAGACTGATGACCAATTCGGCAGAATAACGCGAAAAGGAGGCGCCAATGGATGTCAAGGCCACTGGAGACCCTCTATACCTAACGCCCAAGTGAGAACCAGGAAGACTTCACGCGAAACGCCAAGGTGCTTCACGCTTCATCTCATCTAACGTACAATCATCTCATATCGTCCAGCGAGACCCGATGGTCGAAGAAAACAGCAGGGGATATCGCACAACGCACGAGCCCGAGAGCCGTCCGGCAGAGTCCCGTCTTTCTCTGGACAATAAGTCCGTAACAGTTTTCAGCCGGGATCTACAGCCAAATCGCGGTATTCCACTCAATCTCGATTGGATCAAAGATGTGCGCGTGAATACGAGCGCTGTCGAGCGTCGGGCCCAGACCCTCGTTACTCGGCGCACCGTCAAGAAAGATTGGCAGGTGGCGTGGCTACTGCGTGCGATCTCCTGCATGGATTTGACGACGCTTTCCGGCGATGACACTGATGAACGCGTGCGCCGCTTGTGCGCTAAGGCTCGCCAGCCGATTCAAGAGGAGATTGCGAGAGAACTGAAGATCGAGGATTTAAAAATCCAGGTAGCTGCCGTATGTGTCTATCACAATTTTGTGGAAACAGCGCGTCGCGCGTTGCAGGGCACGGGAATCAAAGTCGCAGCCGTTTCCACAGGATTCCCGGCTGGACTTTCGCCGCTTGACGAGCGTGTCGCGGAAATTCGCCGTTCGGTCGATGCCGGTGCGCAAGAAATTGACGTCGTGATTACACGCGCGCACGTTTTCGGGGGACGCTGGCAAGCGCTGTTCGATGAAATCGCCACGTTCAAAGCTGCCTGTGGTCCCGCCCATATGAAAGTAATCCTTGGCACCGGTGATTTGCTGACCTTGCGCAATGTTGCGCGCGCCAGCGTGGTAGCGATGATGGCGGGCGCAGATTTCATCAAAACGTCTACTGGAAAAGAAGCAGTGAACGCCACTCTCCCGGTCGGCCTAGTCATGACTCGAGCCATTCGCGAATACGCGCACGAGACAGGCATGGCTGTGGGATTCAAACCGGCTGGCGGGATTCGTACGGCGAAACAATCGCTGGAATGGCTATCATTGATCAAAGAAGAGCTGCCTGCGATCTGGCTCAACTCGGACCTATTTCGCTTCGGCGCCAGCGGCATGTTGGCCGACATCGAACGACAACTGGAATTCCACGCCACGGGTCGGTATTCGGCCGAGCACCGTCATCCGATTGCTTAATGAAGATCGAGAGTGTCCAGTGCCATGAGCATTGTCGAAAAATTTATTTCGATGGAGTATGGGCCCGCGCCAGAAGATCCTCGGGAGGCGCTTGTCTGGCTCGATCGTCATGGACGACGACTAGGGCATTTCATAAATGGGGACTGGCAAGCTCCGGCGGAAGGTCAGTATTTCGAGACCGCAGATCCATCCAGTGGCGAAGCGCTGGCGGCTGTAGCACAGGGGTCTGCTGCCGACGTGGACGCAGCGGTTAGAGCTGCTCGGTCCGCGCTACCGGTTTGGCAAGCTCTAACAGCTCACGCGCGCTCTCGCTACCTATACGCCTTGGCTCGGCAGGTACAGAAGCAGTCGCGACGTCTGGCGGTGCTTGAAACGATAGACAACGGCAAGCCCATTCGTGAAAGCCGCGATATCGATATTCCGCTCGTGGCTCGGCACTTTTATTACCATGCCGGATGGGCACAACTGCTGAATCAGAACTTTCCTGGTTACACAGCGTGTGGCGTTGTCGGGCAGATCATTCCCTGGAATTTTCCTCTCTTGATGCTGGCATGGAAGATTGCGCCTGCCCTAGCTAGCGGCAATACCGTCGTGTTGAAGCCCGCAGAATTCACGCCACTTACGGCTCTCGCGTTCGCCGACATTTGCCGCGAAGTGGGACTGCCGCCAGGCGTCGTGAACATCGTCACGGGAGATGGCTCCACGGGAGAGGCTCTTGTGAAGCACCCGCAGATCGACAAAATTGCCTTTACTGGTTCGACCGAAGTTGGCCGTGCCATTCGCAAGGCCACTGCGAACAGCCATAAGCGCCTCTCCTTAGAACTCGGTGGCAAATCACCCTTCATCATCTTCGAAGACGCAGACCTCGACAGCGCGGTCGAAGGCCTTGTGGATGGCATTTGGTTCAACCAGGGGCAGGTGTGTTGCGCGGGTTCCCGATTGTTGATGCAAGAGAGCATTGCCGAAATGCTGCTCGCCAAAGTGCGGGACCGTATGAACATGCTACGCATTGGACCGCCGCTCGACAAAGCTATCGATATCGGCGCAATCGTCGCGCGAATACAGCTCGAACGCATCCAGGGCCTCGTTGACCGAGGAGTTGCGGACGGTGCGACGTGCTGGCAACCCCCAGGTCTTACGATGCCTTCGCGAGGTTTCTATTTTCCACCGACTCTCTTAAGCGGAGTCCACCCAACATCGGTTGTGGCGCAGCAGGAAATCTTCGGCCCGGTCCTAGTGGCGATGACCTTTCGCACTCCACGGGAGGCTGTCGAGCTGGCCAACAATAACGTCTACGGCCTGGCTTCTAGCGTTTGGAGTGAAAGCATCAATGTGGCATTGCATGTGGCATCTCAACTGAAAGCCGGCGTAGTGTGGATCAACAGCACGAATCTTTTTGATGCGGCGTGCGGCTTCGGCGGTTACCGGGAGAGCGGCTACGGGCGCGAAGGAGGCAAGGAGGGTCTACTCGAATACTTGGAACCAGTTTGGTTCAAGAACGCCCCTCATGCACAAACGAAGGATCTGGTGATTCGTCAGTCGTCTAAAGGACATGGAGACCTTGGCGCGCCGCCAATCGATCGCACCGTGAAGCTTTACATTGGGGGCAAGCAAGTCCGACCAGACTCCGGCTACAGCATAGAAGTGTATGGTGCCGATGGCAAAGTACTGGGTGAAGCTCCGCTCGGGAATCGGAAAGACATTCGCAACGCCGTCGAAGCTGCCCGCAAGGCTGAGAGTTGGAGCAAGGCCACTGCCCACGCTCGGGCACAGATCCTCTACTATATCGCCGAGAATCTTTCGCAGCGAGCGAACGAAATTTCGCTCCGGCTAAGTGCGGTTGTGGACCGAGAGAAGGCCGAAGCCGAAGTTCAATGTGCGATCGAGCGCGTATTTTCGTACGCCGCTTGGGCCGATAAGTACGAAGGCGTGGTCCACAGTCCTCCGTTTCGCAACGTTACGTTGGCGATGCATGAGCCTATTGGCACAATCGGAGTGGTCTGTCCTTCCGAGTTGCCTTTGCTAGGCTTTGTATCGTTAGTGATGCCCGCAATTGCGACTGGCAACACGGTGGTCGTCATTCCGTCCGAAAGGTATCCATTGATTGCGGGCGATCTTTATCAAATCTTCGAAACCAGTGATTTGCCCGGTGGAACAGTAAATTTAGTGACAGGTCGTAGCTCGGAGCTCATGAAGGTGCTTGCCGAGCATTCTGACCTAGACGCGATCTGGTGTTTCTCTGACGATGCCAGCAGCGCTACCGCCAAATTACTCTCCATCGGTAACCTGAAGCAGGTCTTTACAAACGAAGGCCGCGCCATCGACTGGTTTAGTGCGGATCAGGGCGAGGGGCTGTGGTTTCTACGCCATGCCGTGCAAGTGAAGAATATTTGGGTTCCTTACGGCGAGTAACCAGCCAGGGGCGAGTTGAAGACAGGCATTCCGGAAGGCTGGGCAGCCTGCCTCCTCCCCAGAAGCAGGTTGTACCCGGAGTTCCGTTGCCCTGCATTCTTACACTTTTCGGTAATAGCTGTCAAGCTCTGTTTATCGTTTAAATATTTTAGTCCTGGCGCTCCGTTCCCGGCGCCCGCGTACGTTATGGAACGGACCACCTGCTAGGCGATCCGGCGAGGTTGTTCTTTTGAACAATTCCGCTGCGGAAATCGGATTCGATAAGCAGTGTCGGGCCTACTATCGCACTCAATACTGAAATACGCAGAGGGGTTCGATGGTCCAGGAGCGCAGGCAATTCGCGCGAATAGCTCCGCGTGCACCGCTGGTCATTTCGATAGGGGAATCGAAGCCCGGACTGCTTCTGGATGTATGCGAGGGGGGCGTTGCCGTTGCCAGCCTTGAGCCCAGAAGCCTCGAGGAAGTGATCTCGATAACGTTTGATTTGCCAGAGGGCAACGGTCATATCTGTGCCGAGAGTGAAGTTGCCTGGACGAGGGACTCGGGACATCTGACCGGTGTCCGCTTTCTGGACTTAGCGGACGATTCGCGACGACAGTTAAAAGCATGGGTATCCATCCATGCTGCGCTCCAAACCGCGAGCGCCGCGGTTGCAGCGGACGAACCTGATCGCCTCGCCAAGTTCAAAACCACGGAGACTCCCTCCCAGGTCTTGGAACCTGAGCCAGCCGAACATGAACAAGCGGCAGGACTACCCAGTTTCAGTTTCATCCATCGGGAGTTGGGGTCCGAGCAGAACAAATCTGGACTTGTATTGCGAGAGGCATCGGGTCTCGATTCCTCTTCCCGCTATCCGATCAGGATTTTTATGGCGATAATTCTGTTGTCCTGGGCGCTGGTATTTTTAGGCTATAGAATGGGCAGCACGGAAATGAACCCGCGCACCAAGGAAGCCGCGAGCATTGTCGACGCGTCGGAAACGAAGTCCACTGGTTCACCTAAGTCTTCAGAGCGCCCGGTTCATTCTCAGGCATCTCCGCATGCGGCTTCCTTGAGCGATCCCGGCGTGGTGCTCCAAGTAGGGGCCATGAAGGAGGAAGCAAACGCGGACGCCTTGGCTTTGGCACTCCAGAAGAAGAACTTTCCCACATTCGTATTTCAGCGTGGACCAGGTCAGCTCTACAAGGTGGCTGTAGGGCCCTACAGTGCGGCAGATAGGGGCACTGCTGCCAAGGTAAAGGAAGATCTTCAAAAACAAGGTCTCAAAAGTATTGTCAAGCCCTGGCTGCCCGAGTGACGGCTGTCGGCCGGTCTTCTAGGCCTGCTGCTTCAAAGCTTGATCGAGCCATGCTTCCAAGATTGCAACGTGACTCGAACGTATCTCGTCGAAGGAAACTCCCATGCCCATATTGGGTTGCGCGTAGATAACGCGACCCTTGGCGGCAATTATTTGTTCCTGAAACGTGATTTGAATTTCCACCTCGGTGCCGAGCGGCAACGGATTCAACATATCCATGTAACAGCCATACCGGCTCAACTCACTCGTCCGGGCAGTCATCTGGGTCTGCGACTCCTGTTCCGTGATCTGTGCGGACGCATAAAACGCGTAACGGGCACCACGGCGCCGTTCCTCCACGTAGACTGTCCTCCTTGGGTCGCAGTACACTCATATTACAGTCTACTCGGCATCCCCTCGTAGTAGGCATGTTGTTTCTGGGCAGATGTTTTTTGCTTCACTACGTCGAACTTGAGCGTTCATAGACTCGACCAGCTCATGAGCAGAGCGGCTTTGCTGCAGATATCAGGTCCTAGGACATGCGCTGCCCAACTCCGTGACATATATAATTAGGACGTGTTGGAATCCTCGCCTCCAACCGCAGGATCTCCCAGCAATTCGTGCTTGTATTCTTCCCAGTGGAGGGGGAGATGAATGCCCCAATAATCGTGACTGAACGCTGCGTTCGGACGTTGCGCCGCGTCGTAATCGAGCACCTCGAGCCTGAAATTGACGGGGGCAAATTTCCGATAAAACGCATTCTCGGCGAGAGAGTTCGAGTTCTCGCGGACATCTATGCCGACGGCCACGATGCGTTGCGTGCGGCCCTACTTCACCGCGGGCCGCACGACGTGGGGTGGCTTGAAGAGGAAATGCATTTGATCGAGAACGACCGCTGGGAGGGCAGCTTTCCACTAGAGGTGCTGGGTCGTCACCTGTACACGGTCCTGGCATGGATAGATGAATTCCAGAGTTGGAGCGTCGATCTAAAGAAGAGAGCCGATGCGGGTCAAGATATCTCGGTCGACGTTCTGGTCGGTGCGGGCATTGTCCAAGCCGCCGCCGATCGTGCGTCCGGTGCTGATTCGAAGTTGTTGTCCGACACCTCCAGGCAACTCAGAGAAGCTGCAAAGGGAGACCCCACCTCTGCCCTTAGGATAGCGCAGAGTCCGGATTTAGGCCGACTCGTGAACCAGAATCGCGATGTGACGGTCGATTCACGTTATGACAGAGAGTTGGCTATAACCGTTGACCCAGAAAAAGCACGGTTCAGCGCTTGGTACGAGATGTTCCCTCGCTCTTGCATCACCGATCCCAGACGCCATGGGACGTTTCGCGATTGCGTCGATCGCCTGGGTTATATCGCCGGAATGGGATTTGACATCTTATATCTTCCGCCGATTCATCCGATCGGCAGAACCGAGCGAAAAGGCCGGAACAATTTCACTTCGCCGATGCCAGAGGATGTCGGCAGTCCATGGGCTATCGGCGCGAAAGAAGGAGGGCATAAGGCGATTCACGCAGAATTGGGAACGTTGGACGATTTCAAATTCCTTCAGGGAAAAGCCCGGGAACTAGGCCTCGATATTGCGCTTGATATTGCCTTTCAATGTTCCCCGGACCATGCATACGTCCGACAGCATCGGGAGTGGTTTCGAGAGCGTCCCGACGGAACCGTCCAGTACGCCGAAAACCCACCGAAGAAATACCAAGACATTTACCCGTTCAACTTTGAGAGTGAGAACGCACAGGAGCTCTGGGAAGAATTAAAGAGCATCGTTCTCTACTGGATCGATCAGGGAGTCCGGATCTTCAGAGTTGACAATCCTCATACTAAGCCTTTTGCCTTTTGGGAATGGCTAATCGCTGATGTGAAGCGGGATTATCCTGAGGTCATATTTCTTTCAGAAGCGTTTACGCGTCCCAAGGTGATGTACCGCTTAGCTAAGCTGGGTTTTACGCAGTCTTATACGTATTTTGCCTGGAAGAATTCCAGCTGGGAGCTGACGCAATATTTTACCGAGCTAACGCAAACCGAGGTAAGCGAGTACTTCCGGCCCAATCTGTGGCCGAACACGCCTGACATCCTGAATGCTTATCTTCAGAAAGGCGGTCGGCCAGCATTCGTGTCCCGGTTGATTCTGGCCGCGACACTTGGGGCAAGTTACGGAATTTACGGGCCTGCCTTCGAATTGTTCGAAAACCGGCCTGTGCGGGAAGGAAGTGAAGAGTATCTGGATTCAGAGAAATATCAGATTCGAATGTGGGATATCAACAACCCGAACAGCTTAAGAGACCTCATAACGCACGTGAACGGAATTCGCCGCTCAAGTCCAGCTCTGCAGGCTGACAAACGATTGAGATTTCATCCGCTGGATAATCCGCAACTAATTGCATACAGCAAGACCACTGACGATTCTTCGGACATGATTCTGACAGTCGTCAACCTTGACCCGCACAACACGCAATCCGGTTGGGTAAACGTGAGGGTTGAAGAGTTTCGCCTCGGCAGCCAGGAGTCCTATCAGGTGCACGACCTTTTGACAGATGTGCGCTATGTTTGGCATGGCTCGCGGAATTATGTGCAACTCGATCCATCCATTCTGCCTGCTCACATCTTGCGAGTTCGGCCGATAGGTTGAGCTAGCCACGACACCCAGCCATCTAAGATATTCGCGACATTTGAGCAGGAGAACTAACCGTTGGCGGCGCACGACGAAGCTGTTTGGTATAAAGATACGGTCATTTATCAGCTACACGTCCGCACCTTCTGCGACAGCGATGGTAATGGCAGCGGTGATTTTCGTGGGCTCACGACGAAATTGGACTATCTCCAGGAGCTGGGCATAAATGCCATCTGGCTCTTGCCCTTTTACCCCTCGCCTCTGCGCGACGATGGCTATGACATTTCCGACTATACCTCCGTCAATCCGAGTTACGGCTCGATAGATGACTTCAAGACATTCCTCGCTGCCGCACACAATCGGCGCATCCGTGTCGTTATTGAGCTGGTGCTGAATCACACTTCGGACCAACATCCATGGTTTCAGGAATCACGAAGCTCCCGAGATAATCCAAAGCGTGATTGGTATGTTTGGAGCGACACGGATACGCGCTATCAAGGCGTTCGGATCATTTTCCTGGATACCGAGATGTCGAACTGGGCCTGGGATCCGATTTCAAAATCGTATTATTGGCACCGCTTTTTCTCTCATCAGCCGGACTTGAACTTCGACAATCCCGCGGTCCGTGAAGCAATGTGGGAAGTGATGAAATTTTGGCTGGATATCGGTGTGGACGGCTTCCGACTAGATGCGGTGCCCTACCTTGTTGAGCGGGATGGCACTTCTTGCGAAAACTTGCCGGAGACGCACGCGGTAATTCGTGACCTCCGGCGCCGTCTAGATCTGGAATACCCTGGCAAAATGCTTTTGGCTGAAGCGAATCAATGGCCGGCTGATGTCCGAGCGTATTTCGGAGAGGGCGACGAATTTCACATGGCTTTTCACTTTCCTCTGATGCCCAGAATGTTCATGGCTGTGAAGCTGGAGGATAGGAAACCAATTATTGAGATTCTCGAGCAGACTCCACAAATACCTGACAACTGCCAGTGGTGTATTTTTCTGCGCAATCATGATGAATTGACTCTTGAAATGGTGACAGACATCGAGCGCGACTACATGTATGACGCGTTCGCGAACGACAAAGCTATGCGAATTAACCTGGGAATTCGACGCCGGCTGGCTCCTATGATGGAAAATGATCGCAGGCGGATTGAACTCCTCAATGGCTTGCTATTGTCTATGCCCGGCACGCCTGTAATCTACTATGGCGATGAAATCGGGATGGGAGACAACATTTACCTGGGCGACCGAAACGGAGTTCGGACCCCGATGCAATGGAATGGTGGCTGGAATGCCGGGTTTTCGTCCGCGGACCCGGAACGCCTGTATTCGCCTCTAATCTCCAATCCTGTCTACGGATACCAGGCCATTAACGTAGACTCCCAACGGAGATCCGAGCACTCACTTTTATCCTGGACGAAGTCTGTAATCCGGACGCGAAATTCCTTTCGGGTTTTTAGTCGCGGATCGATTGAGTTTCTTCATCCATCGAATCACAGGGTTCTAGCTTACGTGCGGCGGCTAGGTGATGAGAAGGTGCTAGTAGTGAACAACCTATCGAGCTCGGCACAGGCTGTCGAGCTCAATCTGCAGACATATAAAGGGAGCATCCCAATAGAAATGTTTGGAAGGAACCTGTTCCCACGAATCGGAGACCTGCCTTATCTGTTGACTTTAGGTCCGTATCAGTTTTATTGGTTTCGACTTCGTCGGATTTGATGGGTTGGGCCTGCGTACTGGCGCTGCTTCCCAGTAATCCAGAATCGTTGCACGAACGGGCTTTACGTGGCTGAAGACACATTCCTTGGGGACGACCTTCTTCGCCAGCTGATGAGTGTCGGCGAGGTAGACCTTCTCGTCGCGATACCTTCGTTCAATAACGCCAATACGATAGGCCAGACCGTTCAGGTGATCGAGGAAAGCTATCAACAGAATTTCATTCGAGACCGAGTCGTGATCTTAAATGTCGATGGCGGTTCGACCGACCATACCATGGATGTGGTCGCAAGCGTAGACGGCCGAAAGGCCATTGGCCGCCGGGGGCTGACATCGTTGCGAACCGTGCATCGCGTAACTGCTCAGTATGCTAAGTCGCCATCGCCCGGAATGGCTCTGCGAACAGTACTTGCTACGGCTGACCTTTTGCATGCAAGGTCTTGCGCCATCATTTCCCCGACCACCGTCAGCGTCGATACCTCGTGGATCGCTAACCTCTTACGTCCGGCTTATCGACAAGACTTCGATTTTGTTGCTCCACTTTACGCCCGCAATAAGTACCAGGGGTTGCTGGCGCGTCTCCTTCTCTATCCCATGAGTCGCGCCATATTTGGCAAGAGAGTTCGCGAGCTCTATTGCGAAGAGTGGAGTTTTTCCGGCCGGCTCGCCATGCAATGCCTTGGACAAGATGTCTGGAATGACGATGCCGTTCGAGCACGCCCGGAAGCCTGGATGGGAATCAATGCCATTTGCTCAGACTTGAAGTGTTGTCAGTCCTTTCTTGGGCCGAAGGTACTCTCGCCTGTAGCAACTACCCAGGACATAGTGGAAGCCGTACGCCAAACTGTCGGAAATTTGTTTTGGTGCCTCGAGAACTACGAGTCGCAGTGGCTGAACCGCTCCGGATCGGAGCCCGTACCAACTTTTGGTCCCGAGCATGAGTTCACAGAGGATGGCCGCGTATCCAATCAGGAAAAGATATTTGAGCTCTTTCGCACCGGTGTGACGGAATTGGATTCGGTTCTTGCGTCGATTCTCGCGCCCGACACCTACGCCCAGATCAAAGAAATTTCCACTCACGCCCCAGATAAGTTTCGCTTTGATTCTGAATTGTGGGTAAAGACGGCGTACGAATTTGCCGCCTCGTATCATCGTCCTGGGGTGCTTACACGAGGCCATGTGGTGCAGGCCCTGGTCCCTTTGTATCGCGGACGAATGTACTCCTTCCTTGTGGAACACGCCGAATCTTCGGCAGACGAGGTAGAGGCTGACTCGGAAGCCCTATGCGTCGAGTTTGAGCGCCAAAAACCGTACTTGGTTCAGATGTGGAAAGGCGAAACGCAGAGGTGATGCAATGAAAGATATGATCGTTCAAGGATTGCAGCAGGCCTATCAAAACCTCGTCCATATGGTCGCAGAATTCTTGCCGCGGTTCGTGGTCATGCTCGTAGTGATCCTGGCGGGTTTGTTGGTGGCTTATTTGCTGAAATACGGGTTGCGTGCTCTTCTCCACCTGACGAAGCTGGATCGGTTATCCGAGGAAACCGGCGCGTCCCGCGTTCTGCGCATGGCCGCCCTTCCGTCCATGACTGAGGTGATGAGCCGATCCGTGTTTTGGGTCACGGTCCTGGGGTTCATTTTGGTGGGTATAAGCGTGTTGAATATTGCCGGCCTCCAGGAGCAAATCTCCCGCTTATTGCGCTTGTTGCCGGAGATTGTTGTTGCCATCGTCATTTTGTTCTTGGGATTGGTAATCGCAAACTTTCTGTCTCGCGCCGTGCTCTTAGGGGCAGTAAATGCCGGCTATGCGTCGCCAAGATTGCTAAGCTGGTCCATCCGCTTCATTATTTGGATTCTGGCGATCACGATGGCGACGGAAGAGGTGGGCATGGCGAGGCAAACTGTCATCGCTGCGTTCTCTATCGTTTTCGGTGCATCGATGCTGGCACTTGCAATCGCATTTGGCCTCGGTGGAAAAGACTTAGCGCGTGACTTCCTCGAACGAAACCTAGGTGATAAGGAGAAGGAAAAAGCAGAGGAGCCCCAGCCATTATAAAACTTGAAGGCCTATGCCCACTACATAGATGTTGAACACTCAAGTGAGGGGTCCCATGGCTAATTTTGCCGTTGGCAAAGAAATGTATCCAGAATTGCGAAGATCGCTGCCGCCACAACTTCCAGAATTCTTAAAGAAACAACGATGGTTTGGAGGCAAGGCCCGTCAGATCTACAGTGTGGAGGTTACAGATGTCATTTCCATTTCAAGAAGCAACGTCGATTATCTGTTGCTGATTGCAAGGGTGAAATATGCCGATGGTATTGAAGAGAGCTACGCGATGCCCCTGTCGTTCGCGGAGGAAGAGAAGTCCACAAAAGAAATGGTTTCCTGTTCGCTCAGAATAGGAAGATCGGGAGAGGGTGGCGAAGCTCGAATTCTGACGGACGCGCTGACTCATGAAGACTTTCTCCGTTGTCTGCTCGAGATGATTGAGGAGAAGGCGAGGGCGAAGGGCGACAAAGGAGAGCTTCGAGCGTTGCAGACGACTGCGTATGCCGACCTTCGGCCACCATCATCCGATGCACTGCGCCCCAGACCGATAGCTGCGGAGCAGAGCAATACCTCAATTTTGTATGGAGATCGTCTGATCCTGAAGTTCTTCCGCCGGTTGGAAGAGGGAATCAATCCTGATCTTGAAATTGGCGCCTTTTTGACGGAAAAGGTGCATTTCCCTCACGTGCCGAAACTCGCGGGTTCCCTAGAATACCGCGGCCGCGACGGCAGACAAATGGTGCAAGGAATTCTCCAGGCGTTTGTACCCAATCAAGGCGACGCCTGGCGCTACACACTGAACGTGCTTAGCGATTTCTATCAGGCGGCCCTAAAACATGCACGCGAACAGCAGCCACCGGGTCGCGACGTTGCCCGCGCATTTAATATAGAAGGAGAACGACCTGCTTTTGCCTCTGAATCCGTAGCCGACTACCTTGCCGCCGCGCAACTTCTAGGCCGAAGGACTGCCGAGATGCATCTGGCACTTGCTTCCGAGCCTAACGACCCGGCATTTCGCCCTGAACAATTTACACCGGAGTTCCAGCGGATGTTGGAAGAATCCGTCCTTGGGCTGACCACGCGAGTCTTCGGTTTGTTGAGAGAAAGGACCGCAGCCGTGCCGGATTCTGTACGTTCCGAAGCGGCTGAGTTGGCGAGCCGGGAAGATGAGGTCCGGGGCCGCGTTCGATCCGTGCTGCGCAGCCCGTTAGCCGCCACCCGCACAAGGATTCACGGCGACTACCATCTTGGACAGGTCCTGTATACTGGCTCGGACTTTGTAATTATAGACTTTGAAGGTGAACCTGCGAGACCCCTCGCCGATCGGCGCACCAAGCGCTCGCCATTACAGGACGTCTCGGGAATGCTTCGATCATTTCACTACGCTGCGTTTGCTCCCCTGCTTGCACCGGTGGGAGGCACTCCGTTGCCGGTTGAAGCGGGTCCCCGGCTGACCATTTGGGCCGAAAGGTGGAATGCCTGGGTCGCCGATCGTTTTCTCACTGGCTATTTCGATACTTCTGGAGCAGCCTCCTACCTCCCAGACAGCCGCGAAGCGATACACAAGCTTTTGGATTTTCATCTCCTGGAAAAGGCTATCTACGAACTTGGCTACGAGCTGAACAATCGGCCTAGTTGGGTAGGAATTCCCTTGCAGGGCATTTTGAGGTTGCTATCTAGCTAGTGTGGCCGAGGTCGCGTCGTGCGGGCCTTCCCCCGTTCTCCTGTCGACGCACTCCTTCCCCAGAGCAACGCAACTGGAAATTGGCGGAGCAGGTCGCGAATGAGCAATGAGCGGTGGCCTCTCACCGTCTGGCTCGATGCCGTTTCATCTGTAAAGACGTTACGCCAAGAACGCGGTGTCTCACCGCCGAGCCGAATGCTCGTGTCTCCCCAAAAGTCGTCTCCATCAGGAAAATTTGAGGCTCCTGTGGAGCGTGCCAGCCATCGTGGTATCACAACCAACGCCCAATCCTTCCTGTGGTGACGGAGAAATGCTGCAATATTCTCCTTGCGCCTGCCGTGCGCGCCGATCTCGACGAAATCTCCTCTAGGGAAAAGTTCGCTATGGTCGCGGCGATGAGTTAGTGCTTTCCAAATCAGATAAATCTTGATCCGTCCATCTCGCCAATTGCGTGCTAGCTCTTCGGTGAGAAGACTATGGAGGGAATCAACCGAATCCTTCAATGTTTTGAGTATCGCATTTCGCGCAGTGAAATCGACTGGCCCACGGTTGTCCGGGTCGACCAGTCGAAAGTCCCACAACTCCGATCCTTGATAAAAATCCGGAATTCCCGGGGACGCGATCTTCAGTAGGGTCTGGCCCAAACCATTTAAAATGCCGTAGTAAGAGACCCGCTCATGAAATTGCAAGAAATCGCGCAGGAAAGTGTTTCGGTTACTAGGATTCAATATAGACGCCACGAACTTCACGAGAGCCTGCTCGTGTTGGCGGTTTGGTTGCGTCCACCGGGTGTGGACCATCGCCTCCCGTGTGGCCTTAATCGCGTATTGTTGCAGTCTAGCAGCCAAGTTTGCCAAATCGTTCGGATCTAGCGGATACATCCCGAGCAACGTTTGATATAGGAGAATCTCTTCGTTTCGGTCAGGTACGGGTTCTCCGTTTATCAGCATTCGGTGTGCCTGGTTCAGCTTGGACCAGCGATTTAAATGCTCCCGCCACTCCTCAGGAATCTCTGAAAGTACGTTAATCCGAGCCCGCACATCTTCCGCTCGCTTTGTGTCATGAGTTGTCGTTGCGTTCAGCGAATTCGGCCACTCCTTCGATCTCTCCTTTATGAACTCAGGAAAGTCAATCGATTGCGCCGCTCCAGGCCGCGGATCTCCTCCAACCTCATTCAGCGAAATAAGCGGGTTATATATATACAGGGCAGTATCCTCGAACGCCTTAGCCATGATCGGCCCGGTGAATTGTTGCCAGCGCATGACGAACGCGAGTCTCGCTTCACGCTGATCTGCCGCGAGATGTGGGCGAACTCGCAGCAATAGAACGTCGCGAAGGAAGGTGAAACACACAGGATTCAGGTGAGGTCGGCGTGCCTGCGCTTGCTCCAGCGCTCGTTCGATTCGTGCGCTATCCTGTCTAGATACTTGTAGACTTCGAATGTATGTGCGATAGACGTTAAGGTATGCTGTCGTTTCCACCAGTGCTTGGGCTAGCTCAACCTGTGGTATATCTCGCGCATGTCGATCCTTGCTCGCCAGTAGTTCTAGTTGATGTCCCAGCGCACGCATTTCCACGCCCAGCAGCGTGGCCATCACGAGCTTCTTCTTTTGATACAAGACCTCGCTGAACGTAAGCTCTTTGTCCACAAAGTCGAGGTAAGTCTGCTCAAACTGTTTCGCACCGCGTGGATCAACAAAGAAACAGTTGAGTGCGTTTAGGAAGTCATATCCGGTAGTGCCAGCGGCGGGCCAATCCGATGGAAGACGCTCCCTACGGGCTAGGATCTTTTCAACAAAAATGCAAACAGGCGCGGCCTCTCGTACAGCCTTGAACTCCGCAAAAGCTTCGTTCAGTCGCTGCAAATAAGAAAGGGGATCGCGAAGCCCATCGATGTGGTCGATTCTCAAGCCCGCTGCGACATTCTGCTCCACCAGCCGACCTATGAGCGCATGGGTAGCCTTGAAAACTACGGGATCCTGCATACGCATTCCAACGAGATCATTGATTGTGAAAAACCTTCGGTAATTAATTTCCTCGTTTACATTTTGCCAGTAGGCCAACACGTAGTATTGCTCATCGAGCAAACGCTCGAACTGCAAAAAGCTTTCTGGCTTGTTTTCTGCTCCGTTAAGATCTTTCAAGCTTTGCTGAAGAAATGTGTGGATGTAGGCATTCCCATCTACTACTTGGCGCAGGCGTTCTTGGAGGACGCTAAATCGCAAACGCCTCTCCCCTACGGCGTTGGCTTGTTGTCCGGACCGGTCCGAAAAGCCCGAAAATCCGGCAACGATGCCCTCATATTCCTGATAGGCCGGAGAATCCACGCCTAGGACTGCCTTCAACTGGTCGATTTGTTGCTTCAATATTTGCCCATAGCTTGCCGGCGCAAGCGGGAACACGGATTCGAAGTACTGTACGAAGAATTTTCCATCCGAATAGACTAGCTTCAGATCCTGACTTTCTAAAGCCTCGCCAAATGGCCGACCCAAGACCGGGAGCAGGATCTTTCCTTCTAGGCTGCGTGAAGGCGGGTTCCAATCAATGTCAAAGTACGCGGCGTACACCGATCCGGGACCATTCTCCAGAACATCCATCCACCACGCATTTTCACTGCTCGCTGACATGTGATTTGGGACGATGTCAAGAATAAGACCCATTCCGCGCTTCTGCAGCTCGCCATAAAATGCATAGAAGTCCGCCTCGCTTCCGAGTTCCGGATTCAGACGCGTGGGGTCCGTGACGTCATATCCGTGCGTGCTTCCTTTTCGACTGGCCAGAATAGGTGATGCGTATACGTGGGTGATCCCTAAATTAGAGAGATAATCCAACAAATTCGTCGCGTCTTGGAATGTGAAATTCCTGCTGAACTGCAGCCGGTAGGTCGAGCAAATCACGGTGCTTCGCAGCATTACGCTCTCAGCTATTTCTGATTCGTAGCTTGTCTCGCAATTGGCTGAGTTCCGTCAATGCCGCTTTAGCTGCTCCCTCCTCTTGTGGAGCTTCTGAACTGAGTTCTCCCATAGCCTTGATCAATGGGCCGTAGCATATGTTTTGGACCTCCCACAAAACTACAGGAAACGGAAGAGAGCTGACGATGTCTAAAAGTCTATTTAGCTTGCGGACTCCTTCAACATTGCGGGGCTGAGACGCGAACTGTGCAGCTTCCTTCTCTAAGCGCTTCCGAATGCCATATTCTAGACCCGCCGTGTCGAGAGTCACTCGACTAACGGCGGCTTCCTTAAGGTAACTTTGTATACTGTCGATATCGATTTCATCGCGCTGGAATGCCTGCCTCAGTTGGTTGTTCAAAGCTATTTCGGCCGCGGACTGAAACGCCAGCGGAATGGGTATTCCCAAGCCACTCAGAAAGCGGATCAACGGAGCCTGATTCTCATAGATTGCGCGATAAGCCGCGGCCGCAGTGGCCAGAGAATCGTTCAGTATGATGTCAACGATCTTACGCTGCTCGTCACGAAAGAGGGTTCGCAGAGAAAACGCCGCGTCAGGGAACTCATCCGTAAGGATTCGGATCACTTCGGCAGTGTCGGCCTTTAAAAATGCGTCACCAAGGCGGATTTTTAATCGGTCGAAATCCAAGCCGTTTTCTTCGCGGCGCACTCCACACGTTATGTTGTGGTCCCCCAAATGCAGAACGCCAAAGGTCAAATTGGCTGTCTCGCGCGTGATTTCGGAACTCAAATGTGCCCGGCCTGCCGACAGCCGCTGCTTACCCTCAACTTCCAAGTAATATTCCTCACGCTCAACGCCGTAACAGTAGATCCGCGTTTGCTGACCGTATGACTCAAAAAGAGAACTGATTCCATAGTGCCCCGCGACCTGATCCATCGTCACGAACGCGGGTCTCGCCCACTTCTCGTAGATCTGTTTTCCGTCTCCGTGCTCAGGCAGATTGCTTTTTGCGGCGGCGAGACGTTCCAAGAACTCGTTTTCAATTTGCCCGGCATCGAATTCTTGCGCAAGCCGAACTGCCCTGCCTGCGTATTGAATTACTTGAACAGTTTCAAGGCCCGATAGCTCATCGAAAAACCAGCCGCAGCTGGTATACATCAGCATCGCGTGCCTCTGTATTTCAAGCAGCTTTAGCGCGGCGACCTGCTCGGCGGGCGTTAGGGAATGTCCGGAATGTGTGGCAAAGAATTGCTCAACGCTTTCCTGCGAACGGTCCAGAATCACCCGGATGTAATCGTCGCGAGCTCCCCAAGGGTCCTTAAGAAGTGGGCTGGATTTCTCTTCGTACAAAGGCACGAGACGATCGCGCAACCAGTCGAGCGCAGCGCGCAGTGGCCCACGCCACTCCTGATTCCAGCCTGCATGCCCGCCGGAGTTGCAGCCGCAGTTGGACCGCCAGCGCTCGATGCCGTGTACGCAGCTCCATGAACTGTTTTCAATAATTTCGACAAAATGGTCCGCCGGGTAGCGTTCCAAAAATTGCTCGTAGTTCGTCAATTCTGCGAGTTTATTTACTTCAATGTGATGCAAAGCGTAGGAAAGAGCCATTTCGCCAAACCGGTGATGGTGGCCATAGCTCTCCCCGTCCGTGGCGATATGGACCAACTGAGGCCACGTTCGAGCGTCGGAAAAGCCGCTCATCAAACGGTCAGCAAAACGCTGGCCATTGCTGAGCAAGCCTTCAAAGGCGACTCCTTGCGAAATTGGTCCATCATAGAAAAACACACTGATAGTTCTCTTCGATGGAAGCTGCACCAGATACGCCCTGCTTGGGTCGATGCGATCCCCTGAGACGTCGTGCCAGCTCCGAAAGCCACGGGCTCGTGTTCGTTTTGCTTGGCGCGGAGCGAGGATTGTGAACTTTACACGATTGGCAGCTAGGACTTCGAGAGTTTCTACGTTTACAGCCGTCTCAGGCAGCCACATTCCCTCGGGTTGCCTTCCAAAGCGATGCTCAAAATCTCGCAAGCCCCACCGCACTTGTGTTACTTTGTCCCGAGCGTTGGCCAACGGCATAATCATATGGTTATATGCTTGCGCGAGTGCATTGCCATGCCCGCCGAAGCGCTCACGGCTCATCTTGTCAGCCTCTTTGAGCGCTTCATAGACGTGAACTGCCTTGGACTCCATCCAGGACAGCAGTGTCGGCCCGAAATTGAAACTTATCTGCGCGTAATTGTTCACTAGCTGTACGATCCGCTGTTGGTCATCGAGAATGCGTGACAGTGCGTTGGGAGCGTAGCACTCAGAAGTGATTCGATCGTTCCAGTCGTGATATGGATACGCCGAATCTTGCAGTTCCACCGCCTCAAGTGAAGGATTCTCGCGCGGTGGCTGGTAGAAATGCCCGTGGATGCAAAGATAACGCATTGTCAATCTGATGAAAAACTGAGGAGTTCAAACGCAACCAAAGAGCGCGGTTGCAACTTCACCTCCGAACTCGCGGCTACATTGAACCGCACCGGCATGGACTCCCCTGGCCCAAGCCACCTGCCCTCCGCCGAATCCAGGCGCTTTTCCCAGACACCCGCGGGGAGCTGAATTCTTAGAGTCGCTGGGACCTCGCCAAAATGCAGGAGCACTGTTACCAGGTTTCCCCTGTTGCTAACCAAAAGCATCAGCGCACGCACGATGGAAAATTCTGTCGCTGCCAATTGCACCGCGCGACCTAACGCGCTCTCGCGTCGAAATCGCAACAGCTCTTGATAAAAGCGCCATAGTGTTCGATGTCGCTCATCTTTGAGCAAGGAATGATTCAGTTTAGACCTAAGAAATGTGGATTCTGCCTGCGGGTCTGGAATCTCACCCTTCCAGCCAAAAGCTCGGAATTCTTCTTGGCGTCCACGACGCACCGCTTCGGCCAACTGCGGGTCGCCATGACTTGTAAAGTACTGGAATGGCGCGGTCTCTCCGTATTCCTCGCCCATGAACAAAAGCGGCACGAATGGCGATAGTGCGGTCACTCCAGCCGCCAGCTTCAGACTCTCAAAATCGACCAGTTGACTAAGCCTTTCTCCGGCGGCGCGATTGCCAACCTGATCGTGGTTCTGACTGCACGCCACAAAATTGCTATTCTTCGCGTTCGAAGCACGATTTCCGTGCTTTCGTCGTCGGTACCTCGAATATTGCCCGGAGTAATACCAACCGTTCTTCAAGGTTGTTGCCAAGTGATGTATTTCACCGAAGTCGGCGTAATAACCAGAAGTTTCCCCAGTAAGTAACGTATGCACGGAATGATGAAAGTCATCGCCCCATTGTGCATCCATTCCATATCCGCCTTCATCAGCGGAGCGCAGAACACGCGAATCGTTCAGATCACTCTCCGCGATCAAGTAAACCTTTCGACCGAGCTGAACAGACATCGATGCCACAGCGGTCGAGAGCTCGGCGAGAAAGGGAAAAGCGCTCGCGTCGAAAATACTGTGTACCGCGTCCAGGCGCAGTACGTCGAAGTGAAAATCCCGCAGCCAGTACAGAGCATTTTGTATAAAGAAGTGCCGGACCTCATCACTAAACGGTCCATCAAAATTGAGAGCGGCCCCCCAAGGCGTTTTATAGTGGTTTGTGAAATATGGGCCGTAGTCGCTCAAATAATTGCCTTCCGGCCCAAGGTGGTTGTAAACCACGTCTATGGCAACAGCAAGACCGCGCGCGTGTGCGCCATCCACGAGTCTCTGCAAGTCGAAGGGCGACCCGTAGCTCTTCTGCACCG
>Ga0070698_100001981_pt1 | contig 22742 bp, 15 predicted proteins | sample KBSK1502metaG_FD_65477 | JGI IMG/M metagenome (GOLD analysis project Ga0070698, IMG submission 65477) | Corn, switchgrass and miscanthus rhizosphere microbial communities from Kellogg Biological Station, Michigan, USA - KBS K1-50-2 metaG | ecosystem: Host-associated > Plants > Roots >...
GATCCCGCTTCCGCGGGCCTTCCTGATGACCATCGTCACCTTTGCCGTCAATTACTCGACTCCGCTCGCCAGCTTCGGCGGGGAGCCGCTCAAGGTGGTGGCGGCCACAAAAGCCCTGGGCCGCCGCCGCGCCGTGGGCTCGGTGGTGGCGTTCCGGCTGCTGCACGCGCTGGCCCACGTGCTCGCCTGGCTGTTCGCGCTGGTCCCCGCATTCATCATCCTGCCCAAGACCCCGCTCATCATCGGGGGCACCGTCGTTCTCGGATTGTTGCTCGGCGGCGCCACGGTCTTTCTTTTCTCCCGGCATCGCGAAGGCCTGGCGATGCACCTGCTGCGGACGCTGCGCCGCCTGCCGCTCCTGCGGCGGCTTGCGGTCAAGCTCGAGCCCAAGGTGGAGGCGCTGCACGAGATCGACCAGCACTGCACCGCCGTGTACAAGTCGGCGCCGCGACGGTTCTACGCCGCCCTCGCCTTCGAGATGGTGGGGAGGATCCTGGCACTGGCCGAGTACTGGGTGATTCTCTGGGGAATGGGGCTGGGGGTTGACCCGCTCAGGGCGTTCGTGGTGGGCAGCTTCTCCTCCCTCGTGGTGAACATCCTGATCTTCATGCCCTTCGAGCTGGGCTCCAAGGAAGTCGCGCTCTATTTCATGTTCGACTGGCTGGGCATCACTCCGGCGCTGGCCCTGGCCGCCGCGGCGCTTTCCCGGATACGCGAGCTGATCTGGATTGCAATCGGGTGGGCGCTGATCTGGACGATGGACTGAGCTACCCTTCGCGCTTGGCCAGCTCCTTCTGCGCCTCAAGATGTCCGTGGCCCGCGGCCTTCTTGAGCCACTCGAGCCCCTTGGCATCGTCCTGCTGGTATCCTCCTTTGCCTTTGAGCAGCATCATCGCTACCTGGTACTCGGCTTCGGGATCCTGCTTGTTGGCGGCTTCGCTGTACCAGCGGGTTGCCTCGGCCTCGTTCTTCTTCGCGCCCCGCCCCTTGGCATAGGCCGCCGCCAGGCGGGACATCGAAGGCGCATCTCCCGCCTCTGCCGCCTTCAGGTACCAGTACACGGCCTTCTGCGGGTCCTGCTGGAACCCGTTTCCTTCGTCGTACCGCCGGGCCACGATGGAATACGTCTCCTGGGCGCCCAGCTCGGCGGCCAGCAGGTACTGTCCCGCCGCGCGCCCCTGGTGCATCGTGATGCCACGGCCGGCTTCGTAGCGCCGGGCCATCTCGAGTACCGCCGGAAGGTCGAGGCTGTCGGCCGCGAATTTGAAATGGTATGCCGCCAAGCGCTCGTTCTTCTCGACTCCGCGCCCTTCCGCGTAGAGAATGCCCAGCTGTCTCGCCGAGACCGGCACCGTGGCCGCCTCTTCGGTGCAGCGGGCAAACGCCGTGGTCCAGTCGCTGATCCGGACGGCTTCGTCGCAGGTGGCCGGCGGGGGAGGATTGAGTCCGGCCGAGATCGTGGTGTCCGGACCCTTCACCGGAGTGACGGCGGTGCGCACGGTGCCAGCGGGCGGTCTTCGCGGCGGACCGGGCCGCGCGGCCGTGGTGGGCCCGGCCGGCGCGGTCGGCGCGACCGGAGCGGGAGACGCATCGTCCGCCGCGAAGAGCCCCGCGCGCCAGGCGCCGAGGCTGGCGCCGCCCAGCACCAGCGCCCACACCGCGGCGGCCAGCCAGGGCCGTTTCTTGGTGGGGATGTCGAAGCTGGACTCGCGGCGTACCGCGCCACCCTCCGAGGGAAGCACCACCTCACCCTTGAGCGATCGGGCAAAGGCGTCCATCGACCCGAACCGCTGGGACGGCTCCTTGCGCAAGGCCTGATGAATCGTGGACGACACCGCCGAGGGAATGTTGGGCACCAGCCGGGAGAGCGGAGTGGCTTCGTCGAGGAGCTGCCGGGCGATGACCTCGCGGACGTTCTCCCCGGCGAAGGGTACGCGCCCGGTAAGCATCTGGTAGCCCACAATGGCGAGCGAATACTGGTCGCTGCGAGGGTCGGGTGCGGTTTTTCCGATTGCCTGCTCGGGACTCATGTACTGCGGAGTGCCGATCACCACGCCGGTACCGGTGAGCGAATTCTCCACCGATGAATCCATCGCCTTGGCGATCCCGAAATCCATGAGGAGGACCCGCTGGGTCTTCCCGTCGATCATCAGGTTCTCGGGCTTGATGTCCCGGTGGACCACACCGGCCTCGTGCGCGCTCCCGAGCGCTTCCGCGGCCTCCAGCAGAATGCGCTTCACTTCGGCCACCGGGAGCTGCTTCGCTCGCGCCAGCACCTGCTTCAAGGTCTCGCCCTTCACCAGCGGCATCAGCAGCCAGCAGATGCCGTCGGCCTCGCCCACATCGTAGATGGGGACAATGTGGGTGTTCTGCAGCGCGCCGACCGCCTCGGCCTCACGGCGGAATCGGGTGACCAGCGTATCGGTGAGGATGAGATCGGGGCGCAGCACCTTGAGCGCGAGCTCGCGCTTCAGTCGCAGATCCCGGACCGCGAAGACCTCGGCGTACCCTCCACGCCCGATCAGCCGCCCCAGTTCGTAGCTGGGTCCCAGCGCCGCGCGAAGCCGCTCCGGCGCGAGCTCGTAACTGGTGGCGGTTCCGGTGGTGGATCGGCTGACACCGAGGAGGGTGTCACCCAGGATCGAGGATGCCGCGGAGGCACCGCAGACCGGGCAGAACGCCGCGTCGGCGGGTATCGCATTGTCGCAGCTGGAACAGGGGCGGGTAGGGGTCAAGGCTGCTTACGCTTCGCCACCTCTTTCTGCGCCTCCAGGTGGCCCTGATCGGCGGACTTCTTGAGCCAGACGAAGGCCAGTGAATCCGACTTCGGGATTCCGCGGCCCCGGATGTAGGCCATGCCGAGTCCGTACTGGCCTTCCCGGTTGCCTCCGTCGGCGGAAAGCTTGAACCAGCGGACTCCTTCCGCTTCGTCCTTGGCCACGCCCTTCCCTCGCATGAAGAAGTCGCCGACCTTGGCTTGGGCGGCCTGGATTCCCCGCTCTGCGGCCTTCCGATACCAGAAGGCGGCGTTCTGGTCGTTCTGCCTGGTGCCGAGCCCCAGCTCATAGCGTTCGCCCAGGACGGTCCACGCCGGCACATAGTCGGCTTCGGCGGCCTGCTTGATCTTCGCCGTGGCATCCGCCGGATTGGCGGGAACACCCTTGCCGAGATGCAGCAGCTGCCCGAGCCGGAAGAGCGAGGGGAGATCACCGGCGTCGGCGGCCTTCCGGTACCAGTTCACCGCTTCGGCGGCGTGATCCGGCACCGTGCTCCGGTCGTACAGGCCGGCCAACAGCCGCTGGGAAACGACGTTGCCCTTGTTGGCCTCGTCGGTGCACAGGCGAAAGGCGGTGTCGCGGTCATCGCCCGAGGCGGTGGCCGAGCAAGTGAGAGTCGGGCCCTTGGCCGCACTGTTCGCGGCCGGCGGCGTGGCCGGTGTGCCCCCGCGCGGGTTGACGGCGGCCGCTCCGGGTGTTCCGGTCGCTGGCCTGCGGCCGCCGGCCGGAGTGGTGCCGGTTCCCGCCGCTGGCGGTGGGGGGGGAGGAGCCGGAGCCGGTGTCGGAGACGGAGTTGTGATGGCCCCCGGCGGCGTGAGTTTCTTGGTGGAGTCGCCGACGCCCGCGGCGAGGCTCGTTCCTGCCGCCGGGACTGACGGGCTGGCCGCGGTGCGCGCCGAGTCGGCGGCGCGGCGCTCCGTTGCGGAAGGATTCTGGCTCAGTGCCACCACGACGGCCACCAACGCCAGAGCCCCGGCTCCGGCCAGCATCAAGGGCAGCCTCTTCTGTTTCTTCGCGGGCGCCGAGACCGCCACTACGGGCTTCTGGTCTTCGGCGGCCGTCGCCTCGAGGGCCGTGGCAAATGCCTCGATGGTCGGGTAGCGGTCCGACGGCTCCTTGGCCATCCCCTTCGACACCGCGGCCATCAACCCTTCGGGCACCTCGGGCACCAGCTCCCGCATCGAGCGGGGCGATTCCATCATCTGCTTGAAGAGGATGGCCCGGGTATTCTCGCCCTCGAAGGGCACGCCGCCGGTCAGCATGTGATAGCCGACCACCGAAAGCGAATAGATGTCGGTTCGGTGATCGAGGTGGGGATCTCCGCTGGCCTGCTCGGGGCTCATGTAATGCGGCGTGCCGACAATGGTACCGCTGGAGGTGAGCGTACTGTCACCCGCGGCGTCCATCATCTTGGCGATGCCGAAGTCCATGAGCAGAACTCGGCGCGCCTTGCCCTCGAGCATGATGTTCTCGGGCTTGATGTCGCGATGCACCACGCCCGCTTCGTGCGCCGAGCCGAGCGAGCTCGCGGCCTCGAGCAGGATCCGCCGCGCCTCGGCGATCGGCCGGCGGCCGTCCCGCACCAGCAGCGACTTGAGGCTCTCACCTTTGATCAGGGGCATCAGGATGTACATGATGCCCTCGGCCTCACCGATGTCGTAGATGGGCACGATGTTCGGGTGGCGAAGCGCGGCGACCGCCTCGGCCTCGCGCCGGAACCGGGCGAGCAATGTTTCCGAGACGGTCAGGTCGGGGCGCAACGCCTTGAGCGCCAGGTCCCGTTTGAGCCAGAGATCGCGAACCTGGAATACCTCGGCAAACCCGCCCCGGCCGATCAGCCCCTTGAGCTCATAGTGCTTGCCCAGCGAATCCTGGAGCTTCCGGATCAGGTCCGCCGACGCCGTGGCCGTAGGCGCGATGCCGTCGGGAATGGAGATCTCGCCGGTCAGCTTGTCGATGGCCGGGGGTGTAGCTGAGCCGCAGACGTAGCAGAACGCTGCTACCTCAGGTAGCTGGGTATTACAACTGGGGCACAGCCTGGTGGCCGGAACCACGAACGGGGACTCCCGCGAGGCGAGGAGTGAACTGTAACAAATACCCACCCCTGAGGGGAGCGTCAATGGCCCATTTTGACTAGCTAGTGACCTAGATTTATACACCGCAACGGGTTCCGCCCGTGACTGAATTCCGCGTGATTCTGGTCACTCCCAAAATGTGATCTGCAGCAACGCGCCGTTTCGGGCATTCCTGGAGTTTGGAACCAGGATCAGCACGGAGCGGTCAATGCGCAGCATTCGAATGGCAGGCTGCCTGGTAGCATGGGCGAACATGGCCGGAGCGCAGTCACCCATGGCGCGCCTTAGCGTCGGTGCCGGAAGCGCCACCGATCTCAGGGGGGTGCGCTCGGGAGCGTACGTCCTCGCGCCGGCCCTCAGCCTGTTCCCCAGCTCCAACGTGACGGTGGGGGTGAACGGACGCGGAATCCGCTATGCCGGGGAGGGGTGGTCGCTGGGTGGCGGAGGCTCGATCAACGGCAGAATTCCGGTGGATCATCGGCTCGGGCTCCTGATCGGTGCCGTGGGCGACGCGGTTTACGCATCCTATGGCGTCACCTACCTGCAGGCCGAAGCCACCCCTGCGCTCGAGTTCAAGCTCGGAACGGTTCGGCTCTGGGGTGGTGGGCACGGCGCCATCGCCCGGAGCTCGGCGCCGCCGGTGTCCGGGCCGCTGGGGTTGCCGGGTGCCCGGCCCACTGCGGAGGAGCGATCGGTTCTCGGAACGGCGTTCGGAGCGGTCTTCACCCTGGCTGCTTCCGCGGCCGGTGAGAGTGCCCGCCTGACGTACCGCGAGGAGCACGGCCGCCCCGGCGGCATCCTGGTGGTGGATCGGGTGGCCGGCGGAACGATCGCGCGCGGCCCGGTGACGTTTTCCGGGACGCTGGGCGTCCGGGAAGCCCGGGACGAACGCCGCACGTTCGGCGGCGGGCAGGTGACGCTCCGGGTGGCCAACGGCATCGCGATCTTCGGCGCGGCCGAGAGCTATCCGTCCAATCGGCTGACCGGGGCGCTCGGGGGACAGTCGTTCAGCGCCGGCCTGACCGTGAGCGCCGGTGGGAGTCGCCTGCCGCGTGCCCTTCCGCAGCCGAGCGGTATCCGGCCGCCGGCCTCCGGGCTCATCCGTCTATCGATCGAAGCGAAGAATGCCAACAAGGTCGAGGCAGCGGGGGACTGGAACCGGTGGCAGCCGGTGCCGCTCCGGCGCGCGGAAAACGGAGTCTGGTATGGCGACTTCGCCATTCCTCCGGGCGAGTACCGCTACGCCTTTCGCCTCGATGGAAAAACCTGGGAAGTACCCCGTGGTGTTGCCGCCGTGAACGACGGATTCGGCGGCAGATCCGCCTGGCTCTCGGTTCGAGAGTCAGGCCGGAAGCAGGAACAATCCGCCAACAAGGAGATACCATGAGACAGTTCACCATGACCCTCGCGCTAACCCTCGCTCCGGTGCTCGCCGCCGCGCAGGCCTCGACCGGGGTCCAAGGAGAGACTCGGGCGCGAGCCGAGATCTCGATGCGCCGAGGGGACGAGGTCCGGATCCCGGAGGGGTTTTCCGCGGAAACCCGGGCACGGCTCGAAGCCATGGTCGAAGTCGCCAGGAAGAAAAGCCTGCCGACCGAGACGATGACCGACCGGATGGCCGAAGGCAGCGCGAAAGGCGCGAGCGAGACGCAGGTTGTCGCTGCGACCGCCACCGCCATGGCGCAGCTCGAAGCGTCCCAGCAGGCGCTGATCCGGGGCGGCCGAGAGCATCCGAGCGATGGAGAAGTGCAGCGCGGGGCGGCAGCGATCGCCCGGGGTACCACGAGCGCGCAGCTCGAGGCGCTGGTTCGCCAGACGCCTTCCGAGCGCCGGCTCGAGGTCGCGTTCGACGTGCTCACCGAGTTGACCGCGAGGGGCATCCCGGTTGATCGGGCGCTGGTTGCGGTTGGCGGAAATCTTTCCCGCGGCGCGAGCGATGGGCAGCTGGTGTCGATCCTTGGCACCGCCCAGACCGGACTTCACCTGGGCGCTGCGCGCAAGCCGTAGCTAGAGCGGACGCGGCATAGATGTTCGAGACGGCGGCCTTCGGGCCGCCGTTCTCGTGTCCGGGCGGGCTAGGGACGAAGGGCGGTCACCGCTCAGCCCACTCGGCCAGCTGGGACCAGCTCCCGAACCCCAGCCATCGCGCCACCAGCAGCCGGGCTCTCTCGAGCGAAACCTCTTCGACCGATCTCGCCTCGCCGGGCTCTTTCTCCAGGCTCTCGCGCACTCCGGCCCGGAGCTGCTCCAGCGTGATAGCTCGCCGGGTATGGCTCCTGATACGCTGCAGCGCGGCGGGATCTCCGGTGCGATAGGCGAGAAGGATGTCCTCCGCCAGCCGTTCATACTCCTGAAGTCCGGGTGGCGTCGGCAGGGCGCCCGCCTCGGCCTTTTGGAGGACTTCCACGATTTCGGAGTGTCCGCGCCTCATGGCCCAGGCTCGCGGCGTGGCCCATTCCGGATCGTCGGGGTGTATCGGCATGGCGCCGCTTCGGAGCAGCAGCTCGACCATCGCCTTCCGGCCGAACTTTGCGGCCCAGGCCAGTGGTGTGGAACGGATGTCCTCGTCGCGCGCGTTCAGGTCCGCGCCATGCTCGATGAAGTACCGCGCCTTCCCGAGCTCACCCGACGCCGCGTACCGGTGTAACGGCGTGATGTGAAGCCAATTGGGCAGGCTCGGGTTCATCCCGTGCGCAAACAGCAGCTCGGTTATTTCCGGAGTCTTTCCTGCCACGCTCACTCGTTTCGCCAGGTCGGGCTGATACTCGAGCAGCAGGCGCACGACCGGTTCTTTCCCCTCGGAGGCCGCGTTGGCGAGTGCCTCCGGATTGTCGGCCTGCGAAGGATCGGCGGCAAAGGCGACCGCGGCCGCCTCGGCATCGCCATAGTAGGACATGATCTGGGTGGGCCGGGTCGCGCCGTAGGACAGGAGCAGATCGATCATCCGCTGGTCGCGATTCATGATGGCGAAGCTGAGGCAATCGGCCGAGCTCTCGACCTCGGCGCTGGGGTACGCGCCGCGCTCCAGGAGGAGCTTGGCCACTTCGTAATGGCCTCCGGCGGATGCGGAGTGCAGCGCGCCGCCGTGCGGTGCGATGCCCTCCTCGTTCAGGTTCGGGTCGGCGCCATGGTCCAGCAGGAATCGCACGATTTCGCGCTGGCCGGTGGCGGCGGCATTGCGCAGCGGCGAACCGGAGCCCAGATAATACGAGATGTAATCCGAGACCCGGTTGGCCAGTGACGGGTCCTCCTCGACCAGCTCCCGCACCCGATCGAGATTGCCCATGTGCGCCGCGGTACAGATGTCTACATAGGCGCCGCGGGCGATCAGGTGCGCCAGGACTTCCCTCGGCTTGGTGGCAATCTCTCCCGGCACGTCGCGCCAGCCGCGGTAGTGATAGTCCCCGTTGTAGAGGTGAATCGGGCGGGCACCCTCGTAGCGCCGCGCGTTGATGTCCGCGCCGCGGTCCAGCAGCTCGTCGATCACGTGGAGCTGCCGAGTCATCGTCGCCCAGTGAATCGGCTGGTTGGACCGCTCATCGCCCGCATGGAGAAGGCCGGGTTCGGCGTCGAGCAAACGTCGCATCCCGGCCGCATCCCGGGCTCGGATGGCCGCGGCCACCGGGTTCCCGCGGGGTGACGCGTTGTGAATGCTCAGGAGCTTGGCAGCAAGCAGGCGCTCCATCTCGACGTATCCGCGGTCGCGACAGATCTCCAGCAGGCTGTCGTTCACGGCCAGGCTCAGCGGATCGGCGCCATGGTCGAGCAGGAATTCCGCGATGGCCAGCCGGTTTTCCCGGACCGCGAAATAGATCGGGGTGCGATAGGCGTGGTGGCAGCGGACGATGGCGGGGTCCCGCTCGACCAGTCGATAGACGGTTTCCGCGTCGTCTTGGACGATGGCGGAGAAGAGCGCCCAGACGCTGGTGCCCGTCCCGGTCGACCAGAGCAGCGGCTCATCCGTCTTGAGCTCGTCCGGCCGGATCATGGATCTCAGCGATACCCGGCGGCCTGCAGCTCGAAGAGCCGGGAGTAGCGGCCTCTGGCCCGAAGCAGCTCCTCGTGGGTTCCCAGCTCGGTGATGTGCCCGTCAGCCACCACCGCGATCCGGTCGGCGATGCGGACCGTGGAGAAACGGTGGGAGATCACGATGCCGATGCGTCCTTTGAGGTTCTCCTTCAGCTCAGCGAAAATCCCCGCCTCCGCCTCCGGGTCCAGCGAGGACGTCGGCTCGTCCAGAATCCAGATGTCGGCATCGCGGTACATGATCCGGGCGAGCGCGATCCGCTGCCACTCGCCGCCGGACAGGTCGTGCCCGCCCTCGAACAGCCGCCCCACCTTGGAGTCGAGGCCCTTCGGCATTTTCTTCACCAGCCATTCGCTTCGGGAATCTCTCAGCGCCTCCAGCACCCGTTCGTCATCGACCTTGCCGTCCGGCCGGCCCATCACGACGTTCTCGCGCACGGACAGCTCGTAGCTCGCGTAATCCTGGAAGAGCACCCCGATCCGGCCCCGCAGCGCCTCGGGCTCCAGCTCCCGCAAGTTGATGCCTCCGACCCGCACCGAGCCGTGATCCGGATCGTAGAAGCGCAGCAGCAGCTTGACGAGCGTGCTCTTGCCGGCCCCGTTCTCTCCTACCAGGGCGAGCAGCTCGCCGCTGTTGATCTGCAGGCTCAGCCCGGCCACCGCCGGCTCGGTTCCGCCCGGATACTTGAACGTGACATCGTCGAATTCGACCTGCCGAATCGGTCCGGCCGGCAGCGTGGTGGGCGCGGCGGGTACCGGCACCAGCGGCTCGATCGCGAGAAAGGAGAAGTAGTCCTCCAGAAACGTGGTGTGCTGATCCACGGCGACGAACGTGCTCGAGATCTGGCCCAGCGTTCCCGATACCGAGGAGAAGGCCCCGATCACCAGCACGACACCTCCCGGTCCGATGGTGCCCGCCACGCCCTGGACCGCGACGAAGACGTACGCGAGCGCGAGAATCGTTCCGGTCACCAGCCCGGTCAGCAGGGAGACGCGGGTGCCCAGCCGGTACATGCGTTGCCGCTGCGTGAACAGCTCCTCCGACAGTCCCTGGTGCCGTCCGAGCAGATAATCGGCCAGCACATAGGCTCTGATTTCCTTGGTCTTGGCGGGCTGGACCAGCAGATCGCCAAGGTACTCGCGCTCCCGTTCCTCCGGCGTCTCCTTGTAGAAAAACTCGTAGAGCCGGGCGGTGACCCGGCGCTCGAGCACCATGGACAGCACCGCCGAGGCCAGGGCGAGCACCACCAGCACGTAGTGCAGGCTCGCGAGCAGGGTCGCCATCAGCAGGATCGACACGATGTTGCCCGACAACCCCAAAACCGACCAGGTCAGGTCTCCGGGTCTCCAGGAGATGTCCCGCTTGGCGCGGGCCAGACGGTCATACCAGTCGGAGTTGTCAAAGTGGCCGAGGTCGAGCTTGGAGGCCTGTGCCAGCAACCGCCGCTCCGCTTCCAGCTGGACGCGGCGGACGAACAGGTTTCTGCCGTAGCCCATGTAGGCGCCGATGGTTCGTTGCACGCTGGTGACGACCCAGAGGCCGACCACGATGGGGAGGAGATCGGTCAGCTGCAGCGACTGCACCCGGGCTTCGGCGATACGGTTGACCAGCGTGGCGCCCAGGAGGACGGCGACGGGCGGCATCGTGGCGTTCACCATTCCCAGTACCGAGTACCGGACCAGTGAGCGCGGCGATGCCGCCCAGGCGAGCGACAGCCCCTTTCGCAGATTCTCCCGTACTCGGCGCGCGCGGCCTTTCGTCGTCGGAGGTGCGGGTTCGTCACTCAGCGGCATGAGGGCTCATTCGATTGATCGCTTTCGCGCCAGGTCAGCTCGACGGTGGCACCAGACCCAGCATGCGCAAATAGGTGATGATGTTGCCGTAGTGCAAGTTGGTGTGGCCGACGTTGTCGATCAACGCGCCGACCTTGCCGGCGTCTCCGTAGGCCGCGGTACAGACGTCGAGCGACTGTTTGAGCTTCGCGGTGATGGTCGCCTTGCTCGTGTTCCCCTTCTCGATGGCGTCCGACCACTGGATCTCCCGCCCGGCCGCCCGGGCGCAATAGTAATTGTACGAGTCGGCGATGTGGCCGACCAACTGGCCAAAGGTGCGCACGGTCGGCGCGGGCCGATAGGTGTATTTGTCGGCCGGCACCATGTCCGCCGCCTTGGAGACGTTGACGCTGACCTCGACAAAGCTCCGCCGGAGCTCCGGCGCGGCGTCGCTGCTGCCCGGCGTCGGTACGGGCGCGGCGGCCGCACCTTTCGTGATTCGGAAGGTGCCGGTCTGGTTCCCGTCCTTCACCCGGCCCGTGGCCATGCCGTTGATGGCAAAGCCCTCGAACAGGAAAAGCTTTGCGCCGTCCTGGTCAGTCACGTTCACTTCGATCCTCAGCATGCCGGTGTTCGGGTCGAAGGTTCCGCTCTTGAAGTCGGCAGGGCCCGGGCCCGTGACGGTCCCCGTAATGGCGGAGGTCCCGTCGAACTTGAGCTCGAATTTGATGGGCATCCGCTGGGTCAGGGTCAATCCGATGTCCCCGGTCCAGGTTCCGGAAACGGGGTCCTGGGACAATGCGGCTGAGGGCGTCGCCACCGACGCCGCGATCAGGACCGCACTCCACGCCATCAACATGCTTCTCGGTTTCATTGCCGCTTCTCCGTTGGATTGTGACGTGCGCACAACGCTGCTCTGTCGGGATCAGCCTTCTGAGTCCATGTGCCAGCTGGGATGCAGCCATCGCTTGCCATCCCACCGAAAGACTTCGGTGATGTTTCCCCGCAACTTGGTCTGCCCCTTGGGCCCGTCGAGAATGGCCTCGTAGCGCGAGTGAATCACCGCAACGTGGCCGTACCGCTCGATCTTGTTTCGGGGAAAGCGCAGCGAGACGAGCTTTACCCCCTCCGCTACCGAGGCCCGCGAGGACGCCATCGTCCCCGCCTTGTCGGTCCAGGCCGAATCGCCGGCATGGATGCTCACGAAATCGGCCGGGAGTGTGGCAGCGAGATTGGGTCCGTTGGCGAACCAGTCACGCCACACGGCCTCGCGGGCCCGGAGCAGCGAGGCCTGGGTGGTATCTGCGGTCTGAGCCCCGGCGCGGCCGAACGGAACAGCCGTCAGCAGGGTCATGGCCAGGGCGGCTCCCGCGAGACGCGGGACAATGCGGATCGTCGTCATAGGTATTTGAGCCAGGGATTGCGTTGGCGCGCCTTGAGCCCGGCGAACCATCGGCAGGGGAAATAGAGGATCACGATCGCCACGACGAACACGAGGTACAGCAGCGGGAGGCTCCATTGGTATCCCGGTGGCGCTTCGGAAGGCCACATCGGATGATTGTCGAAGAGCCAGGGCATCGCCTCCGGGGTACGAATCTTCGCCACGACGATCGCGAGCACGTGGATCAGCGGGATGTGGAGCAGGTAATAGAAGAAGGGCACCTTTCCGAAGACGGCGAGCGCCTCGGCCCACCACCCTTTGGCGCGTTCCAGCCACGGAATCAGGGCAATGGTCGGACCCAGGGTCATCAGCAGGAACAGCAACGACGCGGGGTACTTGGTGGTGCCCAGGAAGCCGAGCACCGAGCCCTTCCAGGGTCTCGGATCGCCGTAGAGATTGGTGGCTCGGAGGACCAGGAAGAGGGCAATGGCCCCGAGACCGATGCCCAGGCAGATCTTGCGCCGCCGAGCCGGCGCCAGCTGAAACAGGCTTCCGAAGCCATAGCCCAGGGCCATGACACCGACCCAGGGGATGATGCTGTAGAGCACGGCAATCGGACCGACCGCACCGCCGAAATACGCGAAGGTCAACAGCCAGCTTGCGCCCGATTCCCCGGCGCGTTCCCGCAGGCCCGGAATCAGGTCGGTGACATTGTGCAGCGCGACGATGGCTGCGCCCACGGCCGTCAACACGGGCAGCGGGAGGTGTATCAGGACCGCCAGGAGGATCATGCACCAGCCCAGCATCCAGATCACTCCGGCCAGCATGTAGTGCGCGAAGTCGAAGTTGAAGGTCCAGGCCACCCGCAACACCGTCAGCTCGAGCAGCACGAGCCAGGCCCCCCGGGTTACCAGGAACCGGGTGAGCGCCGCCTTGGAGCCGACCTTCTGGCCGTACAGAAACGCCGCGGTGCCTGCCAGGAAGACAAAGGCCGGCGCGCAGAAGTGGGTGATCCACCGGGTGAAGAAAATGCCCGGGGTCGGGCCGCCCGCCGGGAGCCCGGAGTAGACCCGCACGTGATCGATGGCCATCAGCACCATCACCGCGCCGCGCACCACGTCCAGCGCGATGATGCGGGGCCGGCCCGGCGCGAGGCCGGCGGAGTGGGCGGGTGACGCCCCGGATGGGACTGATTCGGGCTGGCTCATGCGACCGTCCTCCTCACCAATAATGATGCGGCCCGCCCGCGAGGGCGTCTGTGTCTGGTATGCGAGTTGTACGCGATCTGTCAGGTGGCTCAGCGCTCCAGCCGGTAGCCGACCTTCCAGACCGTGCGGATATGACGAGGCTCGGTGGGGTCCGCTTCCAGCTTCCGGCGGAGCTCGGCGATGTGAATGTCGATCGTTCGGGAGACGACGCCCGTCTGGTATTGCCAGACCTCGCGCAACAGCTCGACCCGGGAGGCCGCCGCACCTCGCCGCCGCACCAGCGCCAGCAGCAGGTCGAATTCCCGGGGCGACAGTGACACCAGCTGGCCTCCTCGGTAAACCGTCCGGGAGGCGGGATTGACTTCGATCTCGCCGAATCGCTCGACCGCGGGAATGGGTGGGGCGTCCTTACCCCGGGTGCGGCGGAGCAATGCCTTGACGCGGGCGATCAGCTCCAGGACGCCGAACGGCTTGGTGACGTAGTCGTCCCCGCCCATGGAGAACGCCTGGACCTTGTTGGCCTCTTCGCCCTTGGCGGTGAGTACCAGAACGGGAGCGTCTATCCCGGCCCCTCGAAGAGCCCGGAGTACCCGGTATCCATCCATCCTGGGAAGCATCAGATCGAGGATGATCAGGTCGACGGGATCACGGGTTGCCTGCTCGAGGCCGCTGGCTCCGTCTCCGGCGATCGCGACCGTGAACCCCTCGTTCTCCAGCGCGGTTCGGAGCGCGAACGCCAGGTCTTCGTTGTCTTCGACCAGCAGGATCCGGCTCATGACCCGCGGTCGCTCCGATCGCGTGCCCCGGGAAACTCGGCCGCGAAACGGGCCCCTCCATTGCCGCCTGGCGCATCCTCGACCCAGGCCCGGCCGCCGAGGAGTCGCATGAGATCGGCCACGACCGACAGGCCGAGACCGGAGCCACCAGCCGGGGCGTTGCGGTCCCGGTCGAGCCGATAGTACGGCTGCCAGATCCGGGCCCTGTCGTCGCGAGGAATTCCTGGGCCCCGGTCATCGACGGTTACCAGGGCGGCACCGGCCGGTTCCGCCCGGGTCATCGCAAGGCGGATCGTCTGTCCCGGCGGACCGTACTTCACCGCGTTCTCGACCAGGTTGCGGAGCACCCGGCTGATGGCGTCCCGATCTCCGGGGACCTCGAGGTCGTCCTCGATCACGACGTCCAGGCGATTACCCTGGGCCTCGAGCAGGGGGGCGAACGATTCAGCCAGCTCGTGAGCCACTTCGGCCAGCGGCACCGGTGCCGGAGGACCGACCTTCGCCGGCCGACGGAGCCGGGAGAACTCGAGCACGTTGTCCACCAGGTTGGTGAGCCGCAGTGCCTCGCGGTGGATGATCCCGGTGGCACGCTGCTTTTCCGCTTCGGTCCGGAACCCTTCGGACTGAAGCAGCTCGCTCAGGATCCGGATCTGCGTCAGCGGGGTGCGCAGCTCGTGCGAGACTCCCGACACGAAATCCTCGCGCAGCCGCGCCAGCCGATGTTCGCGGCGCAGGAGCAGCAGCGCGGCGCCGCCCATCGCCAGCGTCAGGGCGAACAGGGCGACGATCGTCGGCGCGCGTGAGGAGGGCAGGCCGCCGTTGATCAGCATGCGCGCCGCAGCGGGGTCGATCGCCGCCGTCACGACGAGATTGCCGAAGGCGATGCCCAGCGTGTCCGTTCCCAGAAAGGACCGCGTGTCGGGACCGGCCTGGAAGAGCGGCTGGCCGTTCGGGCCTGCCACTTCGATCCGGACCAGCGAGTCGGCTGTCCGCCGGGGAATCAGGGAGGCCGGAAAGAACTGAGCGTCGCCCAGGGCACCCTTGAGCGGCCGCTCGATCTGAGCCGGCTCGACCACCATACCGTAGATCCCGCGCACCCCGCGCTTCGGATCGCCGACTTTCCAGAGCAAGACGACGTCGGTGGACCGCTTGAGCCTGGGCTCGCCGGGAGGGAGGATGCGCCACTGCCGGGGACCCTGCCGGACCGCGGTGTCGGCGATGGCATCGACCGCGGCGGCCAGGAGCGCGCGCCTGCCGGTCTCGGAGAGGGGTTCCCCCAGCTCGACCAGCTTCGGCTCGGGCTCGTTGACCACCAGGAACACCGTGCGACTGAACCCCGCGCTCATGCAGTCGCATTCCTTCTCGGCCAGGAGCCGCCGCAGCACGTCCGGCCCGGGAAGCTTCTCGTGCCTGGAGGCCTCCCGAAGCAACAAGTCTCCGGCCTCGCCCATACCATAGCCCACCCAGCTCCGGCCCTCTCTCGAGAACCGCCATGCCGCGATCGTGGCGTGGTGAGTGAGCGAGGCTTCGGCCGCCGCCCGGTGCGACGCGGCCGCGCGAGCCGCCTGCCAGGCGAGCGCGGCGGCCAGGCCCATGGTGGCGAGGAAAAGCAGGGCGCCGAGGAGGCCCGGACGCCGAGCCAGCCGGACGAAGGTGGAGCGTATCATTGTGTGGTGTATTATGACCGGCGGTACGGATAGCCGGGAGGATACCGGCCACTCGCGGTGTACGGAAGATGTAAGGGAGGCTGCTCGCATGACTTGCTCACGGTACTTCCTGCCAGTGGTTGCCCTGCTGGCCGGGTCTTGCAAGCCGGCCCCCCCGACGCCGGGCGTCGCGCTCGACCTCGCCCGGGCCCGGGCCGCCGCGATCACCGAGCTCAGGTATGACCTGCGTCTGACGATTCCGGAGGCCCGTGCCGAACCAGTGACGGGGGCCGTCGCGATCACCTTCGTCTCAGGCGCACCCGGCGGCCCGCTGGTTCTCGACTTTCGAGCGCCCGCTGGGCACGTCAAGGCGGTCACGGTGAACGGCGCTCCCGCCCGCTTCACCACTCCACCGGATCACATCGTGATCCCCGCGGGTGCGATCACCCCGGGCACGCCCCAGCGCGTCAGCGTCGAATTCACTTCCACCGACGCGGCGCTCAACCGCCATGACGACTTTCTCTACGCGCTGTTCGTACCGGATCGTGCCTCGACCGCCTTCCCGGCCTTCGAGCAGCCCGACCTCAAGGCGAAACTGACCCTGACGCTCACGATTCCCGCGAAGTGGAAGGCCGTCAGCAACGGGGCGCTTCTTTCGCGCGACAGCGCCGCTGGCGCGACGCACCAGGTCCGGTTTGCCGAAACGGCGCCGATCAGCACCTATTTGTTTACCTTCGCGGCGGGAGTGCTCTCCGAGGAAACCGCCGTTCGCGACGGCAGAACGCTGACCATGTTTCACCGGGAGACCGATAGCGCGAAGGTCACCCGGAATCGCACGGCCATTTTCGACCTGCATGCCACCGCATTGCGCTGGCTCGAGAGCTACACCGGAATACCGTATCCGTTCGGAAAGTTCGCGTTCTTCGCGGTCCCCGCCTTCCAGTTCGGCGGCATGGAGCATCCCGGGGCTGTCTGGTATCGCGCCGAGTCCCTGTTCCTCGACCCGACCGCGAGCCGGAATCAGGAGCTCGGCCGGGCCAGCCTGATTGCCCACGAGACGGCGCACATGTGGTTCGGGGACCTGGTCACGATGCGCTGGTTCAACGATGTCTGGATGAAGGAAGTCTTCGCCAATTTCATGGCTGCCAAGATCGCCGGCCCGTCCTTTCCCGACATCAACCTCGACCTCCGGTTCTTCCAGGCGCACCTCCCGGCTGCCTACGCCGTGGACCGCACTCCGGGAACCAATCCGATTCGCCAGGAGCTGGAGAACCTCCGGGAAGCGGGATCGCTCTACGGCGCCATCATCTACCAGAAGGCACCGGTCGTGATGCGGCAGCTCGAGCGGCTGGTGGGCGACAGCACGTTTCGGGAGGGATTGCGGCGCTACCTGGACCGGTTCCGGTTCGCCAATGCGACCTGGCCGGAGTTGATCGCGATCCTCGACGAGCTGAGCCCGGAGGATCTGGCCGCCTGGAGCCATGCGTGGGTGGAGGAGCCCGGTCGTCCGACGATCGCCACCCGATGGGCCGATTCGGGCATCGTGGTGACCCAGGCCGATAGCCGGGCCGATCGCGGCCTCCGGTGGAGCCAGCCGATCCTGCTGGCGCTCGGCGACGCCGACTCCGTCGGCACCGGGCTGGTACAGCTCCGGGGCGCCGAAACGTTTGTTCCGCTCGCGGATCGCCCCGAATTCATCCTGCCCGGTGCGGATGGGGTTGGCTACGGGCGGTTCCCGCTCGACTCGGCGACGCGCGCGGCGTTGCTCCGATCCCCCAGCCCGCTGACCGATCCGGTCCATCGGGCGGTCGGGTGGCAGTCGCTCTGGGAGGAAATGCTGGATGGAGCTGTCCCGCCGCGTGCGTTGCTCGACGCGCTGCTGGCGGCGCTGCCGGTGGAGCGAGAGGAGCTCGTGTCGCTGCAGGTGACCGGCTTGCTCGGCAATACCTACTGGCGATTCCTTTCCGACGACGAGCGAACGGCGATCGCGCCCTCCGTGGAACGGGTGCTCTGGAGTGAGCTCGAGCGCGCCGCCACGCCGGGCAAGAAGGGCGCGTTCTTCGCCGCGATCGTCGGCAACACGCTCACCGCCGAGGGTGTGGCCCGGCTGGAGCGGATCTGGCATAAGACGGAGACCCCGCGGGGGCTCCCGCTCGCCGAACAGCAGTACGTCGGGCTCGCCGAGGCGCTGGCGGTGCGCGGGGTGCCGGGGGCGGAATCGATTCTCGACGAGCAGGAGGGCCGGATCACCAATCCGGACCGGCGAGAGCGCTTTCGGTTCGTGCGGAAGGCGCTGAGCGCCGATCGGTCGGTCCGCGATTCCCTGTTCCGCGGCCTCGCGCAAATCGAGAATCGACGCCGCGAGTCCTGGGTGCTCGATGCGATGGCCGCCATGAATCATCCGCTCCGTGCCAGGGAGGCGCTCGCGAACCTGCGCGCCAGCCTGGAACTCGGTGAGGAGATCCAGCGTACCGGAGACATCTTCTTTCCGCTGCGTTGGTTCGCCGCGACGCTTGACGGACATCAGTCGGCGGAGGCCGCGGACACTGTCCGGCGGTTTCTCGCCGAGCACCCGCAGTATCCGCCCCGGCTTCGGGGCAAGTTGCTGCAGGCGGCGGATGAGCTGTTCCGGGCCGAAGAAGTGCTCGGCGCAGCCAAACGGTGATCGGTTTCGGCCCGCCCGTCCCCGGTTCCGGCCCGCTGGTTGGCGCTGATTTGCCGTTCGCCCCATTCGGGATAGACTGGGACCATGCCGCTCGAATCCCGGGAGAACCCTGACGCCGGACGATGGTCACCCCTCAGGGTCGCGGCGGTGTCGGTGGGGACGTTCGCCTTCTTCGGCCTGCTCGACTTTCTCCGGCTCTACTTCGACGATCTGACCCGCGGGCGCGAAGGCACCTTCCTCACCCGTGCGCTGGAGGAGGGAACCGGCTCCTTCAACGCGGTGCTGGTCTTCCCCCTGGTGCTGTGGCTTTGCCTTCGGCACCGGCTCCGGAGGGTCAGCTGGCCCCGCCGGCTCCCCCTGTACGTGGGTGCCGCCCTCCTGCTGTCCGCGCTGCATACGACCCTCAATTGGGGCACGCGCGTCGTTGCGTTTTCCATCGCCGGCCTGCCGCCATATGACTACGGCATCATGTCGCTGCGCTATGTGATGGAGCTGCCCGGTGATCTCATCGGGTTCGCGACGCAAGTCGCGGTGATCCACGCCGTCTTCTGGTATCGGGAAAGCCGGGCCCGGGTGATCCGCACGGCGCAGCTCGAGACCAAGCTTGCCCAGGCCCAGCTCTCCGGCCTCCGGGCGCAGCTGCAGCCCCACTTTCTCTTCAACACCCTGAATACCATCGCCGCAGCAGTCTTCGAGGATCCGGCTCGCGCGGACGCTCTGCTCACCAGGCTGTCGGAGCTGTTGCGGCTGTCGTTGGTCGGAGCCGCGTCCCACGAGACGTCGCTGAGCGAGGAACTGCGCATCGCGGGGCTCTACACCGATCTGATGCGGGCCCGCTTCGAAGACCGGTTCGCCATCCGAATGGAGGTCGATCCGACGGCGACGACGGCTGCGGTGCCCCAGCTGGTGCTACAGCCGCTGCTCGAGAACGCGATCAAGCACGGTGCCGATGCCAGGAGCGGCCGGGTCTCGATCGAAGTCCGCTGTACCCGTCGCGACGGCGTCGTCGAGCTCGCGGTCCGGGACCACGGTGCCGGTTTCCCCGAGCCGGCGGCCACGGCGCTCGGGCGTGGCGTAGGGCTGGAAAACACGGCGCAGCGGTTACGTCTGCTCTATCGCGATCGCGCGGGCCTCACGCTGGGCAACGCGGGGGACGGAGGCGCGGTGGTCACGGTCACCATACCGTGGCGGGAGGTCGTGCGGTGAGTGACCTCCGCGTGTTACTGGTGGACGACGAGCGTCCGGCCCGCCAGCGGCTCCGGCGTCTGCTCGATGCCCAGGGTGGGTCGACGATCGTCGGGGAGGCCGCCGACGGGCCCTCGGCGGTCGACGCCATCCGGGAGCATCAGCCGGATCTGGTCTTTCTCGACGTGCAGATGCCGGGACTCGACGGCTTCGGGGTGGTGGCCGAGCTGGGTGAGCCGCTTCCGGCCATCGTGTTCGTGACGGCGTTCGACGAGTATGCGGTGAAGGCGTTCGAGGTGCACGCGCTGGACTACCTGCTCAAGCCCGTCGCGCCGGAGCGGCTGGCCCAGGTGTTCGAGCGACTCGGCCGGCCCAGGGCAGCCGAGCGTGCGGGCAGCCTCGCCAGCCGGCTGGACAGGTTGCTCGAGGCGCTGGACCGGCGGCCCCGGTACCTGGAGCGGATTCTCGTGACCCAGGGGGAGCGCAGCACGTTCCTCAAGCTCGACCGGGTGAGCCACGTGGAGGCGGCGCGGAACTACGTGTCGCTGCACGGGCCGGGTGGAACGCACACCGTGCGCGGCTCCCTCGGCGCGCTCGAGGCGCGGCTCGACCCCGCCCGCTGGGTTCGGGTCAACCGGTCTACCATGGTACAGATCGAAGCCATTGCGCTGGTCGAGCCCTGGTTTCACGGTGAGTACCACCTGACGCTGACCGGTGGAGCCAAGGTCATCTGGACCCGCCGGTTCCTGGGCCGGGTCGATGAGGTGCTGGGGCGGAAGCTCTAGCCGCCGCCTTGGACTTTCATCCCCGCCTGTGGCCCGCTTGTCCCGGTGTGGTGGCGCGACGGCGGCCGTGGCCCCAGTCTACTCACCATGAAATCCTTCATCCTGTCTCTCACGATCCTCGCGGTGGCCCGGGCCGGCGCGGCCCAATCCACTGCCGCCGGCGACTGGCCCGCGTACGGCCGGGACCGGGGCGGCGAGCGGTTCTCGCCGCTCGATCGCATCAACCGGGGTAACGTCTCCCGGCTCGCCGTGGCCTGGGAGTATTCCACCGGCGAAGCGGCCGTCAAGATGAGCCAATCGGTGTCCTTCGAGGCCACCCCGCTGGTGGCCTACGGCACGATGTATCTGAGCACCCCGCTCGGAAAGGTCATTGCGCTCGAGCCCGAAACCGGGAAGGAGCGCTGGGTCACCGACCTGCAGGTGAATCCGATCAGCTACGGCGATTTCACCAACCGAGGGGTGTCGCTCTGGCTGGATCCCGCGGCACCGGCAGGCGCGCACTGCCGGCTGCGCGTGATCGTCGCGACGGTCGACGCCCGGCTGACCGCGCTGGACGCGAAGGACGGGAGCCGCTGCACCGGCTTCGGCGAGGGCGGCACCGTCGATCTTCGGCGCAACCTGCGGAACACGCCATTCGAGAAGCAGGAATACGAAGTCACCTCTCCACCCGCCGTGGTGAACGGGGTGATTGTGGTCGGCTCCGCGGTCGCGGACAACAACCGGACCAACGCCGCGAGCGGCGAAGTGCGAGGCTACGATGCCCGCACCGGCGAGCTTCGGTGGACCTGGGATTCGGTGCCGCAGGACTCGACCGACGCTGGCTGGCGCACCTGGATCGGCCCGAACGCCCACCAGACCGGGGGGGCCAATGCGTGGTCGGTCCTGGCGGCAGATACGGCGCGCGGGCTGGTCTTCCTGCCGACCGGGGCCGCCAGCCCCGACTATTTCGGCGGAGAGCGCAAAGGCGAGAATCGCTACGCCAACTCGATCGTGGCACTCCGAGCCGCCACCGGGCAGATGGCCTGGCATTTCCAGACCGTGCACCACGACATCTGGGACTATGACAATGCCTCTCCCCCGAACCTGACGACCATCGTACGAGGCGGACGCCGGATGGCGGTGGTGCTGCAGGCCACCAAGACCGGGATGCTCTACGTCCTGGACCGCGACACCGGCGCCCCCGCCTTTCCGGTGGAGGAGCGTGCCGTGCCGGCCAGCACGGTGCCCGGCGAGGAGGCGTGGCCCACCCAGCCGTTCACCACCGGCATCGCGCCGCTCAGCCCGCACCGGATGACCGCCGAGCAGGCCTGGGGCCCCACACCCGCGGATCAGACCTTCTGCCGGGACCGGATCGCCACCCTGCGCAACGAGGGGATCTTCACGCCGCCCAGCCTCGAAGGCACGCTGGCGATGCCCTCGAACATTGGAGGCGCGCACTGGGGCGGCGTCGCGGTGGATGCGACGCGCGGCATCGCAATCGTTCCGGTGAATCGCATCGTGGCGGAAGTCCAGCTCATCCCCCGGGAGGAGTACCAGCAGCGCCGCAACGAAGCCGGATACCGCCTCGCGGGATCGCAGTATACCGACATGCGCGGCACACCCTACGTCATGCGCCGGAGCATCCTCTTCGGTCCGTCGGGCATGCCTTGCTCCCCTCCGCCGTTCGGGTCTCTGGTGGCGGTGGACCTGGCGACGGGCGCCAGGAAATGGGACGTGCCGCTTGGCACAGTCGCTCCCGACTCAGCGCCCGCCGCGGCGACGCTGGGGAGCCCAAACCTGGGTGGTCCGATCGTCACGGCGGGCGGGCTGGTGTTCATCGCGGCCACACTGGACCGGAAGATCCGCGCCTACGATGTGGAAACGGGCCAGGAGCTCTGGAGTGCGCCGCTGCCCGCCGGAGGCAAGGCCACGCCGATGACCTACCTCGGCGCCGACGGGAAGCAGTATGTGGTGATAGCCGCCGGAGGAGACGGGGGGCGTTTCGGGAAGAGTGACCGGCTGGTGGCGTTCGGACTAGGACGGTAGGTCGGTACGTCGGTAGGTCGGTAGGTCGGTAACGTGCACCGAGTTTCTACCGACTTACCGACTTACCGACTTACCGTCATCTATTCAGCCAGAAATTCATCTTCACCAGAAAGATATTGTCCGACTTCGCGCCGAAGAGGGCGTCGAGGTCCTTGGAGAAATCGAGACTGCCCTTACCCTCCGTGTCGCTGGAGCCGGTCCGGGTCCACACCAGGAAGAGCGTCGAGCCGGGCCGGTATTCCCAGCGGAGCACTGCGTTGCCGCGCAATGAGCGGGTGACGAAGTCCGGATTGTCCAGCGTGAACGGCGCCGCGGGCCCGGTGGCGTCCGGATCGATCGTGTAGGTCTCGGGCAGCCCGGAGGCAGGGTCGAGCTGGGTGGACACGGTGCCCACGTCTTCCCCGAACACCTGAAGCGTCT
>Ga0070698_100001982_pt1 | contig 22731 bp, 19 predicted proteins | sample KBSK1502metaG_FD_65477 | JGI IMG/M metagenome (GOLD analysis project Ga0070698, IMG submission 65477) | Corn, switchgrass and miscanthus rhizosphere microbial communities from Kellogg Biological Station, Michigan, USA - KBS K1-50-2 metaG | ecosystem: Host-associated > Plants > Roots >...
ATGCCTGCCGGTGGTGGGTGGTTCACGGCTGACGAGATCAGTTGATTGACCACGTTCGCTTCGTCGTACTGCGGGTCGCGTTCTGATTCAATATAACCAAGCGCGGCCACGTGCACGTCGCCGGAAACCAGCGTGACACGGCAGCCAGTCTCCTTCGAAAACAGAAGCATGCGATGAATAAGTCTGAGGCGCTCTTCCATATGGGTGCGACTAACCCATTGATCTTTGAAGTCGTCTTCAAGATCCTGCTGGCCCGGAATCCATCCAAAGACGTCTTCGAGCATGTTCGAATTGACATAGACGACCGGGATGCTGGACATCACGATCAAGTGTTCGCCGGTTGGAGGCTGCTTTGGATCTCGCTTGGGAAATTCGTCCGACATCCATTTATATACACTCTCCCAGGTCTCGGGGCTCATGACGCGGTCCTGCGTCCGTTCAGAACGCATATCGAGCGCGAGGATGCCCAGTTTGCCGAAACGATAGCCATAACTGAAACCTCGTTCACCGAACAACGTGCGCTTTCCCAAATCGTTATCATCCCTGGCTTGCAACTGGAACAAACGGAAGTGTTCCCGAGCTCGCCTGTATATGCCCTGGTACACTTGGCTCGTGGTTTGGTTTGCGGGATAAGAGCCCCAACCGTCAAAGACGTCATGATCGTCCCACATCATGATCGTCGGAATTTGACTCAGTACCGAGGCCGGAACTTCCTGCGTCCAACGTTGGCAATAGAGATCGAAATAGAAGTTCTCAACCTGACGATCCATTTCATCGGTGAATGGTTCGTCAAAACGCTCCTTCTTGGACCGGTCGGTCCAGGCTTTCAGGGACGGTACCGTTTCCCATATTGAATCGGCGTATACTTGATCACCGCCCATCATCATCAGGTGATAAGGCCTGTCTCCGGGCGCCGCTCCTTCTTGTTTCTTTTTCAGCACGGTCCACATCGCATTCTTGTCCTGGACCTTGTTCATGGCGTTCAAACTGGAGAAGCCGAAACACGAACCGTAGACGATACGTAAAGGCTTGTCGGCTTGCGGCACGACATAACGAATCTTCGGGCCACCATTTACTGAATAGTCCACCAGTTGTTCCGCCTCCGTTTGATCCACCGACCATTCGATTCGCCAAACGCTGCGATCACCAAGGGTCTTCAACAATGTAACTGCCTCCGCTCTGGTTTCTTTGGCGCCGAAATTTAGTTCGGGTTTAGTGTCGTCGCCTTGCGAGACCAAGAGCGCGGAGGTTTGCCACTTTCCTTCGCCGGCGCCGCGAAAGCCGAGGATGGGGCCGGCCACAATCTTATTTGCCATGACAGGTGTTCTCCTTGTGCGGCTCTTGCCAGGACTCGAAGACGATTCGAGCAAGCCAGGCCTGAGCCAGTGAATGCTTTCGGTTTTCAGCTAAATGGGAGCTAACAAGAAGGCTTCTCGTCAGCACAACGTGCAAACGTCATCAATAACGCGCAAACGATAGTCTGGAGTCCAATGGTTGTCAATGATTTTTGGGAAGTTAGATGTCGTTGAGTATTTCGTGGCAAGGGGTTGGGAATCCGCCATTTCTCTTTTCAAGTCGGTCGCGATTCAGGATTTGGTGACACCTCCGTTGTTAGAGCAGGAGCCGTTCGGTCTTCGGAGTCAGCGAGTAGTAATCTCCGATCAGTTTGTTCTTGACCCGATTGAGATAGCCCTTCGCGGTCAGGGCGACCAAATGGTCGCTCATGTCGGCTAACGGGATCCGAAAGTGCGCCGCCAGACTCGGCGCTGAACATTCTTTCACTCTGAGGCTCCTGTTCGCTTTGACATGTTTGATTCGATCAATGATGTCTGAATCTAACTTCGCGCTGCTGTAGGATTCCAGCAAAGCCTTCTTCATTTTAGGGTAAGCATTGTCGTAAGCAGGGAGAGGCAGGCGAAGAGTTTTCGCTACTTTCCCAATCAGAGTTTTTGAAAATTTCGGATCGGAAAATTGCAGGATCTGATTCTCACTCAATAGCACCGGCAATTCCAATTGCTCATCGCACACAATCGGAAGAATGGTGACCTCTCTGCCCCAGATGCAGCCGGTCTCAAAAAGCACCCAGCGGCTGTTGACGGATTTCCTGGTACAAATCACCAGCAGCAGCTCGGCGCCGCTTAACGCCTGTCTCAGTTCCCGGACCCATTGAGCGCCAGGTTCGATGTCCTCAAATGAGCTGCTTACAAATACAACGCATTCTCCCTTGAACGCGAGTTCGATCCACTTCTTCAGCTCAAGGGCCAGGACTGCGTCTAACGCTATGTGGCTAACAAATATCTTTTTCCTTTTCATGAACGTTTGATAAGGCCGGGCAGGAGAGTGCGGGGATAAACGCAGGCTCTTGGGGACCAGCCTGTTAGGACTTAAACGTGGTGACGATATGCTGGGGTACTTGATCTGTCAAGGCCTTCCTTGCCGCCGTCCAGTTTGGGATTAGTAGCCGCAGGCGAGATGTCTATTGAGTGTTAGAATTCCGCCAGTGACAAAATCAATAATCATCGGCACTGCCGGTCACATCGATCACGGCAAGACCGCCCTGGTGCGGGCACTGACTGGCGTCGACGCGGATCGTTTGCCGGAAGAGAAACGCCGCGGCATCACGATCGACATCGGTTTTGCCGATCTCGATCTGCGCGAGGTGCGCGCCGGCTTTGTCGATGTCCCCGGACACGAGCGGTTCGTCAAGAATATGCTGGCGGGAGCTCATGGCATCGACGCTGTGGCGTTGGTGATTGCGGCGGATGAAAGCGTCATGCCGCAGACGCGCGAACACTTTGACATCTGCCGGTTGCTCGACGTGCGTAAGGGCCTGGTCGTTCTCACCAAGAAAGATTTGGTGGACGAAGAATTACTCGAGTTGGTTCGGTCAGAGACTGAAGAATTGGTGGCCGGATCATTTCTCGAAGGCGCTCCAATCATCGCGGTCAGTTCGCGCACGGGTGAGGGGATTGAAGCACTGAAGCAGGCGCTGCGTGAAACCGGATTGGAAGTTTCAGCTCGTTCAAGTGACTTTGTCGCCAGACTACCGATCGATCGCGCATTTACTATGCGCGGATTTGGCGCAGTGGTAACGGGAACCTTGATCGCAGGTGAGATTGCTGAGGGCGAGGAGTTGGAATTGCTGCCCGCGGCTACACGTGTTCGCGTGCGCGGCGTGCAGGTGCATTCATCGTCGGTCGGGCGCGCTGTCGCCGGGCAGCGGACCGCCATCAACCTTGGCGGTGTGGAAGCCGCTGCGATCGAGCGGGGTATGGTGCTGGCGCCAGTGGGACGTCTGCGGCCGGCTGGGGCCTTTGATGCGCACGTCAATTTGCTTGCGACTGCGCCGCGGCCGCTACGCTCGCGCCAACGCGTGCGGGTTCACATCGGCGCCGCGGAGGTTCTGGCGCGAGTGCGTGTGCTGGCTGAAGGCGGCGAGATCAAGCCCGGAGCGAGCGGCGTTGTCCAACTTCGAACTGAGACCTCAATCGTCGGCGTGCTGGGTGATCGATTCATTCTGCGCTCGTACTCTCCGCAGGTCACGATCGGTGGCGGGTTGATTCTCGACCCGTTTCCGTCCAGACATCGGGCCCGAGAGATCGCAGGCGCACGCGTACGACTCGAAACACTTTCGCAAGGCGACCGGGCACGACAACTCGCAATATTCGTCGCGGGCGCCGGCGGTCAGGGTTTGCGCCGCGCGGATGTCGCCGCGCGCACGGCCTGGCGTGACGAAGTAATTGAAGCTGCCGCCAGGCAGGCTTTGGCCGCCGGGACGATCGTGGACGCTGAAGGAATCTTGTTGGACCGAAAAAGTTTAGACGAGTTGAAGCTCCTGGTGATCAGGGAAGTTGCCGTGCATCATCAACGTGAGCCGCTTTTGCGCGGACTGGCGAAAGAGGTTTTGCGAGAGCGCGTCTTTGCGCATGCGCCGCTGGAAGTTTTTCGCGCGGTGCTCGGCGCTCTGGAAAAGGAAGAGACGCTGGTTGCTGAAAAGGAAATCGTGCGGCTGCGCGAACATACTCGCGAGCTTTCCGTCGCAGACGCGGGCCTGCGCGACCGTCTGGAGAGAATCTATCAAGACGCAGGCCTGGCGGCGCCCAGCTTAAACGAGGCACTCGAACACGCGGGCGCGGCGGGCCAGCAGGGCAGAAAAATTTTGCAAATGCTGATAGATTCGGGCCGACTGGTCAGGGTTTCCGGCGAGATGCTTTTTCATCGCGCGGCTCTGGACGACCTGACGCGAAGAATTCGCGATTACGGAGCCAGGCAAAGCGATCGATCAATTGATGTCGCGGCGTTCAAGGATCTCGCCGGCATCTCGCGAAAGTACGCGATTCCTTTGCTTGAATATCTCGACCGTCAAAGAGTAACGCGGCGCGAGGGTGACCGGCGAATTGTGCTGTGACGGATTATCTGGCCACGCGATACCGGGAATGCGTGCGTCCCGACCGCATCGAGCATGGGCATAGATTTGCGGGCGAGGGCGCTCGGGCTGCCAGCCATGAGGCGTGCTTTGACCTCAAACTGGCCCACCTCCCCGCGCAGGGGTACCGATTTCATATCGCCGCTTTTAATCTGCTCTTCAAAGTTGTAAATTAGGGCTCGGTTCCAAGAAGGGAAATACTATATGCGAATCATAACCGTGGCTTCTTTGGCACTCCTGGTCCTGTTTGGACTCTTGGCGTGCAACTCAAACGAGACGTTGCTGGCGCAGAACCCCAAGTCCTCGCCGACGCCAGAGCAGCCGGCGACACCGCCTCCCGATAAGGCACGGCGGATTAAGCCGGACGAGCTGCATGAACTCTGGCTCAAGAAGGAGGTCGTAATCATCGATACGCGCTCGGAAGACGCTTACAAGAGCGAACACATTGTCGGCGCCATTTCGATGCCGACGGGAACTGTCCTGGAAAGAATAGACGAGTTGCCGCGCAACAAGATGATCGCGGCCTACTGTACTTGACCCAGCGAACATACGAGTGCCGGTGCGGTGCTCGAACTCAACAGCAAGGGCATAGACAACGCAGCAGCTTTGTTGGGTGGTCTGGTGGCCTGGAAGAGCGCGGGTTATCCGGTCGAGGGAACCAGCGTCAAGTAGCGGTAGGCAGTGGGCTGTGGCCGGTGAGCAGTGGGCAGTTGGCAGGGCCAGAGGTTTTGTGATTCTGGCGAGCCGATGATGCCTTCACGCTGAAAGCGTGAAATGTAATAGCCAGAGCAAACGCCCCCCGATCAGAGGCGAGATCGATTACGACCCTGAAGGAGTCGCACAGCACGTGACGTTATGCGACCTTTTCAGGGTCGTTCTTCGTTGGATCATGATCTGCAGCCGACGCGCTTCGCGCTTACCCCGGCAACTCTCTTTGACGCTTGTCAGCGTCAGAGGAAGACAGAAACTCCTGGGAACCCGATCGCGTTGCTCACTGCCCACTGCCCACTGCCCACTGCCCACCGCTCACTGCCCACCGCCCACTGCCCACTGCTCACTGTTACATTTGCGGGACCGGCTCGGGACGTGCAAAAGCCGGCAGTGGAGTCAACACGCGGCCAGAGGGTACGCACAAGACCGGACAAGGAGCGTTACGCACAACCCGCTCGATCTCTGAGCCCAACGCCGGTGCCCCGCCAAACAAAGAAGCGTGCACGCTGGTGCCGATCACGATCAAGTCCGCGTCAATTTCAGCGGCTTGCCTGACGATCTCGGCATAAGGTCGCCCTTCCGCGATATGCGTCAGCACGTGGTCGCTGCCCTCGCCGGCAAATGTCTGCATGCGATCTTCCACTTCCGCGCGCATCCGCGAAAGCGCCGAATGTGCGCCCTCGGGAAACATCACGGAAATCTGTTCGAAGTAATCACCGATGACGTACACCGCGTGCAGCTCAGCCCTGGCCGCCGCGGCCAACTCGCGCGCCAGAGTGGTTGCCGCGATGGACGAAGGCCGAAAGTTCGTCGCCAGCAGAATTCGATTGAGACGAATCTCTGTCTGATGCGCGCGTTGTTCGACAAAGTCATGTTGCGGTGGTCTGAGGGTAAGCACCGGACAAGGCGCTTCCGCGATGATCTCTTCTGCGGTCGAACCCCATAAGGCGCGTGCCAGTCCCCGGCGTCCGTGCGTCACGACCGTGACCAGATCGATGTCATAGTTCCGCACGGCGGTGGCAATCTCATGCGCGGGTTCGCCTGCGACAATTACCGGTTCGACTTCCAATCCCTCAAAGAGAGGATCGGTGAGCAGGTCTTTGACCTGGCTGCGAAGCTGGCGCAGCCACTGCGTCTCTTCCTCTGCTACGAGCTGCGCCGGCATGGTCATAAGGTTTGGTGGAACCGCAACCGTCTGGACGCTGAGCAACACGATGCGGCCGCCGTCATGACGCGCAAACGCAGCGGCGTATTTCAGCGCCGAACGCGCATGCGGCGTAAAGTCGGTCGGGAAGAGAATGTTGCGAAAAGCCATCGTCAGAAGTCAGAAGTCAGAAGTAAGAGATCCGAAGTCGGATGGCTGGAAGTAGAAGTCCGACCTCTGATCGCTGACTTCTGATCTCTGTCCTAAAGGACCTTCGTTCCTGCGATGCGATCGAGCTGCGCCAGGAAACCCGAGCGATCAAGGATCTCTCTGCGCTTGCGCGCGACCGAAAACAATTCCAGGGCGACGCGCTCGCGCACGCGCCGCGCGCGATCGCCGGTAGCGACGCTCTCAACCACACGACGCAGCGCTTCACTTAACCCGATGACATAAGGACCAGCCGGCATTTCGCCGCTTAAAGTCACAACTGAATTCGAATAGCTAAATTCGCCTCCCATCGGATCGAGAAAAACATAATCGTCGGCGAGTTCTAAACGAACTCGATCGAAATATGAAACGAAATCGGCGCCAGTGCCCGTCAAGGCTCGTTCGACTCCGCCGATCAACTCACCGCTGGCCTTTACGATCGCGCCCCACTCAATCTCATCCATGGGTTGTTTGGTCTGTGCCTCAGCCTCAACTGGAAATGAAACAGTAACAGCGTCCCGATCGTCAGCGATCATAACCGATTTTGAAGGTGCCGGAGTTTTCATCTCCGCCGTCCGTATTGGTTGATCTGAAGCAGCGCCCAGCGTCCTCAACTCCTTCCCAGCGTCTTCATCGTGCGCGTGATCCGTTTCCGTCTCGCTTAAGCCGCCTTCTTGAGCTGATTCCGATTCCTCGGCTTTCGTTTCCAGAGTTTCGGTGCCTTGCACGGCCACAGCTTCATCGGGGCCTTCGAAGACGCTAATGATTCCGGGCGTTTCACGCACGCGCAAGACCAGCCGGTGGAGCGCTGCTTCTTCAAGCGTGTCCGTGCCGGCGGCGTGATCGACCTCGTGCACGAGCGGAGTGCTCGAGCCGGTCAGGAAAACATCCGCCGTGTAGTTTTCCAACTCGACGTGCACGCGACCGACGAATCCGCGCTGCGTCAGCTTGCGCAGCAAGGCCCAGATATTCACGAAGGTGGTGTCGAGATTTTCGTAGACGACGCGCGATTTTGATTCCGGGGTCATGGGGCGCAGTTTAAGGATTGCAGCGGAGCATGACAAGGCCAAAGTTAAGCGCAAGAGCAGCGCATGCATCCCTGCATGCGGTTCGCGAGTATCCTATCGCACTTCTTAAATTGGAGGGCTCTTCGCCAGCACGGATGCCTGCGGTCCGCACTTAGGATGCGTGCGCTCCCGAAACTTCGCGCTTTACCTTTAACGGGTTCCGTGCCAAACTCCGCGCACGCAAAATGGCGGGCTCCAAAGGCCGGCGGATTATCTCAAAAGAAGGATCTCAAATCAGGCGTGATCGAAGTCACCAATCTGGTCAAACGATACGGTAAGAATACCGTGCTCAATCAGGCCACCTTCAAGATTCAGGATGGGCAGTTGACGACTATTCTTGGCCCTTCCGGTTGTGGCAAATCGACGATGCTGCGCTGCATGAATCGGCTCGAACGTTTTGACAGCGGCACTCTCAAGATCGGCGATGTCGAAGTTCTCGGGACTGAGCAGAAGCAACTTACCGCGGCGGAAGAAAGAGCCCTGACACGCCGGCTGCGCGAGCGCGTCGGGATCGTCTTTCAGAATTTCAATTTGTTTCCGCATCTGACCGTGCTGGGTAATACGGTCGAAGCGCCGATGACGGTGAAGGGCATGGAACGCAGCCAGGCCACCGCTGTCGCGCGCCAGTATTTGAGTAAGGTCGGCCTGAGCGAGAAGGAAGATTTCTTTCCCGCGCAACTTTCCGGCGGACAGCAACAGCGCGTGGCCATTGCCCGCGCCCTCGCGATGGAGCCGGAGGTGATTCTGTTTGACGAGCCCACTTCCGCTCTTGATCCGCAACTGATACAGGGTGTGGCGCGCATGCTGCGCGACCTGGACGAACTGGGAAAAACTTTGGTGGTCGTTTCGCACGACATGAATTTTGCCCGGAGGATCTCGGATCAGGTGATCTATTTTGAAGGCGGGCATGCGGTCGAAGCCGGTACGCAGGAGGAAGTGTTCGGCAACCCGCAACAAGAAGAGACGCGGGCTTTTATGAAGAGTTTTCAGGACGAAGCACCAGCACAGTGACGGGGAAGACTATGGTGTAAGAAAAGCCCGACAGGGATCTCTGGCGCTGGCCGCGGCGCGCTACTGCTGTTCGTTCTCGTAATTCTAGTTCTTGCGTTTCTGGAAAGATGACCGCACCAGCGCTTAATCATAGAGAATGGGAAAACTGATGAGCCAACCGATCCGTCGAGTTGTCGCTGCGCTCCTGCTCATGTTCTTTTCTCCGGCAGCGTTGCTGGCGCAGTCAGCTCTTGAACGCGTGCGTCAAAGCGGTGAGTTGCGCATCGGCACCGACGCTACCTACCCTCCGTTTGAAACCGCTGAAGGCGGCCAATACACAGGCTTCGACATAGATCTTGGCACGGCGATCGCCCGCGAACTTGGCGTTAAGCCACGTTTCGTCAATGCCGCTTTCGACGGTATTTTTCCCGCGCTGCAAAATGGAACCTTCGATGTCGTGATGTCGTCGGTAACGATCACCCCTGAGCGGAGCGCGTCGATGCTTTTCTCTGATCCTTACTACGACTCAGGCCAGTTGATCGTCGTCAATCAGGATCGCCAGGGGATTGCTACGCCTGACGATCTGAAAGGCAAGACCGTTGGCGTCCAAATCAATACGACGGCCCAATTTGATCTGGAGAAAAAGGAGGGGGTCAAAGTTGCCAAATACAACACCATCGACCTGGCGCTGCTTGACCTGCGCAACCGAACCATTGAGGCCGTAGTGATCGACGCACCGGTTGCAAAGTACATGATCGTTCAGAGCTTCCACGATCTGAAAACCGTGGGCCGTCGTTTTACCGACGAGAAGTTCGGCATCGCTTTGGGTCAGTCGAGTAACGACTTGCGCCGCGCGATCAACGCGGCCCTCTGGCGGATTCAGGATAGCGGCGAATTGGATCGCCTGAATGAAAAGTGGTTTGGTGAAGCAGCTGAACGCACCTCGGAGCAGGCGGCCGGCAAGTCGGTAACGAAGAGTTTTGATATCGGCATCGTCAGAAGGACCTGGCAGTTATTTCTTCGTGGAGTTTGGTTGACTGCGCGTCTGGCGTCATTGAGCTTGATCCTGGGAGTGCCCATCGGCCTCATCCTGGCTTTGAGCCGCGTACAGGCGGCACGCTTTCTAAAGGCGCCAGCGGCACTCTACGTCGAGGTGATGCGCGGCACGCCACTGCTCGTGCAGATACTCTTCATTTATTTCGTACTGCCGATTTTCGGAATACACCTGCCGGCGTTTACCAGCGGAATAATAGCGCTCACATTGAACAGTGCTGCGTATATTTCAGAGATTTTCCGCGCCGGCATTCTCTCTATCGACGTGGGCCAGATGGAAGCAGCGCGCTCTTTGGGGATGACGTACGCCCAGGCGATGCGGCGAATCATTCTGCCGCAAACCTTCCGCCGCGTGGTTCCGCCTTTGACCAACGAGGCGATTGCGCTGCTTAAGGATTCGTCGCTGGTTTCAGTAATTGGATTGACTGAGTTGGCACGCACGGGACAGGAGCTGGCCAGTCGCTACGCGGCGCCGCTGACGATCTGGCCGGTGGTGGCAGTGTTCTATCTGATCCTGACGTTTCCCCTGACGCGGGTCGCGGAGTATCTAGAGAGACGCTGGCGGCCGGTGACCAGATCTTAATTGAGTTTAGAGTACTAACTTCAGTTGGGGTTTTCCCTTCAGTCATAACCCGACTGATACCGGTACTCTTAACCCTTGCCTGAGATGGCAAATGCAAAATGAAAAATGGCAAATGGAAAATGAAAAGACGGACCTTTCGACGTCAACGACTCTTTAAATCCCTGGCAATCTCTCGCGCTGCATTCATACCAGGCATTCCCGTCACACCTCCACCCGGATGAGTTCCCGCGCCACACAAATACAATCCGTCAATCGGAGTTCGATATCGCGCCCAACCAATCAGCGGTCGAAACGCGAATAGCTGATCCACAGACATCTCGCCGTGATGAATGTGCCCGCCGCTGAGCCCGTATGTCTCTGCAAGATCGAGCGGTGTGATTACCTTGCGGCCGACGATTAGTTCCTTAACGTTTGGCGCATAATCTGAAACCGTGTTCACCACGATGTCGCCCAGTTCATCACGACGCGAATTCCAATCTCCGTCCTGCAAATGATCAGGGGCAAACTGCGCGTGAATCGACATTACATGTGCGCCCGCCGGCGCCAGCGAGGAATCAGTGAGCGAAGGAATGGCGATGTCCAGGTATGGATGGGGCGACATGTCCCCGTACTTGGCGGCATCAAACGCGCGCTCGAGATAATCAATGTCCGGCCCAACATGAATTCGCCCGGAAAGCTTTTCGCTGGCGTCTCCATTAAGGCCATTAAGGGAGGAGAACTGCGGCAGTGCCGAGAGAGCCAACTGAACTTTCGCGACCGTACCCTGCGCCCGGTAATTACGAATCTTGATCAGGAAGCTGGGATCCAATTCACCTGGATCGACGAGATTCAGAAATGTGGTTCGCGGGTCGGCATTTGAAATCACAGCGCGCGCAGCAATCTCTTCTCCACTGCTAAGGATTACTCCGACCGCTTTGCCATCTTTGACACTAACACTCTTAACTTCGGCGTTTGTGCGAATCTCCGCACCGGCCTTGGTGGCCACTTGGACTAACGACTGAGACAGTGCGCCCATGCCGCCTTTGATGAAGATCGCCGGAGCGATCGTGTGTTCACTTGTTGCGGCTTGCAGCAACAGGGCCGCGCTGGTGCCCGCGGACCAGGGCCCGGCCATCGCGCCAAAGATCCCGCGCGCGGCAACGATTGCTCGCAGAAGCTCAGTCTCGAACCACTCAGCAGCAAGATCGGCCACGGCCATCGGACCATAGCGCAGCAGACGATATTCGTCCTTCTTACCCAGACCGCGAATCGCCAGACCCAACTTGCCCAGTCCCCACAGCTCTCGTTTTGAAAGCCTGTCGATATCCGGCGGTGTCATCCTGAGCAGCGGCGAGAGAGCGCGGCCGATGCGCGCAAACGTAGAGACAAAGTCGGAATAATTCTTTGCGTCTTTAGCCGACTCCGCAGTCAACTCATCAGCCGTGCGCTTCGCATCCTCATAAATACAAATCGATCGACCTCCAGCGTTTGGAGCGAATACACGAACGGAAGGTTTGATGAACTCGAGACCGTGACGTTCCAACTGAAGATCTTTGATGACTTGAGCTGATAGCGGTCCGGTGGTTTGGGCGAGTGTCGAGGCGCGAAAGCCGGGATGAAATTCTTCGGTGACGCAGGCGCCCCCCACAATCGCGCGCCGTTCGAGCAGGAGCGGTTTCAATCCCGCTTTCGCGAGATAGCCGGCCGTGACCAGGCCGTTGTGCCCGGCGCCAATAATTATGATCTGGTGGGTATCCATACAGAAATTAGCAGCGGATTAACGCGGATGACAAAGATAAGAAAAAGCCTCAACTGACTTACGCTTTCTTACTTCTTCCTGATCAGCGTTCATCCGCGTCCATCCGCGGCTCATTTATCTTTCAAAATCTCCATCGCCGCGTTACGCCCGCTGGCGCCCATGATGCCGCCGCCCGGATGCGTCGCTGAGCCGCACATATAGAGATTGCGAATCGGCGAACGATACTGGGCCCAGCCCGGCGCGGGCCGCAGAAAGAAAAGCTGCTCCAGAGTGAGTTCACCCTGAAAGATGTTTCCTTCCGACAAACCAAACTCGCGTTCGAGATCAAGAGGTGTCAGGACCTGTCGATGCAGAATAATGTCTTTAATATTCGGAGCGTGTTCGGCGATGGTGTCGATCACCGTGTCGCCGAACTCTTCGCGCTTTTCGTCCCACGCTCCTTCCTTCAGGTTGTAGGGCGCGTATTGCACAAAGCACGACATGACGTGTTTGCCCGGCGGCGCGATTGAAGGATCCGTCAAACTGGGAATCACCATATCGATGTAAGGCCGCCGCGAGTAGCGCCCGTACTTCGCATCGTCGTAGGCGCGTTCCATATATTCGACGCTGGGCGAAATCGAGACCGCGCCACGAAGGTGCGGCCCGGCTCCGGGCATGCATTTGAAATCGGGCAGAGCATCCAGCGCGAGATTTACCTTGCCCGACGATCCACGAAACTTGTAACGCTTGATGTCCTCAACGAAATCGGTAGGCAGATGATCTTCGCCAACCATTTTCATGAACGTCAGGCGCGGATCGACACTCGAAGAAATAACGTCAGCGTAAATTTCGTCTCCGTTTTCCAGCACGACACCTCTCGCCTGGCCGTTCTTTAAAATGATTTTCGCGATGGGAGCTTCCGTGCGAATCTCGGCCCCGAATTCGCGGGCTGCGTCGCCGATCGCGTTCGAAATCGCGCCGGTGCCGCCGCGCGATAATCCCCACGAACGGAAGGCGCCGTCAATCTCGCCCATGTAGTGATGCAAGAGAACGTAAGCCGTGCCCGGCGAACGCACGCCGAGGAAAGTGCCGATAATGCCCGACGCAGACATCGTCGCCTTCAGCACGTCGGTCTCGAACCATTGATCGAGAAAATCGACCGCGCTCATGGTCATCAACTGTACCTGGTTGTATTTATCGTCGGCTGAAAGCTTCTGGAAACGGCGGCCCATCGTCAACAGCTCCATCAAACCTTTTGGTTTTAGTGAAGCCGGATCGGGTGGCGTCATGTTCATGATCGGTTTGACGAAGTGCGCCATTTCGATCATCGCTTTGCCGTACTCGTCGTAAGCTTCGGCGTCGAGCTTTGAATGCCGCGCAATCTCGCGCCGCGTCTTCGCATGGTCGTTGACACGCCAGAGATGATCGCCGTTCGGCATTGGTGTGAACGTGCCGTCAAGCGGCAGAATCTCCAGTCCATGCCGCGGCAGATCGAGTTCGCGAATGATCTCGGGACGCAGCAGCGACACGACGTAAGAGCAAACTGAGTATTTAAAGCCGGGAAAGATTTCTTCCGTCACTGCCGCACCGCCGAGCACGTGCCGTCGCTCCAACACCAGCACACGCTTGCCGGCGCGCGCGAGATATGCGGCGTTAACCAATCCATTGTGGCCGCCGCCGATGACAATGACGTCGTATTGTTGAGCCATGGACGCTTGCTCTTCTAAATGATTCCGGTAGTAAATAGCACTCGGCTTTCGATCTCTTTCATTGTTTCCTGGCCGATCGCTCCCAAACGGTGCTTTAGTCTGACACCATCCAACACTCTCAATTGATGACAAAGCACTACAGAATCTTTTGCCAGACCACCTTCTCCCTGACGAATGAGTGCGCACGTAGGCAGTGAAGCACGACGCAGATTTCTGGTAAGCGGTATCGTTAGAAAAGTCGACGTGAAACGGTTAATCGAATTGTTTTGGAAGCTGAGAACCGGGCGAGTTCCAGCCTGTTCAGAACCGCGTGTGGGGTTGAGATCTGCTAGCCAAATCTCGCCGCGTCTGACAGTCATCGAGCATCTTCTCCGACCATGCCTCTTTGGTAATCGTCGACACCTTCGTCGGCCAGGCGACGGTCCTCATCCGCGAACTCGGCGTAGAGAGCGGCCAGTTGGGCATCATCTGTCTCATCACGATCAAGAGTGAAAGTTCGTCGTATGATCTCCGACGCAACTTCCCGCTTTTCATCAGGAGGAAGGTGGTCGAATGACGTCAAGAGGTTCTGGCTTTCGGTGCTCATTTGATCTCCCGGTCAGTTCATTCTACGCTTTGCTGGCAGAATATATCAAAGTCTTCACCCCGCGCGAGATACGGGGTTAATGAGGCCGCTTGGCAGACGGCCAATTACAGTGGCGTACGATTTCAGAATGATGGCAAAGGCTGAACCGTGATCCTCAGACCCAATATGAAAGCAGTCAAATTACGAAGAGATAGATTCGGGAGATCGCAGCAACAGCATTCGCCGGGCCTGCCAAGCATACTTATAATCACTCGCCCTGACAATTCATCATTAGAATTAACGTCTCAAGCAGGTAAAGGAGGAAACGAAGATGTTCAGTGAAATGCTTCTGCCGGAATTTGATCAAGAGATGGCGAATACGCGCAAGACACTCGAGCGTATTCCCGAAGCACGCTTTGATTGGAAGCCCCATGAGAAGTCGAGTTCATTAGGAGGTTTGTCGACGCACCTGGCCAATATTCCGAGTTGGACTGTTTACACGTTCAAGCAGGATGAATTGGACATCGCTCCGCCGGGCGCGCCTCCATTTCGTCTCGAAGAAGCAACGACTCGGGATGAGGTGCTTGAAGCGTTCGACAAAAATGTTGCCGCGGCGCGCGCTGTTTTGACGGACGCCGGCGATGCGGCGTGGCGGGAATCGTGGTCGCTCCTCCGCGGCGGCAACAAAATCATGACGTTGCCGCGGGCGGCCGTAATGCGCGGCTTCGTGATGAGTCATTTGATTCATCATCGCGCCCAGCTCGGCGTCTATTTGCGTTTGCTCGACGTACCGGTGCCATCGATTTATGGACCGTCGGCCGATGAAGGCGGCTTCTAGGTGCGGAACCGGTCTCGACAGCATCTTTGTCAGAAGCCCGCGCGCAAGCAAGCGCAACTCTAAGCTCGGTCAGTCGCGCAGCCGGAAGACATTTCTGGCCGGTTTCTCCACAGAGGTGGGAAATTCTTGGCCAAGGCGAATTTGCAGCGGGTTTTTCCGTTTGTTTATATTGCCGATCCTGATGGGTATGAGATCGAGATTTGGTTCGAGGGACACTAACACATCTTAAGCACCCACGTTCTCTTAACTGCGTCAGCAACCTTAATGGCTTCAACCGCCGCGCTTACGTCATGAACCCGCACGATGTGTGCGCCCTTCAGGACTGATGCGGTGATGCTCGCGATTGTTCCGTATAAGCGCTGGTCCACGGGTGCGCCGTCCAATAGTTTTCCGATAAACGATTTTCGAGAAGTCCCAATCAACAGCGGAAAGTTTGCGAAGGTATTCGCGAGTTGATCGAGCTTCGCGATCAAGTCGACGTTCTGATCGGCAGTCTTGCCGAAACCGATTCCGGGATCGATCGCGATACTGTCGGGCGCCACGCCGCGTTCTTCAGCGACGGCAATGCTTTCACGCAATCCGTTGATGACTTCCATCATAACGTCTTCAACGGCAGGCAACTGTTGCATAGTCTTCGGCGTACCCCTTGAATGCATCAGGACGAGCCCTGCTCTCGCATTTGCGACTTCATCAGCGATCGCGGGATCGAATCGCAGGGCCGAAATGTCATTGATGATTTCCGCTCCGGATTCCAGGACTGCGTGCGCAACCGAAGCTTTCGTCGTGTCAACAGAAATGGGTACAGACGTTCGGGCTGTCAGGTTCTTGATGACGGGAAGCACACGGTGCAGCTCTTCTGCTTCAGTCACAAAGTCAGAACCGGGACGCGTTGACTCGCCACCGATGTCGATGATCTCAGCGCCTTCGGCGATCATTTGCAGGGCGCGTTCGACGGCGCGGTCTGGGGAGAGGAACTGGCCGCCATCACTAAAACTGTCGGGTGTGATGTTAAGCACGCCCATCACGAGTGTGCGCTGCCCGTAAGGCAAAGAGCGGCGGGCGAGTTTCCATTCGCGGATTGGCATTGAAGCAAAGGTAAAAAGGAAAAAGGAAAAAGTAAAGACAGTTAGCTGCCGCGCTCAGGGTCCGGGCTTTAGTCGGGAGTTTACGAATAGAAAGAACCCGATTGAAGTTGGTAGGCTAAACAGCGGTGATGCCACCTTGACCATGCTCACAGCGGTTTGTTATAAAAACCGTTCGTGCCTGGCGCGCGATCGAGCGCCAGGCAGCCACGATCATTCCGCAGTAGCTCAATGGCAGAGCATTCGGCTGTTAACCGAAGGGTTGTAGGTTCGAGTCCTACCTGCGGAGCCAAATCTAGTAATCTAGCTGATGTAAAGACAGGCCTTAGCTGATTGAGTCGGCAAGGCCTGTCACAACTAAGTCACAAAGTTCTGGCTTTGGATGCTTATTTGGCTTTCCAGAGCTTTTTCTTTTTGGCCGTTAATGGAACCAGTGCCGGCGTTAGCGAGCGCAGCAAGTCGGGTGGAGGCGCTGCTGCCAGATCACCGGACTGAAGCGTGAACTTCAGATGCTTTTGTCTTTCTCCGATCGTTTGTCCAGCCTAGTTCTTAATCCCGTGGATGGAACTCCCAGCCAAGGCAAGGTTTGTTTGAGCAAGTGTCTGAGTATGTTCCAACTGCATGATTCAACCCAGCCTTGATAGTGTCAAGTCCTCTTTCTTATTGATGATTTCTGAGCGGTTTCCGATTCTCTTTGCCACGCTCGGTCTGGGCGGCTACCCGAAGACGGAATCATCCCTCGTAACTTAACTAACATGGGATTAGGGCCCATCATCTCGCCCAAGCATCGGCAATTCTCTTTTGTCAACAAGCGCTGCAAGGACGCGGCGACTTTGTGGGTGGAAGCGCCGGCTTCCGGCGCGGTCCCGTCAAAAACTGACGTTTAGAGAACCGCTTTAAGTGTTGAGGCGGTTACAAAGGCGGGAACGAGGGCTGCGCCAGCAACGATCGGCCGCGGTCTAAACTCGAGTCTTTAGGCGTGTGTCGGTTTGCAGGTTAATCATTCGACGGTAGTGATTACCGTACCTCATGGGACGCGCCTTAAAAAAGCCGTGGATCCATGTCCATATCTAGCTATTGACCGTGCTTGATGAGCGAGAGTAAGATTCCACCGCTATGAGGTTGATGTCTGACCGTGCATGGTGCCACCTAACGGCATTTGCCTGGCTATTGCTCACAACCCTTTCTCATTAGCAACTGCGTACAGTGAGTAGGGCAGTGTCCAACATTACATCTCCCGTAACTTACTTAGACTCAGATCTAATCGCAGTGCTTGCTATAGGAGTATGCCAACGTGTCTCACCACCTTTGTCAAAACCACTTCGCCAAACAGTCGGTAACCCGAGTCGTAACTCTTTGCTCCAAAGTGACCTGTGTTTCACTGACAATCTTTCAACTGGTGGTAGGAGTGAGTTACGCACAACAGTATCGGCTGGCATCTGTGATGACTGGGGACGAGTCGACTGAATCCGATGCTGGGATGGTGTTCAAGTCCCGGATGATACTGCCATCAACCTTGTCCTTAAGCCAAACGGAGAATTCAAATGAGCTCACCAGAACAAAGTGAAACAAGACCTCTCGAAAGAGTCTACCAGGAAGCAAGCCAATGGGTTCGCCTGGTCAACACGATTATTTGGTCGATGGGCACGCTGCTGGTGCCGGTCTCTTTTGGCCTGCTTGGAGTAGCACTGAACAAGTCCTCCGGGCTTCAGTTTGATCTGCGCGGCAAAATAGTTCTCGCTGTCGGCTCTGTTTTCCTCTTTGGTTTTTGGGTGTATGCCTCGCGCATTTATAAAAAAAGTGTAGATGTCGCTCGCAAAGTCCTTATAGAAATCGAGAAGAAATGGATGACGGACGACGGGGAGGTGAAGCTTAGATTATACGAAGAGCAACAGAAGATACTTGATAAACAGTTCCTGGGGTTCATACCTTACGACCTTTTCAAGTTACAAGTGATAACTCTAATAGCATTGATTTTGGGTTGGGTTTCGATCATTTTTTGGCATCTGTGACTTTGCGAACTCGGCTCGCAACGTCTCACGAGCGAACAGCAAAGCCGTGCTACGAAACATTGCGAGGTAACGAGCCCAGGGGCGTTTTCACAGGAGGAGTTTCTCGTTTGTGTCACCACTTCAATATTCCCTGGCTACTCAGCGAAAGGAAAATGCAATGGACTATCCTAAAGCCAACGAAGGCGTGATTACCGTTCCAGGTGAGTACATTATCATCCGGCCCATCGAAGAAAGAGATATTCCGCATGTCATAAACCTGCTCAAGCTAAACTACGGCGATGACTATCCAGACCCGGAGCTTTATGACGAGAAGTGGGTCATGGGTGCGATCTATAACGATAATATTCACTGGCTGGTAGCCGAAGATGTAAGGAACGGGGAGATATTAGCTTCCGGCGCGGTAAAGTTGGACTACGGAGATTACGACGATCTATTGGGCATCATTGGCAGACTCGTGGGGCACCCGAGACGGACAAGCGATAGGCTCCTACCGATAGGATACAAAATTGTAAAAGCATTGGTATCTGAGGCAAAGGATAAGATTGAATGCGTTATTGCCGATGCGCGAACCGAGACTATAGTGAGCCAAAGAATGGTTGAACTCGCCAAGCTAAAAGCCGTTGGATTCTTACCTAACTACAAGTTTTTTAAGAAGAAGGCTGAGAATCTAGTGGTCTATGCAGATTTATACGGCGAGGGACCTACGCTACGAAGTGAGAAGCTGCCGCAGGTTATTAAAGAGGTACAGCCGTTAGCGAGTCATGTACTCGCAAATATGGAAGACTTGTCTCCAGCCTTGGGCATAATGGATTGTCCAGCGTACTCCAGTGAATCTTTCTGCCAGTTTCAGAACGCAGATAGGCATTCGCTTGGGCAGTTGCGGCGGTTGGACCGGGGGCGGATGAGCGATCCGCTGGTGTTCGCCCATGTTTCGTCGAATTACGGCATGGCGGTGCTCGCCGATAAGAAGGTCCATCACAAGGTGGCCTTGATTAATCACGAACTCATGGGAGCCTTCGGGTACAAGTTCGACGAGCACAATCAAATATTTCAAATCACTGAACTCGTTTTTAACAAGGCGGAAATCATAGCTCCGGTATGCGCCGAGGCGGTCGCTACTGCGAGCAGGCAAGAGACGAAGTCATCGGACGGAACAATGAAAGAGACGCCGGCACGAATAATCGAGGTCGACCTCTCCGCGTACGATGCCCGAATTCAGCAGACTTTTCTCAATCATGGGTTCCAACCGGTAGCTTATATTCCGGCCATGGTATTTCATGACAATTCTCGGTTGGATGTTGTCAAGATGATCAAACTTAATCAGCCGTTTGATCCGAGCGGCATGCAGGTTACTGAAAGAGCCGCCCGAGTAGTTTCACTCGCCACCAATAGGTTTCAAGAGAAAGTGTCCGTTAGTGTCTGAGCTGCGAGCAAAAGATAAAACCACTTCTCGAGCAGACCCTGGATAAGTACTGGTCCGGCAGCATAACAAAGTTGCGAAGAGTGTCCAGTGTGGGGAGCCAAATCTAGTAACGTAGCTGATGTAAAGACAGGCCTTAGCTCATTGAGTAGTTAGGGTCTGTCACAAGTAAGTCACAAAGTTTGGGCTCTGGATACCGACTTAGTTTCCAGAGCCTTATTCTTTTTTGCCATTACGTGTACTTCGAGGCCGCAGGCTAAAAATGTTATGTACCGACTGGCTTGCTAATATATTCGACTCACTACGGAATCCTGGGCCCTTAAGAATCATCGTCAATTCCGTAAAGGGCTTTCCCGCCGTAACTATGCATAAACCACCAAGCGTATATCCCTACCGGCCAGAATGCGAACATCGTGATCGGGGCCGCGATGAGCGCTAACGTTCTGCCGATAGATTTGTGTCGGTGCATATGAATCGCAGCCGACCAGAACAGAAGGGCTATGAGTGAGACTGCTCCAAACACGAGTATCGCAGTTGGTATCTGTTCCGGTCTCCTAAAGTTCTTTTCAATGATCCAAGGCGCCGCGACGATGCCGCAAGTGTAAAATACGGCTATCGCAGCGTATAACATAGCCAGCGTTTCATTGTGATCTTTCGCAGACATGTATGAACCCCGCATCGGTAGTAGTGGCGAACGCGGGTACTTTCGGTATCGACAAACAATCTTGTGGTGTCTTGGTGACTTCATTTCGCGTCTGCTCCTTCAGAAACCCTTGACAATTTGATAAAACTCGCAGGTGTAGCCTCCCGCCCCATTTTCTGCAGTGTCGATTGCTTTCCAGAGCTTTTCTCTTTCTTGCTATTAATGGAGTCCATGTCGACGTTAGCAAGCGCAGCAAGTCGAGCGGATGCGTTTGCTGCCAACTCAACGGACTGAGGCATGAATTTCAGATACCTTTGCGTTTCTACGATGGAAGCGTGTCCGGCGTATTCCTTAATCGCATTTATTGGAACTCCGGCCAACGCAAGATTTGTTAAGCAAGTGTGGCGAAGATCGTGAGGGGACCAACCACCTGGTACCGTCTGGCCATAGCGAATGCCAACACTCTCGGAAGCCTCTCTTAGAATGTCCCTGAACCAATGATCAGGCTGCGTGAGAACGCGGCTTCCGCCATCCTCTCCCTGTGCCCTGCGTTGAGCAATGAGAGTCGTTGCGGAAGGCGCTGTGATGGTGCGCCATTTCTTTGTTTTGGAAGAATAGATTTTCACTGTTCCGAAGCGAACGTCGGATTCTTCCCCACGCATCCGCCGGAGTTCTGCCATACGCCCGCCGGTAATTAAAGCAAGTTGGAAAAAGAGCAGACCCTCGTACCATTCAGGCTTCGTGGAGAGCGCCGCTGATATTTTGGCAATCTCTTCGTCTGAGAGAACTCGGTCGCGTTCTTCCTCTACTTTCTTGGTGAGAGGGCCGCGAGGTACTTGAAAGGACCTCAGGTCCGGGAATGTTTCAACCGCATGGTTCAGAGCAGCCTTGATGGTATTGAGCCCCCTTCTGATCGATGATTTCTTCAAGGGTCTTTGATTCTCTTTACCACGCTCGGTTTCAGCGGCGACCCAAAAGACAAAATCATCTCTTGTCACCGTGCTGACATGGCGATTAGGGCCTGCGAACTTGCCCCAGCGTTCAAGCGTACGCAGATGTCCGGGCATCTCACGCCAGTAGGTGGTGTCATCAGTTTTGTTAGCGAGAAGGCTTGCCTTAGCTAGTGTTAGGTAGCTTTCAATTGCTTCTTTGATTGTCGTGTGGCGTATCTTTTCTTGAGGTTTCACACCGTATCGTGTTTTCCATCCGTTCGTTCTGAGAGCTGCCAGGGCTTGTGTGGCATCGGCCTTCGTGGCAAAGGTAAATTCTCGGTAGCGCTTTCGAGACCCGTCCGGTTGACGAATCCAAGCGTCATATCCCCACAATTCTCCCGTAGCGCGCTTTTCCTTGCGGATCTGCGCTGAGCCTTTTGGCCTTCGGCTGTTCTTGATGATTTTCATGTTCACCCAGGATTTATTGGCCGCACTTTTTCTCACGGCCCGGAGGGGTGAACTATTCGTTCGCGCAAGCGAGTTTGATAACGAATTCATAAGTCTCAGCCGGTCACCACCGAGCGAGTTCAGTTGGTTACTCGTGCGAGAGGCCGGTACTTTGTATTTGTCGTTCGCGCGCCATTTCAAAGGCCTCAATCTCTTTGCGAAGAAAGCGAACTGATCTACCAAGTCGAATCGGCGTTAATGCATTCGTGCCGCATTTCCGAGCATAAATTGCGCTTGGGGACACGCTCCACCGAATAGCGAGTTCCGAGACGGAGATATATCGCTGCTCGACGACTTTCGACTTTCTTGCACGGCCAATAGGCATAACAATGGTTCAACAGACAATCGGGCTCGATTACGCAGAGTGATCCACCGAAGGACTTGAGCCAAGATCCTCCGTTAGCTTATTTTCTAAATATTCAAGGAATTGAATGATTGGTTGAGCCTGCGAGAAATCGACGCGATGGGTCAAAGTCTTGGGATTTAGAGAAGGCTCCCCAAAATAATCCGTCCAAGTCGCATCGATTCTAATTCGCTTACCACTGGACAATTCGAGGTTAAGATCGGAATGTCGCCCTAGTATTTCTTTCAATATCAGCCCTTTTTGTCCAAACAATGGGCTGCTCCCAAATATGATCGTCACCCACCGTTTGCGCTCGTCGGGTGGTGAGGCATCGTGCGATGGCTTATGATATTGTTGTTTCACGATGCCCTCTTCACCTACTACTGTGAGAATTCTTTGACTCACGCCCGGAGTCACCGGTCCTGTTACGCTTCTGCATTGCCTGACGAAGTTGCTCAAATTGAGGTGAATCTATTTTGATCCACCAGGGACTCGTAGGACTCGAGCGGATGGCATCCAGCTTCCCAAGTCTGCACAAATGACAGATAGATGCCTGGCAAACTCCTAGCCCCTTGGCGACGTCTCGGGTGTTGTAGCGATTGTCGCCTCGTGGGCCCGTCCTATCTGGCGCATAGTGATCGGGACAACGTGGAATATCTCGGGAGCTTCTCAGGCCATGTACAGCCTGTGCAGTAAACTTCTTTTGGACCGACCGGCGACCATAGCCTAAAGCATTAAGCTTTTCCGCGATCACACGATCGGGATGGGTTGATGCCATTTCT
>Ga0070698_100001983_pt1 | contig 22728 bp, 15 predicted proteins | sample KBSK1502metaG_FD_65477 | JGI IMG/M metagenome (GOLD analysis project Ga0070698, IMG submission 65477) | Corn, switchgrass and miscanthus rhizosphere microbial communities from Kellogg Biological Station, Michigan, USA - KBS K1-50-2 metaG | ecosystem: Host-associated > Plants > Roots >...
TGTCATGATTATCTTTCCAGCACCGAAGAAGCGATGCGCTCTGGCAGTATGGGTAGCGAAAAAGGAATTGCCATTCGTGCAGGTCAGGAACGAGTTCGTTCGTTGCACAAATACCATCTACTCACATGGGCGCGTGGACATTCGCTTGCGTTGACACGCGAAGCACAGCAACGAGCGCGGACCTTCGACAAGATAGAAACCGCGAATAAAGCCCTCGAATGTATCGACTCGACCTTGAGGGTGTATCCGGAGGAAGCCGAGCTACATGAATCGAAAGCTGCGATAGGTGAGTTTATAGCGTCTGTAAAAGTAGCTCACTGGGTTGAACTCGCAGAACGTTCAGCGTTCAAGGGGCATTATCGCCGAGCAATTGATCGGTACAGAGACGCGCTGTTTTATCTGAATCAGGATGTTGTCAAAGAGGAGGTCCGAGTTTCAGGGTCGGAACGCATCGACAAGGAGATAGCCAAATTACGCGCGGCACTGCGTTCCGAGACGTCGGACCGAGTAGATTAAATTACCTGCTGCAGGACCAAAGCGGATGAACATTCAGAAGTGTCCAAAGTGCGGAAGTTCGCAGATTCGGCGTGGCTATAAACGAACTCCGTTGATAATGCGTGTGTTTGGCATCTACCACCTTTTATGCGATCATTGCAACTTACTGTTTACGGGTTTTGTGCGGCCTGGAACATTTAAAAGTCACCGACGGCGACATCGCCACCACGCTGACTCCAACAAGCGGACGACTGATATCTCCTCCTCGTCAAACGCCACCGGGGGTAAGTGAGCCGCCGAAGTTTTGTTCGGCCCCATTGAATGGTCAAAACCAGAATGAGGTAGTGCAATGAAGGTTAAGTTTCAGTTGATGATTGTGTTTGCTTGCGTTTGTGCCCTAGTGGTCTTAGTGCGTGCACAGGAACCGCAAAACACCTCGACGGCCGCGCCATCGGGGTCGGCGCTCGACAATCAGGGGATCAGAAACTACTTGCTTGGGCCGGGAGATGTCGTTGAGGTACGAGTGTTTGGCCAACCGGATCTAAATTCTCAGGCGCCAGTAGATGCCGATGGAAATCTAAGTTCTCTTCCGTTTCTCGAGACGCCGATTCCAGCGAAGTGCAGAACTGAAAAACAGGTTCAAAAGGATATAGCGGCGGCCTATTCGAAGTTCATTAACAATCCTCAAGTCAGCGTAAGAATCATCGAGCGAAATAGTCGCCAGCCGGCGACGGTTTTTGGCGCAGTCCGTCAAGCCACACGGGTGGAGATGAAGCGCAAGGTTCGATTGAATGAACTAATGGCGGCCTCAGGTGGGTTTACCGAGCGTGCGTCGGGCACAATTCAAATTCTCCACACTGAGCCGTTGATGTGCCCAGATCCTGGTGAAGAGGCGGAAGCAGCTCCAATTGATGGAACAAAGATTCCGTTGCAAATAATTCAGATAGCGGATCTGCGTTTAGGCAAGATCGAGGCGAATCCGATAATACGACCGGGTGACTACGTTTTGGTTACCGAGGCGGAGCCAGTGTATATGACCGGAGCGGTGGTGTCTCCGAGTGGAATATATCTTCGCGAGCATCTTACGCTGAGCCGTGCTCTGGCGATGGTCGGGGGGACAAGGAAAGAAGCGAAGAACTCGGAAGTTAGGATTTATCGTCAAAAGCCAGGCTCATCTGAACAGGAAATAATTAGTGTTGATTACGGGGCAATCAGGAAAAACCAAAAACCGGATGTGCTGCTGATGCCGTACGATGTCATCGAGGTTCCGGAAGCGGGCCTGTTGTCGCCGCAACGACTTGCGTCGACCTTGATGGGTGCTGTAACCGGTGCAATTTCCTCGAGCGGCACATATTTACCGATGCGCGTAATCTACTAAGTTGGCATTTTGAAGAAGAAGATCTAGGAAACTATGAATAGAAAAACTTTGGCAGGCGATCGCCGCCGCCGGAAGCTAATCACGGCCCTTTGGGTATTAGGTATTTCTACCCTCATTATTACTTTAATCTATAGAGAAATGACCGCAGTGCTGTACATCCTTGCTACGCTTGGCATCACGGCCCTTCTGCTTCTCGTGGCGTTCTCGGATTTGGCCCACTTTGGAGAAACTTCCGAGCAAGTGGCTCAACCGAAAGGATCATCGGCGGTTGAAGACAATCGACGTTGAGTCTAAAGGAGGAAACCCTCAACTCACGCCTCAATGTTGAAGTGGTCCTTCAATCGAATTCACTTATACCTACGATAAGTCTTATCCGAAAATCACACGCTAGACTAGGGTTGTTGTGTGCGTCACAAACAATATGAGTAGGTTGAAACTTTAGGCGGACTATTGCATAATCCGGCTGCGTTCACCTCCCCGGTGGACGAAGTGGTCGCGTGGGGTGAGGACACGTGGCCTTAGGGTGGGGGCTGTGGGAGGCCCCCGCCCGCTTTTGTTTTTTGGACCATTTTTAGTGTTCGCTCGGCAGTCGTTAACAACGTGGTTGACGCGGTGTTAGAAGTAGATAAAAATCGAGCCCTTTTAATGATTACAATTTGCCGCATGAAGCCAGTCTCCGACGTGCTGGCAGCTTCCTGACGAGATGGGTCCTTTTCAGCGAGCACGACGAAGATTCAAACTCTGGCTTTTCAAAGGCGGGCGAGAAGCCGCCTCCTCAAAAGATCAGTCCGCACAACACAAACAGCATCCATGGTGGCAGGTTATGTGCCTTACTGGCGTCGACTACTTTTCGACGCTTGGCTATCAACCGGGAATCGCTTTTCTCGCTGCAGGTGTGCTATCGCCCGTAGCGACGCTAGTACTCGTCTTATTAACCATCTTCGGCGCGCTGCCAATCTATAGCCACGTTGCGGCTGAGAGTCCTCATGGCGAAGGCTCCATTTCAATGTTGGAACGCCTCCTTTCACGTTGGAAAGGAAAGCTTTTTGTTCTCGTTTTGCTAGGTTTTGTGGCGACTGACTTCATCATAACCATCACCCTCTCCGCTGCGGACGCGACCGCCCACATTATCGAGAATCCGTTCACGCCTACAGTGCTCAAACACCCAATCGGCGTGACGCTCGTGCTTGTGGCGCTCCTTGGAGCCGTCTTTTTGAAAGGGTTCAAGGAAGCTATTGGACTTGCCGTGCTGTTGGTTTTCGTCTACCTGGCACTGAACGTTGTAGTGCTCAGTCTTGGAATGTTTGAGCTCTTCAGTCATCCACTTCATATCCCCGCGTGGAAACTATCTTTGTTCGGCCATCCTAATGTCCATGGTAATCCTTGGTTGATAATCGGCGTCTCGCTCATCCTTTTCCCCAAACTAGCACTCGGCTTGTCAGGTTTTGAGACGGGTGTCGCTGTAATGCCTTTAGTGCAAGGCGATGCAGAACCCAGATCTGAGGACCTCGACGATCTCCATACAACAAGGATTGTTGGCGAGCTAAGTCCCCGAGCGCGTCAACTTCTCCATGGCCGGATCAAAAACACGCGAAAGATGTTGCGAACAGCAGCGCTGATTATGAGTGTGCTCCTGATTGCCAGCAGTTTAGTTACCACAATGCTGATTCCTGCGAAGGAGTTCGCCGAAGGCGGTTTGGCAAACGGACGCGCAATCAGTTACCTGGCACATTCGTTTTTTGGCGACATCTTCGGAACCGCGTATGACCTGAGTACGATTATGATTCTCTGGTTCGCCGGTGCGTCAGCGATGGCAGGCTTGTTGAATATTGTTCCGCGGTACTTGCCGCGTTACGGAATGGCGCCGGAGTGGGCCAGGGCTACTCGTCCATTGGTCCTGGTTTACGTTGCGATTGCTTTTACGGTGACCTTGATCTTTCGGGCGGACGTAGATGCACAGGGCGGTGCCTACGCAACTGGCGTATTGGTCCTGATGACTTCAGCTGCAATTGCCGTGACCCTGGCGATGTATCGCAAAGGGAAAAATTGGAAAGTTTATCTCATCATATCAGTGGTGTTTGCCTATACGACTGGTCAGAACATTCATGAACGACCCGAAGGAATTAAGATAGCGTCATTCTTTATTTTGGCGATTGTCATCGCATCCCTGGTCTCGCGCGTTTTGCGCACCACTGAGTTGCGTGTGGATAAACTGGAACTCGACGATCTGGCGCGGGATTTCATTCGCGAGGCGGGGCGGGGCACTATTCGAATTATTGCTAACAGAAAAGATCAGGGCGATCTGTTGGAGTATCAAACCAAAGAAGGCGAAAAGCGGTCTGACAACCACATCCCCCATGGCGAACCGATACTCTTTTTCGAAGTCACACCGGGCGATGCTTCGGAGTTTTCCGGAACACTTCGTATTCGTGGCGACCGAGTAGATGGTTACAAGATCCTGCGCACTGAGTCGCCAGCTGTTCCCAATGCCATCGCGGCTTTTTTGCTGTACCTGCGCGATGAAACAGGGAAGTTACCGCACGTCTATTTTGGCTGGAGCGAAGGCAATCCGCTTTCCTACTTGTTGAGATACATCGCGTTTGGTGAAGGAGACACTGCGCCGGTCACGCATGAAGTGTTGCGCCAGGCCGAAAAGGATCCAGCCCGTCGCCCTATTGTGCACGTCGGGGGTTAAATGCCTAGTATTGATTCCATCACTTGCAGGTAGTACCATCTGCTCATTGAAATTTTGTCTGCCGAAGTTGTCGATCAGATTCTTCGACAACGCGGGGGAACCACCGGTTTCGCTGAAGCGAAACATGGGGCGAATCGTGGGCCGGCATCCACGACGGACACTTCCAGTCCGAGCCCGTCAGCTAACCTCGTAGGCCTGGGAAGGGCGATGCTGCGATCTTCAAAAAGGACGCGGAGCTCATTGCTCCGCGTTTTTATTTTTTTGCACCGACCTTCCGTGAGATCTAACCGGAGGAAACGGTGATAGCCAATCTAAAGCGGATGCTTGTGGGGCGTGCGTTACGCTCGGAGCAAGTAGCCCATGAACGACTAACAAAGAAGACCGCACTGGCGGTCTTTTCGTCTGATGCGCTCTCCTCTGTCGCCTACTCGACAGAAGCGATTCTGCTGGTCCTGCTGGCCGCCGGTACGATAGCAATTGTTTATCTTCCCTATATTGCTATTGGCATTACAGCACTATTAGCAATCCTCGTCCTGTCCTACCGGCAAACGATACATGCCTATCCTTCAGGGGGCGGAGCTTACATAGTTGCCAAAGATAACTTAGGTACTGAAACGGGCCTCGTTGCCGCTGCTTCGTTGTTAGTTGATTACATCCTGACCGTAGCTGTGTCGGTATCCGCGGGCGTTGCGGCAATCACCTCAGCCACAAACGGGACTCGCTTCGCCTTTCTCCATGAGCATCGCGTAATTCTCTGCATTTTGTTTATCGTCTTTATCGCCCTGATCAATCTGCGTGGTGTTCGTGAATCGGGTGCATTTTTTGCTGGACCCACATATCTCTTTATTCTTTCAATGTTGGCTTTGATCGTCGTCGGCTTAATTCGCTATTGGACCACACACCAGGTAATGCAGACTCCCACTGCCATTCATTTCGACGAATCAGTTGGCGCAATGGCACACCACACACTTACAAGCGGGGCGCTCTTATGGTTACTCATGCGCGCCTTTGCTGCCGGGTGTACGGCGTTGACCGGCGTGGAGGCGATCTCCAATGGCATTCCCGCTTTCAAGCAACCCGAATCGAAAAATGCGGCAACGACGCTGACCATCATGGCTATAGTTATGGCAGTGTTAATCCTAGGGTCAGGATTTTTGGCGTATAAACTAAATGCTCATCCCTCAGAAAACGAAACTTTGGTTTCAGCGATTGGGAGGCATACATTTGGTGAGGGCATCCCTTACTACATATTGCAGGCCGCGACTGCTGCAATTCTTGTACTCGCCGCAAACACATCGTTTGCTGACTTTCCTCGTCTGGCAAGTCTACTTGCAGCTGACAGATTTCTGCCCCGTCAACTCGCCACACGTGGGGATCGGTTGGTGTTTTCCAATGGCGTGCTCATTCTGTCACTTCTAGCCTGTGTGCTGATCGTGGTTTTCAACGGTGAAGAACAATCGATGCTCCCGCTTTACGCTCTAGGAGTTTTTATTTCTTTCACGTTGTCGCAGGCCGGAATGGTCGTGCACTGGCAACGATTGCGGAAGGTAGATGAAGCGAAGCGAAGAATACGTGAGGAGGAAGAGATTCACCGCACTCAGGCCGGAGATAGTGGGGCAGTCAGTCACGAGGCGGAACGATTGGACGCAATCGAAAGAGATCAAGGCGCCAATTGGCTGGTGTCGATCCTAATAAACGCAATTGGGGCAACGGTCAGTTTCGTTGTACTCCTAGTAATCGGCATAACCAAGTTCAGTCACGGGGCCTGGGCCGTAATCCTACTAATTCCGTTGCTGGTCTTAATGTTTCGCTCAATTCACAAACATTACCTCAACATTGCGTATCAGTTATCGACGGAGGGAGTGCAGCCGCGGGATTCAATTGCGCGCAACGTGGTACTGGTTCCGATCTCTGGCATTCATCGCGGCGTGATTTACGCGCTTGACTACGCGAAGGCAATCGCTCCTGGACGAGTGACGGCCATCTATGTCGATCTTAATGAAGAGGCAACCCGCAAACTCCGAGAAAAGTGGACTGCGTGGGGGAAAGGCGTTGAGTTAGTCGTTTTGCAGTCGCCCTATAGATCACTTACTAAACCGCTCCTGCGTTACATCGAACGCGTATCCCGGCAAGATGACACGATGGTGACAGTGTTACTGCCAGAATTTGTGCCAGCCAAATGGTGGCATCAACTTCTGCACAATCAGAGTTCATTAATGTTGAAAGGAGCGTTGCTATTCAGGAAGGGGGTGATAGTAACGAGTGTTCCCTATCACCTTGAGAAGTGATGACGAATCACTGATCACCAATCATGCTTGAGCGGCTTCCGAATCCGGTGTTCGCCCGGCCAGGAAGCAAGAACGACAGTACACCGGACGTCCCTGCGACGGATAAAACGGAACCGTCGTTTGCTGACCGCATTGAGCGCAAAGAACTGAGACCTCAATTCGCTGTCGAACCCCTGATGATTGGGCTGCAGCTATTGCTGCCAGCCTTTCATTCTTCGCCTGCTTGCAGGGTTTACAGCGCTTCGGCTCGTTCTTCAGTCCTTTGTCGTGGAAGAAGACTTGTTCCCCTGCGGTCCAAATAAAATCTTCTGAGCAATCTACGCATTTGATCGCTCGGTCCTGGTACTCACTCTCGGGACCGGCTTGTAATTCCTGGGCGGCTTCCGTTGGTGACATGATCGACTCCCTGGGTCGGTGATCTAAAACTAAAACAAATAATGCCGGCGGGCTAAAAAGAACTTTTTTCGTTAGTCAGGAAGCTCGTCGTTTCCCGGTGAGGATTCACTTCTAGTGGGACTCTTCTCACTGGGCTGCCAGTGGGCAGAAAGTATAACTATGGCGAAATTGTGTCAAGATAAAACCAACGGAACAGCGGCTGGAGCTAAAATTGGATCGTGGGTTTTTTTGTGGAAAATACTCCACTATCCAGAATTGGCCCACCTTGACAGTTCTTCTGTTTGAATGTCAGCATCCGGCCTCCAATATGAAAGTTCTAATAATCGGCTCAGGCGGACGTGAACATGCGTTGGTTTGGGCTATCCAGAAAAACCGTAACAATCTTGTCCAGCTTTATTGCGCACCGGGTAATGCCGGCATCGCCGCCAGTGCAGAGCTGGTTCCAATCTCTGTTTCCGATCATCCTGGTCTTATTCGGTTTGTCCTCGAGCAACGAATAGATCTTACCTTTGTTGGACCTGAGGCGCCCCTGGCTGCGGGAATCGTGGATGCGTTTGAAGCCCAAGGGCTAGCGATCGTTGGCCCGTCTGCCGCCGCCGCGCAATTAGAGGCGAGCAAGGTCTTTGCGAAGGACTTCATGGCAAGAAACAACGTTCCGACGGCTGCTTATCGAGTGGCAGACACGGCCAGTGAAGCAATTGAGTGTCTGAAAAGCGGAGAGTTCGGATCGTCGGCGTCGCCTGTTGTCGTAAAAGCGGATGGGCTAGCGGCGGGAAAGGGGGTCGTCGTTGCAAGCTCTCATGCTGAAGCGGAAAGGGCAATAGAAGACCTGATGGTCAACCAACTGGTAGGAGCAGAGGCGGCAGCTCGTGTCGTGTTGGAAGAGGCACTTTCGGGCACGGAGGTTTCGTTGCTCCTGTTCGCTGATGGTAAAGATTATGTCTTGATGCCTGCCGCTCGGGATCACAAACGAGTAGGCGAAAATGACACTGGCCCCAACACAGGCGGAATGGGAAGTATCACCGACGCATCCATTCTTGGTTTTGCAGACCTTAATCGGGTAGTCGAACAAATTGTAGAGCCGACTTTGGCAGGATCCGCGCGCGAAGGTTTTGCGTTCAAGGGCGTCCTTTTCCTTGGACTGATGTTAACCGACGATGGTCCGAAGTTGCTCGAATACAACGTGCGTTTCGGGGATCCTGAAGCGCAGGCAATCCTCATCAGACTTCAAACCGATTTAGTAACAATCCTTGACGCAGTACGTCGCGGAAGTCTAGGCAGCCTCAAAGTAGAGTGGGCGGGAGGATCTTCGGCTTGTGTTGTTGCAGCCAACCGTGGGTACCCAGGCAAGCATGACTCAGGAGCAGTAATTCAGGGTCTCGATGACGGGAAACTGAAAACAGTTCAGATATTCCATTCTGGAACCTCTATTTCTCCTCAAGGTGAGATTTTGGCAACGGGCGGTCGAGTCCTTGGAGTTACATCTGCCGCGCCGACGCTGTCAGGCGCCCTGGGTAACTGTTATGTAGCCCTGGAGCAGATTCATTGGCCTGGAATGCAGTTTCGGCGTGACATTGGACGCACGCGACCTAACTGATTACTGCTTGTGGAAGGCTTGGAGCGGTACTGTTATACTCCTCATTCGTTATGGTTTTTTGTCCTAGTTGAAACCGCCTGAGCGTATACGTCGTACATCTGGTCGGATGTTTCAACGAGGAGAAAAAGGGAAAGCACATCGGTGATCAAGAGATTTCATATCTCACGTCGGAGGAATAGCTGAAATGGGACTTTGGACGAGGATGAAACGATCCATGCGTGCCCTCTTTGGGGGCATCATTGAAAAGACTGAAGACCCGGAACTTATCCTTCAGCAAACCATCCGAGACATGCGGGATCGAGTCCCGGAGTTGAATAATTCGGTTGCTCAGGTTATGGCCACCGAAAAGCTCCTGTCAAAAAACAAGGAGCGGCTTGAAACTCAGGTCGTCGACCTCGACTCTAAGATTCGCGCGTCTGTGAAGATGGGACGTGACGACATAGCGACAGCTTATATTGGTCAGCTGCAGCAAGCGCAAGTGGATTTGCAGAAGACCTCACAGCAACTGGAGCATGCGAATCTAGCATCGAAACAGGCACTTAAAGCGCGCGACAATTACGTGCTTCAGATGCAGCGCCGCACCGCTGAGGCGATGCAGTTGATAAATCAGTCGAAGCAGGCAAAACTGCAGGAACAACTCGCGCAAACGATGGAGTCGTTCGAATTGGGCGATGACGCATCGACCTTCAACGAAATGCGCGACAAAATCGACCGCCGGGCAGCTGCCGCTGAAGCCAAGATGCAATTAGGTGCCGCCTCTGTTGATACACAGATGCAGGATATTGAACGCGAAGCTATGGACATGCAGCTTCAGGACAAGCTTCTTGCTTATAAGCGAGATATGGGATTGTTGGGTGCTGGTACTGCGGCTCCAACTCCACAAGCCTTGCCTGCCGAAGGTGAGACTACTGGTGGCGGCAACAATGGAACCGGTAACGGTAGTCTAACCGGCTAAAGAGTGATCTTTCACTCTGTTCGTCAGATGATTTGCAATTCGAATATCAATAAGTTTATGGCTGAGTTTCCCAAGTTTGATCTCAAGTATCTGAAAGAGGCATTTAAAGAACCCATAAACTTTTGGGGGATGGCAGGGTTCGCCGTTGCCACAGCCTATGTGCAGGATGTCACGCCGCTCGTGGCAGCTTTAGCAGCGGAGACTTTGTATTTAGCAACAGTGCCAGCAAGTACAGTTTATCGACGTCTCGTAGATCGCCGTGAGAAGCAGCGACTACTCAAGTTGCGTGAACAACAGCGCGAAGCCTTGATCAAGCTGTTCGATCCACGCGAGAGGGAAGCCGTAGAGTATTTACGGTGGATGAAGAATCAAATCTACTCAAACTACAAGAAGTTCACGGGAACGAAGGAGATCCCTCACAATATTGAAAGTCTTGACCAGCGCTGGGAAGATTTTGTCGACCTCCTCGACGTGTATCGCCGTCGCAAGCACCATCTACGTTCGATTAATCGGCAGGCTGTGCAGAATCAATTAGTACAAGCTGAGAGGTCTGTGGCCGCTGCTAAAGATGAGCGCGAACGACGCATTCAACAAGCAAATGTTGAGATATTGAAACGCAGAGTGGCGGCGTTTATTGATATCGAACGCTCAGTGAAATTGGTTGAAGGCCAACTACAATCCATCGAAAATTTCTTTGGCCTGGTGAATGACCAGGTTGTAACTCTGCCAACGCCTGAACGCGTTTCTGCCCTCGATTTCGAGCAACTCAGCGATTCGATAGCAATGACCAAGCAGATGCTCGAAGAGACCTCCGATACCTTTGCCGCTCTCGACACTCACAACCGAGATATAGGGAATTACGAACTCCTCCTGAATAGCGGATCTGGGAAATAGGTCTTGGGTCTTAGGCCTTCGGTCTTTGATCTGCGAACACTACAGATCTGCCGCGGAGGCCCAAAGACCAAGGCCAAGGCCACAGACCCAAAACTGAGGCGCTGCGCTCGCTGAAACCACCGCCATTCAGTACTTTAATTTGCTAACGTGGAGGCTGAGGGAATACACTCTATAGCATTGAAAAAAAAGATGGCCACAAGATATTGACACTGGCCATTCAAAGGAGTATATTCCGCTCCGCTTGAGAACGAGGTGATGATTTGGAGCAGCGGCAAGCCCCCTGTGCCACTCCAAATTGGCTTTGCCGCCTCGAAATTAGAGCCAACCGGGGTAACCGCCAAACATCTTAGTTATAGGCATGCGCGACCGATTCGCGTTGCCGAGCCGTCTTTAAAACCCGATTTACCCTCGCACGGTCTCCCGCGAGAAAGGCAGAAACGACATGAGCGCAGCTTTCGGCAAAAAAGCCCCCAACACAGTTAGTTCTCCCTCAATTCCAGCACGTCGAAAATCGCAGCAACTCGGTCTGAATGCCAAAAAAGTAGTTAGCAAGCGTTATTCGTTGAAAGACGCCAAAAGCCGGCCAATTGAAGAGTGGGCGGACATTGTTCGTCGTGTTGTCGGACATGTCTCCGCTGCCGAAACGGGTGAGAAAAGAGACAAATTTTTCGCCGCGATGAGTGATGTAATGCTCGACCGTGAATTTGTGCCTAATACGCCATGCCTGGTTAATGCCGGCAAGGCAAATGGTCAATTAGCTGCATGTTTTGTGCTCGATATACCTGACTCACTCCAGGGCATCATGGATCATGCAAAAGCCGCGGCGACTATTCATCAAACCGGCGGTGGAACTGGAATGACTTATGAATTCCTACGGCCGTCTGGTGCAATGGTGAGCTCGGCTTCTGGTGTTGCTTCGGGTCCGGTCTCATTCATGAATATCGTCAACCAGGTGACTGACGTCGTAAAGCAAGGTGGTGTACGGCGCGGGGCGAACATGGGCATGATGCGAGTAACCCATCCGGATGTCCTGCGTTTCATCCACGCCAAGAACGATCAGCACTCGCTAACCAATTTCAATATCTCAGTCAACGTTACGGATAAGTTTCTAAAGGCCGTCGACAATAACGAATGGTTCCAGTTGGAGTTCAACGGTGAGTCGTGGACGGAATCAATTTACGATCCGGTGCGCGATGGAGACTATCTTATCTACCGTCGAGAAGATGGCTCTACAGTTACGTTCTGTGATCGTCAAGCTTTCCTAAAAGCCGATCTCTCCAGCTGCACGGTTGAAGAACCACCGCGACCGGGAATGATCTTTGCTCCTGACATCTGGAATCGCATTGTGGCCAGTGCACACAAGTATGCCGAGCCCGGTATCGCGTTCATCGATGAGGTGAATCGTCACAATCACATGATGAACTCGATGGGGCCGATCTATTCGTGCAACCCCTGCGGCGAACAATTCTTGCACTTCTCAAATTCGTGCAACCTCGGCTCGATCGATCTGGCTAAGTTCTACGATCCAGAAAAACGAATCGACTGGGATCGCTTGCGTGATGTCACACAGCTATGCACGCGTTTTCTCGACAACGTGATTGATACTTGCGCCTGGCCGCTCCCTGAGATTAACGACGTGGTTCATCGGACACGGCCGGTTGGTTTGGGGATTATGGGTTTTGCCGACCTGTGTCTAAATTTGAACATCACCTACGGCTCCCCAGCGTCAATCGATTTGATGGACGAGGTTATGAGCTTTGTTCGACGCGAATCGTGGCTGGAAAGTAACCGGCTGGGCGCGGAGAAGGGGACATTCCCCGAATTTGAACCAAACCGCGAAGCGTACACAGATTTCCTCTACAACCAGATCGGTATTCCGAAAGACACTCCGCTCACTCCGCGAAACTACGAAGTGACAACTATTGCGCCGACCGGAACGATCTCGCTGGTTGCAGAAACGTCGTCAGGCATCGAACCGAACTTCTCCTGGGCGTATGTTCGCAAAGACACCCTGGGTACGCGCACCTATGTGCACACACTCGCGGCGCAAGCTTTAGGAATTGACGTGGATCAATCTGATCAGGAATCGATAGATGCGGCTGCAGCTTACGTTGTGGAACACGAGCGTGATTTGCCTCCGCATTTTATCTCGGCGATGAATATAAGCGCTGAGCAGCACGTTCATGTGCTCGCGGCTGCTCAGCGCAACGTCGATAACAGCGTGTCGAAGACTTGCAACGGTGCCGTCAACGATACGGTGGAGTCAGTCGATGCCCTGTATCGGCTTGGTCGCCAGCTCGGTTGCAAGGCCGTTAGTTATTATCGCGATGGCTCTCGTGACAACCAGGTACTTACGTCAATGAAGGCTGAAGAGCCCAAAGGTGAAGTCGCTTGTAATCCGGAAGCTGTCGTCGAGCCGCTCGAAGAAGCTGTCGATGCGGCTGAGCTGGTCGCTGCTGACGATGCCTCAGCCCGTCAGGAAGCGATTGCCCGCGAACACTCCGAAACGATTGCTGCTCCGACTGTAACGGCTATTCGGATTGAACGGCCGCGTGAACTCCGCGGCGCCACCTGGCAGATTCCTTTCGATGGTCAAAACCTTTACGTCACAGTCAATCACGACGGGAAGATAATCCAGGAAGTATTTGCCACCGGCCCGATCAGTGGCGGTGTGGGTTTGCTTGCTTCGAAGATGTTACGTGGTGGTTTTGATGCTGCTGAAGTTGCTTACAGTCTTAACAAAGTGACCGGTACGCACGCAGTCTGGTTCAACGAACGCTTGTTGACTTCACCAGAACAGGCTGTCGCCGAATGCATCATGATCACAAATCGTCGCGTGCAGGATCTCCCGGACTCCGCTCGGGCCGTTGGTAAACAACAAGCCGCCAAAATCGCCCAAACGCCTGTGACTGGCGCCATCATGTCAAACATGATCGGCATCTGCCCCGAGTGTCATGGACAGTTAGAGCACGCGAGTGGATGTGATTTTTGCCGAGATTGCGGATACAGCAAGTGTAAATAGTAGTCCTCAACGCGGTGTAGTTTTTGGCCGCCGCGATATTCGCGGCGGCCTTTGTCTGAAACCCTCGCCGCAGCAGAGGTCCACTCTGTTGCTTTCGTTCTCCTCGTTACCACTTCAACTAGGGCCACGGACAACATGTAGCATTTGATCCCTTGCTGCTCTAGAATGCCTCGGCTATAAAACTCCTGTCAGCCGAGGCATATAAGTGAAAACCCACAGTCGTGTTTTCTTTTCTCTTAGTCTCATTCTCTGTGTAAGTCTTACTGTTAGCCCGCAGACACCAACACCGCCAGTTCAGATCCGCCCCCAACCTCCAGTGGGCAAGGGAACTGTTGTGCTAAAGGCAGCGCGATTGATTGATGGAACGGGTGCTGGTGTCGTTAACAACGCTGTCGTTGTTGTCAATGACAACACTATCGTTGCGGTTGGTACGGCTGCTTCCGTCACTGTTCCAGCAGACGCAAAAGTTATCGATCTTGGCAACGTCACATTGTTGCCTGGCTTCATCGATGCGCACACACATCTTATTGGCCGTGTGCTTGGCGACCCTGAAGGTGAAATGTCGCTCGTGAAGGATTTCGAGTCCTTTGGCGCAATTCTCAGCGTCCAGAACGCCCGCGCCACTTTAATGGCTGGATTTACTAGCGTCAGAAATGTCGGCGCCTCTGGGCGTTTCGACGATATGGCGCTGCGCAAGGCTATCAACGAGGGCTGGACGCCCGGACCAAGGATGGAAACAGCAGGTCATGCCCTCGGCATAAGAGGAGGACACTGCGACAGCAACGGATTTCGTCCCGGGTTGTTGGATAAGGGAATTGAAGACGGGATTGCTGATGGCGCAGAGCAGATTCGTGCGGCGGTGCGTTATCAGATTAAGTACGGAGCTGACGTGATCAAGACTTGCGCGACTGGCGGCGTTCTTTCAGAGGGTGACGCAGTTGGAGCGACACAATACAGTTTCGAAGAGTTGAAAGCCCTGGTTGAAGAAGCGAACAAACTCGAACGCAAAGTCGCAGCTCACGCACACGGGACTGAAGGAATCAAATTGGCGGTGAGGGCAGGCGTGGCTTCAATCGAGCATGGATCATTTCTCGACGAAGAGGGCGCTGATTTGATGAAGGCTCGCGGAACATTTTTGGTGCCCACACTGTCGGCAGCGGAAGGTGTTGAGCGTGCCGCAAAAACAGGAGTGTTGAAGGGATTGCGCGCTGAGAAGGCCTTGGCAGCTGCGGCGTCGATTCGTCGTGCGATCAAAATGGCTGTTGCGAAAAAGGTTCAGATTGCGCTCGGCACAGACGCTGGTGTTGTTCCCCACGGCACGAACGCACATGAGTTTGTATTGATGGTTGAATGGGGCGGCATGGGAAACATGGATTCGATAGTTGCCGGTACGCTTAACGGTGCAAAGCTTCTGGGCTGGGACAAGCACCTCGGCTCACTTCAAGCTGGTAAATGGGCAGACATCGTTGCGGTATCAGGTGACCCTCTTGCCGATATTCACGCGATGCAGAACGTAGTATTTGTGATGAAGAATGGGGTGGTTTACCGGCAGTAGTTCTTCGACGCGTAGCGTCGCTTGAGTTTAGCCCAGCGTTTCAACGCTGGGTATAATGCGACCTTGTAACGGCGTCGCGTAGCGACGATTGAATTCAGGCGTCGCTCCGCGACTCAAATAATCTGCTTGATCTTTTCCCGGCCTTGAAAGGCCGGCTAAATTCATCCGACGCTACGCGTAGAGAACCGAAAGGAAGCGTAAGTTTTCACTTCACCTCATCCCATATCAGCGTGTGCCTGGTTTCTCTCAGCAACAGCGAACCGACAATGAACGTCAGACTCGCGACCGCAATGGGGTAGTAGAGTCCTGCGTAGATATTTCCTGTCTGCGCAATCACCGACAATCCAATCAACGGTAGTAACCCTCCGAACACGCCATTCCCAATGTGATACGGCAGTGAGAGTGCTGTGTAACGAATTTTGGCGGGAAAGGCCTCTACCAGGTAAGCGGCGATTGGGCCGTAGACGAGCGTAACGAAGATCACCTGAATGAAAACAAGCAAGATCAGTTTCCATGCCACAGGGTTGGACAAAAGACTTCCGAGACCAGTGTAAGTGAGGACCTCTTTCGCCGGTTGATTCGTTCCATTCACCAGAGTTTGCGGCGTGAGACTTATCGCACCAGTTACTGGGTTTCTTTGCGAGATCGCAGTTACAACTTCCGATCCCGCCACCCGTTGCATTGCGTGATAGATCGGTAAATATGAAATGGCAGCCAACAGACAACCCAACATCATGATCCATTTACGCCCGATGCGATCGGAAAGTGCGCCCACGATGACAAAGAACGGCATGCCTAAAAGTAGTGCGATGGCGATGATGTAGGTCGCTGATTGTGTATTTACCTTGAGAATAGTTTGGAGATAGAAGAGCGCATAGAACTGACCTGTGTACCAAACTACTCCCTGACCTGCGGTCGCGCCAAAAAGAGAAATCAGTACTCGTCTGAGATTTTCCCACTTCGTGAATGCCTCTTTGAGTGGTTGTGCCGACGTCATCCCGGCGCTCTTGATCTGCCGGAATATTGGCGACTCCTTCATGCGCAGGCGAATGTAGAGAGAAATGCCAACCAGGAAAATCGAGATGATGAATGGCACGCGCCAACCCCATGCACTGAAAGTTTCCTTAGTCATTGAATTCTGAACGAACAGAGTAACAACTAGGGACACAAACAGTCCGAGGGTTGCCGTAATTTGAATGAAGCTGGTGTAGAAGCCGCGTTTTTCATCAGGCACGTGTTCGGCGACATAAACTGCAGCGCCACCATATTCACCGCCGAGCGCCAATCCCTGAAGTATGCGAATAAGCAACAGCGTGATTGGTGCGAAGATCCCAATCGTTGCGTAAGTTGGCAGAAAACCGATCGACGCCGTCGCGCCGCCCATGATCAACAGCGTGACCAGGAAGGCATACTTGCGGCCAACAAGATCTCCTATACGTCCGAAAAAGAGTGCACCGAAGGGTCGGACGACGAAGCCAATCGCGAAGGTGGAAAGATACGCTATTAGCGCGAGTGTGTTATTGCCTTGAGGATAGAACAACGGGGAGATCGTGACGGCAAGACTACCGAAGATATAAAAATCGTACCACTCGATCATGGTGCCGACTGCTGAAGCTGTAATTACTTGCCAAATGCGATAACTGTGGATTTGATCGGTTGACGAGATAGCTGTGGCTTGGCTCAAGTTAGGCTGTTCTCCGTTCAATGGACGATTGAAAAGCGATTTCTTGTGATGATTCAGTTGGCACGGCGCACTTCTCCGGACAGACGAACTGGTCCTCTTATTCTCACCGTGGCTTTAGCCCGGTGATCAATGTGATGTTCTCAACTTGTTTCGAATCTTCATCCAGATCTCATTGTAGTGCCATTCGGGTGGAGCGTTCGGTTCACCGTGATGATCAGGTTTGAGAATCAAATCGCCGGTCGAGAGCAATACCTTTTTTACTTCTGGATTCTGTCGAACCTTCGCCCATGACGCAGCCACGATCAATCGATAATGTTGTTTTGGTCTTGCAGATCTATAAGGGAAGCGCCGTCCCTCAAATGTGGCCCAGGTGATACCCATTTGCTTCATATTCTCTTCGGCAAGTGTGCCGGCTGTCTTCGCCTCGAATGCGGTCATTTGTGCTACTTGATCGCGTGTATGCCTCCACACAATGCCTGGATATTTCGAACGCGGGTCCTTCGGGCTTTCAGGATACAGCATCATTTGCCAGAACCCCTCGAGACTAGCGTAGCGCTTCCCACGATATGTGAACGGCGTGGCCGCGAAGTTTGATAACAAACCCAGCTCATTGCGCTTCGAAAGTATGACTTCGCCAGGTCCTGCTTCTTGCGGAAGTATCTCCCAGTTAGGTTTGCCAGCTTCGGAGACTGGTGTCCACCAGTGTGGGGGATATCGAGGATCTCGGTCGGCTTCTTTGGTTGAAGCTGCGTTTTGATGGCCGAATGAAAAGAATAGAACGAGTCCAAGAATAACGCTGATCGAATTAGTCATTATTAGCTTGCGAGAAAGGGCTTCAGCCGCCTGGTCTTTCCCTGTGTGCAGCAAGCCGCCACTAAACGCCATCAGCTTGTCGCGGCTTTGCCGCTGTCCTTGCGGAAAGCCTCTGGCTTTCCGTCAATCGGTTTAGCTTTTCTTGAGGCTCTGCCTTGGGCGGCATAGCCGCGAGATCCTTTGAGCGCTAGATCGGAAAGGCGCAGCCTTTCCGCAAGGACAGCGGCAAAGCCGCGATGAGCCGAAAAGTTGTCAAAAAAACAAGAAGCGGCAACACAGAGGAACACAGAGTACAAACCTAACGAATGAGAACCTCTCTAGAGGTTGCGCAGAGAAAGCCTCACCCGAGTTAACTATTGTTCTGAAGTCGATAGGACACGAGATTTTAGTGTTCGCGAAGTTGATTTCTGTCCCGGTCGCTGCCCATTCATTCCGGGCTTCAAATTCTCCACGAAAAGTTTCAATATCCTTTTGTATTCATCTGCCCAACTTTCTTCACGTTCGAAGCCATGATCCTCAACCGGATACGGCGCCACTTCCCAGTTCTCTTTGCGCAGCTCGATTAGTTTCTCGACCAAACGCACACTGTCCTGGAAATTGACGTTGGTATCAACCATACCATGACAGATAAGTAAGGCGCCTTTCAATCCCTGGGCAAAATAAATGGGCGAACTTCTACGGTATGCCTCGGCATCGTTTTGCGGCAAATTCAAAATGTTTGCGGTGTACCCATTGGCGTAGTGTGCCCAGTCTGTCACCGGTCGCAGTGCTGCCCCGGCTGCGAACGTATCAGGCTCGGTAAACATCGCCATGAGAGTAATAAAGCCACCATAGCTGCCGCCATACAAACCAATACGTTTGGGATCAACGCCATGCTCTTTGACGAGATAGTTGACGGCATCGATGTGATCGCTGAGATCTTTTCCACCCATGTGCCTGTAGATTCCCGTGCGCCAGTCGCGTCCGTAACCAGAGCTTCCGCGATAGTCGATATCCAACACGAGGAAGCCACGTTCCATCAGTAAATGATGAAACATGTACTCGCGATAATAAGAACTCCACCAACGATGTACGTTCTGTAAGTAACCGGCACCATGCACAAAGAAAACCGCTGGCCCACCCCGCTTCCATGCTGAGGGCATGTACATACGTCCATAAACAGTGGCGCCGTCGCGCGCTTTAAAGCTGACTATGCGTGGATCAATCCAATCGTGCGTGAAAAACTCAGGTATTGGTGACGTTGTAACCGACTTAGCTTCGGAGCTCGCTTCCGCTGGTTTGTTTGGCATGAGGTACAGTTCGGTGGGTTTGTTGCTGTAGGATCTGAGGTCCGCGAGGGTTGTTTCGTCCGGACTGATAGCCACGTTGTTGTTTCCGGGCAGGATTGTGATTCGAGTTCGCGGTCCTCCACTGATCGACATCGAGTACAGATGACGCTCGAACGGACTGCCCTCACTGGAAGTGAAATAGAACTTTGTCTTGTCCACGGACAACCGGACGTCAGAGACTTCAAATTGACCAGAGGTTAGTTGCTTTGCGTCACCGCCCTCGATAGATACCGAATACAGATGGGCGAACCCGTCTCGCTCTGATTCGAAATAAACGTGGGTGTTGTCCGGCAGCCAGCCAAGCGTGAACGTACCTGGTCCGTCGATCCACGCATCATCGTGAAGACTTGAGAGTACCTTTGTTTTTCCGGTTGTTGCATCAAGCAGCAATAGCCAGCGGTCTTTGTTGTCGGCTGACCTCGCTAACAACACAGCGTTCCTTCCATCATCAGACCACTGCGGAGGAAATAATTGCACATCACGATCACGAGGCTGGCCATCGCGGTCACGTGCTGGCAGCGGTTCTGTCGTCGATTCAGCCGTGTCGCGTTGTGGTTGTTCTGTTGTTTGACTCGTAACCTGTCTTTGACCGTGATCTATATTTTTGGTCTCACCTGATTCGACATCAATGATCATGAGTCGTGAACGGCCTTGCGCATCGCCTGCCTTTGCTCTGCCCGGGATGTCTTCTGTGTATCCCGATTCGGTGACGAAATTTGGAACTATGGTTCCTTTTGTGCCTGTAGCTGTTTGGCTAACCGCCGCGATTATGAACTTGCCACTTGGCGAGAGATTGAGGCTTAAAACATTTTGTCCGGCTGGCAAGTTGAATGGCTTTCTATTCTCCCGCTTCTTTCTCTTCGCTTCCTGCTCTTCGCGTTGCTCGGCGCGTTCACGCACTGCATCGAGGAGCGTTCGTTCTTCCTTCTTCAAGAACTCCTGACTCTCAGTGCCCTTTTGTTGTCCTTCGCTTTGTCTTGCTCCCTGGCTCGTGCCTATGGTGACGCCCTGCTGCGCGGTATTCGTGCCTGCTGTTGACGTACGAATATCGGTTAGTTGTTCGAGTGAGCCGCCATCGAGAGACATCAAATAGAGATTGTTTTGTCTGGTGAAATAAATAGACTTCTGATCGAAGGTGAAGTGTGGATTCGACTCCGGATCTGTTGTTTTAACTAGCTGGCGACGTTCTCCCGTTGTGTGATCGTAGAGAAAGATATTGCCTTCTTCTGAAAACACTGTCTTCGTTTTGTCTTTCGAGAGTTCGCCATTGGCAGGAGGCGCCAAACGTGCCTCATCTTCCGATAGACGGCGCAGGCCCACCCCATCGCGGTTAACCACATATAGACTGGTCTCTTTGAGGCGGGACTCATCCGCCTGCTTCCAGCGGAAGTAAACCTTTTGACTATCCTGCGACCAGTAGACGTTTGTCGGTGCGTAACCAACCAGGCGTGGTCCGCGCATGATGCTGTCTACCGTTAGTTCAAATTTTTTCGCAGGAGGTGCAGCAGGTTGCTGTGCGATTGTCAATGGAGTGATTAGGATCGAAAGGAAGCATAAGGTACTCGTCAGGTGTTTTGAGAGTTTTAAATTCATAATCTAAAAGTCACCGGATTCTTTAGAAGTGCTTGGAAAGATGCGAAGGATAGCATCGGGAGCGAAGTGCTTTCCACAAGTCTCGGCAGGTGCGTTGTTGCCTGGTACAGGTGAGTAAAACGAAAAGAGGGAATCATTTTCCATATATCATTTGACATTTCTCAATTGCCATTTTGAAAAACCGCCTTAGGTTTTTGGCCTTTGAAGCAGCGGTGGCGACTGCTAACTCAAAGACCAGTTCCTAAAATGACAACTGATAAATGCCAAATGACAAATGGAAAATGATTCCCTCGTCACCTGACGCAGAGGCGCTTTACCTCTGCGGTTGCATTCCCTTCATCTCCCTCATCGGCATCTGGAGTCTTCCATCCGCGCCACTTGTCAGCGCGAGGAACGACGAATCCTGTCGCAGGGAATCAAACACAGCGTCAACTCTTGCTTCCATCATTTCCTTCGCGCGAACAGATTGATAACGTTCATAGCTGAAGAAATGCCGTTGCAAGAAGGCGAGCGCCTCTCGTTTGTGACCGGTTTGGGCGTAGATGGCTGCGAGGTTATACGACGCAGGCATCAGGTTGCGATTTGCACGTGCAATCTTTAGCGCTTCGTCTCCGTGACCCGAGGCAGCCATAAAAACGGCGGCAAAGACCAGGTTGTAAGGATCCCTCGGATCGAGATCCAATGCTTTCTGTGTGTAGGCATTGCCCTTTTCCAAATCGCCTTCGGAATTCCAGTAGACAGCGAGGTTGCGATAGGCGATGGCAATTGGGAATTCGGCAACGGATTGTTCCATCAATGAAAGACCCTTTTTGAACTCGCCTTCATGGATGGTTATCTTGCCGAGCCCATGAAGCGCGACTGCTCTGGCGATCGCATCTGCGGGCATATTGAGGATTGACTCAAAGGTGCTTCGCGCTTTGGTCCAGTCACCGATGTGGTGCCGGTACAACTCGCCAAGATATCTTAGAGGTGTCGCATCGGCCGGGTCCATTCTATTCGCTTGCAAGTAGAGTTTTTCAGCTTGCGCGTAATGTTCGTTTATTTCGGCTATCAATCCTCGACGCATGACCTGTTCGATTCGTGCACTTTCGCGCGGCGTAAAGACGGGTGTGAAGGCCGGGAAGCTACCAATTTCTTCGACGCCGAGTTTCTTCAATTCCTTGACGGCGTCCTTGGCTTTTTTCGGGAACAGGCACTTCTCTTCGGCAACAGGTTTCAACGCTGCGATTGCTGCCGCACTGTCCCCAGCCTTGGCTTTCTCTTTTCCGGTCTTCAACTGATCGTCCAACGAAGACTCGCGTTGTTTCATTTCGCTGTCGACCGTTTTCTCGACTATTTCGACCTTCAGCTTCCCGGCCGTGTTCTCTACCTTGTTAATCACAGAGCCATCTGCTGCGGCCAGAACCGCAACCGGCAGTTTTGAATCACCGAGGACCTTCTGCATCTCCGGTGCGCGCGCATCCGCTACGGTCATTGACACGCACTGAGCTGAATAGAGCGTCAAAATACGAGACGCACGCAAACTCGACTTTTTCCACTCGTCCGTTGAAGCTGGAAACCAGTAAAGAACAAGGCCTTTTGCCGGCGCCGTCTTGGCTTCCCAGGGCTTCCACGGAACGTTATAAACCGGTACCTCTGGGCCGCTGTTCCGGCCGCCGCCGCCGCCCATACCACCAGTCCCGCCGCCGCCGCCGCCACCACATGTGGCCCAGGCAGGTGATAGTGTAAACAACATCATTAGCAACGAGGCGATAGTGCGCGAAATTGTTGTCTTCATAGTACGAGTGCTACCTTTCGTTCATGTTTATGGGGAAGGCTGACTCATTTCCGAAATGAATCAGTTCCAGGGCTTTTTCCGAGTACGACCAATAGATGCCTCGCAGGTCCAGATAGTGGCTTTGTACCTTGGATTTCCGAGCCTAATCCAATGGCTAGAATCACCCTACGACTCGCCGTTCTTCGTGGTTCCAGGTGTCAGGTTGCTCGCCGCCGGTTAGCGCCAGTTCATACTCAGTCAAGGCCTCACGCAGGGCTT